>Ga0194132_10000453_pt1 | contig 84365 bp, 74 predicted proteins | sample TA2KigOf80mmetaG_FD_148612 | JGI IMG/M metagenome (GOLD analysis project Ga0194132, IMG submission 148612) | Freshwater microbial communities from Lake Tanganyika, Tanzania - TA2015054 Kigoma Offshore 80m | ecosystem: Environmental > Aquatic > Freshwater > Lake | place: Tanzania: Lake... | reverse complement strand
AAATATAAAACACTAACCAGATACAAGTCAAGAAAAAACTCGCCCAATGGGCGAATCCCAATACCCCAAAACTTCCTGAAAACCCTACAGTTTCTGAAACCCGCGTGGGCTTAGAGCGGAGTTATGGCCCATTGCGCGCGCCGAAACCGGTTGCGGATCGCTCCGGTTCAATGACTCGCGCTGCATTTCAAGGGCGGCAGAACTTTGCTATGCTCCAGCGCAGTATCGAAGCGAAAATCCATGTCGGCACTGCCCAACCGCAAGAAAACCGCTGCCGCGGAAATATCCTGGGATCAGATTGTCGCCAATCTGGAAGAAGGCGTGGTCGTCAGCGACGGCGACGGCAAGATCGTCATCTTCAACGAAGCGGCCGAAATGTTAACCGAGATTTCATCATCGCGGGCGCGCGAGCTGTCGCTCGACCAACTGTTTAAGCGCGAGCCGTGGATCACCGATCTGACGCGCAAGACCTGGCCGCCCCGGCAAGAGAGCGCCCGCGCCGAAGGCGATTTGCTAACGCGCTGGGGGCGAAAGATCCCGGTCAGCGCCACCGCCTCGCCGCTCCAAGCCCGCGGCCATCAGTTTCTCGGCACGATTCTCCTGCTACGCGACGTCAAGCACCGGCGCGAGCTGGAAGAAGACCTAAAAAGGGCTGACCGTCTGGCGATGCTCGGCACCCTAGCAGCCGGTCTCGCCCATGAAATTCGCAACCCGCTGGGCGGCATCAAAGGCGCCGCGCAACTATTGCGGCGCTCACTCGACGGCCAGAGCTCGCTGAAAGAATACACCGACATCATGGTCCGCGAAGTCGATCGGGTTAATCACCTAATCGAACAACTCCTCGATCTCGCACGCCCACCCGAGCTTTTCCTCGCCCCGGTCAACATCCACGAGGTGCTCGACGATGTGCTGCTGCTCGAAGGACAAACCGCAGCCCATGCACCCACCAACGTTCGCAAGCGCTTCGATCCCAGCCTGCCGCCGGTACGGGCCGACCGCGCTCAGTTGATCCAGGTCTTTCTCAACTTGGTGAAAAACGCTTTTCAGGCGATGCCACGGGGTGGCACGCTGACGGTGACCACCCGATTGGAAACCGACTTTCACATCCGCGAACCAGGGGCCGGTCGCAATCGCTTCATTTGGGTCGACATTGCCGACGAGGGCGCGGGCATTCGCGACGAAGACTTGCCGCGGATTTTTTCGCCGTTCTTTACGACGAAAAATAGCGGCACCGGGCTTGGGCTTGCAACTTCGTACCGGATTATCAAAGAACATGGCGGCCTGATCCGCGTCGAAAGCGCCGAAGAGAAAGGCACCACCTTTAAGGTTTCGCTGGTGGTGGCAGAATCATAAATGGACCAGGGGAAAATCCTCGTCACGGAAGACGAAGAGTCGCTGCGCTTTGTCTTGAAAAAGGCTCTGGAAGACGAAGGCTACTGGGTGCAGACGGCCGCCAGCGGTGAGAGCGCGCGCCAGCTGCTCACCAACACCCATTTCGATGTCTCGCTGATGGACATTAAACTCCCCGACGCCGATGGCCTGGAACTGCTCAAAGAGTTCAAAGAGGCCGGGGTCGACACCGCGATGATTCTCATGACCGCGCAAAACACCATGCGCAACGCCATCGGCGCCATGAAAAACGGCGCCTTCGACTACATCACCAAGCCCTTCGATCTCGACGAAGTTTTGGTGCTGGTAAAACGCGCCGTCGACGGCCGCAAGCTGACCCAAGATTTTCGCGAGCTGAAGGAAGAAGTAAAAAAACGCTTCGAGCCCGGCGTGAATATCATCGGCACCAGCTCGGCGATGCAAAAGGTCTACAAGACCATCGGTCAGGTGGTCGACACCCAGACCACGATCCTGATCCAGGGCGAGAGCGGCACGGGCAAAGAACTGGTCGCCAAAACGATTCACTACAACTCGCCGCGCTGGAACCAGCCCTTCGTTGCCATCAACTGCGCGGCCATCCCCCGCGACCTTTTGGAAAGTGAGCTGTTTGGCCACGAGAAAGGCGCTTTCACCGGCGCCCTCGATCGGCGCATCGGCAAGTTCGAGCTCGCCGAAGGCGGCACGCTATTTCTCGACGAAGTCGGCGACATCCCGGTCGAACTGCAAACCAAACTTTTGCGCGTCCTGCAGGATCATGAATTTAGCCGCATTGGCGGCCGCGAAGTCCACAAAGCCGACGTGCGGATTTTGGCCGCGACCAATCAGGACCTCGAAAAAGCCGTGCGCGAAAAGCGCCTTCGCGAAGATCTCTATTTTCGCCTGAAAGTCATTCCGATCTACTTGCCGCCGTTGCGCGAGCGGCGCAGCGATATCCAGCAGCTGGTGGGCTACTTCATCGATAAGATCGCCCGCGAGATGGGCCTGCAAATTTCCGGCGTATCACTGGAGGCGCAAAAGCTACTCGACGAGCATTCCTGGCCGGGCAACGTGCGCGAGCTTGAAAACACTTTGATTCGCGCCGCCGTGCTGTCGTCGAGCCCGATCTTGTTCCCAAAAGACTTTACGTTGCAAAGCAAAGCGCCGCTGGCCACGTTGGAAATCGATCAGCTTTCCCTCGAAGAAATCATCAACCACAAGCTCGAAGATTACTTCCGCCGCACTGAAGGCGTTGACGTCGACAACCTCTATTCCCTCGTGATCGAAAGAATCGAGCGGCCGCTGATCGCGCTGACGCTCAAAAAAACCAAAGGCAACCAGATCAAAGCCGCGGAGATTCTCGGCATCAACCGCAACACCCTGCGCAAGAAGATCAGCGATCTCCACATCGAGCTCAAAAAAGAGAGCACGTAACATGCCTCTGGTTCTCCCGCCGCTCTACGCCATGCTCGACCCCGAGCAAATCAAAAGCCGCGCGCCGCAAGAGGTCCTGGCGGAATTGCTCGAAGGCGGCGCCAAGATCGTCCAACTGCGCGCCAAAGCGATGCCGCCGCGTGAGGTTCTTGGGTTGGCCAAGATGGTTCGCGAGGCCACCCAACGTTATCGATCCACTTTTATCATGAACGATCGAACCGATATCGCCATTGCGTGCGGAGCGGACGGCGTTCACTTGGGCCAAGAAGACCTGCCACTGCACGCCGCGCGCAAGCTCATCCCGAATAAGATCATCGGCATTTCAACCCACGATTTGGCGCAAGCCAAAGAGGCCGAACACAACGGCGCCGACTACATCGGCTTCGGCCCGATGTTTGGCACGCAGACCAAAGACACCGGCTACCCGGCGCGCGGCTTGGCCATGCTCAAAGCAATTCGCGCCGCTGTGAACCTGCCCATCGTCGCCATCGGCGGCATCAACGAAACCAACGTCAGCCAAGTCTGGCAGGCGGGCGCCGATTCAGCGGCGATCATCAGCGATATTTTGCATGCAGAGGACATCCGAAACAAAGTCGCAAGAATCACCAGGGCTCGGGAGGCCACAAGAGTGTCAACGTAAGACGTGTCAGATCTCTGGACAGCTAACCTGCATGGCGATAACATCGCGATATGAGTAAGACAGCAGAAGATATTCTATCTAAAGTAATGCAGCTTCCCATAGTCGAGCGCGCGGAGATCGCAACCGCGCTTATTCGGAGCCTCGATGGCGAGCCTGAACAGGAAGTAGAAGCGGCCTGGAATGCCGAAATCGAGCAACGTATCGCACGCATACGATCAGGATCTGCAAAGGGACGCCCATGGTCGGAGGTCCGAAAACGTCTTGACCGGCCGGGCGAATGAGCAGACAAGTCGTCGTCCTTACCGAAGCCGAGGACGAGCTGATTGCTGCCGCACGCTGGTACGAACGTCAACGCACGGGTCTGGGCCAGGAATCCCGCAGTGCCATCGCTGACGCCATGGAGCGCCTTATCGAGGCTCCGCAAGCGGCAGCACCGGTTTTAACTGTTCCGCTATCGCTCGGCGCGCGTCAGGTTTTCGTCAAACGCTTTCCTTATTCTATTATTTTCATCGAACAAGAAGATATTTGGATTGTCGCGTTTGCACACCAGAGCCGCAGACCTGGTTACTGGCGCGACCGAGTAGAATAGTGCGGTTGCGTAATATGAGCAGTTCATCCTTCACCACAACCCCCGACGACCGCTACTTTGAAGACTACATTCCCGGCGCGGTGCATGAATTCGGCGCCATCGCCGTCGATGAACAAGAAGTCATCGACTTCGGCGAGCGCTATGTGCCGCTCTCCTATCACACCGACAAAGAAGCGGCGAAGCACAGCCTCTACGGCGGCGTCATCGCCAGCGGCTGGCACACCGCGGCGCTGATGATGCGGGTTTACGTGGAGAATTATTTGTCGAGCGTCGCCAACTTGGGCTCGCCGGGCGGCGACGAGCTGCGTTGGCCCAAACCGGTCTTCCCCGGCGACGTGCTGTCGGTGCGCGCGACCGTCTTGGAAGCGCGCCGCTCCGAGTCGCGCCCCGACCGCGGCATCGTGCGCACATCTATCGAAGTGCTCAATCAGAAAAAAGACGTGGTGATGAGCATGAAGATGGTGAACTTCGTCCTCTCTCGGCAGAGCCAAGGCGGCAGATAAGTCGCGCCATGAGTTGCGCAAAGACACTTTGACGTGCCAACTCTTAAAGCCATCGCCAAGAAGATTCCTGTCCTATCGGCCGCATTGAGCACGCTGCGCGGCTACCAGCTGATGTCCAAGGACATCGACCAGGTCATCACCCAGATTTACGAGACCAAGGCGTGGGGCGGAGCATTCTCGGCGTCAGGAACCGGGTCGGACGTCGCTCAAACCCGGACTTTGGTACAGCAGTTACCGCTGTTTCTGAGAGGCTTCGCGATCTCGTCGATACTAGACATTCCCTGCGGTGAATTTTCCTGGATGAAAGAACTCGATCGGTCGAACATCGACTATACCGGCGCGGATATTGTCGAAGCGATCGTCGCGGCGAATACCCGTTCGTACGGCAGCGCGGGACGTCGATTCGTACGCTTGGATCTAACCAAGGACCCGTTGCCACAAGCAGATCTGCTGCTCTGCCGCGATTGCCTGGTGCATTTTTCTTTCGCCGATGTTTTCCGTGCCTTGGAAAATCTCTGCGCCGGTGAGTTTCAATACGTCGCCGCGACCACGTTTACCGACCGGACCCGCAATCGAGACATCGTCACGGGACAATGGCGTGCCCTGAACCTTGAACGGCCACCGATTGCACTGCCCAAGCCAATTTATCTGATCAACGAAGGGTGCACTGAAGACAACGGAGCTTACGCGGACAAAGCCTTGGGTTTCTGGAAGACCGCCGACATCCGCGTAACGTTAATGAATCGTCGCCAGCCCGGCAGATAAATGCAGCGTGGTCGCCATTCACTCATTCATGCTGACCCTATTTTCCTGCACCCTCGAATTGAATTGCAGATACGCACCCGATCTTTGAAGTGTCTCTCTTTTCGATTCGACGTTTCAGGAATTCTCGAAACCTCGAATCGAGCAATGGCAAGAGCAATCGGCGAAGCAGGTATAAATAGACGCGCGCGGTTTTAGTTACTCAGTCATTTCACTCAACTGCGTCGCACTTTTGAGTCAGGGTGGAGTTCATCGAGCTAGGAAACACCTAAATTGGATCCTGTGTCATCGGTAAGACGATCTTAAAATCCGATAAAATAATATATTCAACCCTGACACTGAGGGCTCCCCTTATGGCTCCCCAGTGTCCCAGGCTGGCTATCGATTTTGATCAATTATATCAACTACGCACTGTTTACACATCTGGGGGCCGCGTTCCTAAATGCGTCCCTTGACTATTATTCAACGCAAGCGCCTAACGATTTCTGAAATCCCCGCGTAAACTTCTGTGGTAATTGCAGGTTTGACAGTAATCAGAATTTCCAAGGGCAAATCATTCTTCTTTGCAAGGCTGGGATCTAACTGAATCTGCACCTTGTTGTTTTCTGTTATTATTGACTCTATTAGTTTATACCCACCCCGACCCTCGGCACACAACTCAAGGTAAACCCCTTCTAAACCAAGTTTTCGGTCCTGTTCACTTTCCTGCGCCGCTACAGATAGGATTACATAATCTTGGGGATCTTCTCGATCGTCGGCGAAGGCTACGGTTAATGCAGAATCGTCCACAGAAAAATTTGCTACGTTTGCAATAAAATCCATGGCTTCTCCCTTACACGTTATTCTCCTGCATACCACCTATGTGTTTGGCCACCCTCACGCCATTGATACCTTATCACAGCCCCTGATTCTTTCGCAGCCTTATTCATAGTTCCTTTGCAAACGGGACACGGCGGCTTTTGACCAGTTATTGTTAACGACTCGCCTGGCCTTAAGGGTGTATTGCGGATGGCACGCGCTTCAGTGTGAGACGCTAACGTGTTCTTTGGAAAACCAAGGGCTTTCTCCTCATCCGTCATGTTTCCGCTGACCACCCTACCACGATGTATTACCCTACCTTCTGCATTTCTAAGTGTTACGTTTGCTTGGTGATGTCCTGCTGTCTTGGCGACGGCGCCAGCCGAGCTTGTTACTGGGATATTGCCACTTTGTACGCCACGAATGAACTCCTGAGTTCTTGCCGAGGGCACACCAGATCCGTATTCTAACGCGTACGCCGTATACAGTGCTGTACCGTGAAAACTCGATCCACCTCCGACGCCTGCACCAAAACCTGCGGACGGCATCTGTGGCGCTGGAAGATTACTAAATTCTGTAAACAGCGCACCACAATCTACGTCACACCTCAAATACGCCAATTCGGCGGCATTCTTTTGAATCATTTGGTTGTTGAAATCAAGAAGCGCCTGGTTATGTGTCTGAAATTCTAGCATGTTAGCTTCCACCATCCCCGCGATTCCGCCAATGACTGCGGTAGCAAAACGAATGATGTTAAGAATTTTCGTGAGGGAAACCGAAGCGTACCCGCTCGGATCGATGTAACTCTGCGGGTTGTTCAGAACATAGCTGTACCGGTTCAGATTCTGCGGGTCTTCGGGGTCCTGAACAAACGGGTCGGGGCTGATGAAGCGGCCGAGCTCCGCATCGTAATAGCGGCCGCCGTAGTAATAGAGACCGCTTTCTGGGTCGAGCTCTTGACCGGTGAAGCGGTGGGTCAGTTCGGTGTTGGCTGGGCTGCCGGGTGTCGCGCCTTCGGAGACGGATGAAGTGCCCCATGGGGCATACTCGTTGCGCTGAACCTTGCTACCGCTCTCGTTGGTAACGATGTGTGTGCGCGCGAGTTGTAGTTGGCGACAGTGACTATGATAGAACCAGGCGTGCTGTATTCACGCTGGGTCAGCCGCACCCGACCCAAACCATCGTGATATTGCTCAGCCCAGATATAATTTCCCGTCCCATGCTGCTCGGTGCGCCAGGTTGTAACGACCGGAAATGCCGGTCCTCCTGCACCTTGCGGCATGTAGTATCCGTAGTGATTGGTCGACGTGCCCCAGGTAGAACTCGCGTCCAGTGGTCCCTGTGTGCGTGTGGCTGCACTCAAGTCGTTGGTTCGGGCAGGAGCCGGAATCGGGATCGTCTATCGAGATACGGTTACCGAGGAGCTACGCACAGGAAAGCTCAAAGCCATCAAATTTCCCATCGACCTCACGGTTGATCAAAGGATCGTCTACAGTAGAGAGCGGCCGCTGACACCGCTCGCCGGTGAGTTTCTCAGACTTCTAAGGTCCTTACGCCGATGTAGGTCTGCCGCAGGTAGACATTGATTCTCCGGCTGCATTGGGTTGCGTTGCTTCTCACACACTCGCCTTCTCCGGCTTGATGACCTCCGGCATCGGCCCGACTTTGATCGGGCCGGGTTTGTACAGCGGTTGTTCGATGTGTGACTTGTCGACGTCGAGCTTGAAGAGCGCGATGGCGTTGTCCATCAGGATTTTTTTTCGGTCCTCGACCGATTCCACATCCTGTAGCGAATGAGTCCGGCACCAGATCGATTTGGGCCAGGTGGTCGTGCCGTGCGGATAGTCCGTTGAATACATGATCTTGTCGACGCCAATTTCATCGACGCTGCGGATGCCGTGGCGTTCATGCCAAAACGTCGCCCACATGTTGGCGCTAAAAACTTGGCTGGGCTTCTTCGTGAGGGTCGTGTTTTGAGCGACTTTGCGCTCGTCGAACTCATGGTCCAGCTCTTCCAATAGATAGGCCAGCCAGCCCACGCCGCTTTCGACGCTGATGGTTTTTAGCTTGGGAAATTTTTCAAACACGCCGGAGTAGAGAATATTCGACACGATTTCCATATGGCTGACAAACGTCATCGACACACCTAGCGCCAGCCTGGCACCGGGCTCCAGCGAGGGCCACGATGGCAATGCTGGCAAAGCGGTGGAGTGCAAGCACAGCGGCACATCCAAGTCGCAGCAGGTCTCGAAGACCGGATACCAATAGGGATCGTTGAAGTGTTTCAAGCCGAGCACGTGCGGCGCGCCGTGCCAGGCCAGCGCTTTGTGGCCGCGTTTGACCGCGCGCTGGATTTCTTCGACGCACAGCTTCACATCCCACATCGGCGTCACGCACTGCGCGATAAACCTTGGCGAATAATCTTGCCACTCTTCAATAAGCCAGTCGTTGTAGGCGCGAATGCACGCCAAGCGAAACTCCTCGCTGCCCTCTTTCTGGAAATTCTGATTGGTGATGCCGATGATGTTGGGAAAGAGCACCGAGGCGTCGACTTCTTCTTCGTCGAGAATCTTCAGGCGATCCTTGGCGAGGTAAGTGGACGCCGGAACATCGTCCCAAGTGCGCACTTTGGCGTTGACGCCGGAGATGCGCGCCAAGCCGCCAAACCCCTGCGCATTGCCACCGAGCGCCCAGGTCTGGCTGCCATCCGGCAAAGTGACGATGTGCGGGATGTCATCGCCGAATTTAGCTTTGGACATTCGCTTCGTCCACACGTCAGGCGCTTCTTGGACGTGATCGTCAGCGGAGATAACGCCATATTTCATTTTCAGGGTTGCCATGAATCCTCCTCGGAAGATTCACCACAGAGCCGCTGAGGGCACAGAGATCAGAATCAAGAAGAAACCACGAAGCACCCGCAAATCACGAAACAACTCAGGATATTTTCGTGATTTTCGTGTGTTTCGTGGTTCTATCTTTTTCCGAACTCAGCGTACTCGGCGTCTCCGCGGTGAGTGCCTCCGAATTCTTACTGTTCCAGCCACGTCCGCCACAGCCCGCCTTTGGCGTGGGTGTATTCCTGTCCTGGCCCGCGCGACCAGTTTTTTACCTTGTCGCGCCAGACATAGTTGCGCGTGTTCGCCCAGCCGAGGGGGAAGTAGGCGACGTCTTCTATGAAAAACTTGTGCGCTACTTGTTTCCAGATCGCCAACCGCTTGGCCCGGCTCGACTCTTCCATGTACTGATTGAGCAACTTTTCCAACTGGGGCGTGCAATAGTTGGAAACATTGCCGACGCCCGCCTTGCCGTTGCTGCAAGAAATGTATTGCATATTGCCCACTAACGGCTCGCCGTTGGCGCCACCGCCATAGACGGAGACATGCAGCTCACCGGCGACGGTCTTTTGGATAAGCTCGGCGCCGGCCAGGTTTTGAATCGCGAACTTGATCCCCGCATCGGCGGCGTGCCGCACCACCGCTTCGGTCCACGGGTCGTCCTGCCCGCGCGTCGCCCCCAGGGTAATCGGCTTGCCCGCGTAGCCGGCTTCTTTGAGCAAGCGCTTTGCCTCTTCGATATTTCTCTGCCACTTAAAGCCAATGGTGTTCTCCCAGTCGCTGCCCGCTGACGCCCAGCTCTGCACCGGAACACCATAGCCAAAGGTGGCCTCTTTCAAAATCGCTTCTCGGTCCAGCGATAGCGCGATGGCGCGGCGCACGCGCACGTCGTTCAAAGGCGCGAGCTCGGTGTTGAGCACCAGCTGGACGAGTCCGGCTTGGCCGATGGGCGCATAGTGCAAGCCTTTGAGCTGCCCGCTTTCGATGCGCTTCACAAACGTCGGCCCCAGGCGCTCGGTCCAGTCGAGATCGCCGGCCTGGATGGCGGCGCCGCGCGAATTGGTTTCGATGATGACCTGGAAACGCACGCCGTCCAGATAGGGAGCGCCGCCCCAATACTGTTCGTTGCGCACCACGTTGAATTCCTGCCCGGGCGTCCACGACTTGAACTTGAATGGGCCGGTGCCCGGCGGCGGCGCTCCCCCCGTCATTTCCTGTTGGCCGGGCGCCATCGATTCTCTCGGCGCAATGTGCAAAATCGACGTGTCCGCCAGCAACTCGGGCAGCAAGCCGCGCGGCCCCGGCGTGATGAATTTCACCGTGTGCTTGTCTACGGCAATCACGTCCCGCACATTGCCAGCCAGCTGGCCTTGTCCCGCGGCGCCGTTGGCGGGATTCATAGTATGCTTTGCCGACCAGACTACGTCGGCAGACGTCAGTTCGCGACCGTCGTGAAACTTCACGCCCTGGCGCAGCTTGAACGTCCACTCGGTGGAATTGGCGTTGGGCGTCCAGACGGTGGCAAGCCAGGGATGAATCTCGCCCTTCTGGTCAAACATCAGCAGCGGCTCGTACATGTTGTCCTTCACATACTGCGAGGTGGACGTGTAGGCGACAAAGGGAATGGGCGTGCCGATGTCTTTGACAATACCCATCCGCAGCGTTCCTCCAGAGCGCGGTTTGCCGGGAGCCGGCGATTGCAACACCGGGGCCGAAGCCGCCTGGGCTGCTGCCGCGGTTAACAACCAGAGCACCGCCGCAAACATGACGGACCTTTTCCTAATCCAATGCTTCATCGGGCAACCTCCGTTGGCGACTTCAATGTCGATAGATAACCGGAAAATGCGATTCACCAAAGCTGTCGAAGGCTTAACATCGCCGCGAAACCGCTGTCAAGGATTTCTCGACGCGAACCGACTGCGAGCTTGTCAGGGTTCGAGCCTTTGTTGTACAACCGCGCAGCAGGGTAGAACGACCATTAGGCAGGAGCTTCAGCAATGCTGATGGGTTATATCGCACGGCGCCTCATGCAATTGATTCCCATGGCCTTGGTGGTCACCATGGTGGTGTTCTTCGTCATGATGATCGTCCCCGGAGATCCGGTCATGGTGATGCTCGGCGCGGTGGACGGCGCTCAAGTGTCAAAAGAGGTCTACGACGCCATGCGCGTGCGCTTGGGCTTGGACAAGCCGCTGATCGTGCAATACTTCAACTGGCTGTGGAATATGCTCCAAGGCGACCTTGGCAGCTCCATCACTTACCGCACGCCCGCCCTGCAAGTCATCGTCGCCCGTTTGGTGCCGACGATGTACCTGATGCTCGGCGGTCTGATCTTGGCGGTGATCATCGCCGTGCCCGCGGGCGTGCTCGCGGCCATTCACAACAATACCAAGTGGGATCATCTGGCCACGAGCTTCGTCATTTTCGGCGTCTCGGTGCCGACCTTTTGGCTGGCCTTGGTCGCCGTGCTGATTTTCGCGGTGCACTTGGGATGGCTGCCGTCAATTGGCTACACCAAGCCGCAAGAAAACTTCGTCGGGTTCCTACGCCATCTCGCGCTGCCGATGACGATCGTGGCGCTGAACATCGCCGCTACGGTATTGCGCTTTCAGCGCCAGGACTTTCTCGAACAGATGCACCAGGACTACGTCCGCACCGCCCGAGCGAAAGGCCTCAGCGAAAGGTTGGTGATGTGGAAGCACGTGCTGCGCAATTCGCTGATCACGACGTTGACCGTCGTCGGCCTGCAGATGGCCTACTTGAGCGGGCTGATCACCATCGTCGAAACCGTGTTCAATTATCCCGGCATCGGTTATCTACTGCTGAACTCGATCCACACCCGCGACTTCGTCGTGGTTCAGGGCGTGGTCCTGTTCATGGTATTTCTGGTGATTATCGTCAATCTGATCGTCGATATTCTCTACGCCGCAGTCGACCCGCGGGTGCAGTACCAATAGTTATGGATGCCCAAGCCACCGATGCGCCGCCGTTCCTCGAACGTCCGGCATCCCGTGCACCGGGCGCAACCCGCGCTCTGATTGCGTTCGCGCGCAGCGACTATCGGGCGCTGGTCGGTGGCTTTCTGCTGCTGCTCTACGTTCTAGTTGCGCTGCTCGGACCGAGCTACGCGCCCTACGACGCCAACGCGCCCGACCTCGATGCCCGCATGCAAGCGCCGAGCGCGGCGCACTGGATGGGCACGGACCGGATCGGCAGAGACGTCCTCACGCGCATCATCGCCGGCTCGCAAGTCAGCCTCCAGGTGGCCGCCGGCGCCGTCCTTTTAGCTCTCCTCGTCGGCGCCCCGCTGGGCGCCATCGGCAGTTATTTAGGCGGCCGAGCCGATGCGCTAATACAACGCGTCATGGAAGGCATTATGGCTTTTCCATCTCTCGTGCTGGCGATGGCCTTGGTGGCGCTGGCGGGACCGAGCGTGGCCATGCTCTGGTGTGCCATCGCCTTCAGCTCGGTGCCCCGCTATGCGCGCCTGGTCAGAGCCGGCGTGCTGACGCAGAAAGAACGCGAATACGTCCACGCCGCGCGCGCCCTAGGGCAAACGCCCATGCGCATCTTGATGAAACAAATTCTCCCCAACATCATGGCGCCCATCGCCGTGCAATTGACCCTCGACTTTGCCCGCGCCATCACCGTCGAAGCATCGCTGAGCTATTTGGGCCTCGGCTTGTCCGTGCCCTACATCAGTTGGGGCACCATGATCCGCGACGCGCAGGACTTTTTGGAAGTCGCGCCTTGGTTGGCGATTTTTCCCGGACTAGTGTTGGCAGGTGTGATCCTGGCATTTACGCTGGTGGGCGACGCCCTGCGCGATCGCCTCGACCCGCGCATGCGCCGCAGCTTGGGAAGAAGAATGACCGATTTTCATCGCGCCTAAAGGCAATTTTGTAGCGGAGGGAATCATGAGTATCGAAGCCATCGACCACTGGGTGCTGACTGTGAAAGACCTGGAAGAGACTTTTGCGTTCTATCGCAAACTCGGCCTCGACGCTGGCTGGCAAGAACGCCCCGGCGGCCGCGGCAAGCGGCCGATCATTCGCATCAGCGACACGCAGAAGCTCAATCTCTACGTCATCGATCGCTACGAGACCGAGAGCCCCACGTTCGCGCCGGGCTACGCCAGAGGCTCGGCGGATTTCTGCTTGCAATGGCACGGCACCGTGCAAGAAGCGCAGGATTTTCTCAAGCAAGCCGGCATCCAAACGATCGACGGTCCGGTCGCCCGCTCCGGCGCACTAGGGCCGGGCACAAGTTTGTACTTGCGTGATCCGGATAACAACCTGATCGAGCTGATCACCTATGGTGATCCGAAATACGCGTAACTGAGCAAGGAAACGCTTTGGTAATCGTTCACCACGGCGTTTTCACTTTCTTCTTTTCAATGTGCTTCTCAATCCATCGGAGCACCAGCTCGGCGATCTGATCGCTGTTGCTGTTCCACATCATGATGTGATCGTTGCCCCAGATGCCCGCTTGTGGAATCCGATCGAAGAGCGGCGTAATCGGCAGCTTGGGCAGCGATAGATAAGTCGCGTCACCGCCTGCCGCCCGTATTCTTGCGTAGTTGTCGAGGCAAGGCACGGTGTCTGGACGGCCCACTTGGTTGATGCCGTGGATGCTGAACTGCGGCACTTTGGCTAAGCCGCTGATTTCAACTTTGGCTGGGACGTTACATGCGCCCGCAGGCTCGATGCCGATGACGGCTTTGAAATATTCCGGATTGTTGTTGCTCAAGCGCCCGCCGGTTGTCCCAGCCTGCGAGTGGCCGAGCCAAATCGCCGGCCCAACTCTTTTCATCACCGCCAGCAGCCCAGGGTCGCTGCCGCCCGGCACCGCCACTTCAGGCACCAGAGCACCGAGCCAATGTTTGTAGCCTTCGGTATCTAGAGCCGGCATCAAGTTGCCATTGCAGTACACCGGTGGATTGTTCGGATCACGCGCGTCGTTGCCGATACAGCTCGGATCAGGCGGCCCATGTTTGGGCGACGGCGCCGGCAGCGGACCGGTGTTCCACTCCAGCCAAGCCGAGCTGTCCCACGCCCGCGCGACGGGCTGAGTCTTAGGCTGCGCCACGCCTTCTCTCACATCGTTGAACGCATCCGGCATGAAACCGGCGCGCCCGCGCCCCGGCACGTCGACGATGTAGACCGGAAAACCGCGGCGCAGAAAATAATGCGCCCAACCTTCGCGCCCATCCGGCGTGGTGAGAAAATGCACACCGATCAACGCGCCGCCGGGCACCATGACGATCGGAATGGTATTCTTGCCATTGCGCAGCTTCGCCGGAATGAAATATTCGACGTAGGCCTGGCCAACGAGAATTTGCTGCTGGTTGTAGGGAACGCTTTTCAAATCGCCAGCGCTCTGCGTACCGGCTTGAGTGCGACTGACGATCTCACCGCCGGCCCAGAAAACTCCGTGCGCTTTGAGCACCAGCGGCGGGCGCTTCTGATCGACAGGTGGATAGGGATCGGCGAAGACGCGCGGCGAGAATACGGCAATCATCATTATGCCAATGACGTATCGAAGCGAGAACTCCTGTCTCATGGCTACTCCTTTTGAATGTGAAGCGGACATATTTACACGTTGCATTCGCGGTGAAATGGCCGCATCGTAAGCGTAGTGTTACCGCAAAGCAATCCGCTTGGAATTCCGACGATGTCGACCATGCTCATTGAACCGTGGCTCGGACTCCAGAACACGCCGCCGCCGGAGCAAATCGAAAAAAAGCCGCGCACGCGCCGCACCGAGACGCCGGATTTCCATCGCATCCGCTGCCCAAGGTGCGCCTGGCGGCCGCGAGCAGCCGACCGTTGGCTCTGCTGGGACTGCGCCGAGCCGGATTTTTTCGCTGGCGGCTGCGGCACGAGCTGGAACACGTTCACAACGCGCGGTCTGTGCCCTGGCTGCCGACATCAGTGGCGCTGGACGACTTGCTTGAGCTGCCAGCAATGGTCGCTGCACAAGGACTGGTACACGCACGATTCGGGCGGTAAGGGGGCAGAGTAATTTGAGCAGTGCGCCGTCAGTTAACGGCGGGTGATTGTCGTGATTGCGCAGGCCTACCTTACTTGTTCCGGAAATAGCCCGGGCAGCCATCGGCTCGCGAGGCAGCCCGGACTTGGTCAAGCCCCGATAGGTGTAGGTGATCGTGGCGGCGGCTTCTTTCTAACTTCGTCTGTAAAGCCAGTGCCGATGACAGTGGAATTTGGAATCTGCGGTGCGCGTAGCGCTTGCTACGCGTCTTCGGCGTCTTCGAGCGAATCGCCGTAGGGATCGCGCTCGGTGTAGTTTTCAAACCGCGTGAACTCGTTGAGAAAGGCGAGATTTACCGTATCGGTGGGTCCGTTTCTCTGCTTGGCGATGATAACTTCGGCTTTGCCTTTGGCTTCGTCGTTGTTGCGGTTGTAAACCTCTTCTCGGTAAATAAACATGATCACGTCGGCGTCCTGCTCGATGGCGCCCGATTCGCGCAGGTCCGACATCTGCGGTTTCTTCTCGGTGCGGTCTTCGACGCGGCGGTTCAACTGCGACAGCGCGATCACCGGCACGCTCAATTCCTTCGCCAGCGCTTTCAGCGAACGCGATATTTCGGAAATCTCCTGCTCGCGGTTGTTGGCCGTGCCCATGCCGCGCATGAGCTGCAGATAGTCGACCACGATCAAGCCGATTTTTTTCGAACGATCGCGCACCAGCCGGCGCGCCTTGGCGCGCAGTTCCAAGACCGAGATGGCCGGCGTATCATCGATATAGATCGGCGCCTCGTGCAAACGGCCGGCGGCCTTTGCCAGTTGTGGGAAATCGCGCTCACCTAAGTAACCGGAACGGACTTTAGAACTGTTGACGCGCGCCTCCGAGCAGAGCATGCGCAGAACCAGCTGCTCCTTGGCCATTTCCAACGAGAACACGCCGCAGCCCACGCCTTTGAAAGCCGCATTGGTGGCGATGTTCAAAGCAAACGCAGTCTTACCCATGCCGGGGCGACCCGCAACGATGATCAAGTCCGAAGGCTGCAAGCCGGCGGTTAATTTATCGAGATCGTCAAATCCCGTCGCCACGCCGGTGATCATCTCTTTGCGCTCGTAGAGTTTCTCGACGGTTTTGAGCGTGTCTTTGATCATGTCGCCGACCGAGACAAACGCGGCTTTGATCTTTTTTTCCGAGATATCGAAGATGACTTTTTCGGCGCTGTCGAGAAACTCCTCGACGTTGCCCTGCTCTTCGTAGCCGCGGCTGGCGATATCAGTCGCCGTCGAGATCAAACTGCGCAGGATCGACTTCTCGCGCACGATGCGGGCGTAGTAAACGATGTTCGCCGCGGTGGGGACAAAGTCGGCGAGCGACGCCAAGTACGCCGTGCCGCCCACCGATTCCAGCTCGTTTTTGGTCTTGAGAAAGTCGCTGAGAGTAATCAAATCGACCGGCTCACTGCGGTCGGTCAGCTCGATGATGGCGCGAAAAATTTTGCGGTGCGATTCGCGATAAAAATCTTCGGGGCGCAACAGTTCCAGCACCTGGTTGACGGCTTCATTGTCAAGCAAAACGCCGCCCAGCACCGACGACTCGGCTTCGAGATTTTGCGGCGGAACCTTGCGCAGATTGTCGTCGAGAGTAGCCATCGAGCACCCAAACCGTTAACGCGAAAGAAAATCGTTTATCATGCAAACTTTCGACGAAAGCAAGTGCGATTTCACACACGCGCGCAGGACCCGCGCCAATCGAGATCTTCTTGCGAAATACTCACCGAAAGTTGTTTCTTCAGACGGCGCGCCCACTTCCACACGCCTTCACACAGCGTGCTCACAGGGTTACAAACAACTTATTCACAAGCGATTTTTTTTCGCAGCCGTTAGCCATGCGATGCCGTGACCGTAGTATGAATGCCGCCGCGCACGTTGAAGTCGCCGACCACGGTCATCCTGCGCGGTTGAATCGCTTGCACCAGGTCGTCGAGAATCCTATTGATCACCGCTTCATGAAACGCGCCCTCATTGCGGTAGGACCACAAATACAGCTTCAGCGATTTCAACTCGACACAAGTTTTATCGGGCACGTAGCGAATATCGATGGTGGCGAAATCGGGCTGGCCGGTTTTCGGGCACACGCAGGTAAACTCCGGGCACTCCATGTGGATTTCGTAGTCGCGCTCGGGACGTGGGTTGGGAAAGGTTTCCAGCTCTTTGGAAGGTTGGGTTGCCATTTGAAACAATCTAACGCAGCTCTATGAGATTTCAATCGTTACCTTGACTCACCAAATCATGGATGATAGCTCCTAAAAATCGCTTGAGAATTTTACGCGGGAGCACACCTCATGAAAGAACCGAAAGCCGGCGAGAAGTTAACCGAAAAAGAAGCCCTTGAGTACGTCGACTACCTTTACAAGACGCTTTACAAATACGCCCACGAAAAAATCTACAAGGGCGAGTTCATGACCAAGCTCCGCGACGGCAAGTTGCCGATGCCGGTGATCCGCCAATTTTTCAAAAACTGGGGCCACTTCTCGTTGGAAGTCAACGCGCTCAACGCGGTCTCTTACTACACTCACCTACCCTTCTTCGTACGCAATTTCGATCTGATCGGCCCGTTCTGCGCCAAGATCGCCGACGAATTGATTTCCCCCAAGGCGCCGGGCCATGTCTTGGTGCTGCTGCAGACCGCCGAGAAAATGGGCTTGAACAAAAAAGAAATGCTCGAAGACCCGTATCTGCCGACGGCGCGGGCCATCAACGATTACTGCCACAAGATTTTCATCGACGGTTCCATCGTCGAGCTCTGGGGCCTGCACGTGTTTGAGGAATCGCTCTCGATGTGGTCGGGTCAATGGTTTACCGCGCTCACCACCCACTACGGCTTCAGTAAAAAAGCCGCGATCTACTTTTCTACCCATGAAGAAGCCGACATGGACACACACACCCTCGGCGAAGGCGGCGAGGAAGCGATGGGCCACGGCGCCTTCAACCGCACCGTGCTCACCCGCGCCCTGCAAGAGAGCGTCGAGTTCCGCGTCGGCTACCCGCTCGAATACTGCGCGCTGACCATGGTCGATCTGCATGCGCAGATGAAGCAGGCAGCGCTGGATTGCCCGTATAATCCGTAGAGTCCCTCTATTCGAAAGACACGCGGACTGTCATTCTGAGCCAACCGCGGAGAATCTGCTTCCTGCAAGTGCGCGAAAAGCAGATCCTTCGCTGGCGCTCAGGATGACACATGTTCCCGAAAGTCGGATTTTCCACTCATAGCCACATCTTGCACAGCATGAGTATGTGAGGCACGATCATTCTATCAACGCCAAGCCAAGCGACGATAGAATGACCGACGCCGACCTCGAACTGCTACGCAAAGCGCTTGCCGAAATTGCGCCGCAAGGCCGCACGGCGCTGCTACCCGCGTTGCATCTTGCCCAACGCTTACAGGGTTGGGTCTCTGAGCCGGTCGCGGCAGAAGTTGCGCGTACGTTGCGCGTCCCCCTTGCCGATGTCTTCGGCGTCATCGATTTCTATGCGATGTTACACAGCGAACCGGTGGGCCGCACGGTCATCCAGGCTTGCAGCTCACCGAGTTGCGCCCTTGCCGGCGCCGATGGGCTGGCCGAGTCTCTGTGTAATCATTTAAACGTTGCGCCGGGTGATGTCAGCACCAACGGTGAGTTTACGGTCGAGCATGCGCCTTGCCTCGGCTTGTGTGATCATGCGCCAGCAGCGCTTGTGGGCGAGAAGGCGGTTGGCAAAGCAGATTCGAACAACCCGGCGGCGATCTGTGCAGCAACCGGGCAGAGCCCCGAAAGTTTCGTCGGCGGCGATATTCGCATACTCACCAGCAATTGTGGCGCCGGCCGTCCGACGGCGCTGGCCGATTACCAAAAAAGCGGTGGCTACGCCGCCCTCAAGAAAGCTCTGACGATGACGCCGCAAGCGGTCATCACCGAAGTAAAAACGGCGGGACTAGTCGGCCGCGGCGGCGCCGCATTTCCGACAGGAATCAAATGGGAAGGCGCGGCCGCTGCGCCAGACCAACCCAAGTACATCGTTTGCAACGCCGACGAGTCCGAGCCCGGTACGTTTAAAGATCGCATCTTGATGGAAGAAGACCCGCACCGCACGATCGAGGGCATGATCATTGCCGCCCATGCAGTGGGGGCGAGCCAGGGCTACATTTACGTGCGCGGCGAATATCCCGCCGCTTTCAGAATCTTAAGTAACGCGGTGAACGAGGCGCGCCAAGCAAGAATGCTCGGTAAAAACATTCTTGGTTCGCCATTGAATTTCGACATCGAAATGCGCCTCGGCGCCGGCGCTTACATCTGCGGCGAAGAGACAGCGCTGCTGGAATCGATTGAAGGCAAGCGCGGTCTGCCGCGCATCAAGCCGCCCTTCCCCACTACCCACGGCTTGTTTCAAAAACCGACGATCATTAACAACGTCGAAACTTTCTGCAATGTGCCGCTGATCATCGCGCGCGGTGCCACTAAATATCGCAAGATTGGGACGGAGCGCTCACCGGGTCCCAAACTTTTCTGTGTGTCGGGGCAAGTGCAGAAACCAGGGCTCTACGAAGTCCCCTTCGGCGTGACGTTGCGTCATTTGCTCCTCGATCTCGCTGGCGGGTTGAATCCGGGCCGCAAGCTGCAAGCCGTGCTCATGGGCGGCGCCGCCGGGGCTTTCGCTGTGGAGAAAGATTTGGATGTGAAACTGACGTTCGAAGACCTGCGCGCGGCCGAATTGCCCCTCGGTTCAGGCGCCATAGTGGTTTTCGACGATAGCGCAGACCTACGGGATATGCTGAAACGGCTTGGTCACTTCTTTGCCGACGAGAGCTGCGGCAAATGCTATCCATGCCAACTCGGTAGTCAGCGACAGTACGAAATTCTCGACCGCGGCGCGCGCAATCACGCAATCACCGGCGACCGTGAGCGCCTGTCCGATATCGGCGGCACGATGATCGACGCATCGCTCTGCGGCCTGGGCCAGACTGCGGCCACAGCGGTGCTGAGCGCCATGAAACTATGGCCGGAATTATTCGATGCAAAGAAATAGCACTCACCACGAAGGACACGAAGATCACGAAGGTTTCGGAACAAAGGATTCCGAACTTCGTGTCCTTCGTCTGCTTCGTGGTGCAATCATTCCCAGTGCATAGCTATAGAGATCGCCCATGGCAGACATCACTCTCACCATCGACGGCCAATCCGTCACCGTTCCCGCCGGGACAACCATCCTCAAAGCGGCGGAGCAGCTCGGCAAGCAGGTGCCGACGATTTGCTATCACGACCATTGTACGGCGAATGGGCTGTGCCGCATCTGCGTCGTTGAAGTTGAAGGAGTTCGGCCGTTGCTGCCGGCTTGTTTAAGCCGCGTGAGCGAGGGCATGAGGGTCACGACGTTGAGCGCGCGCGCCGAGCGCAGTCGTCGCACGATTTTGGAAATGCTCAACTCCGCCGTGGATCTCGCCGAGGCACCGGAGATTCAACAGTTTATCGCCGACTATCACGCCGACCGGTCACGATTCGTCGATGCGAAAAAGCGCGAGCGCGAACTGCTCGACGACAACCCGATGTATGTCCGCGACTACGACAAGTGCATTCTCTGCTGGCGCTGCGTCCAGGTCTGCGCCGACGACGCGCAGTACACCTATGCGATTAACTTCAAAGGCCGCGGCTTCGACACCAGCATCGGCACGTTCTTCGATAAGTCGATGCCGGAAACTACTTGCGTCTTCTGCGGCCAGTGCGTTGGCGTCTGCCCCACCGGGGCGCTCAAACCCAAGCGCGAAGCCCTGCTCGAACAGGGAAAAGACTTAAGCGAAATCATGCAGGCGACCCGGGGCAGCAACCGGCGCCGGAGGAAGTCATGATCACCGCCGATCGCGTCGTTCCGACCACCTGTCCATACTGTGGCGTCGGCTGTAACCTGCAGTTGCACATTAAAGGCGACTACATTTACAAAGTCACCTCGCCCTTCGATTCGACGGTCAACCACGGCAACCTCTGCGTCAAAGGCCGCTTCGGCTACGACTTCATCTACAACAGAGACCGGGTCACAACGCCGTTGATTCGAAAAACTCACCAGCAACCCGGCGCGCGCACGCAAGCCTTCGACCGTGCTGAATGGCACGAAGTCACTTGGGACGAAGCTCTCGACTACACCGCCAGCCGCATGGTCGAGATCTACCAGCGCGATGGCGCCAAGGCCATGGCGGTCTATTGCTGCGCCAAAGCCACCAACGAAGACAATTATCTCCTGCAGAAACTCTTCCGCGCGTTGTTTCGCAGCAACAACGTCGACCACTGCACGCGGCTGTGCCACGCCGGTTCCGTTGTCGCACTGCAGATGGCCGTGGGCTCCTCGGCGATGAGCAACACCGCCGCCGAAGTGATTCACAACGATGTTTTCATCGTGACGGGATCGAACACGGCAGAAACTCATCCGATCATCGCACTGCAGATGAAAGCCGCCGTCGAAAAGCACGGCGCCAAGCTGATCGTCGTCGATCCGCGCCGCGTCGAGATGGTCAACTATGCGGCGCTCTGGCTGCCCGAAAAGCCCGGCACCGACGTGCCGCTCTTCTCCGCCATGGCGCATGTCATCGTGAAAGAGAAGCTTTACAACCAGGACTTCATCGACCGTCGCACTGAAAATTTTACTGAGTTTGTCAAATCGCTGGAAAAGTTCACGCCCGAATACGCAGAAAAGATCTCCGGCGTCGACAGGAATTTGATTATTCAAGCCGCGCGCATGTACGCCGGCGAGAAGAACGCGGCAATCTATTGGGCCCTGGGCATTCCCGAGCATTCTCACGGCACCGACAACGCGATGTCGCTGATTAACCTGGCATTGCTCACCGGCCACATCGGCCGCCAAGGCACCGGGCTCAATCCGCTGCGCGGCCAGAACAATGTCCAGGGCGCGTCCGACTCCGGCGCCATGCCCTGGCACTATCCCGGCTATCAGCGCGTCGACAGCGAAGCGGCAGCACGCCGATTCGAGCAGGCGTGGAATGTCGAAGCCGGCGGTCTCAATCGCCATTTGGGATTGACCACCACTGAGATCATGGATGCAGTTCACCCCGGCGGTGTGCGCGCGCTGCACATCATGGGCGAGAATCCGATGATGTCCGAGCCCAATTTGAACCACGCGCGCCACATGATTGAGCAGTTAGAATTTCTTTCAGCCCAGGATCTGTTCATCAACGAATCCGGCGCCTATGCGGACGTGTTTCTGCCGGCAACGTCGTGGGCCGAGAAAGATGGCACCTTCACTAACACCGATCGCCGGGTCCAGCGCGTGCGCAAAGCCATCGAACCGCGCGGCCAAGCGCGCGCCGACTGGCAGATCAACTGCGCGCTCGCGCAACGCATCGAAAAGAAGCTCGGTCGACCAAAATCTGCGTTCTGGTCGTATCAATCGCCCGCCGAGGTACTCGAAGAGATGGGCCGCGTGGTGCCGGAATATGCCGGCGTAAAATATCCGCGGCTTGAAAAAGGTGGCCTGCAGACTCCCGTCTGGGACGATAACCATCCCGGCACACCGTATTTGTTCACCGACACGTTTCCCCGCGGCAGAGGCAAATTCCATCCGTTGGAGTACGTCCCCGCCGTCGAGATGCCGGACGAGGAATATCCGTTCATCCTCACCACCGGGCGTGTGTTGGAACACTGGCACGGCGGCACGCTGACGCGCCACTCGCAACTCGACGATCTCTTTCCGCAGGCACGCGTCGAGATCAATCCCGCCGACGCGGCCAAATTGAAAATCGCAGACGGCCAAGCCGTGCGGGTCTCATCGCGCCGCGGCACCGTCGTGCTGCGAGCGTGGGTAACGCAGCGAACCACGGTCGGCGTGGTCTTCATTCCCATGCATTTCCACGAGGCCGCCGCCAACCTGCTTACAATAGATGCCGTCGATCCTCTGGCGAAGATCCCCGAGTACAAAGCCTGCGCCGTGCGCGTACAATCGGCGGAAAAAGAAGAGCTCCCGCCGCAGACCGCGCGAGGCCGGTATTAATTTCCGCTCAAGCCCGACCGAATCCCCGTAGGGTGCGCCGTGCGCACCGTTTCCGGATGGTGCGCACGGCGCACCCTACACAGACCACCGCCTGGGTATGTTTCGTGATGGCGACTCATGAATCGCCCCTACACAGTGCACGAAGCGCCTTGACTATGCCGCTGCGCCGACCCTACGCTGTCTTATGGCTTCTGTTCTCGATCACGCCACCGCTGTTATTCTCGTCGGCGGCAAAAGCTCGCGCATGGGCCGGCCCAAAGCGCTGTTACCTTTCGATGGCGAGCCACTGATCACGCATGTCCTCCGACATTTGAGTACAATGTTCACCGAAACCGTTGTTGTCGCAGCACCGGACCAAGAGCTGCCGAAAATACCGGCTCTAGTGGTGCGCGACGACGTCGCCTACCAAGGTCCTGTGAGCGGCATCTACCATGGACTCAACGCCTCAACCAAAGAAGTGTGTTTCGTGACATCCTGTGATGCGCCGTTTCTCAATCTTACTTTGATCTCGAATCTGATCTCTCAAATCTCTAACTTCGACGTCGTGGTACCGTTTTGGGAAGATCGCTACCAGCCGCTGCACGCGGTTTATCGAACGAGCTGCACACCGTTGCTCAAAGACCAACTGGACCGCAACGAGCTGCGGCCGATTTTTCTGTACGACAAAGTTCGTACGCGTAAAGTTCACGAAGACGAAATCCGCCGCTTGGACCCCGATGGCTTGAGCTTTCTCAACATGAACTCGCCCGAGGAATACCACGCCGCGCTGCAGCTCTGGGAATCAAGAATGACCGACCCAATCGCAGTTTCCGTGGAACTCTTTGGCGTGGCCCGCATGGTCGCAAAGAGAAGAGACGTCGCACTCTCATTGCCGCGCGATGCGACACTCTCACATGTTTTAAACGCCCTGGCTGAACGCTTGCCGGAGCTGCGCGGCAAAATCATCGGTGCTAACGGTCTGACCGCCGGCTACACCTGCAACATCAACGGCCTCCATTTCGAGCGATCCCCAAGCGCCAAAATCAACTCCGGGGATAGGATTTTTTTACTCTCCGCCGATGCCGGAGGTTGAGCGATGTACGGCTTTCACCGCCGCTTGCTGCATGTCGATTTGACCTCGCAACGAATCGTCCGGCGCGACATCGAAGAAGCGCGTTTGCGCGCTTTCGTTGGCGGCATCGGTCTGGGCACGAGCCTCCTCTATGAATACGCGCCACCGGGCGTCGACCCGTTCTCGCCAGACAATCCGTTAATATTCGTGAGCGCTCCTCTAGTCGGCACCAGCCTTACCACCACGGCGAAATATGCCGTCGTCACCAAGTCGCCGCTGACTGGGTTTATCGCCGACTCGCTCTCTTCCAGCCATTTTGCGTTAGAGCTAAAACGGCTTGGTTTTGACGCCATCGTCATCACCGGACGAGCGGAAAAACCGGCTTATCTCTTTATTGACAACGACAACGTCGCATTTCGCAGCGCAGAGACACTGGCTGGCAAGAGCCCCATTAATACCGCAGCAGCCATTCGCGCCGAGCTGGGCGGCGCAAGCGTTCGCATCGCCGCCATCGGCAAAGCCGGCGAAAATCTCGTCCGTTTCGCGACCATCAGCAACGAAGGCCGCCACGCCGGCCGCGGTGGCGTCGGCGCCGTGATGGGATCGAAGAACCTAAAAGCGATCGCGCTATGCGGCGATCGCAGCACCGCTGTGGCCGATTCCTCGGGCGTTGAGAAAATTGCCCAGGCTCTGCGCGCACGCAGCCTTAGCTCGGTCACCGACAAGTATCGCGAGATCGGCACGGTGGCGAATTTATCGGTTTTTAACCAACTCGGCACGCTGCCGACGCGCAACTTTCAACGATCGACCTTTGATCACGCCGACGCGCTCAGCGGCGAGACGCTGACGGAAAACAATTTTAGCCGTCGCCACGGCTGCGCGGCCTGCACGATTCAATGCGAGCGCCTGTTCAAAGCGCTCGACGGCGACGAGCAGCGTCTCGAATACGAGACCCTTTTTGCGCTCGGCCCGCTGTGCGGCATTGAAGATCCCAACGTCGTGCTCCAGGCGGCGCAGCTCTGCGACCGCTACGGTCTCGACACGATCAGCGCCGGCGGCACGCTCGCCTGGGCGATGGAATGCGGCGAGAGAGGGCTGTTGCCGGACTTCAACGGCCTGCGCTTTGGCAACGCCGAGGCGCTGCTGGCGGCGCTCGAAGCGATTGCCGAGCGGCGCGCTCTAGGAACGCTGCTCGCCGAGGGTTCACGGCGCGCCGCGCAGGTCCTCGGCAACGGCAGCGATTACTGGGCCATGCATGTGAAAGGCTTGGAGCTGCCCGGCTACGAGCCGCGCAGCTTGAAGAGCATGGCGCTCGGCCTGGCGGTCAGTCCGCGCGGCGCCTGTCACAATCGCTCGGGCGCCTATGAAGCCGATTTCTCCGGAGCTGTCGATCGTTTCAAAGCTGATACCAACCGAGGAAGGATCGTTGCTGAGTCCGAAGATTTCGCCGCCGTGCTCGATTCATTAATCGTCTGCAAGTTTCTGCGCAAATGTTTCGATGATTTCTATGGCGAAGCCGCCGAGCTACTCAGCAAAGTCACTGGCTGGGACATTTCGGCTATCGAACTCAAACAGATCGGCACACGCATTCACACGTTGAAAAAACTTTTCAACGTTCGCGAAGGCTGGCAACCGAGCGACGATGGTTTGCCGCAACGTTTGCTGAGCGAAGCGCTGCCCAGCGGTGTCGGTCAAGGCATTGGGCTAGATGCTGAAGAACTGCGCCAGATGGTGCAGAGCTATTATTCAGCGCGGGGTTGGCGTGCCGATGGGTTTATTCCCGCAGAAAAATTGGCGGCGCTAGGCCTTGAGGCGGTGGCCCAACTCTAACCGTCGATCCTCGACCGAACATACACCCACAACTGATCTATTTCCTCTTCGCTGAGCACTCCCGCCCTGGGCGGCATCTGGCCTTTGCCGTCGTTGACCGCTTTGTCGAAGCACTCGCGGTCCAAGCCTGGCGCTGTCCTGGTGAAATGTTGTCCGGGTTGAGCTGTGTGGCTCCGGCAATCTCCGGGCGACTAAAACAGCGCGCAACTTCAGCGCAGCTGGCCGCCCGGCATATAGGGGAACGCGCTCATCTCGTGCGGCCAGGCGACCGGGTATGATTGACAGACATGGTTCGAGTTCACCTGGTCGATGCGCGTCACGCCCAAGAGCCCCATGTCGATGATCAGCTCTTCTTCGAGTATTTCGAGCACGCGCACGACGCCGGCGTCGGCCCCGGCGGCCAGGCCCCAGCCTTGCAGCTTGCCGATGGTGACCGCTTTGCAGCCGAGCGCGATGGCTTTGAGAATGTCGGTGCCGCGCATGACGCCGCCGTCGAGCACGACGTCGGCCTTGCCGTTGACCGCATCGACTACTTCGGGAACGATATCGATGGTGCCGCGGCCATGGTCCAACTGGCGGCCGCCGTGGTTGGAGATGTAAACCACTTCGACGCCGTGGTCGACGGCGATTTTCGCATCCTCCGCGGTGCCCACGCCTTTGAGAATCAGCGGCACGCCGGCGTGCTTTTTGATCGCCGCCATCAACTCCCAGGTGAGCATCGCTTGAAAAATCCGTGTGTTGTTCTCGACCCGTTTGCTCGGCGGCAGCCAGCGGTTCATCATCTGCCGCTCGCGCCGGCTGTAGTGCGCCGTGTCGACGGTCAAACAGAGCGCCATGTAGCCGGCCTTGAGCGCGCGGTCGACCATCTGTTTGCACCAGTCCAATCCGCCGCGAATATAGAGCTGAAAGATTTTCGGCGTAGTCGTCGCCGCGGCGATCTCTTCCAACGTCGGTTGGGTCACTGAGCTTACGAAATTGATCGAGCCGAATTGCGCCGCCGCCTTGCCCACCGCGACGCCGCCTTCCGGCGTGATCGATTGCAGCGAGCCCATCGGCGCGAGCATGACCGGGATTCTGAGTTTCTGGCCGAGAAAGGTCGTCGACGTATCGATCTTGGAAACGTCGACGCAGATGCGCGGCCGCAGCGCCAGGTAGTCGAAGCCCAGGCGATTGCGCCGCATGGTGGTTTCCGATTCGGCGCCGCCGCTGAGATAGTCCCAAACGTCCTGCGGCAGAATTTTGCGCGCCGCGACGATGACTTCTTGATTGGTGACAAAGTCCAGAGCCATGACACACACTCCTCTTGGCGGGTTGAAAGTAGCAAACTGCGCCCGAGACTATCTAAGAGCGTGGCGAGCTGTCAAAAGAAAACGGCGGAAATTTCGCGGCAGAATTTCAGAGAACTTGCGAATCCGGCAAGGCGGTGCCGGGAAGTTATACCGACTCAGTGGCTATTGGTGGCAAAGTATCGCTCGATCTTTTCGCGAATGCTGCTCAAGCGTTCCTCGGTCGACCGGTGCAGACCCGTCACCGCGAGGAATATTTCATTGAGCCGCTGCTGTTTGTCGTCTTCGCTGGCGCGAATCAGCGCCAGTTCGCGCTCGAGACGCAGCACCCGGGCGTTGGTCTGTTGGATGAGCATGCGAAAAATCACAAACGCTGCCGCCGCAGAGATAATGATTCCAATCAACAGTGCCAAAGCGAACAATCCCCAGGACGACATGACCTACCTCACGAACAGAGATCGCTATTGGTTTAAGCAGATTTGCGTTCGATAGCAAGGCCCAAAACAGCGCACCGGCTGCAGCCGCGATCGGCCAAACGCGGCGAGGTTCCTCTCGGCTAGCGCGTCACTGCGCCCTCAGCAGCCGACGAAACCAGCTTGGCATACTTCGCCATGACGCCGGTTTTGTAACGCGGTGCCGGTGCGCGCCACTGGCTCAAGCGCGCTTGCAATTCGGCTTGTGGAATCTCGACGTTGAGCTCGCGCTTTTTGATATCGAAGACAATCGAATCGCCGTCGCGCACAGCGGCGATCGGCCCGCCATGGGCCGCTTCCGGCGCGACGTGTCCCGCCATCAAACCATGGGTCGCGCCGGAAAATCTGCCGTCTGTGAGCAGCGCAACGGAGTCACCCAAACCGGCGCCGACCAGCGCCGCAGTGACGCCGAGCATCTCGCGCATGCCCGGGCCGCCCTTCGGACCTTCGTAGCGTATCACCACGACGTCGTTGTCTTTGATCTGGCCCGCTTGCACGGCAGCAAAGGCATCTTCTTCGCGGTCGAACACCCGCGCCGGGCCGCGGTGCAGCAGGCGCTCGTGGCCGGCGACTTTGACGACGCAGCCTTCGGGCGCGAGATTGCCTTTGAGAATCACCAACCCGCCAGTCGCTTTGAGGGGACTATTCATCGCCCGCACGACTTCTTGGCCGGCGACTTCTTTGGTCATCTGCGCCGCTTCGGCCAGCGTCTTTCCCGTCACGGTGATCGTATCGCCGTGAATCAAACCGGCCTCGATCAACCGTTTGGCCACCAGTTGAATGCCGCCGGCTTTGTAGAGATCGTTGGCGACAAAGCGGCCGCCCGGTTTCAAATCGGCAATCAGCGGCGTTTTCTCGCTGATGCGATCGAAGTCGTCGATGTTCAAGTCCACACCCGCTTCGCGAGCGATTGCGAGCAAATGCAGCACGGCGTTGGTCGAGCCGCCGGTGGCGGCGACGGATGCGATCGCGTTCTCGATCGCTTTACGGGTCAGAATTTTCGATGGCCGTAAGTCTTGACGCAGCAGTTCGACGACCAGTCTGCCAGCGTTAAACGCCGCGTCGTCTTTCTCGGAGACGGTGGCAGGAATGCCGTTACTGCCCATCGGTGAGATGCCGAGAAACTCCATCACCGTCGACATGGTATTGGCGGTAAATTGGCCGCCGCAGGCACCGGCGCCAGGGCAGGCGGCGTTTTCCACGGCGAGAAATTGATTGGCATCGATGCGCTTGCTCGCGTACGCACCGACCGCTTCGAAGACATCTTGAATGGTGAGATCCTTTTCGCCCAAATGCCCCGGCGCGATCGAACCGCCGTAGAGTGCCAGTCCGGGAATGTCGAGGCGCGCCAGCGCCATCACCACGCCCGGATTAGTCTTGTCGCAGCCCGACAAACAGACGAGCCCGTCAAAGTGGTTGCCGCGCGCGACCAATTCGATGGAATCGGCGATAACCTCGCGGCTGATCAGCGAACACTTCATGCCTTCGACGCCCATGCTGATGCCGTCGGAGATCGAGACGGTATTGAACTCCATCGGGGTCGCGCCGGCCGCGCGGATGCCTTCTTTCACTTTCGCGGCCAGCCGGCGCAGGTGAAAATTGCACGGCCCGATTTCGATCCACGTGTTGGCCACGCCGATGATCGGCTTGCGCAGGTCATCGTCGGAAAAACCCGCCGCTTTCAGCATCGCTCGGGTCGGCGCTCGATCGGGACCATCGGTGATGACGCCGCTGCGCGGTTTCAAATTATCAGCCATGAGAAAAAGCTCCTGATTTAGTCGATGAATTGATGAGAAACTCACTAAACTATGGCGGGGCACTATTTTCAAGGCGCCTGACTCGTACACACCTATCGCGAAACGCTCTCGACCCGACGCAGCGAATTTGCTACAAACAACACCTAATAGGCAAAGGAAACATCCGCCGCAGGCGGGTGTGAAATATACAATGAAGCATCCACTAAAGCTGCTCAGTGTCTGGTTGTTGCTGGCGGCGCCGCCGGCCGCTGCCCAATCGGACAAGGTTTTTAACGTTGGTGTCGCCGGCCCGGCGATCAGCCTGACCTATGCCCATCTGGCCCATGACGCCGGCTTGTGGCGCAAGCACGGCCTAGAGACCAAAGTCACGGTCTTCGAGTCCGGCAGCACGCTGGCGCAAGTGGCGCGCTCAGGCGAGGTCAAGATCGCGCTCAACTCCGGCCCGACCACAGTGGCGTCGCGCACCCAGGGCGCCGACACCATCATGCTGGCCTGTCTGGTCAATACACTGCCCTATAGCCTGGTGACGACGAAACAAATCACCCAATGGGGGCAGCTAAAGGGCAAGAAGATCGCGATTAGCCGTTTCGGCTCCGGCACGGACACGGCGGTGCGCTTGGTGTTGCGCAAACAGGGCATCGACCCTGTCAAAGACGTAACCCTGCTGCAGATCGGTACACAGCCAAGCCGCGTGCAAGCGTTGTCCGCCGGCTCCATCGACGCAACTCTACTCTCGGCGCCGCTGGATTTCGAGGCGAAGAAATTGGGGCACCACATATTGCTCGACATCGCCACGCTCAAGATTCCCTATCCCCAACTGATCGTCGAGACGACGGAGAAATACGTTCGCGCCGAACCGCAGACGGTCAAGCGCTTTCTCAAGGGCTTTATCGAAAGCGTCCACTTCGCAAAGAAGAACCCTGAGGCCACCAAAAATGCCATGACACAACATTTGAAGACTCAAGATCCGGACATCCTTGAGGCAAGCTACAGAAGCTTCTTGCAGGTGACGGACTATGGCGCCTATCCCAGTCTCGATGGCGTGCGCAACGCCATCAACGAAGTGGCGGGCCGCGTGCCGGCGGCAAAATCCAAGCGGCCCGAGGAGTTTGTCGACACGAGCTTCTTGAAAGAGCTCGACAAAGAAGGCTTCTTCAAGCAGCTCAACTAAGCGGTTTCGCCTCACACTCCCTCTCAGCGGCTCCCTAAGATACTCGCGAAGGGCGCCTTTTGGCGCACTTTGCCGACGGCGATCCCCTGCCGCGCGGTAACTCTTCAAGCATTCTTGACATCACGAGCTTCGCTGTTAGAAAGTACGCTAGCTACTGCAAGAAACGGTCGCTGGCATGGCTACTCGACAGGCTGGTTTAACTTCTGAGTTTCATGGTCGGGCGCGGCGCGGCAATCTCTCCGTTCGCCATCGTTCCACTGACAACGGCTTGGTATTCTGTTTGCCAACCGATAGCTTCTCGATGGGCGAGGCAGCCCCCCCTGCGATGGCACAATGAGCCCGGAACACGCATCCGCCCTGCATGAACAAATCGACCGGTTTTGTCGCGCCGGCGATTTCAAAGAGGCCCTCACTCGCGCCGGCAATATGTTGCGCGACGATCCGTTAGACCGCACCGCGCGGCTTTACGAACTGCTCATTAGAGTCGTCCTGGACGGCCCAGCGGATCACGAAGCCGAAGTCGAGCATCTGCGCGATTACACCGATCTTAGTGGAGTCGAGCGCGGCATCGTTCGTAAAATACTCATGGTCTGTTATGACGCTGCGGAACGGCAGCAGGATCATGGCCGAATGTGGAGCTATCAGAGATTGCTGCGCCGTCTCGTGCTCAACCAAACGCTCGACTCCGCGATGCCACGCGACGAGGTCGCGGGTGCGATCAAGATGCCCGACGAATCGCCGCGCAGAAGCGGCGGACCGGCGGAGGTCTCGATCGAGCCTTTCGAAGCGGCTTTTGCAGGCGGCTGGTCGGCTCGGCTGCGCCAACTCATCGCGGTCTCCGCCGACTCGAAAATCGGCGCGCGTCCTGGCCTGCTCATTTTGGGTTTAGCGCTGATCGCCGCCATCGTGGCGTTCATTACCCTGCGCGGCGCCTCGGGGAGAAACAGCATGACGGTTGAAAAAGCTCAGCCCTCAGCCGCGCCCGCGCTCAGCCTCACCCAGCCGCAGGCCGAGGTCGCCCTGAGCGAACTCAGCGCCAAAATCGACGACGTCGATATCGATGCCGCCAGCGCCGGCAAGCTGCGCGAGTTTATCGGGCGCAAAATGCCCGAGCTAAAGACTCTCTATCAAGCACGCATGCTCGAGGTGAGCGGCTTGACCGGAGACTTGACGGTAGATTTGTGGAGCGACGGCAATGGCAAGATCACCAAGATCTACGAGAGCGGCGCGACGTTGATCGATTTCGGCTTCAAGAAACTGATTGTCGACGAGATGCAAAAATGGCAGCTGCCGGCGCTGCAGCGCGGCACGGTGGCGCTGAGCGTGGTTATGATATTTAGCGCCAAGACGGCCGACGAGAACGCCCCCAAGCCAGCTCCCGCCCCCCGCTAGATCGATCGGCTCGCGCCGTGCTATTTCGCCGCGCCTGTCCGCGCCGTCACCGACATCGCCGCTTGCGGCCTGCGCGCCGCCCATTCGATGAAAACAAGTGTTAACGCGAGAGCGAAACCGATGCCGTTGCTTGCCCAGGTGAGCATGGCGAACTTGCCAGTGTGCACGACTGGAATCAATAATCCGACCGCGGCGATCAGGAACAGCGCCCGCTTCAGCGCCGGCACCGGGCGAAATAGATAACCAACAATGCCGACACCGAGCAAGATGGAACCGGCAATGGCGGTTGCCACCGAGAGCACGACTTCGTACCAGCGGCCGATCAAAAGCAGCGACGGCGAAAACACAAACAGGAACGGCACGACGTAGGCGATGCTGCAGAGCTTCATCGCCTGCCAGCCGGTTTGCACCGGATCGGTTTTGCCGATGGTGGCCGCGGCGTAGCTGGCGATGCACACCGGCGGTGTCACCATGCTCAACATGCCAAAGTAGAAGATGAATAGGTGCGCGGCGATGGGCACGATGCCGAGCTTCACCAACCCCGGCGCCACCAACACTGCCAACAAGACGTAGACCGCGGTGGTCGGCATGCCCATGCCGAGGATGATGCTGACGACCGCCGTGAGCACGAGCAGGAGGAGCGCGTTGCTCTGGCCGAGGTTGAGCAAGGTCAACGTCAGCGTAAAACCCAATCCGGTCAGCTGCAAGACGCCGATCACCACGCCGGCGAGTCCGGTGATCGTGGCAATCTCCAACATGCCGCGGCCGGCGTTCATGAGTATCTGAAATATGCCGCTCCAGCCGATTTTGACGCCGGGCGTGAAAAATCCAATGATCAACGCCGCCAGTGCGGCGAGAAGTCCAGCCTCTTCCGGCCGGCGGTTCAGGAAAAACATCCAGAAGATCAGCACCGCCAGCGGCACGACAAAGCTCGCCGAGCGCTTGAGCACTGGCAGAAGCGCGGGCACCTCTTCGCGCGGCAGGCCGCGGATGCCGTTGCGCGCGGCCAAAAGATCGACTTGGATGAACAGGGTAACGTAGTAAAGAATCGCCGGCACCAGCGCCGCGAGCGCCACGCTGGCGTAGGGCATTTGCAAGTATTCGGCGATCAAGAACGCCGCTGCGCCCATGACTGGCGGCATAATCTGCCCGCCGGTCGACGCCACCGCTTCCACGGCGGCCGCCTGGGGCGGCGGATAGCCGGCTTTTTTCATCATCGGAATGGTAAACGCGCCGTCGACGACCACATTGGCCACGGCGCTGCCACTGATGTTGCCAAATAGGCTCGACGACACGATGGCGATCTTCGCCTGGCCGCCGCGAAACCGGCCCATGAGCGCGAGGGCGAAATCGCTCAGAAATTCGGCGCCGCCGACCCGATGCAGCACTTCGCCGAAAATGACGAAGACAACCACGATGCTGGCGCCCACCTGAAGCGCCTGGCCAAAGATGCCGTTGGCGTCGAGATAGAGATAGGTGGCAAGCCGGCTGATCGACCATCCCTTGCCGTAGAAATCGCCCGGAAAGATATAGGCGAACAGTGCATAAAAGAAGAAAAACCCGGCGATGATGACCAGCGGCCAGCCGATCAAACGGCGCGAGCCTTCGGCGAGCAGGAAAATCGTAACGATGCCGAGAATCACCCGCTCGGTGGAGATCTCCCCCAGCGAATTGACGATTGCCGGGTAAAAAATAAAAACGTAGAGCCCCACCGCGAGACCCGCGATGGAAGCAATGACATCGTACCAGGGCACCCTCTTGCTGGGGCGCGGCACCGCCGGTACGAGGAGATAGGTCGCGCACAGCGCTAGTCCCAGATAGAGCCCGAGATACTGTTCGTTAAAAACCAACCAGCCTAGATATTGGGGCAGGTTCAACAGGAAAAACATGCCCGTCAGCGGGATCGCCACCAACAGACAGCGCCCGAGGACTTCGACAAAGCCGCTCAAGTCACGGGTGCGGACATTCTCTTCGATTTCCATGGAAGTTTCCTTGCGCCGTGGAATCGTTCACCACGATGGCACGCAGAGCACGAAGTTCGGAATATTTAGTAGGTGAATCTTTTCTTGACTTCGCGAACTTCGCGCCTTCGTGGTGAACCCAGCCTGCGCTCAGCTGCAAATCTCCTTGGTGCGCGCGTCATGCTTGGCTGACCACATGCCCGCCTCTTTGTAGAATTTTACGGCCCCAGGATGGTAGGGAATCGTGAAGTTGTCGATCACCTGATTTTCCTTGGTCCACTTCTTGAACAATGGATGGATCGTTTGCAGTTCCGCCAGATTATCCAACCAGACTTTTACCAATGTGCTGACGGTTCTTTCGCTTAGCTTCGTCGATGTGACTAAATGGAGCGGGTAGCCGATCACAGTGGTGTCGCCGCGGATACCCGCGGCGGGATCCGATTTGACCACCGATCCGCCATATTGGGCGAGGATTCTGTTGGAATTGTCGTTGGGCGGGATGTTGAGAAACCGAATCGGCTCCATTGCGTTGGCTTCTTCGACGATGCCGATGCCGATAGCGCTGAAGGACGCGTCCACTTTGCCCTCCGGCACGGCGCGCAGAGCATCGTTAAGATTCGAGAAACGTACCTGTACGACGTCACTGGCTTTGATCCCGCCGGTTTCCAGCGCCGCGCTTTGCCAGGTCTGGGTGATCGCATGGCCGCCGAAATCCCACGCCACCCGTTTACCTTTGAGATCGCCAATCTGCTTGATATCGGATTTATCGCGCACCGTCATGCTGCCGGTGAAGGGAAACATGCCGCCGGTGGCGACTCTGAGAGTCGGATAGGCCTTCTTATAGTTGCCGGTGCCCGTGGCCGCCATCTTGGCGTCGATGATGTTCATGATGCCGAATTCCAGCTCGCCGCTGTCCATCAGCGGCATCCAAGCGTTGGGGCCATTGTAGGGTTGCACCTTGCCGATGATCGGCGTGATCTTGCTCGCCACCGCGGCCAGCCCGGAACCCAATGCGTGAGCCCCAGTCCCAGCTAGATTGGTCCCAATGGCAATGGTTTTTGGCAGGTCGCTACTCGTATTGAGCGTCGGCCCGCAGGCGATTTTCGTTTGCGCCAGCGCAGTCACGCTCCACTGCGGCCAGAGGAATGACGCCATCGCGAGCAGGATCACGCCGAGGTTCGCTAATAATTTTGCTTTCATACCGACTCCTTATCTTTCCATCGCTCTCGACATTTCAACTGCAAATCTCCTTCATCCGCGCGTCATGCTTCGCGCCCCAGACGCCGGCTTCTTTGTAAAACTTCACCGCCCCCGAATGGTACGGAATCGTGAAATTCGTAATCGCCTGCACGTCCTTGGTGAACTGCTTGAACAGCGGATGAATCGTTTGCAGCTCGGCGTGATTGTCCCACCAAGCTTTGAGCACCGCCATGGCCGTGCGCTCGTTGACCTTGGTGGAGGTGAGAATATGCAGCGGATAGCCGACGATGAAAGTCTCGCCGCGGATGCCGGTCATCGGCTCGGCTTTCACCACCGACGCGCCGAGACGCCCGAGGATTTTATTGTTAGCCTCGGTGTTTGGCATGCTCAGGAAGCGAATCGGCTCCTGGGCGTTGGCTTCTTCGTTCTGGCCGGTGCCCAGCGATGCGTAGGTGGCGTCCACTTTGCCTTCGGCGACGCCGCGGATGCCGTCATTGGAGGTCGTCACGCGCACCTGGGAAACATCCGAGCCTTTGATGCCGCCGGTCTCCAGCGCCGCGTTGAACAATGCCTGGACCACCGCGTGGCCGCCGAAATCCCACGCCAGCCGCTTGCCCTTCAAATCGCTCACCAGGCGAATATCCGATTTGTCGCGCACCATGATGCCGCCGGTGAACGGAAACACACCGCCGGTCAGGACGCGCAGGCTAGGGAAAGTACGCTTGTAGGTCCCCGTGCCGGTCATCGCCATATAGGAATCGAGAATGTTGATGATGCCGAACTCGATTTCGCCGCTTTCGAGCAGCGGCACAAACGTATTGGGGCCGGCATAGGGCTGCACCTTGGCGATGATGGGGGTTGCCTTACTCGCCACCGCGGCCAAGCCCGAGCCCAGGGAAAATGCCCCCGTGCCCGCCGGGCTGGTGCCGATGGCGACGCTGCGCGCCAAATCGTTACTGTTGTTGGTCACCGGACCGCAGTCGACTTTGGCGCCGGCGCCGGCCGCGAATATTAGTTGTGCGAGAAGCAGCAGCGGAGCAAAAATATTAGCGCGAGTTTTGCCGTGCATCACTCCAACACTCCTTTACTCCATCCCACTAGTTCTTCTAGCCGCAGATCTCTTTGGTCCGGGCGTCGTGCTTGGCGCTCCAAACACCGGCTTCTTTATAAAACTTCACCGCCCCCGGATGGTAAGGAATCGTGAAGTTGGTGATCGCCTGATTCTCCTTGTTCCACTGTTTGAACAGCGGATGGACTGTCTGCAATTCGCCGATATTATCCCACCATGCTTTGGTGATGGCCGTCACCGTGCGTTCGTTGACCTTGGACGAGCCGACGATATGGAGCGCGTAGCCGATGACATTGATATCGCCGCGGATGCCCGCCGCCGGAATCGCTTTCACTGCGGCACCGCCATAGCGGCCGAGTATCTTGTTCGCCGCCTCGACATTTTGAATGCCGAGAAAGCGAATCGGCTCTTGGGCGTTGGCTTCCTCATTCGTGCCGGTGCCGACGGCGGAAAAGGTCGCGTCGACGCGGCCGTCGACCAGCGCCCGGATGGCGTCATTGACCGTTGAAACCCGGAACTGGGTCACGTCTGTCGGTTTCAAGCCACCCACTTCCATGATCGCCTGCAGCCAGGTCTGCGTCACCGCATGGCCGCCGTAGTCCCAGCCCATGCGCTTGCCCTTGAGATCGGCCAATTGTTTGATGTCGGACTTATCGCGCACCATGATGCTGCCGGTGAACGGGAAGACGCCGCCGGCCACCACGCGCAGCATCGGATAGGCTTTCTTATAGTTGCCGGTGCCGCTGGCGGCCATCTGGGCGTCGAGGATGTTCAACACGCCGAACTCCAGCTCGCCGCTTTCCATCAGCGGCATCCAGGCGTTGGGGCCATTATAAGGTTGGACTTTGACCGTGACCCCGGTCACTTTGCTCGCCGTGGCGGCCAAACCTGAGGCGAGCGCGTGGGCGCCCGTGCCGGCCGGATTGGCGGCGATCGCGGCCGTGCGCGGCAAATCGTTGCCCGCCGCTGCTGGACCGCAATCGAGCTTGGCACTGGCGAAATGAACTGGAGCCAACAAGAAAAATGAAATCGTTATGACTGCAAGGGATCGTCTCGAGCCAATCTTTCTCATCATTCCAACACTCCTATAATCCTTTACGGCAATCTTCTATGCGCAAATCTCCTTGGTGCGGGCGTCATGTTTGGCGCCCCACACGCCGCTCTCGCGGTGAAACTTGATCGCGCCCGGATGATACGGAATCGTGAAGTTGGTGATCGCCTGGTTCTCTTTGGTCCATTGTTTGAATAGCGGATGAATCGTCTGCAGCTCGGCAAGATTGTCCCACCAGGCTTTGACCAGAGCGCCGACGAAGCGGTCGCTCAACTTGCTCGACCCGACGATGTGCAAAGCGTAACCGAGCACGGTGGTGTCGCCGCGCACGCCGGCCGACGGCGTCGCCTTGACCACCGAGCCGCCGTAGCGGCCGAGGATCTTATTGGAGTTGTCGTTATTGGGCACGTTGAGAAAGCGCACCGGCTCCATCGCATTCGCTTCTTCATTGGTGCCGGTACCGAGGGAGGCCCACGTGGCATCGACTTTTCCCTCGGGCACGGCGCGGATGCCGTCGTTGACGTTGGAGACGCGAATTTGCTGGACATCGCCCGGCTTGATGCCGCCGGTCTCCAAGACCGCATTCAGAAAGGTCTGCGAAATCATGTGGCCGCCGTAGTCCCACGCCATGCGTTTGCCCCTGAGGTCGCTGATCTGCTTGATATCCGACTTGTCGCGCACCATCACCGACGCGGTGAATGGGAAAACACCGCCGGCGATCACGCGCAGCATGGGATAGGCTTTTTTGTAATTGCCCGTGCCGGTTGCGGCCATTTGCGAGTCGAGAATGTTGAGCACGCCCAGCTCTAATTCACCGCTCTCCAGCAGCGGCATCCAGGCGTTGGGGCCGTTGTAGGGCTGAACTTTGAGATTGACGCCCGCGGCTTTGTTGGCCACCGAGGCGAGGCCGGCGCCAAGCGCGTGCGCCCCGGTGCCGGCGGGGTTGGTGGCGATTGCCGCTGTGCGCGGCATTTCGCCGCCGCTGCCGGCGGCGCTGCAATCGAGTTTTGCCGCTGCGTCGCGCAGCGCCATTCCCGGCATGAGCACGAAGCTCAGCGCCAGAAAAAATCGCCAGCCGATGGTCCAGAACGTCATCGCCACTCCTCCTAGGTAACCGGAATCGTGGCGCTATTTATCAACGTAGGGTGGGGGTTGTCAAGCGGAGCGCAGGCGAAAAGCCTGTTCAAACCGTCAGAGGGCGCGATCAAGCACGCCTCTGCAAATTCTGACTATTGCCTAATGCCACTTGCCTATTGCCTAGATTCGATAGAATCGTTTGGCATTCTCGCGCAGCACCGCCCGCTTGTCGTCATCGCTGATCGGCGCTTCGGCGACCTCTTCAATTTCGTGCAAAATATCCTCGGGGCCGATCTCGTGGGGGAAATCGCTGGCGAAAAGAAAATGCTGATTGCCGGCCCGTTGAATTTGATAGGGCAAACCTTCTTCGTTGCCTTCGCAGCCGATAAACACTTGGCCTTTTTTGATGTAATCGCTCGGCACATCTTCCATCGACGGGCCTTTGTACTTGCCCCGCAAGTTCAACTCAATATGGTAAGAGTGCGAACGATCCAAGCGATCCATCCAGAACGTCACCCAGCCGGCGCCGCCTTCGAGAAATCCCATGCGCAGCTTGGGGAATTGATTAAACACACCGTGATAGACCATGCCGGTGAAACCAATGATCAGCGACAACGGATGACCCAGCGCGTGAATTGGCACGAAGGTTTCGAACGTATCGAGCCCCATGCTGTGATGCGCGCCGCCATGCACGCCAAGGGCGCAGCCAAGCCGCTCCGCTTCCGCATAGATCGGCCAGTAAGTCTTGTGACCAAGATCGAAGGGCAGACCGCGCGACGGCAGCATGGCGCCAACAAAGCCCAACTCGGTAATCACACGGCGCAGCTCGACGACGGCCTCCTCAACGTCCTGCATCGGCAGTAGCGCCATGCCTTTCAAGCGCGGACTCGCCTTCAAATAACGCTCGTGCAGCCAGTTGTTGTAAGCGCGCGCCACGTAGCAGGCCCAATCGGGGTGGCTGATGTTACCGATGCGCAGCCCCTTGGTCGGATAGAGCACCGAGCATTCGAGATTGGCCATCTCGACGAAATCCATCCACTCCTTCGGCCCAACTTTCTTGCCGCCGCCGAAGGATTTCTTGTTGCGCGTCGAATGACCGCCGATGTGATGAAAGTCGAGCGAGGGAAACATCCGATCCCAGCTCAACTGATGATCCTTGGCGCGATAGGAAGCGTCGAGAAAATCGAACAACGACTCATCTTCGATCACATGGCCGTCGGCATCGATGATTTTGTAGTTCATAAAGCCTCACTACCCCACGAAGACACGAGAGCACGAAAGTAAGAAAAAAGGATTTTTCTAAATTCTTTTTCCCAACTTCGTGTCCTTCGTGCCTCCTTCGTGGTGAGCCATCTGCAACGCCATCCTCTAATTCCACACGGTGATGCCCATCAAGTTCTTGCCGGCTTCGAGATCATGAAACGCGTCATTGATCTCATCGTATTTGTAACGCCTGGACACCAATCCACCGACCTCGACGCGCTTGTCGCGCACCATGTTCAAAACTTCGACGACGTCGGTGGGCCGGCGCAGCGCCACTCCGGCGATCTTGATTTCTTGCATGGTGAAGCTGCCGTCGCTGATGGTGAACGGCACTTTGCCCAAACCGCCGATGATCGTCGCTGTGCCGCCAGGTCGCGTTGCCGCGACAATCTGATCGGAAGTTTTGACGTTGCCCAAAGCTTCAAAGGACTTGTTGACGCCGCCGTCGGTGAGATCGCGCACCGCTTGCACCGGATCCTGCTTCGATCCGTTGATTGTGTGTGTGGCGCCGAACTTCTTCGCCGCCTCGAGCTTATGATCGTAAAGATCGACGGCAATAATCGGATACGCGCCAAACGTCTTCAAGAATTGAATCGTGTTGAGTCCCACGCCGCCGCAGCCAATCACCAGCGCAGAATCGCCCGGTTTGATTTCGGCTGAGTTCTTCACCGCGTTGTAAGCCGTGGTCATGCGGCAGCCGACGATGCTCGCCTCATCGAGCGACAATCCCTCCGGCAACTTGAAAACCATGTAGCCCGGCAGCGCGAGATACTGCGAGAAGCCGCCGACGTTCCAGCGGTTTATGACTTGCCCGTCGGTTCTCTTCAACGACGCCGGCGCCGGCCGCGCCCGGCAGAGATTTTCTCGACCCGACATACAGTATTGGCAATGGCCGCAGCGATAGCGCGTGCCGACGATCACCGCGTCGCCGACTTTAAAAGCGCCTTTTTGACTGGCGCCGACCTCGGCGATGGTGCCCGACACCTCATGGCCGATGATTGCCGGCATCTTGCTCGGAATCCGTCCTTCGATAACTTTGTAATCGGTGTGACAAACGCCGCAGGCTTTGACTTTGATCAAGACTTCATCGGGACCGATGCCGGGCATCTCGAAATCCTCGATGCTCATCGGTTTGTTTAGTTCATGCAAGACAGCAGCTTTCATTGGCCATAGCCCCCCCCTCGTCGCAAGAATGCGCGATGGTACTACGGCAGGATGGTGGATTGTCAAACGATGAGTTGTGCCGAATGCGAAAGAGAATTCGCACCACGAAGGCACCAAGAGCACGAAGGCAAGAAAAGATTATTTTTCTACATTCTTTTTCCGAACTTCGTGTCCTTCGCGTCTTCGTGGTGAATATTTTCTTGGACGACTCTTACGAAATCGGCGGGCGCTGTTCGATCCACTTCCGCACCGCCTCAAACGGCTCGCCGCCGCTTTGTGTCGCTTGGCGCAGCGCGTCGACGGTGCGCACGAGGTCGCGCCCCTGTGATTCGTAGAGGGTTTCGAACAGCTGCAAGTCTTTCAAGTAGACGACGTAGTGCATCAGCACCGCGTTGTTGAGCGGCTGCTTGGGAAAACCGCGAAAGCGATGCCGCGGCCGGTCGGCGATGCGCCGCGCCCATTCGGCCTTGCTGCGCGTGAAGACCAACTCGCGCAGGCGCAGCTTGTCGCCGCGCCGGATATCGCTCTTGTACAAATCGCTCAGCGTGCGTGCGACCTCGGCGATGAATGCGCCGAACTCTTTTTCTTCCTCCCACCCCACCAACGCGCGCTGGTATTCCGCGCTGCTTTCGCCATGCTTTGTTTTGAAAAACTCGATGGCGGCGCGGTGGCCGACGAAATTGGCCGAGCTTTCGTTAAACGCGCCCTGGCCTTTCAAATAGAGCGTGTTGTGAAAGAGCTCATGGAAGACGACTTCAGCCAGCGCGGTTTTATCGAAGCGCAGCAAATGCGACAACAGCGGGTCGTCGAACCAACCGAGCGTGCTGAACGCCGCCGAAGTGCGCATGTTGGTATCGTAGCCCTCGGCTTCCAGCCGTGCGATCTCGCGCTGCGCCTCTTCCTTCGAAAAATATCCCTTGTAAGGCACATTGCCGATGATCAAGAACCACCATGTGTAGGGCCGCAACTCGGTCTTGGGCGCCCCCAACACGAGGTAGGTCAGATCGGGCCGATCGACATAGGACAAGCTCGAATAGCTGCCGCCGACGTTCATGCGCAGGAAATCGCGCGCGTAATCGCGCACGGCGAGCACAAGCTTTAGTTTCTCCTGTTTGTCGACGTCGACGTCTGGCTGCTCGATCAAGCGAGCGATCGGCTCGCGGCGCCAGAGGATTTTGCCTTCCTCGTAGGCGGCGCGCATGACGTAGAGCGGCGAACACCCCGACAGCGTGGCTGCAAGAAATACTGTGACAAGTGCTAGGGCGAGGACTTTACTGCGAACTAAGCGAAGCCGGCGAAATTTGGCCATGAGGTGAGTGCGATCGAACGCGAATCTATCCCAGAATCTTGGGCGCGTCATGCGTCAGGCTCTTGAGCTCTTCTCGTTCATACTGCAACTGATAGAGGCGATGGTAAATCCCCTGCTGCTCCATCAGCTCGGCGTGGGAGCCGATCTCGCGCACTTCACCGTGGTGCAGGACAATGATCCGATCGGCGGTGCGGATGGTCGACAGGCGGTGCGCGATCACCAAACAGGTGCGGTTGCGCATGATCTTTTCCAAGGCATCCTGAATCAAGGCCTCCGTCTCAGTGTCGACGCTCGAGGTCGCTTCATCAAGCACTAAGATATCGGGCTGGAACATCAGCACCCGGGCCAGCGAAAGCAGCTGTTTCTGGCCGCCGGAAAAATTGCTGCCGCGCTCGCGCACCGGCGCCTCGTAGCCGGCCGACAAGCGCTGCACGAAGCCGTCGGCATTGGCGGCGCGCGCCGCTTCCACCACGCGGTCGAGCGGAATCGTGTTGTCGCCCAGGCGCAGATTGCTGGCGACGTCGCCGGAAAACAAGAAGACGTCTTGCAGAACCACGCCGATATGCTGGCGCAGCGCCGGCAAATCCCACTCGCGCACATCGACGCCGCTCACCTTGATCGAGCCTTTTTGAATATCGTAGAGGCGATTAAGCAATTTAATCGTCGTCGTCTTGCCGGACCCTGTGGCCCCTACGACTGCGACCCGCTCTCCCGGGGCAATCTTGAACGACACGCCTTTCAACACCGGATCGTTGTCTTTGTACTGAAACCAAACGTTGTCGAACTCCACTTCGCCGCGGAAAGTCTTGGGCACGACGGGCTGTTTGGGGCTCGCAATGGCGACCGGCGTATCAAGCAACTGAAAAATCCGTTCCGCCGACGACATCGCCGATTGCATGACCGCGTATTTCTGGCTGAAGTCGCGCAGCGGAATAAAAAACCGGTGAATATATTCTTTGAACGCCACCAGCGTGCCGATGCCGATCACAGCGTGTAGGACTTCGCCGCCGCCCCACCACAGCAGCAGCGCCACACTGACGGCGCCGGCGGCTTCGACCATCGAATAGAGCGCCGCTTCGTAGAAGTTCGACAGGTGGTAGGCATCGCGGTGCGAGGCGTTCAGATCGTCGAACTCTTGGAAGGTTTTCGACTCGCGGGCAAAAAGCTGGATCACCGCCATGCCCGAGATCGCTTCGCCCAAATAAGCATTGACGCGCGCGATGCGCTCGCGAATCTGCCGATAGTTTTGCCGCGCTTTGACGCGGAAAAAATTGATCGCCAGTGCCATCGGCGGAATCAGCGCCAGCGAAATCAACGCCAGGCCCGGGTGCATGTAGAACATGATGCCGACGATCCACACGACCATGATGAAGTCCGACAACAGCGTCATGACGCCGGAGGAAAACATCTCCTGCAAAACATCGACGTCGGTGGTCATGCGCGTTACCAGCCGGCCCACCGGATTGCGGTCGAAGTAGGCCATCGGCAATTTCTGCACATGGGAGAAAATCGCCACGCGCATGTCGGAGAGACACTTCTGCGCCACCTCCATGGTCAAATAAAAATGGAAGAAGGCCGTGACGGTTTCGCCGATGAGCGCGCCGAAAAACAGCAAGCCGACATTTTGCAAGCCCCAGAGATCTCGCTGCGCAATGTACTCGTCGATGGCGACCTTCATCAGATAGGGCTGCGCCAATCCAAACGCTTGCTGCAGCGGCAGGAGCAACATGGCAAGCCAGAAAAGCTTCTTGTAGGGCACCATGAACGCCCACAGGCGCCGAATGAGCTGAAAGTCATAGGCCTTACCGAGAGCCTCTTCCTGGTTGTGTGCCTGGGCCATCTAGATGCTTTCCAGTTCTTCGCTCAAGCGCTGCTGTTCGTAGATGTCGGCGTAAATACCGCGGCGGTCGACCAACTGCTGGTGATTGCCGCGCTCGACGATCTTGCCGTCGTCGAGAACCAGGATTTCATCGGCTTCTTTGACCGCGGAAGTTCGGTGCGAAATGATCAGGCAGGTCTTTTCTTTGAGAATCGAGCGAATGCCGGCCAAGATTTCCGCTTCGGTTTGCGCATCGACGCTCGACAGACAATCGTCGAGCACCAACACCGGCGGATCCATCAAGAGCGCCCGCGCTAGCGTCGCCCGCTGCTTCTGCCCACCCGACAACGTCACGCCGCGCTCGCCGACGACGGTATCGGCGCCGTTGGGGAAAATTTCCAAGTCGCGATCGAGCCGCGCCAGGCGAATCGCCCGGGCGATCTCTTCGTCGCTGACGTCGTCGCGGCCAAAGGTGAGATTGCGTCGAATTGAGGTCGAAAACAGAAACGGATCCTGCGGCACGTAGCCCATCGTCTGGCGCAGCTGGCGCAAGGACAAGTTGCGAGTATCCTGCCCATCCCACAGCACCGCCCCGGCGCCGACGTCGAACAAGCGCGGCAGGAGCTGCGCCACCGTGCTTTTGCCCGAGCCGATGCGCCCCACCAGTGCCACCGAGCGCCCCACTGGCAGCGTAAAATTGATACCCTCCAGCGCCGCATGGCCGTTGGCTTGGCCGCCGTAGGAAAACGCCACGTCGCGAAATTCGACGCCGGCTTTGAGCCCCGGCACCGGCAGGGCTTTAGGCGAATCTTTGATGTCAGGCTCGACCTTGAGCACCTCTTCGAGCCGCTGCATGGCGGCGCGGCCCCGTTCGATCAACGAAAACATCCAGCCGAAGGCGGCGGTGGGCCACGCCAGAACATTGAGATAGGCGACGAACGCCACCACGTCGGCAACCAACAAGTCGCCGCGCACGACGCGGATGCCGCCGTACCAGATCACGATCAAAACCGTCAAAGCATTGAAGCCCTGCATCACCGGCTGAACGATGCCGCGCATGCGCGCCGCTTCCATGCTCTTTTCTTGGTAAACTTCGTTGAACTCGGCAAACTGACGGGTTTGATACTCTTCCTGGCTGTGCGCCTTGACCACGTGCATGCCGCTTAGATTTTCTTGCACGTGGCTGCTCAAGGTCGCCATCTGCGCCTGCACTTCCTGGGACGCTTTCATCATGCGGCCGCGAAAACGGCAAGCAAAAAACATCAACAGCGGGAACGGCGCCACCGCCGCCAGCGTCATGCGGACGTCCATCGAGAACATCAACGCCAAAGCATAGACATAATAGAGCGGCGCGTTGACCGCGTTGAGAACCCCGGGACCCAACATGACGCGCACGGCCGAAATGTCGTTGATAACCCGCGACATTAGGTCGCCGGTGCGGCGTGCGTGATAATAGGACAGCGGCAGCTTTTGCAGATGGGCGAAGAGATCGTTGCGCAGGTCGTATTCAACGTTGCGGCCGGCGTTAAAGATCAGCGCGCGCGAGTAGGTCCGAACGATGCCCTGGGCGATGGCCGCGGCGCCGATGATCGCCGCGTAATAGGTGACATCGCGCAGCGACCCGCCATGTTCGAGGATGCTCACCGCCTGGCGAATCCACCACGGAATCCACATCACCAGTGTGGTCGTGGCAAGCAGACACAACCCGCCCAAAAAATAACGGCGCCGATAGCGCCACAGATAAACCTTCAGCCGCCCCATGTAATCATTAAAGATAGCCCAGGGGGTCTGGGTTCGCAACAAAGGGAAGATTCACCACAGCAGCGCAGAGGGCGCCGAGTGGCCTAGCGGCAACCGGATCGGAGATTTAACCGCAAAACTCGCCGCCCAAAACCTCGATGTAGAACCGCTTCGACTCTTCGAGATCGCGCCAGGGCAAACTGGTGTGATGCAAATAAGCACAGTGTGGGCGCTGCGTCATGGTTTGACTCTTCCTCTACGGCTTTTTGCTCGGATCATATTCCAAGGTTTGATGCTCTCCCCTCACAGGTATTTTGTCGGCCGCCGAATCGTGCGCCACATGTGCGCGACCGGACTGTTGTCGAAACCCAAGCCTTCTTTTGGCTGCTTGAAGTGCCGGCCGACGAGGTCAGCGAAGGGTTCCCAGCTCACCACCGCGTTGGGGTCGAACGAATAAATATCGTGGACGGTGATCATCCGCGCGGTCATGTACCATTTGTGATTGCGGGCGCGCTGGTAGGCTTCTTTGATGTAGTCGTCGGGCTCGTAGTCGCGCCCTAAACTTCTGACGTACGCTTCGGGATAGGCGTAGCCGACCGAATCGTCGGCAAAGAAGCGCAACGCCTGGTGTGCGCGCACGGCCCAGCTCACTTCTTCGTCGACGTAGGGCTCGATCAACTGCGCGCCCCAGTAGCCGTGGTCGCTCTTGATGAAGATCGCGTTGGCGATGTCGTGCAGCAAGCAGGCGAGAATCGTTTTCTCCGGCATGGAGGCCTTGAGCGCGTGGGTCGCGCTTTGCAGCATATGATTGATGCCCTTGGCGCGGTAGTCGAAATAATCGAGTAGCGTCGGCTTGGCTGGCATCTTCGGCAGCCGTGGATCGTCGCCCATAAGAAAATACTTGCCCTGCCTAGCGGTCTCGTCAGCGCCGACGGCGCCGAGCTTGCCGTCCGCCATGTTAAACAGCGCTGATTTCGACAGCACCTTGTCGAGATCATCGCTCATCTTGCGCTCAAGGGCCTCGGCCCGCTCGTCCAACGACATAGTTTTGGCCATGGTTTTTCCCTCCCGTTTTAGCTTTTGTCCGGACTCTACTCCCGCGCCAATACCTGCGCAACAAAAATTTGAACCACCAAATCGCTCAGACCAACCGGAGTCGTTGGGTTACGCTGCGCTAACCCAACCGACAAATTGAACTCACGCCTCGCGTCGGCCGTTTTCACTTACCGCTTTCTGCCTTTCACAATTCTCTTTCTTGACATTCCCGCCCCCCTCCCGCACAAAGTAGGGATGACACAATCTTCGGTAGTTCGGCGCGACGATGTGCGCAACATCGCCATCATCGCCCATGTCGACCATGGCAAAACGACTTTGGTCGACGCATTACTGCACCAAAGCGGGATTTTTCGTGCCAATGAGCATGTCGCCGAGCGGGTGATGGACTCCATGGACTTGGAGCGTGAGCGCGGCATCACCATCATGGCGAAGAACACGACGATCCACTACGGCAATGTGAAGATCAATATCGTCGACACGCCCGGCCACGCCGATTTTGGCGGCGAGGTCGAGCGCACGCTCGCCATGGTCGACGGCGTCATGCTTTTGGTCGATGCTTCCGAGGGGCCGTTGCCGCAGACCCGCTTCGTGCTCAAGAAAGCACTGGAAGCCAAGCTGCCGCCGATTATCTGCATCAATAAAATCGACCGCGCCGACGCGCGCGTGACGCAAGTACTGGACGAAATCTACGATCTGTTCATCGATCTCGACGCCACCGAAGATCAACTAGATTTTCCCGTCGTCTACACCAACGCGCGCGCCGGCACGGCAACGCGAGATCTAAAAGTCGCCGGTGAAAACCTCAAACCGATGTTCGACCTGATCGTCGAAACTCTGCCGGGTCCGATCATCGACCCGAATATGTCGACGCAGTTTCAGGCCAACAATCTCGACTACAACGACTACGTCGGCCGGCTCGCGGTCGGTCGCTTGAAAAACGGCAAACTGGCGGTGGGCAACTATACCCTTTGCCGCGTCGATGGCAGCCAGCAACTCGTCAAAGTCACGCAAGTCTACGGTTGGCAAGGCCTGAAGCGGGTCGAAGTTCCGAGCGCCGACGCCGGTGACATCGTCGCCATCGCCGGCATCGAAGACGTCGGCATCGGCGACACGATTAGCGACAAGGAAAATCCCAAGCCACTGCCGGCCCTGCGCATCGACGAGCCGACCATCGCGATGATCTTCAGCGCCAACAACTCGCCGTGGTCCGGCCGCGAGGGGCAGTTCGTCACCTCGCGCAAACTGCGCGAGCGGCTCTATTTCGAGCAAAAGAAAAACGTCAGCCTGCGCATCGCCGACACCGAGCAGCCCGATGCTTTCCAAGTCACCGGCCGCGGCGAATTCGCGTTGGCGATCATCATCGAAACCATGCGCCGCGAGGGCTACGAGCTGATGGTTTCGAAACCAACCGTCGTGACTCGAGAGATCAACGGCGCGCTCAATGAACCCATCGAGCTGCTCGTCATCGACATCCCGGAAGATTTTATCGGCGTGGTCTCGCAGCTCCTAGCGATGCGCAAAGGCAAGATGACGAAAATGATTCACGCCGGCTCGAGCCGGGTGCGTTTAGAATTCTCAGTACCGTCGCGCGGCCTGATCGGCTTTCGCTCGCGCTTTTTGACCGACACCCGCGGCACCGGCATCATGAACGCGCTCTTCGACGGCTGGGCGCCCTGGCATGGGACAATTCAGGCGCGCAGCAACGGCGCCATGGTGTCAGACCGCGAAGGCACCGCTACTCCCTATGCTGTGTTTCATCTGCAGGAGCGCGGCGTGATTTTCATTCCGCCCGGTGCGCGGGTCTACGAAGGCATGGTCGTCGGCGAATACTCGCGCGACGTCGATTTAAACGTCAATATCGTGCGCGAGAAAAAGCTCACCAACATCCGCGCCGCCGGCCGCGACGAGAACATCATCATCACACCGCACCGGGAAATGGGTTTGGAAGAGGGACTCGATTGGATTGCCGACGACGAGCTAGTCGAAGTCACACCGGAGTCGATTCGCCTACGAAAGAAGATTCTCAAACAGCAAGAGCGGCCGCGCCGCCGCCAAGAGGCAGAATAGCCGAAATCTGCGCCGATTTCTTTTTTGCGTTTTTTGCGTTCTTGGCGGTGAAACAATCCGGTTCCGAGATCCCTTGCGGCTAGACTTACTTTCTGCCGCACAAATCGGTCTTTACGAACATCACGTAAACATCTTTGTCCGGCACGCGCACTTCGACCGACGGGCGCTTGCCCAACCAGTGCTCTTTCACCTCAGCTTTTAGACCTTTGGCCTTCAGCTTGTCGGCCATCTGGTAGGGACTCTTCACTTCGCCGAGATCGGGGAATTTCTTCTTGAGCACATCTAAGGAAGTGCATTCGCCCTCTCGGCCCGCCAGCGACCAACTCACGTTGGCGTCTTTGGCAGCTGGCCGCCCCGGGGTAGCGGCCTGAACCGATGACGAAACGGCCAAGGCACCTAACAAAGCCGCCCTCAGGAAGAAATCCTTTTTCCCGATGATGAGTTGCATGACTAGACTCCCGCAGATATTTTTTCGGTAAGCATTACTCTTGACGGTCATCCCAGCATGAAATTCATCCGGCGGAGAGCATGCAAACGAGGCAATATCGCCTGATGGTCTTTGATCCTTAGATTTGCTTGGACTCATCTCAAGAACCGGTTGAGCAATGAGGGACGCTTCTGCAGACGCCGGGTTAGCGCCTTTGACGTCACTCGATACTTAAATGCCTTGTAGCCATCGATCAACAGCACCGGCACCTGGTCGCCGTAGCGCTCGCGCAGGTCGTCGGAGCCGTCGACGTCGATTTCATCCAGAGAGAAATCACAGTGCGCGGCAGCATCGCGGATCGCCGCCTTCATCTCATCGCACAAACAGCAATCCCGGCGCGTGTACAGCGTGAGCCGCACCGTCATTGCGGTGGCTCGCGAGGCGCCACTTCGGCAGGATCCTTTTTCTCACCGCCCGGCAGAGTCAACATGCTTTTAGGAATACGCAAAATGCCCAGAACCCATTCCGATAGCGTGCTCAGCGGCGCCGGCGTAATCGTCGGATTGTCCATGGAGCCTTTGATGTTGAAATTCGCCACCAAGAATGAATTTTTGATGGCGGCGATACCGGTACCGATGAGCGGAATCTGATTTAAGCCGGTATCGATGCCGGCAAAAGGCCGCACGGCGATGGTAAATTCCATCTCATCTTTGGGCGAATCGATTTTGCCCGCCCCCGTCATGCGCAAATCGTCGCTGTCAACGATCAGATTGTTCGTCGTGTACACACCGCGATTGACTTTGAAGTCGGCAGTGATGCTGCGGAAGTTGATGCCGCGCTTGTCGAAGTCCGGCACCTGAAACGTAAACCAGCGCGACAGATCCAACAGGTTGAGAATCTGCACGAGGACACGCATGCGGCGAATAGTGCCGTCCTCGACGCGCAAGTGAAACGCGCCGGAGAGGTTCTTGAGCCGTTCGGCGCCATCTTTACCGACCGATTCCAGCCGGCCGGCGATGTTGACGCGGCCGGTCATCTCGGCTCGGCCGCCCTCGAACCAGGACAACAGGTTGCGCACCGGCACGCTCTGCATTTTCGGTTCGACGCTGAACTCGACCACGTCCGGCTTGTCATGAATCACCGCAGTCCCCTGCAGTGTGCCGCCGCCGGCGTTGAGCGCCAGCCGCGATAGTTTCCAGACCCTATGGTCGATCACGACGTCGGTCTTGAGATCGGTAAACTCGAACGACTTGTAGCGGCCGCGCGCCAGGCTAATCTTGCCCACCGCCTCGAGATTGGCGTAGAACTCAGCGGCTTCATGGTCGATCTGCGTCATCAAATATTGCAGATCGAGATTGGCCGAGGCGAAGTCGAAAAACAGCGGCGTTTTTTGGCCAAAGCGCCAGCGCCCATTGACGCTGGCAGGCGCGCCCACGAGCAAGCCCTGAATGTTCTGAAAATCGATGCCGCCGTCGTCGAACTTGATGGTGCCGTTCAACTCACGCAGCGGCTGCAGCAATGGCTGCAAGTGGAGCTGCACGCCGGCGAGCTCCAGATTGCCGGTGAACTTGCGCCCTTCACGATTGGCCAACGGTCCCTGGTAGCGCACCCAGCCGCGCACCATGCCGGGGTCGGACAAGCTGGCTTTCGGTTGAAAGAGTGTGGTGACGACGCCGGCCTTCATTTCGTTCGAGTCGACGCGCAGGTCGAACACGCCGTTCTCCGCGGCGTAATTGCGCGCGCTAAAGCGAATCTGCGCCGGCGAACCGTTGAGCACCGCCCGCGCTTTCTCAGCGCGGATTTCTTGCGGCGTGAAAACCAGCTCGCCTTTGACATCCGCCAACGCATAGCGATCGAAATGCAGACGCGCACCATCGAGAATGAGTTTTCCCTCTGCCACCGGAGGCGCCGGCGTGGTGCGCTGCAGGGCGATCTCGAACTTGGCGCGGCCGGCAGCCTCGCGCAGCTGCTGGCTGAGTTTGGCGAGCTGTACCGGCGCGCCGTCTTGCTTCAACTGCTCGCGCAGCTCGGCCAGGTCCAATTCTCCCTGGCTGCGCACATCGAGATGACTCTGCCCCTGGGCTAAAACCCGGTAGGTGCCATCGAGATCATCAAGGCGAGTCTGGCCATAGCTGCCGCGAAGGTTCTTTAGCGAAAACAGCCCCTTGTCAAAGGTCACGTTCCCCTGCACACCCCGCATGGGCAAAGAATTGGCGCCGAACCGGCCGGCAAATTTGCGCAGCTCCACTTCGAGGCTGAGCCGGTCGCGCAGGCCGTCGAAACTAAGCTGCTTTAGCTCGCCGAGATTGGCCGCCAAGCCCAAGCGCTTGATCTCGATCTCGCCTTCTTGGAGCGACGTCATGAGTTGATCGAGCTGCGGCGAGGCAAGCCCTTTTGCCGGCAGATATTTTTTGAAAACCGCCACGGATAGGGACGGCGCCAGTGCGCTCAATTGAATTTGCGCCTGCTGGTTGGGCATCTTTCGCAACACGCCGCGGGCGTTGAGCTTGAGATCGCTAGTGTTGAGATCGAAGCGCGCCACGTCCAGCAAGTGCGGCGGCTGCCAGTCTAGCTGCACGGTTAACTCGCCCTTGCCCGGGTTTAGCGGCGCCGAAAACAGCGCCGGCGCCTCGACGGCAAGGCCGGCGAATTTGATATCGCCCTTCAACTGCAGCTTTTGCTGCACTTGACCCTCCACGACCAGCTGTGCATCGAAGTTGCCGTTGAGCGATTTGGCGGCGATGCGACCGCTGGAAAGCGCTTGGATCAGCGCCGCCGGCGCGTCGTTTACCTGTGCCGTCGCCTTCAATCGCATCTTCGCGAATTCCAGTTTCTCACTGGGAAACATCATCGTGCCAGCGGCCTGCACTCTGGCCCGTTGGCGCTCGCGCTCAACGGCAGTTTTCAAATCGAACTCGAGCACCCCTTGATCCGAATCGATCTGCTGGCGCACGAGCTTTTGGAGAAATTCGCGCAGCGCTTGGCCGCGCAATCGCTTAAGATCGAGGTCGAGGTGACGCAGCTGGGTCTGGACCGGATCTTTTTCGAGATAGTGGTCCTCGAAGTCGACCGCCCCAGCGCTGATCCGAATGGCGCGCAGGTCAACGCTAAATTGCCCATGATCTTGTTGCAGAAAGGGCAAATTGGCCAAGCGGTCCAACAAAGGAAATTTGCCGTCCCGGTCGCGCACCAGGCGCACAACCGGAGCGCTCAGGCGGACCTCGTTGACAATGAAACGGCGCCGCAGCAACGGCAAGAGCGCCACCCGCGCCGTAACATGCTGCGCCGTCAGCGCGTTGCTTCCGCCCTCGGGCTCGGCAAAAGCAACGTTGCGAAAGCCAACGCCAATGATGCGGCCAACTTCCAAACTGCCGTCGCCGAGTTGAACTTTGAATTGGGTCTGCTGCTCGATTTCGTGCACCAAAAAAGCGCGAAAATCGCCGGACTGGATCAGATGATAAAACGCCAGCACTCCGGCCCCTAGTAGCAGGAAGCCGCCGAAGCAGAGGAAAGCGAGAATCTTGCCGGCGCGTTTCATGGATCTCAGAAAAAGAGCTGCTGATGCACGACTCTTTTGCGGGTATGCTAAAGGAAGTGGCCCGGTGGTGCAACTAAAGTGAATTGGGCAGTCGAGCAATCCTCAAACTGAGTGGCGCCGTCGAGGCCGATTGAGCGCGCAATTTGTCTTGACACCCCAAATCGAACTTGTTAGATAAAAAAAACTTTTTGCCTAAGCGACCGCTGGATGATATCTTCCGAGGGGGATGCATGTTAAAAAGAGACGAGGAGCTGTTAAACAGCCGACAAGTCGCGATGATTCTCGACTTGAGCCCCGACACAGTCAATGAATTCGCTCGGAAGAACATTCTGCCCGCCTTCAAGAAGGGCAAGCAGTGGCGATTTCGCAAACGCGACATCTCCGTCTTCTACAAGAAACAGAACAAAGATATTCGCGATGCGTAGACGAGCTTGTTGAGCTTGGGTGAGGTTGATGGCTGAGATTGAAGCACACGAAAGCAAGCTCTACGCAGAACTTGCCCCACTCTACGACAAGGTTTTCGGCAAAATCTTTTACTCACGCCTGCAGCGCGTGATTGAGGACATTGACATCCCCGCCGGCGCGAAAGTGCTCGAAGTTGGCGCCGGCACCGGCACTTCTTTTCCCGCATATCCAAGCCATTGTGAAATTACCGGCATCGATCTGGCGCCGGACATGTTGGCCCGTGCCAAGCAAAAAATCGTCGAGAACGAGTGGCGGCATATCAATGTCCGGGTCATGAACGCGTTGGAACTGGACTTCCCGGATAACACTTTCGATTACGTCATGGCATTTCATGTCGTTACCGTCGTGCCGGACCCAGTGCGCATGGTCGCCGAAGCCAAGCGAGTGTGTAAGCCGGGCGGGCGCATCGTCATCGTCAACCACTTCACCAGCGAGTTTCCCCTCGTCGGCTCGCTCACCCAAGCGTTGGATCCGCTGACGCGCTGGCTCGGCTGGCGCACCGATTTAAAGCTCAAGCCATTTATCGAAACCGCCCACCTTAAAGTCGACAAGGCCTACAAGCTGTCGAAGACCTCTCTCTACACCGTTGTGCTCGGCCGCAACGACCGCAACGGCTTTCGCGCCGTGCGCGAGCGGGCCTGATTCCGCACCGCTCTGATACCGATACCCTTTGCCGTTAGTCGAAGCGGTTTGAGGAGTTTTTCAGCAGCCTACTGATAAAGAAAAGAGTTCGCCGCGAACCGGCGAACCGGAATGAATGAGTTACCTGGTCAGCGAGATTAGCGCGGCAGATCTTTAGCGCTTTCTTTCTTACCGTCTTTCCCGGTTTCTTCTTCGTCGCCACTCACGCCCTTCTTGAAATCGCGGATCGCTTTACCCAGGCCGCTACCGATCTGCGGCAGCTTGCTGGGGCCAAAGATTACCAGGGCGATCCCCAAGATCACCAACAGCTCCGGCACACCCAATCCAAACATAAAGCCTCCTAACCTTTCCGTTTCAAAGCAAAGAATACAGCGTTATCCCCCCGCTGCACAAGCAACAGGAGACGATCGCCGCGCCGCCCTTGGCGCACGGCCCGATCGAAGTCACTGACGTTGTTGACAGGCCGTTGGTTTACTTCGCGGATGATATCGGCCGGCTCCAGCCCCACTTGGTCGGCGGGACTGCCGGGTTGCACTTCCATGACCAGCACGCCTTTGCTCGAGCTCAGTCCCAGCCGGCGCGCGGCTTCGGGAGTAATGCGCTGCACGCGCACGCCGATCTCTGCATCGCGGCTTTCGAGTCTTTGGCTGTCGCTTTCTTCCGGCAGCTCGGCAATCTTGGCGGTAACCGTCTGCTCTCTCTTTTCATGAATGATCTTTAGCGTGACTCGCTGGCCTGGCGCGGTGTCGGCGATGACCGTGGGAAAGTCATGGCTCTTGGGGACGGTCCTGCCGTTGAACTCGACGATCACATCGCCGGTTTTAATTCCGGCTTCCGCGGCGGGGCTGTTGTCGGCCACTTCGGTGACCATCGCCATATCGCCGCCCGGGCGGCCAAGCCCAAGCGACTGGGCTAGCTGCGGCGAGACGTCGTTGACGCGGATGCCGAGCCAACCGCGCACCACTTTGCCGTTCTTGCGCAACTGATCGGCCACCTTCTTGGCAAGATCAATGGGAATGGCGAAACCGATGCCGATGTTGCCGCCGCTCTGGCTAAAGATCGCGCTGTTGACGCCAACCACTTCGCCCAGGCCGTTGATCAACGGTCCGCCGCTGTTTCCCGGATTGATCGAGGCATCGGTCTGAATGAAATTGTCGTAGGGGCCGGCGCCAATGACACGCCCCTTGGCGCTGACGACGCCGGCGGTCACGGTGTGCTCCAAACCGAACGGGTTGCCGATCGCCATCACCCAATCGCCGACATCCAATTGATTGGAACTGCCGAGCCGCGCCACCGGCAGTTCGATTCCAGGTTTGCGAATCTTGATCAGCGCCAGATCGGTGCGATCGTCTTTGCCGATCAAGCGCGCCTCATATTCGCTGCCGTCGGAAAGCTTGACCTTGATCATGTCAGCGCTGCGCACCACGTGATAGTTGGTCAGCACTTCACCGTCCTTGCTAATCAAAATACCCGAGCCCAAACTGCGCTGACTGTTTTCCCGCGGCTGCGTGTCGCCGAAAAAACGGTTGAAAAATTCTTCTAATGGATCGTTACCGCTGCGATTGGTCTTCTGCGTGGTCGTTGAAATGTTGACGACCACCGGCGTGGTCCTTTTGGCGATTGCGGCAAAAGAAGGCGGCCGACCTTCGAGCGCCACGGCACTAGCCGCGGCGGCAGCGCCGGCCCGGCCGACGCAACCCAGCCACACCGACAGGAGTCCGATCACAAACAGTGCGTTAGCCATTTTGCTTTGCATAAATTCGAACGTATGCCGCGACGGCTCGCCCAAGTGATCGCTACCATAGCAAATTCCCGCGCGCCGTTTAAGGGCGCTTTTATCGACAGTTTTATTTGCAAACCGGCGCGCCGATGGTATGAAGTACGAACCTTCGCGATCGTCATGAAACAACCGGCCATCGATCAAAGTACCTTGCGCGACCTGTTGCGCACGGCCAGCCCCGACCGCGTGCTGCGCTTCATCGGCCAGCGCCACCCCGCCGACATCGCGCTGCTCTTTAGGGAGCTGCAAGCCCCGGAGGTCCGCCAGCTGTTCGATATTCTGCTCTCGGCGCGGCGTGCCGCCAAAACGCTCAAGGAGCTGCCCCCCGAGCTGCTCCCCGATATTCTCGCGCTGATCGACGACGACAAACTCGGCCGGCTGATCGAACGCGCCGAGCCCGACGATGCCATCGCCTTCATCGATGGTCTCGCCGAGGAACGGCGTGAACGCGTCATTGGCCTGCTCGCGCCCGAACAGCGCGCCGAAGTGCGCGAGCTGATCAGCTATCCGGAGGGCACCGTGGGCCGCATCATGAATACCGATTTCATGACGCTTTCACCTGGCACCACGGCCCAGGGCGCCATCGACACGATCCGCCGGCGCGGCGAGCTTGAGACTTTTTTTTATCTCTATGTGGTGGACGATGACGAGAAGCTCGTCGGCGTTGTGCCCCTGCGCAATCTAGTGGTGGCGCCGCCCCAGCGGCTGCTCAAAGATATGATGATCGCCGATCCCATCCGCGCCCACGTCATGATGGATCAAGAAGAAGCCGCCCGCCTGGTCTCAAAGTATGAGCTGCTCGCCCTGCCGATTGTCGATGAGTCGGGGCGCCTGGAAGGCATCATCACCGTCGACGACGTCATCGACATCATTCACGAGGAAGCCACCGAAGATATGTACAAGATGGCCGGTCTCGCCGAAGAGGACCGCGTCTTCACGCCGGTGTCGCGTTCGGTGCGGATGCGTCTGCCGTGGACGCTGATCAACCTGCTCACCGCCAGTTTGGCGGCTTCCGTCGTCGGCCTCTTCGAGCACACGTTGCACGAGATCGTCGCGCTGGTGACCTTTATGCCGGTGGTGGCCGGCGTTGGCGGCAACGGCGCCACTCAGACAGCGACCGTGGTGATTCGCGCCATCGCACTGGGCGAGCTGGAGTTTTCCTCAGCTTGGAAAGCGATTGGCAAGCAGATCGCGGTGAACATCTCGATTGCCCTGGCAGCTGGCGCACTGGTCGCCCTTTTGGCTATCCTCTGGAAAGGCAACCCGTACCTGGGACTGGTGCTGGCCTGCGCCCTGGTATTCAATCTGGGCCTGATGGCTGGCTTATCCGGCGCGGTGATTCCGCTGCTCTTAAAAGCGCTGCGCGTCGATCCGGCCTTAGGTTCCGGCATTATCGTCACCGGCCTCACCGATGCCTTCGGTTTTTTTTCTTTCCTCGGGCTGGCGACGCTGTTTCGCAGCTACCTGATTTGATCCGGCACAGCGCTTGGGCGCGGGCTTTTGTGCAGCAAAAACACCAGGCCGCCGATCAAGCTATTGGCGACGACGACGAAGAACAACAGGAGGCCAAAGACTATCCCCTTCTCCGTGCCTAAGCCGATGACGGCAAACATAAAAATATATCCCCCCTCGCGCAGCCCCAGGCCATTGAGACTAATCGGTATCGCCGAAAAGGTGCCCACCAGCGGGTAAAGAATAAAGCAGTACGACAGCGGAATATCGATGCTTAGCGCGTTACCCAAGATCCAGTGGACCCAGGCCTGGATCAGGTGAACTATGACCGAAATCGCCACGGCGTTGGGCAGAGCGCGGCCATGGGCGCGGTAGCTACGCAACGCCACCCGTAGCTTGACCGCCAGCGGGTGGCCATCCTCCGGCAGCAACCGGCGCAGCAGCGGCACCATCACGCCTGCCAAGATAAATCCTGCCGCCAAAGCGAACGTTATGAGCTTTACCGTGGTTGGCACCTGGTATTCGGGAAAGAGCAGCAGTCCAGTGGCGCCCACCCAAACGAGCACGGCCATACCGACGATGCGATCGACCAATACCGACACCGTGCCCCGCACCGTGGGTCCGCCGGGGATCGTTTCGTCTTGCTTCATGCCGCTCTGCGCCAGGTAGTAAACTCGGCTGACATCGCCGCCCACCGTGCCCGGCGCAAAAAGATTGAAGAACATGCCGATCAGATAGAACACCAGATAACGACCGAACGGCTGTTCAAAACCGAGCGGCCGCGCCAGTACCTGCCAGCGCGCCGCGCTGACCGCTTGGGTAGCGAGATAGACAACCATAGCGAGCGCGATATAGGAAAAATCCGCCGCCAACAGGGTCGAGAAAAACCGCTCAGGATGGGTGCGCGTGAAAAAGAACGCGAGCAGGCCGCCGCTGACCAGGATCTTCAGCAATAGAATGAGCGCTGGTTTCGCTTTTTTCATTCGTGCAGCGGGGGTTGGACAAGCGTCAACTGCCCATCTTGAGGCGCGCCGGAGACAATGACTCGGCGGCCGGCGACGCGCAGGCGATCTTCGGCATAGAGTTGGATGGCGCGCGGAAAGATGCGGTGTTCCTGTTTAAGAATACGCGCCGACAAACTCGCTTCTGTGTCGTCGGCGAAAACCGGCACCACGGCTTGGATGATTATCGGTCCCTCGTCACACTCTTCGTTGACGAAATGCACCGTGCAGCCGGAAAAGCGCACGCCGTGGTCGAGCGCTCTTTGCTGCACGTGCAGACCGGGAAAAGCCGGCAGCAGCGCCGGGTGAATGTTCATAATGCGATTGGAATAAGCTTTGACAAACAGCGGCGACAACAGCCGCATGAAGCCGGCCAATACCACCAGTTCCACGCCCCGCGCTCGGAGCGTATCAACGACCGCCCGGTCGAAGGCCTCGCGGCTGGAAAACTTTTTGTGATCGATGAATTGCGTGTCGATACCATGATTCTGCGCCCGCACCAGGCCATAGGCATCCGCTTTGTTGCTCAGCACCACGGCGATTTTGGCGTCGAGGTTTTTTGCCTCGATGGCATCGATGATCGCTTGCAGGTTGGTGCCGCTGCCAGAGATCAATACCCCGATGGGAACTTGCCTGGCCATTTGCTAGGCGCGAATGATCGCGCTCCGCGGTCCGTTGCGAATCGCACCTATGACAACTGCGCGCTCGCCGATTTCTCGCGAAATGCGCAGCGCAAGATCGGCCGATTTTTTCGCAACCACGAGAATCATGCCGATGCCATTGTTAAACGTCGCATCCATCTCGGCCTGCGCCACGCCACCCAGCTTCTGGATCAAACCAAAGATCGGCGGCACGCGCCAACTGGCGCGCTCGATTACCGCCTGTTTCCCCTGGGGCAAGACGCGCGGCAGATTGCCGGTGATGCCGCCGCCGGTGATATGCGCCGCGCCTTTGATGACGCCCCTGTCAAAGAGCCGACGCATAGCTTGCGCATAGATGCGGGTGGGCTCGAGCATTTCTTGGGCCAAATCGCGACCTAGCTCAGGAATTCTTTGTTTGAGCTTCAACCGACCTCTATCAAGGAGCACTTTGCGTGCCAGCGAATAACCATTGCTGTGCAAGCCCGTGGACGGCAAGCCGATCAAGACATCGCCCGCAGAAATCGCTTTGGGACGGATGATTTTTTTCTTTTCCAACACGCCGACGACAAAGCCGGCGAGATCGTATTCACCCTTGGGAAAATCACCGGGGTGCTCGGCGGTTTCGCCACCGATCAGAGCGCAGTCGACTTGTTGACAGCCGGCAGCGATGCCGCGCACCACCGCTGCGGCGATTTTCACATCGAGCGAGCCGCAAACAAAGTAGTCGAGGAAAAACAGCGGCCGCGCCCCTTGGGTTAAGAGATCGTTGACGCTCATCGCCACCAGATCGATACCCACGGTGTCGTGAATGCCGGTCATGAAAGCGATTTTCAGCTTGGTGCCGACACCGTCGGTCGATGAGACTAGAACCGGCTGGCGGTAGCCGAGGCGGCTGAGATCGAACAGCGCGCTGAAGCCGCCGACGCCGGCGAGCACGCCAGGAATCGCAGTTTTTTTGGCGAGCGGGCCGATGCGTTGAACCAATTCGTCGCCGGCTTCGATGCTGACGCCGGCTTGAGCGTAGGTAAGTCCTTTAGCCATACAGAATTGCGTGCGAGAAATTCGCTTCGGCAGGTGCACCGAAGTGGCGGTATTGTAACCCAGGATAAATCGAATTTCACATAGTTGAGCCCGCCACCGCGCCCGGAGCGCCGCTCGCCGCCGCCAGCAGCCCGCGGATTTTTAGCGTGTATTCGCCGAACCTGGGCGTGCTCATCATCTCCATGGTGCGCGGCCGCGGCAGCTCGATGCCGATGGTCTCGAGCAAACGGCCGGGACGGGCCGACATGACAAAGACCAGATCCGAAAGAAAGACCGCTTCTTGGATGCTGTGCGTCACGAACAGCACGGTCTTTTTGCGCTCTTCCCAAATCCGCAGGAGCTCCATATCGAGCTCGTCGCGGGTCATGGCGTCGAGGGCGCCGAAGGGCTCGTCCATCAGCAGTAATTGCGGATCGGTCACCAGCGCGCGGCACAGCGACGCGCGCTGCTGCATGCCGCCGGAGAGCTCATGGGGATACATTTCCTCGAAGCCGGCGAGGCCGACGAGTTTGATCAGCGCGCGCGCCGTATCGGCGTATTTGCCGACGTCCAGCTTGGCGAACTCGACGGGTAGCAACACGTTGCCGAGCACGGTGCGCCACTTGAGCAGAACCGGCGCCTGGAAGACCATGCCGACGTTTTCCAGCGGCTCTGCAACTTGCTGACCAGCCACCGAAACCGAGCCCGACGATGCCGGCATCAGCCCGGAGATGATTTTCAACAACGTGCTCTTGCCGCAGCCGCTGGGCCCGACGATGGAAACGAAATTTCCCGGATTGATGTCGCAGGAAACCCGGTCCAGAGCCGTCACGGTGCGCGCGCCGGTGTTAAAAATCCGCGAGACTTGTTCGACAGCAATCAGCGGCGGCACGTCGTTAACTCTCAGCCCGCCCTAACGCTTGATGAACTGATTGGTGTAGACTTCTTTGGCCGCCACCTTGCGGCCCACTTCGAAATATTCGTTCACAACCTTGACGGTCTTCTCCATGATTTCAGGGCGCATATAACCCATGCCGATGTTGGCGGATTCCGGCGGCAGGTAGACCTCCGTCAGAGCGTTTTTCAACTGCTGCGTGGTCAAGGCCGGCTCTAATTCGGGCTTGTGCTTGAGCAAGATTTTCATCGCCTCTTCCTGATTGTCGCGCGAGTAGCGCAGCCCTTCCAAAGTAGCCTCGACGTAGGCGCGCACGAACTGTGGCCGTTTTTGGATATCCTCGTCTTTCACAATCAGGCTGGTGCCGTAGATGTCGAGGCCGGTGTCCTTCATGAACACCCGCGACAGCTTGACGCCAACCTTGGACGCTGCCAGCTCGGCAACTTCGTCGTTGGAGGCGCGAAACATGATGATAAAGTCGGCCTTCTTGGTCGCCAGCGCTGCCGGCTGAATCGGCGCGGCGGTTTCTTGAATCTTGATCGATTTGAAATCGATTTTGTTGATTTTGGCGTAGGCCGGCATCAAGTACCACTGCGCTTGGCCTGGGCTGATCGCCAGGGACTTGCCGGCGAGGTCTTTAATGCTCTTGATCGCCCCCTCGTCGCGCCAGAGAATGGTCGCGCCGACATAGCCGAACTGCGCCGCTGCCGCCACCGGCGTGCCGCGCGATTTGGCGACGATCATCGTCGCGATATCGGCAAAGCCGAAATCAGCGCCCCCCGAGCCGATGGTGCGCACCGTGTCGGCCGAGCCAGTGCTCGCCTGGATCGTCGCTGCGATGCCGCGCTTGGCATAAAAGCCCTTTTCTAAAGCGACGTACCACGGTGCGTGCTTACCGCCAATGATAAAATCCATGCGAATATTCGCCGGCGTCAGCTCGGCAGCATGGACCAATGTCTGGCTCGCGCAAAACCCAACGAACACAGTCAACAAAACTTTCTCAAGTCGGAGAATCACTTCGTTCCTCCTAGTCTGAAATCTTTCCAACTCGCGCCTCACTCCTCAAGCCTACTCAAAACGACCCTTCCACTTCGCGCACCGCCGCGCTCCATGGGGCGAGCTTGCGCTGGCAGAACTCTGCCAGCCAAAAAAGCCCCAAGGACAGGACTGCAAGAATTAACAAGATAACCAGTGCAAAGGCAGTATCCAAGCTATAGTTAGCTTGCAAGACCAAATAGCCCAAACCTTCGTTAGCGGCCACGAACTCGGCCACGATGGCGCCCGTCACCGACAAAACGATAGCGACTTTGATACCGGCGAACATATACGGCAGCGAATTGGGCAGGCGGATTTTCTTGAACACGTCCCAAGCCGAGCCGCGGTTGATGCGCGCCAATTCTAAAAGCTCGGGCTCGACTTCTTTCAAGCCAACCACGGTGTTCACGACGATGGGAAAAAATGCGACTAGAAAAGCGATGGCAATCTTGGAAAACAGACCATAGCCCACCCAGATCACCATCAACGGCGCGAAAGCGCTCTTGGGCATGGCGTAAAGAATAACGATCAAAGGGTAAATAGTATTTTGCAGGTGGCGCGAGTAGACCACCGCAATGGCAAAGCCTACGCCGAGAATCAAGGACAGAACAAAGCCGCCGAAAGCTTCGATGAAAGTGATCACCGCATGGGTGCCGAGAATCGGCAGTTTCTTGATGAACGCAGTATAAAGATCGCGCGGCGGCGGCAGGATGAAACTCGGAACTTTGATGACTTCGACTAGGACCTCCCAGAGAATCAATAGCGCGACAAAGAATAGTATCGGCTCGGCGATATTTTTCCAGGAAGATTTCACAGCAGCACTTCGCGCCGACGTTAATGGAAACCTCGAGTGGAGTCAAGAAACTGTCCCGGCAAGGGAAAGTTCTAACCAGCCGGCAGAAATCACGGTTCCTCTTGGTGCGGTTTCAACTGGCTGTGCTCGAGCTGCATGTCGCGCTTGCGTTGGATCATTTCACGCTCTTGCTGCAAAAAGCGCTCGACGGCACGGCGAAAGTTGCCGTCGACGATATAATGCACGCTTGTCGTATGTTCCGGATCGAGGCCGCGCAGTTGCTTGAAGCTGCCGCCGGCCCCGGCCTCGAAGCGCTCCAAGCCCAGTTGAATCGAATGCTCGATGGCCGAGTAGTAACAAACGTTGAAGTGCAAAAACGGATGCTCCTCGAAGCAACCCCAATAACGCCCATACATGGCGTTGTTGTCGCGAATATTGAGCGTGCCGGCGATGAATTTGCTGTCCCGTTCGGCAAGCATTAGACAGGTGTTGTCGGCAAAGCGCTTGTGGATCTCATCGAAGAATGACTGGGTCAAATACTGCCGGCCGTAGTAGAGCCGATCGACATGGCCCTTGTACAAACGAAACATGGTGCGCAGATGCTGTTGAGTCAGCTCGGCGCCTTCATAGGCGCGGATCGTGATGCCGCGCTGCGTCACTTCGCGCCGCTCGCGCTTGACCTTGTTGCGCCGGTCGCTGCGAAAGCTGCCGAGATAGTCGTCAAAGGATGCAAATTTTCGATTTTGCCAGTGGTACTGGATGCCCATGCGCGGAAAAAATCCCACTGCTGCCAGGGCGTCGCGCTCGTCGGCTAAACAAAAGTTAACGTGAATCGATGAGATCTTATTGTCGGCTGCGATCTTGGCCAGGGCTTGGCCCATGAACTGAATCAAGCTCGTGCGATCTTCACCCTCGGCCGTAAGAAAACGATGTCCGGTCACCGGCGTGAAGGGCACGCCGACCAGCACTTTGGGATAGTATTGAATGCCCGCATGGTGCGCCGCCTCGGCCCATTCGTAGTCGAAAACGAACTCACCCATGCTGTGCAGCTTCAAGTACATCGGACAGGCGGCGATCAGCTTTGCGCCGTTTGCAACGACAATATGATGCGGCAGCCAGCCGGATTTTTCGTTGACGCAGCCCGACTGTTCCAGGCCATCGAGCCAATCCCACTTGAGAAACGGCGACGCGCCGCCAACCAGACGATCCCAATCTGCCTTGGCGACTTCGGCAATCTGCCGCGCGATGCGCAGTGAAATTTGCTCAGCCATTGGCCGATGATACTAGCATGAGTGCGGTCCAGTGAAAACTTTTAGGATAAACCGGCCACTTGTTGGCCTTCGGCCCCTTGACAACCCTCGGCATCGTTCTTAATGCTTAACGTCGCGAGGTGCACGAATGGTCGTCTACGATTTGGTCTGCAAGAAGAACCATAGCTTTGAGGGCTGGTTTCCCAGTTTCGAAGACTTTCAGAAGCAACTGCAAAAAAAGCTCGTCACCTGCCCGACCTGCAATACGACCAGAGTAGAAAAAGTCCCCCACGCCTGTGCCGTCCACGTCAAGAAAGAGCAACCGCCGACGCCGCCGGCCAAGAAAAAGCCAGCCAGGGATCAGGCTCCGGAAGTTCAGATGACGCCGGCCGAGTTCAAAGAGGCGCTGATCCGCGTGCACCATTACGTTAAGGAAAATTTCGAAGACGTCGGTTCGCGCTTTGCCGAAGAGGCCAAGCAAATCCACAAAGGCGAGGCCGAAGAACGGCCGATTCACGGCACAGCCACGGTGACCGAGGTCAAGGAGCTGGCCGAAGAAGGTGTGCCCTTCCTGCCCCTGCCCCTGCCCCTGCCCCTGCCCAAGCCCGAGCTCGACAGCTAGGAAACCCGCCACACCGCCGTTGCCGAACGCCGCCACTGAGCGGCGTTTTTCGTTGGTGCTATTGATTGCGCCGCGGTAGTTCTGCCATAGAAGAGAGTAAGCTATTTTTACGGAGGCGCCATGCTGCTCATCAACAACCAGACCGTCGAACAGATCCTCGACATGAAGAGCTGTATCGAAGCCCTCGACATCGGCTACCGCGATCTGGTCAATGAGCGCGCCAACTACCGCGGCCGCTACGACTTCTTTGTGCCCAACGACGACTCCAAACTGATGTACCGCTGGGGCACCATGGAGGGGGCATCGCGCTCCTTCGAGACCTTTGCGATTCGCATGAAGTCCGACATGCTCGAATGGCCCGACGGCAAGACCGTGGAAAAATATTGCGTGCAGCCGGGCACGTTCTGCGGCTTCGTTATGGTTTTCTCGACCAAGAATGGCGAACCGCTGGCGATCATCAACGATGGCATCATTCAGCATATGCGCGTCGGCGCTTGTGCCGGCCTCGGCGTCAAATATCTATCCCGCGATGATTCCAAGTCCGTCGGCGTCTTCGGCTCCGGCGGCATGGCGCGAACTTATTTAATGGCCTTCAATGAAGTCCGCAAAATAAGCAAGGTCAAAGTTTACAGTCCGACGAAAAAAAACCGCGAAGCCTACGCCGCCGAGATGAGCAAGAAATTGGGCATGGAGATCGTTCCGGTGGAAAAGCCGGAAGAGGTGCTGCGCGGCTCCGACATCGTCGCCACCTGCACCGATTCGATCGAAGTGCTGGTCAGCAATCCCGACTTGATCGAGTCGGGCATGCATCTTACCTGCGTCAAGGCCAACGAGTGGAGCCCGGAGATCGTCCAAAAATCCGACGTCGTGATTCGCATGGGCCGGCCGACGCTGAATCTCGACGTCGGCCAACTGCGCATCGGCGGTGAAGCGGCGGTGGTCGCCGGCAACGCCGAAGAGATCAAGCGCATCGCCAACCCCAAGGTCGACATCTTTTCAAGAGACTACCCGGTGCTGACCGAAGTCATGTCGGGCCAGCGCAAGGGCCGCACCGACAAAAACCAGGTGACCTTCTTCGCCAACAGCGGCACGCAGGGCCTGCAGTTCGCGTCGACGGCCGGCTGGGTGGTGCGCGAAGCCAAGCGCCGCGGACTAGGCCAAGAGATTCCCACCGACTGGTTTTTGCAAGATATTCGCGACTGACTCCAACCGATCCGTCCGATCGGTCCAATCCGTCGGATCCGTCCGATCACTTCCCGGGCTCGTACCCCAACACCGGCCCGAGCCAGCGCTCCACCTCCGCCAGCGCCATCCCCTTGCGCGCGGCGTAAGACTCCGCCTGGTCCTTGCCGACCGAGCTCACCGCAAAATAGTGAGCGCCCGAGTGAGCAAAGTAAAGCCCGCACACCGAAGCCGCCGGCCACATGGCGAAGCTCTCGGTCAAAGTAATACCAGTGGCCTCGGTCGCATCGAGCAGTTTAAAGAGGAGCGGCTTCTCGGTGTGATCGGGCTGCGACGGATAACCTGGCGCCGGCCGAATGCCGCGGTACTTTTCCTGGATCAGATCGTCATTGCTCAAGTGCTCGTGCTTGCCGTACCCCCACTCGCCACGCACCCGTTTGTGCAAACACTCGGCGAAGGCTTCGGCAAGCCGGTCCGCCAATGCTTTGGCCATGATCGAATTATATTGGTCATTCTGCCTGTCGAACTTGTCGGCCAACTCTTGAGTGCCGTGCCCGGTGGTGACGGCGAAGGCACCTAAGTAATCGACATGGCCGCTCGAGCGCGGCGCGATGAAATCAGCCAGCGCCAATTGCGGCTTGCCGTTTTGACTTTCCTTCTGCTGGCGCAGGGTATGAAAGCGCGTCAGCTCTTTGGTCCGGGTCGCATCGCTGTAAATGATAATATCGTCGCCCTCGCTGTTGGCTGGGAAAAAACCATAAACCGCCCGCGCGCTAAAAAGCTTCTCATCGACGATCTTTTTCAAAAGTTCTTGCGCGTTGGCGAACAGCTCGCGCGCCGCCGGGCCGCGCGCCGGATCGTTAAGCAAATCGGGATAGCGGCCGCGGATTTCCCAGGTGTGAAAAAACGGCGACCAGTCGATGAACGGCACTAGCTCACTCAGCGGAAAGTCTCTTAATATCCGCGTGCCGGTGAACTCCGGCACCGCGATATGGTGATCGTCCCACTCGGTATGCAAACGATGGCGCAGCGCTTCCTCGTAAGTCATTAGCTGGGTGCCGGCACGATTTTCAAACTGTGCACGGATCTCGTCTTGTTCCTTGCGATTTTGTGCGTCGAGCGCTTTGCGCGCCTCCGGTTTGGTCAATGCGCCGACCACCGGCACGGCACGCGAAGCGTCGACCACGTGAATTGTCTCGCAATCGTAGGCCGGCGCGATCTTCACCGCCGTGTGCCGTTTGCTGGTGGTCGCGCCGCCAATCAAGAGCGGAATTTTCAAGCCGCGCCGCTTCATCTCGCTAGCGACATGCACCATTTCGTCGAGCGACGGCGTAATCAGCCCACTCAAGCCGATCATGTCGGCCTTCTCGGCCACCGCCGTGTCGAGAATCTTGTCCGCCGGCACCATCACGCCGAGATCGACGACGTCGTAATTGTTGCAGCTCAACACCACACCGACGATGTTCTTGCCAATGTCGTGCACGTCGCCTTTCACGGTGGCAAACACCAGCTTGGTGCGCTGGGTGGTATCTTGAGCCTTTTGTTTTTCCGCTTCGAGAAACGGCGTCAAATAGGCCACCGCCTGCTTCATCACCCGGGCGCTCTTGACGACTTGCGGCAAGAACATTTTACCTGAGCCGAACAGGTCGCCGACGATATTCATGCCGTCCATCAGCGGCCCTTCGATCACCGCGAGCGGTTTGCCATACTTCTGCCGCGCCTCTTCGACGTCGGTGTCGATGTGGTCAGTGAGGCCTTTGACCAATGCGTGCGCCAAACGCTCCTCCACCGGCTCGCTGCGCCAGCCTTCATCTTTGACCGCCGTCTTATCGGTTTTCTTCACCGTGTCAGCGAAAGCGACTAGGCGTTCGGTGGCATCGGCGCGCCGGTTGAGCAAGACATCTTCGACCAACTCCAACAACTCCTCCGGCACCTCTTCGTAGACCGTCAGCATGCCGGGATTGACGATGCCCATGTCCATGCCCGCTTTGATCGCGTGATAGAGAAACGCCGAATGCATCGCCTCGCGCACCGGGTTGTTGCCGCGAAACGAAAAGGAAATATTGCTGACGCCGCCGCTCACTTTGGCGCGCGGCAGGTTTTCTTTGATCCAGCGCGTCGCCTCGATGAAGTTGACCGCATAGCTGTTGTGCTCTTCGATGCCGGTGCCGACGGTGAGAATGTTCGGGTCGAAAATTATATCCTGCGGCGGGAAGCCGACTTTCTCCGTGAGAATCTTGTACGACCGCGCGCATACTTCGATCTTGCGCTCATAGGTGTCGGCCTGGCCGCGCTCATCGAAGGCCATGACGATCACCGCCGCGCCGTAGCGCCGGATCAGCTTGGCCTGGGCGATGAATTTCTCTTCGCCCTCTTTCAAGCTGATCGAGTTGACCACGCCTTTGCCCTGAATGCAGCGCAATCCCGCTTCGATGACCTCCCACTTGGAACTGTCGATCATCACCGGCACCCGCGCAATGTCCGATTCACCGGCGATCAGCCGGAGAAACTTTTCCATCGCGCCCTTAGAATCGAGCATGCCTTCATCCATGTTGACGTCGATGATCTGCGCGCCGCCATCGACCTGTTGGCGCGCCACGCTGACGGCTTTTTCGAAATCGCCGTTCAAAATCATCTTGGCAAAAACCGGCGAGCCGGTGACGTTGGTGCGCTCGCCGATGTTGACGAAGTTCGACTCGGGCCGCACGGTAACGCCTTCAAGGCCGCTTAGGCGCAAATACGGTTCGACCTCGGGCACCAGCCGCGGCTTGGCGCCACGCACCGCCTCGGCGATCGCTTTGATATGCGCCGGCGTGGTGCCGCAACAGCCGCCGATGATATTGAGCCAGCCGTTGTCCACCCACTCACGCAGCTGCGGCGCCAGCGACTCCGGCGTCTCGGGAAAACCAGTGGGTAGAAGCGGATCGGGCAACCCCGCGTTGGGATGGCTGCTGACATAAATCGGCGCAATCTGCGCCAGCTCTTCGATCAACGGGCGCATCTCTTTAGGGCCCAACGCGCAGTTCATACCAACGCTCAACAGCGGCACATGGGAAATCGAATTCCAAAACCCTTCCACCGTCTGCCCCGTGACGCCGCGATTGCTGCCCGCTTGAATGAAGGTCACCGACGCCATCAGCGGCAGGGTGACGCCGCGCTCGTCAAAAAGTTTCTCGATGGCGAAGAACGCTGCCTTAGAGTTTAGCGTGTCGAAGATCGTTTCGACCAAGAGAATATCGGCACCGCCGTCGATCAGGCCGCGCGCCTGCTCGTGGTAAGCGTCGACCAATTCTTCGAATGTCACCGCTCGGCTCGACGCGCTATGCACGTCGGTGGAGATCGAACAGGTGCGATTCGTCGGCCCCATGGCGCCGGCGACGAAGCAACCGCGGTCCGACTGTTTGGCCATCACCCGCTGGGCTGCTGCTTTTGCGGCCTGGGCGCCGGCAACGTTCATCTCGTAGACCTGCGCTTCCAGCCCGTAATCCGCCATTGAAATCGACGTCGCGTTAAACGTATTGGTCTCGACAATATCGGCGCCGGCGTCGAGGTATTGCTCATGAATCGCGCTGATCAATGCGCTCTGGGTGATGCACAAGAGATCGTTGCAGCCCTTTAAATCTTTGCCGTGCTTGGCAAAGCGCGCGCCGCGAAAATCTTTTTCGCTGAGCTTGTGCGACTGGATCATCGTCCCCATGGCACCGTCCAGGAAGACGATTCGCTCGGATAACAATTTGCGCAGTTGCTTTTCAGTATCCGCCATCAGTTGCCTTTCCTATCATCATCGGCTGATTGGGCGACACGCCGATATCGGCCCGGGCGACAAAGATCTCCACCGGGCGGTTCCCGTTGCGCGCCAATTTCTCTCCGGCAAAAGAGCCGGTCAGCTCGTAGTCGAATGACTTTGCGCCGCCGGCCAAAAGCCATTTTTCGATCGATGCCCGGTCAAAACCGAGCCAGCGATGCGCCATCTGCTCCCGCATCCATTCCTGGTTGTGCTGCACCAAACCCACCAGAATCACCGAACCGTCCGGCCGCGCGATGCGGCACAGTTCGGCCACCGCCCGTTGCGGGCTGGGCAGAAAATGGAGCACCATCACGCTAAAGGCAGCATCGACGCCGTCGTCGGCCAGCGGCAGCTTGGCCGCGTCGCCGTGGCGAAACTCGACGTTGGTTAATTGACGCTCCTTGGCCAGCGTCCGCGCATGGCGCAGCATTTCTTTAGAAAGATCGACACCAATGACCCGTTCTGCAAAACGCGCCAGCTCGAATGTCAAACTTCCCGTGCCGCAGCCAATGTCAGCCAAGGTTAGACTTCGCGGCAGCAGCTTCTCAATCGCTAGCGATGCGACCCGGTCATCGAAATAGGTCTTGCGGATGCGCTCCCAATCGCCCGCCACCGACTCGAAATAATTTTGCGAGCGATGCAGGCGGCGGCGCCGGCATTCGACCAAGCGCAGGCGATCTTTCTTTATTTCCGGAATCTCGGCGAAGCGGCTGCGCAGCGACTGGAAGAGTTCCTGGGCCGGTGCGGTCATATCGCCGCGCAAAGAAAAATAAACGTTGGTGCCTTCCTTGCGGTCGCGCACGAATCCGGCGTCGCGCAAAATCGCTAGATTGCGCGACACCGCCGATTGCGCCGAGACGACGATCTGCTGCACCTCGCCGACGCTCAATTCTTCTTCGGCCACTGCCGCCAGCATGCGCAATCGCAACGGATCGGCCAATGCTTTTATGACACGGACAAGCTCCATCGCCGTTACCCTCATATCATTATATTGAAATATTGTGATGGTGACAACGCCCCTATGACTTTCGATGTGGCGCCGGACGAAGGCCATCTTTCCGTTGCGCCGGGGTTCTAGGCGCCGGCAGTGCGCGACGGCGCATAAACTTTGCCGGTAACCTGACATGCTGTGCCACGATGGGACACAAGAGAGCCCAAGTCATCGGAAATTTTGGATTTCCGTTGAATAATCGCAGGCTCTTTTCTTGTAATTGCATGCCTGAGAAATGTAATCTCCCTTTACATAACCCCATGCGGACGGGCGGTTTATTTGCCATTGCGTTGCGCCAGCGCTGCAAGGGGAACGGTGAGAATGAAGAATTGGACTTACATATTCGTCTACGGCCAATTGCGCAGGGGCATGAACCACCCGATGCAGAACCTGCTCGTGCGCCACGCCACGTATCTCGGCACCGGCTACTTTCAGGGGAAGCTTTACGATTTAGGGCGCTACCCGGGAGCGGTGCATTCAAGATCGCCCAAAGATCGCGTGATCGGCGACATTTACCGTATTGACGAAGCCGCCCACGTCATAGGACACCTTGACGAGTACGAAGGCCGCCGCTTCACCCGCGAGGAAGTCTCCGTCCGCGTCGATCATGAAGATCAGATCCGCTGCTGGGCCTATCTCTACACACGGGCGACCTTTGGCCGGGTGCGGATCCCCTCCGGCGATTACATCGAGTACTGCCAATCGCTGGCCAGAGTCTAGTTAACTCGCCGCACCTCGCTACACCACATCTCTGCGGCAAAAGCATAGCGAAGATTGACGCCCATCTCTCCGGCGTGATAGCTCAAACTGAAATGATCATGCTGGAGGCGTTATGAAACTTGCGGAACTACATTGGCCCGATGTCAAGAAACTCGACCGCGAGAAAATCATCTGCGTGATTCCCGTCGGGTCCATGGAACAGCATGGACCGCATCTGCCCTTCTCGGTGGACATTCTCGCCTCTTCGCGCATCGCCGAGGATTTGGAAAAACGTCTACCGGAAGTTCTTCTGCTGCCGCCATTGTGGGCCGGCGTGTCCGCCCATCACATGGACTATCCCGGCTCGATCACGCTGCGCGCCAAAGTATTCATCGACTTGCTGCACGACATCTGCGCGTCTCTGCACCATCACGGCTTTCGCCGCATGATGCTGCTCAACGGCCACGGCGGCAATCGCTCGAGTCTCGAAGTGCTCGGGCAAGAACTATTCGTTGAGTTCGGTCTGACGGTGAATACGTTGGCCTATTGGGACTTGGTTCCCGACTTGGTGAAGTCGCTCAAAGCGACGAAATCGAACGGCATGGGCCACTCGGGCGAGCTGGAAACCTCCCTGATGCTTTATCTTGCGCCGCAGCTCGTCGACCAAAAGGCGATTCCCCCAGGCGCCCTCGGCATCGAGCCGCCCGGACCGACCAGCGGCATCAAGCGCTACCAGAATATGAAAGATCACTCAGAACCGGGAGTCATCGGCATGCCCTCCGCTTCCACGGTCGAGATCGGCAAGAAGCTCTACGACGGCGCCCTCGACGCCTTGGAAAAGGCCGTGCGCGCGCTGCAGCAAGGGCATCATTGAAGTCTTCAGACCGCGTGCGCTAAGGTCAGAACAAAAACCTCTTTGGCGCCGCCCTTGAGCAGCGCGCGGCTGCATTCGTTTACCGTCGCGCCGGAAGTGTATACATCATCGACGAGCAGCACGGTCTTGTCTTCTAGCGCGTGTTCCGGCGCCAATTCGAAGGCGCCGCGCACGTTGCGGCGTCGCTCTGCTTCCGTCAGTTGGGTTTGCGGCGGCGTGGCCGCGACCCGCTGCAATGCGAACGCGTCGAGCGGCACGTTGTAGTGCAGGCTGATTTGGCGCCCGAGCAGCACCGATTGGTTGAAACCGCGCCAACGCAAACGCTGCGGATGAAGCGGCACCGGGACAACGACATCCACCGACCAGACGCTCAAGAATTCGCCGCAGCCCTCGGCCATCAGCCGCCCCAGCGGCTTGCCAAGCGCGACTTTGCGGCCGTACTTAAACTGCTGCACCACGCGGCGCAGCGGCTGCTCGGAGTCTTCTTCGCGCGGATAACAGGCCCAGGCGCGCGCTTGCACGAAGTGCGGCCGGCGCGCGATGCATGCGGCGCACAGATGGTCGTCGCCACTACCGTCTGGAAACGGCCGGCCACAGAGGCTGCAAAACGGGTGATCGACGAGCCGGATCGCCTTCCAACAAGCAGCGCAAAAATACTGCGCATCGCGGCCGAAGATCCGCCCGGCGCAGGCGCGGCAGCGCGGCGGGTAGAGCCAATCCACCAGTCCATTGAAACGATCGGTGAATCTGTTTTGCGCGGCTCTTTCCATGGTCGGGAAATCTCTTGGCACTAGAGCGCTCCCGTCCATGGAAAGCTCGTCGCGAACTTTTCGATGAGAGTGCTGAAAAACTCATCGGAACCCTTCGACTAAGCTCAGGGCGAACGGATCGAAGTTAAAAATCGTTGCAGGAAATCCGTTCTTCCTGAGCTTGTCGAAGCATTCTCACCAGTTTCTCCCTACTGTCTAGGATAGCCAGCCGCGCTCAGCCATACGCGGCAGCAATTCGTCATATTTGTGAATCAACAGTGTCGGCTTGGCGGCAAGCAAGGTTTCCTCGTCGTTATACGAGTGCTCGGTCGACAACGCCACGGTGACGACTTCCAAATCGGCGTCACCGACCTTGCAGCCGCTAACATTGTTGCCAGCACGCACATAAGTCGCCGTGCCGGTGAGCAAGACAATGCGCAGCACCGGCAGCTTGTGCTTGCGATAGATGTGATAGAGGCCCTGCTCCTTGGCGTAATAGGTTTCCTCGCGGTCGACGATCTCGTCAAAATAACCGCCGATGCCGACTTTCTGCATCGCGTCGTGCTTGTAGCGTCGCCCGCCGGTGGTCATGAGAATATTTTTCAGCCCGGCGGTTTGGGTCTCTTTCAAAGATTGCTCGATGCCTGGAATAAAGTCCGGCGGATTGACGTCGTAGCCATGCTTGCGCGCGATCTCCAACGCATGGCGGCGAATCTCGACGCGCTTAGCTTCATTGAAAGGCAAATTGTGGTCCTGCTGGTACTCGCGGGCAAAGATCAATGGAATCAAGAACAGATCGAAAGGACCGTCAGCAATCTTTTTGAATTGGACCCACGAAAGCGGCGGCATCTCATAGCGCGGCAGCATTTCGTTGGCGATGGTAAACACCCGTTGGATGTCGGTCTCGACGGTATCGGACATGGTCCGAACTAAAAATGTGGGTACTGCCATAGCGACATCCTCCTTGATATCGATACTAGTCCAATGTGCATCTACGATGCAATTGGGATTCTAAGTTCTAGATTACAGATTCCAGATTAATGCACGGCGTCATCAATCTGTAATTTGGAATGTGGAATCTGGAATCGCTGCCGTTTGAGTCTAGCTTTCGCTAGACTCAAACGGCAGCCTGTGCTTGCGTGCCGAGTTGCACGCCTTGCAGCTCGGCACCAGGTTGCCCTTGGTCGACTTGCCGCCTCGGATGATCGGCACCAGGTGATCCATGGTCAACTCGCTGGGCACGAACTTACCGCCGCAATGATGGCAGATGCCGGCGGCACGCTTGCGCTTCCACCACTGGCTCTGGCGCAGCTCGCGCGCCTTCTGGCGCTCGCGGCGAGTCTCCTGCTCGGAGACTGCAACGAGAAAAGGCTCCGGCTTCAACCCATCACTCCTTTACTCCGGCACTCCATCGCTCCGCTTGTCACCGTGCCGCTCCAGCAAAGAAGCTCGTGTCGATCACTCGGCGCGGATCGAGCTCTTTTTCTTTCTGGCTCGCCAGGCTGCGAATGATTGTCTGCAAACCGCCGGGAGTTGGCACAGGTTCTTCGCGAATGCGCTTGCGCAGGTTCTCGTAGGTGACTTTCAACTCGGCGTCGCTTTGGCGCGAGAATTTGCGCAGGTAGGGGATCACCGCTTCGGGGTGGCTGCGGTGAAAGCGAATGCCTTCGACGTAGGCGCGCATGAAGCGCTCGACCAAGGGGCGATTCTCCGCGATCAGCGCGCCGCGGGTCGCCAAGGTGTAATGGGCGTACTCGACGTCGAGATCGGTGAGATCGGCGAGCACGTTCAGGCCCAGGCGCTGCACTTCGACGACCTGCGGCGGTGACAGCAGGCTCGCTTGCACGTGCTTGCCTTGCAGCGCCGCCATGCGCGCCATGGTGAGACCGACCTGGAGCATGCGCACGTCTTTATCGGGATCGAGTCCCCAACGGCGCAGCGCCTCCCGCGTGGCGAACTCATCGCCCGACCCGAAGCGGCTGATGGCGAGGGTCTTGCCTTTCAGATCCTGCGGCTTCTGCAACTCCGGCAAAGTCACCATCACATAGTTGAACCGGTTCATGAACACGGCGATGATCTTGAGATCGATGCCGTTGGCGACGGCGGAGACCACCGGCACTGCTCCGACATGGGCGAACGAAACCTCACCGGCAATCAAGGATTGCACGACGGTCGCCGAGCTGCCGACCTGAATGTTCTCAACGTCGAAGCCGTGCTTCTTGTAGATGCCCGCGTTGATGGCGATTTGGATGTGGTCGGATGTGCCGCCGATGTTGGCGACGCGGAGCTTGGTCAAGGGTTGGGCGTGGAGTGAGTTGGCGAGCACCAAGAAACCGCAAGCGAGAAAGATCAACAGCACGAGAAACCGCACGGTAAAACGATCCGGCTTCCTCTCCCTCTGAGAGAGGGTTGGGGTGAGGGTTGTCCCCATTCGCATCTCACTCAAACTCCACCATCGCCAACTTGGTAAACCTAAACTGCTTATGCGCCGACGCCGGCAAGATCGTCATCTGGTGAATCGCATATGCTTGCTCGTAATTTCGCTTGGCATTCACGCCGTCCAACGGAATCACGACATCATATTTGAAAATCCGCGCCGCCGTCGTCGCCGTGTACAATACGGCAAAATTAGTCGCTGAGCCGACGATCACCAGTGAGCGGCACTTCCACTTGTCGAGCTCCTTCTTCAACTCACCGCCCATGAATTTGTCGAAGGCGTCGGGGTAAAGAATCGGCTCGCTCTCGCGCCGTTTCAAAGGCCCGGCCACATCGCCCTGAGGCGTCCCCAGTGCCATGGCGGAAATCGTGTAAATAATCGGCACCGCCGCTTTGCGCGCCCGTTCGAGAAATTCACCGAGCGGCTGCATCAGCTTCGAGCAAACTTCTTTGGGGTCTTCGCAGCGCACGCTCAAATCCAACACGGCGATGGCGGTCGTGCGATGATCTAGCTCGAGCGTCTCCGGCACGGGCCGATTCGGTTGTTCGTCAGCCATTTTTCTTTTCCTCGACAAAGTCGGTATCCAACAACACGGCGCACGACGGGCAGTAGTGCTGGCGCAGCAAATAGTCGCCGCTCAACACCGACATCAATTGACCGGCCTGGGTCGGCGGCAAAAGCCGGACCTTGGCGAATTGGCGCCAGTCTTGATCCGCTCGGCAGTAGCGATGTTGGCAGCGCGTGCAGCGTATCCAATCGGCGCCATCGACGGTCGCAATATCCATGTTTTCTCGCAGCGGATGGTTCATGGCTGTTCCTGCAATCTTTTCTTTTTGAATTCAGAGCGCGTGCCCTCGGTGGACGCCAAGTTCAAGACCGGCTCCATGCCGTCAATAACCACGCCGTAAACCTCGCGCGCTTCCTGGCGCGACACCAGACCGTTCTCGACGTCCCTCAAGACCCGCTCCGGCTCGCGATCGAGCGGGTCGCCGTAGCCGCCGCCGCTCGACATGCGCATGTAGAGGATGGAATTTTTCGCGATGTCGAACTCGCAGTAGGGTAAAAGTTTGCTGGTGCCGCGGAGCTCTTCCAAACGATCCGGCGCTTGCTGCGCTGTAATGGTCTCTTCAACGCGCGCGCCTTCGGTGAGCATGAGCAGACTCGGCGCGCCGGGGTAGCCACCGAACATGCCTTGGCCTGAGTTGCGCACGCCGGCGACACCCAGCGCGACGCCTTTGACTTTGCCCTGCGGCGCATCGTGCACAGTCAGGGCCGATTCGCCGCCGGTGCCGCCGCGGAATTTTCCCGCGCCAGCACCGCCCATGGTATTGCGGCGAAATAGATAGAGTAGCGGAAAGTTGGCTTCGAGCCATTCGATATTATGACAGCTCAAGCCGCGCCCGGTGTCGTCGCCGTCTTTGTAGGAGCGCGCGCCGGTGCCGTCGAGGGCGCCCTCGGACAGTGTCGAGACGTAGTACTTGCCATGCTGATTGACGCCGGCGTGGCGCGCTAGGCGATGGCCGGCGTTAAGCGCCATCACCTCGCCGGACCATTTGTCGCTGGTGGCGAGCATCTGCATCATCGCTGAATTGGCGACGAACTTCACCGTGGCGCCGCCGGAAGTGGTATTCAACGATACCGGCGCCGGCGGCGTCGGATTGACCACCGTGCCCGTTGGCGCGATCACTTCTATCGGTCTGAGGGCGCCGTGATTCTTCGGCAAATCGTAGGCTAGCGTGCAGAGCATCGATTCGTAGCACGCGCCGAAGGTGGCATGGTACGGCAGATTGATTCCCTTTTTCGCCTGGGCGCTGCTGCCGGTAAAGTCGAACAACAAACCGTCGCCTTTTTTGGTCAATTTCACATGCACGTTCCAAGTTTCACCGGCGTTGATGCTGCCGCTGTCGCTCCAGCTACCGTCGGGAATCTCAGCGATGCGCCGGCGCACGACCGCCTCGGAATAATTCAGCATCTCTTGCGACACGGCGGTAACCAGCTCAGGTCCGAACTGCTCGTAGAGCGTCTGCATGCGCGACTTGGCAACGTTGTTAGCGGCGATCTCGCATTTCAGATCGAGACCGACCATCACCGGCTGGCGCGTCATGTTGATAAACGCGTCGAATAAATCTTTTCTCAGCTCGCCGCGCTCGACCAGCTTGATCCCGGGAATACGAATGCCCTCATGGCAAATCTCCGTGGCGTCCGGCGAATTGCCGCCAGGCGACAGCGCGCCAATGTCCATGACGTGGACGAACGTCGCGCTCCAACCGATCAGCCGACCGTGGAAGTGAATCGGCGAAATTAAGTAAACATCCGACTGATGAATCGCCGCGAGGTAAGGATCGTTGAGCAGAAAAATATCGTCGGGATAAATCTTGTCACTGAAGCGCTCGATGATGCGTTTCACTGCAAAGCCGGCGCAGGCCACATGCCAGCCCATGGAATCGCCGGCAGATAAGACGTCGCCGTTGGCGAGATAGAGCGAAGCCATGTAGTCGTGCATCTGCGTCGTATTGACCGTGCCGCCGACACGCTCCAGCGCCGTGCCCATCTCCTTGGCGATCTGATAGAGGCGATGTGAAAGGATTTCGAAAGTAATCGGGTCAACGCTGGTGATCAGCGGTTTGGCTTCCATGGTCTTACTCCGTGCAGATACCAATCCTAAAACTTTAGTGGACGCCGAAGCAATCCGGTTCCCTCGCCCTTTGGGAGAGCTAGGGTGAGGGGACTTTCGAAGCGTAGGACTTCAGCATCATATTCTCTCCGCGCGATTTACCGCGGTCGCTAAGATCAAATAGGGTGACGCCCGAGAAAACCCCGCAGCGCATGCAAAGCCCCTTCGCCATCCCAAAAAGTCATGTGCTTCACGTTAGGCACCAGGTTCAGTTCTGCACCAGGAACCAGCTCGCCTAATTTTCGCGCTGTGCCCACCGGCGTGCTGCCGCCGCGATTCACGTCATCGCCGGCACCACAAAGAATCAACGTCGGCACTTTCACCTTCGGCGCGTTGCCCAAAGTATCCCAAGTCCGCCGCGCGTCAAAGTGGTAGCGGTGCTGCTCCGGGCTGGTCTGTCGTCGCCACAAAGCATCGGACAGCGCTTTCACCGCTTCGGGATGCGCGTTGTAAAATTTTTCGTTGAACGCCATGTGGGTATTTTCGATGTGGCCGCGAATGAATTTCTCAAAGCCATGCTCGCGAATCTCTTCTTCATCGGTGCTGCGAACAACCCGCGGCCCGCCGTCGGTGGCCGTGGCACCGGCACCCGCGGCGGCAATCGTCAGCGTCGCCACCAGATCGGGCCGCTGAATCGCCAGCGACTGGGCGATCTGTCCGCCAAGCGCGAACCCAACCGCGTGGCAGCGGTTGATCTTCAGATGCGCTAACAGCCCTGCGCCGTCCTTGGCGAATTGGTCGATCGTGTAGCCATGATCCGGCTTGCTGCTGTGGCCGGTGCCGCGGCAATCAAAAATCACGGTGCGATATTTTTTTGCAAGAAACGGCACGACGGCGACGTTCCACGTATCGCTCGGCCACCAGGAGGGAGGGCAGAGAAGAACGGGCTCGCCTCGACCTTTCTCCTCGTAGTACATTTCAATGTCGCCTAGGTTAGCTTTCGGCATAGGTCGTTTTCCTCGCGTAAATCTAGCAGGCTGCTAAAAATTCATCGGAGCCCTTCGACTAAGCTCAGGGCGAACGGATCGGAGGTTGAAATCGCCGAATAAAATCCGTTCATGGTGAGCCTGTCGAACCATTCTTATCTTACGAGTTTTTCAGCCTGCTACGGCACCGGCTGCCAGCCCCTAGCTTGTAGCGCGAGATGCGCTTTCTTCACAAGGGCGAAGTCATAGAGCTTTTCAGAGGGCGGCGGTGGTTCTTTCGCCCCGGCTGTTTTAAGGACGAAGCCGGTCATTTTCCGTTCGACCTCGCCGCTAACCGTGCCGTCGGCTGTCAGCATCGGACGCGACGAATCGTAGAGCTTTGCCGCAGTAGCTTCGTCGATGCGCAGCGCGACGCGGGCCTTCCTCGTCTGTGCCTCGGCGGCGGCGCACATGAACAGGGCGGCCATCACCAGCAGCGCCAATAGTCGGCAACTCTCTGAATGGCGGGAGAACCTTGACTCAGTTTCCTCACAACTAGAATCTCCAGGCTTAGAATTTGGCGGCGAAAAACAGTCGCTCTCGCGGCACGCAATCAGTCATCGTTTCCTCGCCAGCAAGAGACGCCCGGCGAGATCGATAATCAACCAAGGTATCCGGGAACGCGCGCCGATACATGCGGAGAACTTTGCGGATCGCATCGTGCCCGCCGGTCATGTCCTGGTTTGTGAGATGAGCGACATAGTCCGGTGCGAAGAACTCGGTCTCCGCATCCAAGTTTCCATTTGCGATGAGCGCTGAATTGGCGGCTCTGATTTTCGCTGCGAGCGATCGCTTCATGGGAGGCTTCTTTGTTGCTCCAGGACTTGGGCTGCTAAATTTTTAACACACGACGAAAATCCCTCGCCGCATAGTACGACTGTGCGGCGTTATGGTACACGAAACAGTGTCATAGCGGCGGTCACAGAACAGTGCGCCACCAAGCTTTCTAATCGCAGCAGGCGTCTTAACCCAGCTCGAGGTTTTTGTGTCGAAAGCCCCCAGTTTTTGCAAATCTCGATACCGCTCTTCCGTCAAGAGATCGATTCCCATGGCAGCGGCCATATCGGTGGCTCAACTGCCTGGCTTGTGCTCCTTTCTGGATTCCAAGGCTTCACGGTCATAGCAAATATTTCTGCGACCGGCAGGACTCTCCGCAGAGCCGCGGCCCGGCTCTCTGGTTTTCTCGATCCATCACTTGGTTTTGCCGTGCCGCACTAAAAAATCCTGTAACGCATTCACTCCGCCGGTCCCATCCCAAAACGTCATATGTTTGGTGTTCGGAATCAAGAACAACTCCGCGCCAGGTGTCACCTCCGCCAACCGCTTGGCCGTTCCCACGGGCGTGCTGCCGCGGCGGGCGACGTCGTCGTCGGCGCCGCAGATGATCAACGTCGGCACTTTCACTTTAGGTGCGCTGCCGAGCGTGTCCCACGTCAGCCGCGCGTCTTCGTGTTTGCGGAAGATTTCGACCGTGCTCTGGCCGGACCAAACGGCATTGGCTAATGCTGCGACGGTGTTTGGGTTCTCGCGGTAAAACTTCGGATTGAACGCCATGGTGTCGTTTTCGATGTAATTGCGGATGTAGCGCTCGAAGCCGGCGGCGGCGATCTGTTGCTCGGTTCCAGGGTCTAAGCTTCGCTGCCCGCCGCCCAAGGTTTTTGCTCCCGCTCCTGAGGCCGCGATGGTCAGCGTTGCGACGAGATCGGGCCGCTCGATGGCCATCGCCTGCAAAATCTGCCCGCCCAGCGCGAAGCCGACGGCGTGGCAGCGGCTGACGCCGAGATGAGCCAACAGCGCGATGCAATCTCTAGAGAATTGCGGCACCGTGTAGCCGTCCTTCGGCGCGCTGCTCCGGCCGCAGCCGCGGCAGTCGAGGATGATGGTTTGGAAGCGTTTGGACAGAAATTCGACCACGCCCACGTTCCAGGTATCCGACGGCCACCAAGAGGCCGGCACCATCAACACCGGCTCACCGCTGCCGGCGACTTCGTAGTACACTTCGATATCGCCCAACTTCGCTATTGGCATAGTTCACCTCATTGCTCGTTTCAGAAGTATCTCGCGCAAAGACACAAAGGCCGCAGAGCTTGTTGCGGGCAAGAATTCCAATATCACCACGAAGCACACGAAGTTCGGAAGGTGAGGGCGACCGGCCGGTCGCCCCTACGAACCCTTCGTGAACCTTGTGGTTAAATTTCTTCTTACTGCGAAATCGGATGGCGCGCGAAGAATTCTTGCAGCTTTGCCAGCGCGCCGGTGCCATCCCAAAAGGTCATGTGGCGCACGCCGGGTATCAACGCCAGCTCCGCGCCGCGAATCAGCGGCGCCAGCGCCCGCGCCGCCGCCTCTGGCGTGCTGCCGCGGCGCTGGATGCCGTCGTCGGCGCCGCACAGCACCAGCGTCGGCACTTTCACTTTTGGAGCCTCGGCCAAGGTGTCCCAAGTCAAGCGCGCCAACTCGTGAACGCGATATTGCTCCACCGTGCTCTGTCCCGACCACAATGCTTTAGCCAACCTCGCCGCCTGCTCGCGGTGCGAGTGATAATACTCCGGATTGTACGCCATGTGATCGTTGTCGATATGTTCGAGAATATATTTTTCGAACCCGATCTTGGCGATTTCGTTCAGCGCCTCCGGCCCGACGTCGCGCGGCTTGCCGTCGAGACCGCGGGAGCCCGAACCGGTCGTTGAAATCGTCAAGCTCGCCACCAGATCGGGCCGCGCGATCGCCATCGCCTGGACGACCTGCCCGCCGATGGCGAAGCCAACCAGATGACATTTCGCCACACCAAGTTTCGTCAATAATTGAATGCCGTCCTGCGCGAACTGGGCGACGGTGTAGCCGTCCTTCGGTTTGTCGCTGTTGCCTGTGCCGCGCTGATCATAAATGATCGTGCAATATTTCATTGCCAGCGTCGGCACCACTTGCACGTTCCACGTCGCGCACGGCCACCAGTTGGGCGGAACCAAGAGCACGGCTTCACCGGAGCCCTGACTTTCGTAGTAGATCTCAAAGTCATCGATCTTAACTCTCGGCATGGATCCCTCCGTCAATCTGGCGCGCTGACTATCTATAGGGAGGGTCTGACCCGCCTGTCAACGTAAATTTGCCTCGGCCTGACAACCAAGCTTGACACCTTTTTGCCGCTCTGCGAGTCTTCATAGCGCAACCATCAGTTTTCGAAGGAGTTCGCCATGGAAAACCAAGCTTTCATCGATTCGCTCATGAAAGAGATTATCAATCCCGGTGTCGAACAACTCATGAACACGCGCTACTTCACCGAGCTGCGCGCCGGCAAATTGTCGAAAAAGCGCATAACCGGTTTTGCGCTGCAGCACTATTTATCCAATCACGTCATCAACAAGGGGCTCGCCTACTGCATGGTGAAAAATGCCAGCAACCAGGCGGTGTACAATCAATTCGTCGAGCTGTTCACCGAAGAGCAATCGCACCCGGGACTGATGAAGCGGTTCGGTCTAGCGATGGGTTTGACGGAAGCGGATTTTGAGAACGGCATCATGATCTACGAGTGCGTCGCTCACACCGGAGCGATTATTCGCGGCATGTTCGTCGGCGAACAGGCGGAGACCCGGGCCGGCGCGCTGGTCAACGAAACCATGGTGCAGCGCTATTCGGAGGAATTCGACACGGCGCTGGAGAAATACTACGGCATGGATAGCCGGGCGCGGACGTTTTTCGCGGTGCACGGCAAAGTCGACAAAGAACACACGGCGATGGCCGCCGAGACCATAGCGAAAAACGCCAACACCGATCGGCAAAAGGAAGCCGTTCGGGTCGCGGCGCGCAACATGGTGCGCTTCAAAGTCGCCAAGTTCGAGGGCATCTACGACGCGTATGCTTAAAGAGTTTCGTGTTTCGGGTTTAGAGTTTCGTGTTTCGGAAAACGGCACAGCACCTTTCAGAAAGGTACCGTCCTATTTATTTATCGTCGGGGGAAATCAATGAAATATAGTTCCGAAAGAATATTAACCACCCACGCCGGCGCGCTGCCGCAGCCGGCGGATTTAAAAGACCTGCACAATGCGCAGGTCGCGGGCAAGGCCCTCGATGCCAATGCATTTGCCAAACGGGTCAGCACGGCGGTTAGCGACATCGTCAAAAAACAGATCGCCTGCGGCCTCGACATCATCAACGATGGCGAGCAGGGGAAGTCCAACTTTTCCCGCTATGCGCGCGACCGGCTAAGCGGGTTCATAGAGCGGGAGGTCAAAGCCAGCGACCACGCCTCAACCATCTTCGCTCGCGATCTGACCGAATTCAGCGATTACTTCGAAGCGCGCACCTATCACCGCGGCGATAATGTTAAACGGGTCTTCTGCAACGCGCCGTTGAAATACGTCGGCCATGAGTCGCTCAAGGCCGAGCTCGCCGACTTCAAAGCCGCATTGCAGGGGCAGAAATACGAAGAAGCGTTTCTCCCTGCGATCGCCCCGGGGACCATCGAGCACTGGATGAAAAACGATTACTACGCGAGCGATGAGCAGTATTTGACGGCGATTGCCGATGCCATGCACGAAGAATACAAAGCCATCGTCGATGCCGGGTTTTTATTGCAGATCGACGATCCCGATCTCCCCGACGGCTGGCAGTTCATGTCGAAGATGACCGTGCCGGAGTATCGCAAGTACGCCGAGCTGCGCGTCGACGCGTTGAACCACGGCCTGCGCGACATCCCGCCGGACCGCGTGCGCTTTCACACCTGCTGGGGCAGCTATCACGGGCCGCACAAATACGACATTCCACTGCGCGACATCATCGATTTGATTCTAAAAGTCAAAGCCAACACGGTCTCCATCGAAGCCGCCAACCCGCGCCACGAACACGAATGGCGCGTCTGGGAAGAAGTCAAACTCCCCGCCGGCAAAGTGCTGGTGCTGGGCGTGGTCGGTCATGCCACTGACATCGTCGAGCACCCGCAAGCCATCGCCGATCGCCTGGTGCGCTACGCCAAAATCGTCGGCCGCGAAAACGTCATGGCCGGCACCGACTGCGGCCTGGGCCCGCGCGTCGGCAGCGCGCAAATCTGCTGGGCTAAATTCGAAGCGATGGCCGAGGGAGCAAGGCTGGCGACGAAGGAACTGTGGGGGCGTCGATGAGATACTTTGGTTGACCTTGCCGCACTTATCCAGTCACAGGCGCGATTTGGCGGCTAGCCGAAGTGCATGCTGGACTAACGCACATGTCTCGGAAGCCGGGGTGAACGATGGGTGCAACGACTATAGAAGGAATCGTCGAAAACGGCCTCATCCGCCTGCCTGACACAATATGTTTGCCAGATCGCACGAAAGTTTACATCGTCATACCTGACGTTGATCTCAAACCGACTGCATTCGTGAGTAGCCCGCGGGTTGGCCCGTCCACAACAAGCAGTGGATTTTGTGAAAGAGGTAATCAAGGAATAACCTAGCGCCGTCGTATGACTCTCACCTCTTCAATCCGCCAGCTCCGGTAGCCCACGTTGCCCTGCGTGTTTCCAACACCAACAAGACGGTGAATGACGTCGCGATGCTGATCGATTAGGGTGCCGACGCGACTTTGATACCGCGCCGTTGGGTTGCGAATCTTGGCGTTACAATAGATTCGCACTCATACTGGATGGCCCGGGGTTAACTTGGGACGAGACGAATATCTCAAGTGCCTAGCCCGAATTATTCATGCGACCGGGAAAACCGATGACACTGTGTCGATCGAAGTGGAACTCTGGAGGAGCGAAGGCATCAGCGCAAATCGTTCGGTTTAATTCGCCGAT
>Ga0194132_10000452_pt1 | contig 84494 bp, 81 predicted proteins | sample TA2KigOf80mmetaG_FD_148612 | JGI IMG/M metagenome (GOLD analysis project Ga0194132, IMG submission 148612) | Freshwater microbial communities from Lake Tanganyika, Tanzania - TA2015054 Kigoma Offshore 80m | ecosystem: Environmental > Aquatic > Freshwater > Lake | place: Tanzania: Lake... | reverse complement strand
AACAGCAGCGTCGGGACCACCTTGGCCTTCTCTGACAGCTCGATCTCGACCGGGAGCAAGAGCACGATCGCGGTGATGCCAACCGCGAGCACCCCGACCCCGAGCAACGCTCCTCGCGCGGTGTAGATCGCCTTCGAGCCGATCAGTCTCGCCGTCTCGCCCATCATGGCGAACACCACGATGATCACGAAGATGAAGCTGAGCTTGTCCGTCGGTGGCGACACGACGACATAGAGGATCCCAGCCATGAGTGCGCCCAGCACCGAGCGCACACCCCACGTGACCACGATGGCGAGCCACACGATCCCGACGAGCACCTCGAATGACACGTTCGTTGCCCGTCCGAAGCTCACCGCGAACAACCCGCCACCCAAGCCGGCGATGAACGCGCTCGTGCCGAACGCGATCAGCTTCGAACGCAGGATGCTGATGCCTGTCGTCGCCGCAGCCTGCTCGCTCGACCGCATGGCCGTGAGCACGAGCCCGGTCGTCGAGCGACGCAGGTTCACCACGACCAGCGCGGCAACCATGAACACGATCACCAGGAGGTAGTAGAAGTTGTCCCTTCCACCCGAGATGCTGAAGTCGATCCCCAAGAACTCCGGACGATCGATGGCGACGCCGCTGCCGAAGTTGTCGAAGTCATCGCGGCCGAAGACCGTGAACCGCAAGAGCTGCGAGAATGCGAGGGTGCCAAGCGCGAGGTAGAGCCCGCCCAGTCGCAGGGTCAGCCCCGCGAGCAACAGGCCGATCGGCACGGCGACCGCCCCTCCGGCAAGCAGCGCGAGCCACACCGGCCACTCCGCGTCGGTGGCGAGCTTCGCGGCCGTGAACGCGCCGATCCCCGCGAGGCTCACCTGGGCGAGCGACACCATGCCGCCCTCGCCGGTGACCACGGTGAACGTGAGGAAGAGCACGCCGAGCGCCACGCCCTGGCTGACGACTCCGATCCAGAAGTCGTTCAACCAGATCGGGACCGACAACAGCACGAGTGCGACGGCGATGGGGCCGATCGCGGCCTTCCAGCCGGTGAGCCGGGCGGCGGGGGCGACCTCCTCCTCGGTCGGGCCCGCGCGCAGGTCGACCTCGAACTGCTCCCGTCGCAAGCCCTGGTAGGCGAGCAGCGCGATCAGCATGAGCACGAACGGCACGCTCGGCTTGAACCCGTCGAGGCTGAACTCGACGAACCCCAGGTTCGCGCTCTCCCACTTCTCGGAGAGGCCCTGGATCATCCCGATCGCCATCGCGCCACCGAACGCGAGCGGGATGCTCGTCATGCGACCGAGCACCGCCGCCGCCAACGAGACGACGAGCAGGAGCGTGAACTGGATCTCGCTGATCCCCAGGAGCGGGCTGAGCAGCACGCCGGCGAGTCCGGCGAGCATCGTGCCGAGCATCCACGAGATCGCGGTGATCGCCGACGGGTTGATGCCCGCGATCGCGGCGACGCGGGGCGAGTCGACCGCGGCGCGGGTCATGAGTCCGAGCGGGGTGAATCGCATCAAGATGGTGAATCCGACAGCCACCGCGGCGGCACCGATGATCACCGTCGCCTGGTTCCAGTTCACCGTCACGCCGAGGACGTCGAACTGTCCGGGTGGGGTGCCACCGAGTCCGCGCGTCTGCACGTCGCTCCCGGCGCTGATGATCGGGAAGATGATGCGAGCCAGCGCTGGGATCGCAACCCACAGCCCGACGGTCGACACGAAGCGCACGACCGGCGTGGCGTGCGTCAGGCGACGGAACACGATCGCCCACAGGAACAAGCCCAGCAGCGGTGCGACGACCAGCACCGACACGATCGCGGCCGGCCACACCGACCACCCCTGGTCGTCGGTGAGCCACCAGTAGAGCACTGCGATGAAGTAGGCCATCGCGCCGTGCGCGAAGTTGAAGACGCGCGACGAGCTGTACGTGAGCACCAGCCCGAGAACAGAGACCGCGGAGATGCTCCCCAGTACCAGCCCCGACAGGATGTACGGCCCCATGCGTGACCCCGGCTACGCGCCGGGCCGGGTCACGGTGAGGTGACCCGGCCCGCTCGTTCGATCGTCTCGTGTCACCCGATGGCGCGCTCGGACTTCTTCACCTTCCGGATCTTGCCGTCGTCGGAGACGTGCGAAGCGCAGAACGGCTCACCGTCGAAGATCGGGACGAACGCCGCGTCCTCGATCTGGAGGTAGTAGATGCAGAGCTGAGGGCGACCGAAGACCTTGGCGTAATCCGCCGGGACGAAGAACCCGTCAAGGTCGTAGTCCTCGAGGAGCCGCAGGTTGTTGATGAACGCCTCGCGGGTCGGGCAGCCCACGCCGGCCGCCTTGATCCCCTCGATGAACATGTTCGCACCCAGGTAGCCGTGGATGCTGAAGAACCGCAGCGGGTCGTACCCGAGCGCCTCCATGTCCTCGATGTACTGCTGGTGACCCGGGGCGTTGACCTCGAGCGGCGCGAACTCGGTGCCGACGTACGAACCCTCGTACCCCGCGAGTCCGGCGGCGCGGTCGTCGTAGCCACCGGGCAGGACCCTGACCTTCAGCTCGACCCCGGCCTGGTCCAGCGCCTGGAGCAGACCGCTCGCCTGCAGACCAGCGATCGCCATGTAGAGCCCGTCGGCTCCGGAGTCCTTGATCTGCGCGGCGATGCCCGTGAAGTCCTGCTGCTCGGGCGTCACGTCGGCCGTGTCGTACACGAGCTTGAGGCCCTTGGTGTTCTCGACCGCGGTGACGGTCTGCGCGGTGTTCACCGCGCTCGACTCGGAGTTGCTGCCGACGACAGCGATCTTCTTGGCGCCGAGCTCCTTCAACACCTCGGCCGTGCGGAGCGTGAAAATCGTGCGCGGATCGGGTGGCTGGCTCGGCCGCCACGAGAACATGTTCTCGTAGATGCCCCACACGCCCTCACCGATGTGCCAACCGGTGACCGGCACACCCTCCTCGTGGAGGTACTCCGCACCACCCTTGGCGACGTTGGTCTGGGAGATGACCCCGAAGACCTGCTCTTCCTCGTTCAGCTGCTGCGCAGCCGTGAGGTTGCGGGCCGGGTCCGCCGCATCGTCGACTGGCAGCAGCTCGATCTGACGGTCGCCGAGCTCACCCGTGGTGTTCGCCCGTTCGACGCGTGCCTCGATGCCCTGCATGGTGCTGGGCGCGAAGCTCGTTGCCTGGGGACCACTGAGGATGCTGATGACACCCACCTTGATGGTGTCGTCGGTAATGCCTTGGTCGGGCTCGTCGCAGCTCGCCGGTTCCTTGATCAGCTTCAGCTTGTCGAAGTTGACGGGCTTGTGATCGGCCCCGGCCACGCCGCCGGTGACGATCGACGCCGCAGTGGCGAGCACCGAAGCGACGATTACCGCGACCATTCGACGCTTGACCATCCCTGGACTCCCTCTAGTCGAGTGGTGCGGAATCCTGTCCCGACGGCCCACCCTGACGCAACCGCCAGGGTCGGCTCACGCGCCGGCCGTGATGCGCTCCACGAGGAGGGTGCGCTGGACCTGGCCGGTCGCGGCCGTGCGGGGGAGCTCGTCGACGAGCTCGACGCGGCGGGGCTGCTTGAACGCCGCGAGCCGCCCATCGCAGTGCGCGCGCAGTGAGCGCACGCTCACGTCGGCCCCGTGACCCGGCCGGGGCACGACGGCCGCGCACACGATCTCGCCCCATTCGGCGTCCGGCAGCCCGACGACGGCGACCTCGGCGATCGCCGGGTGATCCGCGAGCACCGACTCGACCTCGCCGGGCGCGACAGTCTCGCCGCCGGTGCGCAGCACGTCATGAACGCGACCGACGATCGAGAGGTAGCCCTCGTCGTCGAGCGAGCCCAGGTCACCCGAGTGATACCAGCACAGCCCGCCGGCTTCGATGGGTCGGAGGGCGTCGGCGGTGGCGTCGGGCTGCTCGAAGTAGCCGTCCATGAGCAGCTCGCTCGAGGTGCACACCTCGCCCTCGTCGGTGAGGCGGATGGCAACGCCCGGTGGCGGCAAGCCCACTGCACCCGGCTTCCGCATCACATCGGCGTCGGCGAGCATCGCGACCGGACCCGCCTCGGTCGACCCGTAGTAGATGCGCGTGACCGTCTCGGGGAACGCGTCCTTGATCGCGGCGAGCAGCTCAGGTGGGGTCGCCGACGTGCCGGTGTCGCACTCCTTCAGCGTCGAGAGGTCGTACGACGAGCGATCGTGTTCGAGCACTCGTCGCCACACTGCTGGGATGCAGTAGAGACGGGTGGCTTTGCGCCGCTGTGCAGTCGCAAGGAGCGAGTGCGCGTCGGGGTTCGGGACGAGGTGCAGCGGGCAGCGCATCTGCCACGCGTTGAGCGTCATCGACCAGCCCGACATGTGGAACAGCGGGAACATGCACACGGTGCCATCGGAGTGATCGGTGAGTAGGTTCGGGAACGAACGCAGGTAGCTGACCCGGTTCGAGAGCACGACGCCCTTCGAGCGGCCCGTGCTGCCGCTGGTGAAGAAGATGACGTGGGTGTCACGCTCGTCGAGATCACGATCGACGACGTCGCTCGTCTCGGCACCGGCCGCGTCGCGGAACACGGCGGCCTGGTCCGCGTACGGGAACGACGGCGTTGCCGCGGCGTGTGACTCGTCGACGATGGTGACCTTCGGCTTCGCGTAGCCGATGACTTCGGCGGCCTCGTCGACGCCCACACGCGCGTTCACCGGCATGAACGGCGCGCCGAGCTTGGCGCACGCCCCGAAGATGGGCATCGCCTCGAGACTGGTCTCGCCCCACCATGCGACTCGGTCGTGACGTCTGACGCCGAGTTGTGACAGCGCCCGTGCCACCTGGCTCGAGCGCGCGTCGAGCTCTGCGAATGTCAGCTCTTCGTCACCGTTCGTCGCCGCCAGGCGCTGAGGCGTGACCCGAGCGCCGTGGCGGATCACGTCCCCGACCAGCAATCCCATGCGCTGCGTAGAGTACGGCAGAGATGGCGGCGAAGATCTTCCATGACGACGACGCCGACGTCGGTGTGCTCTCGGGCTCATCGGTCGCGGTCGTCGGGTACGGCAACCAGGGACGCTCCTGGTCGTTGAACCTGCGCGACTCCGGGTTCGACGTGCAGGTGTGCGTGCGCGCCGACGAGAGCCGGGAGAAGGCCGAGAGCGACGGCTTCACGCCCCTCGATCTCGATGACGCGAGCGATGTCGACGTGGTGTGCGTGCTCGTGCCCGATGACGTGATCCCGTCGTTGCCGATCACGCGCAAGGACGACGGGCTCACGATCGTGGCCAGTGGCTACACGCTGGCCTTCGATCGATTCGATCCGGCCGGTGACGTCGGGATGGTCGCGCCGCGCATGCTCGGTCCCGAGGTGAGACTCTGCTACGAGGAGGGCATCGGCTTCATCACCGCCGTCGGTGTGCACCGTGACGTCACCGGGAACGCGCAGGCCCGCACGCTCGCGCTCGCGAAGGCGATCGGGGGCCTCAAGCAGGGCGCGATCGAGCTCACACCTCACCAGGAGGCCCTGCTCGACCTCGCCGAGGAGCAGGTGCGGTCGGCGGTCATGACCCATGTCGGCAACGCCTACGTGAGCTCACTCGTCGAGATGGGCATCCCGCTCGAGGCGATCATCACCGAGATGACGCTGTCGGGGGAGAGCGAGCGCACGATGCGGTTGATCCGCGAGATCGGGTACGCCGGGCAGTTCCGGTTCCACTCGCCGACGAGCCAGTACGGGCAGCTCACGCGGCGCGACGCGTTCAAGGAGTTCGACGTCGCCCCGAAGATGAAGGAGATGCTCGAGTACATCGCCTCCGGCGACTTCGCGAACGAGTGGGACGCAGAGCGCGACGCCGGCTACCCGAACCTCGAGCGACTGCGCGAGCAGCACGCGGGGGAGGCGACCGCCGCCTTCGAGAAGGACCTCCGGTCGAAGCTCGGCGAAGGCTCACTGAAGCACTGAAGGTCTTGTGGTTGGCTCGGGAAGCGATTGGCAATCGACAACAATTGTTGATAAGGTCGGCCACCGTGAAGACGGTCGACGAGCTCACCGGGCGGTTCCGGGCCGAGGGCCTGCGGGTGACTCCGCAGCGCCAGGCGATCTTCCGGCTGCTCCAGGACAACGTCGAGCACCCCACGGTGGAATCGCTGTACGAGTCCGCCCGGGCGGCGATGCCGACCATCTCGCTCAAGACCGTGTACCAGACCGTCCACGACCTCGAAGGTCTCGGTGAGGTCGCGCTCCTCGACGTGGGCACGGGCAGCGTGCGTGTCGACCCCAACGTCGAGGACGCGCACCACCACTTGATCTGCACGCGTTGCGGGAAGGTGCGCGACGTGCTCGTTGACGTCGCCTCGGTGCGCATCCCCGCCCGCGAGCGACGAGGCTTCACCGTGGACGACGTCGAGGTGAACTTCCGCGGCGTGTGCGACGAGTGCGCCGCAACCAGCTGATCTCGGAAGACGGACCAACACAAAGAAAGGCAAGGAGACATGCCCGACCTGAACGGATCCAAGACGCACGACAACTTGAAGGAGGCGTTTGCCGGCGAGAGCCAGGCGAACCGCCGCTACCTCTACTTCGCGCAGAAGGCTGATGTGGAGGGCTACCCCGACGTGGCCGCGCTGTTCCGCTCGGTCTCCGAGGGTGAGACCGGCCACGCGTTCGGCCACTTCGACTTCCTTGCCGAGGTCGGCGACCCGGTGACCGGTGTCGCGGTCGGCGCCACGTCCGACAACCTCAAGTCGGCGATCGAAGGCGAGACCTACGAGTTCACCGAGATGTACCCGGGGTTCGCCAAGACCGCGCGCGACGAGGGCTTCGACGAGATCGCGGAATGGCTCGAGACGCTGGCCAAGGCTGAGAAGAGCCATGCCGGCCGCTTCACGTCCGGCCTCGAGTCCATCAAGTAGTCACCGTTCGGGTGCGTCCCTCAACCGGGTATCCCGGCCTGGGGGACGCACCCTGACGCGTGAACGGAGCCTTCGATGGTGACCCACCTCTACGACCCGATCGACGCCCGGTACCTCGACGGTGCTGACACGCGTGCTGAGCGCGATCGCACGTTCCAGATCTGCTCGGACTGCCGGATCTGCGTGAAGTTCTGCCCGTCGTTCAAGGATCTCTTCAAGATGATCGACGAGCGCGACGACGGCGCGCACGACGTGCGGTTCCTCACCGAGGAGCAGCACAAGGTCGTCGTCGACGAGTGCTACCAGTGCAAGCTCTGCTACGTCGCCTGCCCGTACACACCGGAGCAAGGGCAGGAGTGGGTGATCGACTTCCCGCGCCTCATGCTCCGCTCGCTCGCGATCCAGGCCGAGAAGAAGGAAGTGCAGCGGGGCGCGCGGCTGCTCGCCCGCACCGACCTGCAAGGCAAGGTCGCGACCGCGCTCTCACCCTTCGTCAACCGCACCACCGACGTGAGGCCGGTGCGCTTCCTCATGGAGAAGGCGACGGGCATCTCGCGCACGCGCCTGCTCCCTGAGTATGCCCGCGAGCGCTTCTCGAAGTGGTTCAACAACCGCACGTCCAGCGACGCCGACCCCGCGGCGTCGAAGCGCGTCGCGCTGTTCCCCACCTGCCTGGTCGAGTACCAGGACCCCGAGATCGGCAAGGCGGCCGTGCAGGTCTGCGAGCGCAACGGCATCGCGTGCGATCTGCCCGTCGGCCAGGTGTGTTGCGGCATGCCGTGGCTCGATGCCGGCGACGTCGGCAAGTTCCGGGAGCACGCCGAGCAGAACGTCGCGGCGCTGCTCCCGGCGGTCGAGGCCGGTCGCGACATCGTCGTCCCCCAGCCCACGTGTGCCTATGTCTTGAAGAACGAGGTTCCCGACTTCCTCGGCACCGACGATGCCCGCAGGGTCGCCGAGCACACCTTCGACGTTGCCGAGTACCTGATGGCCCGTCACCGTGAGGAACCGCTCGACCTGACCTTCGACGGGAAGATCTATGCGTCGATCACCTGGCACGCGGCGTGCCACTACCGAGCGCAACAGATCGGGCCGAAGAGCAAAGACCTGATGGCGCTCACCGGCGCCCGCGTCGCGATGGTCGAACGGTGCTCCGCGATCGACGGTACCTGGGGTCTGCGGGCCGAGAACGTCGAGATGGCGAAGAAGATCGCCAAGCCGTTGATGGAGAACATCGAGAAGGCCGACACCGAGCTCGTAGCCGGCGACTGCCACCTCGCGAACACCGCGATCCGTGAGGCAACCGGCAAGGTGCCGAGCCACCCGGTGCAGGTGCTCGCCCGCGCGTACGGCATTGGGCCGGAGTAACGATGCAGAAGCTCACCACCGCTGACATCAAGGACCTCCGCGAGTACGAGCGCGAACGCGAGACGTTCCTCGCCGACGTCATCAAGATGAAGAAGCGTCGAAGAGTGAAGCTCGGTGAGCTCATGTCGATCGTCTTCGAGAACGCGACCACGATGCGGTTCCAGATCCAGGAGATGGCTCGCGCCGAGAAGATGCTCCACGACGAGCAGATTGCCCAGGAGCTCGAGGTCTACAACGCGCTCATCCCAGAGGATGGTGAGCTGCGGGCGACGTGCTTCATCGAGATCGAGGAGAACGCGGAGCTGCGCGAGTGGTTGCCGAGGCTCGTCGGCATCGAAGACCACGTCCATGTCGTCTTCGGTGACGACAAGGTCAGCGCCCGCGAAGAGGACGCCGAGCGCCTGACCCGTGAGGACATCACCTCCACCGTCCACTACTTCACGTTCTCGTTCACTGCGGAGCAGGAGACGGTGTTCGCAGCCGGTCCCTCGCGGATCGTCGTGGACCACCCCGAGTACCAGGCCGAGGCGGTGCTGACCGACGAGCAGCGAATCGAGCTGGCGGGGGACTTCGCGGCGTAGGTTCGGCTCCGTGCAGATCGAATTCACGAAGCTCGATCCAGCGGCCGAGGCGCCGGCGCAGCAGCACGCGCACGACGCTGGCTACGACCTGCACGCCAACGAAGAAGTCGAGCTCGCGCCGGCAGGGGGGCGTGCGTTGGTGCCTACCGGTCTGGCCGTCGCGATCCCCGAGGGCTACGCCGGTCTGGTGATGCCGCGCTCAGGGCTCGCGCTCAAGCACGGCATCACCTGCCTCAACACACCGGGGCTGATCGATCCTCTCTATCGCGGCGAGCTGAAGGTGCTGCTCGTCAACACCGACCCGTCCGAGCGCTACACCGTCAATCGTGGCGACCGCATCGCACAGCTCGTGATCACCAAGGTCGAGTCACTCGTCGACTGGCACGAAGTCGACACCCTCGACGAGACCACCCGCGACACCTACGGCTTCGGCAGCACCGGCCGCTAGCAGCAAGTTTTGGCGTCGAAAATCCACCGTAGAGGTGGGTTGTGCGACGCCAAAAGATGGATTGCGCCGAAATCCGGGACGAGTAGCGTGCGGCGCCGTGGCGCACGACCGGAAGTTCCGCTTCGGTGTGATGGCGTTGAGCGCCGCGTCGGGCAAGGAGTACCGCGAGACGGCGCGCAAGGCACAAGACCTCGGGTTCTCCACCCTGTATGTGCCCGACCACTTCGTCGACCATCCCTTCGGGCCGTTCCCGGCGATGGCGATGGCCGCCGAAGCGACCGACACGCTGCGGGTCGGTTCGCTCGTGCTCGGCAATGACTACCGGCACCCGGTCGTCGTCGCTCGTGACGCGGCAACGCTCGACCTTCTCTCCGACGGGCGGCTCGAGCTCGGGCTCGGCGCGGGCTGGATGACCGTCGACTACGAGAAGGCGGGCATGCCGCTGGACGCTCCGGGCGTTCGGGTCGACCGGCTCGAGGAGTCGCTGGCGGTCGTCAAGGGCCTGATGGCCGACGGTGAGTTCTCGTTCGAGGGCGAGCACTACACGATCACCGGCCTCGACGGGATGCCCAAGCCCGTGCAGAAGCCGCACCCACCGATCGTGATCGGTGGTGGCGCGCCGCGTGTCCTGCGCCTTGCTGGCCGGGAAGCACAGATCGTCGGCATCAACGCCAACCTCAAGAACGGCGTTGCCAACGATCCGAGCACCGCACCATCGATGAACCCGGCGGCCACCGACAAGAAGCTCGGTTGGGTTCGCGAAGGCGCAGGCGACAAGTTCGACCACATCGAGATCCAGTCCTTCGCCGGCTTCACGATGTTCACTGACGACTCGAAGTCGATCGCCGAGGCGATGGCGCCGACGTTCGAGTGCACGGCCGAAGAAGTCCTCGACAGCCCGGTCGGGCTCGTGGGCACCGTCGACGAGATGATCGAGACGATCCATCGGCGCCGCGAGCGGTGGCAGATGAGCTACCACGTCGTCGGCTCCGAAGTGATGGACGAGTTCGCACCTGTCGTGGCCAAGCTGGCCGGAACGTGAGGATCTGACCAATGGCCCATGACCACAAGTTCCGCTTCGGCGTGCAGGTGTCGACCGCGTCATCCGCCGAGGACTGGAAGCACAAGGCGCGCAAGATCGAAGCGCTCGGCTACTCGACGCTGTACATGCCCGACCACTTCATCGACGACCAGCTCGCGCCGATGGTGGCGATCTCGTTCGCGGCCGCCTACACCGACGACCTCAAGATCGGTCACCTCGTGCTCGGCAACGACTACAAGCACCCCGCCGTTGCCGCCAAAGAAGGCGCGACCATCGACGTGCTCTCCGGCGGCCGACTCGAGTTCGGCCTTGGCGCGGGATGGATGCAGACCGACTACGACGCGCTCGGCATGCCGTACGACCCGCCAGGCACCCGCGTCGAACGCCTCGAAGAGGCGCTCGCAGTGTGCAAGGGCGCGTGGTCGGGCAAGCCGTTCAACCTCAAGGGCACGCACTACGAGGTCACCGACTACACCGGCAGCCCCGCCACGGTGCAGAAGCCACACCCGCCCATCGTCGTCGGCGGTGGCGCACCGCGGGTGCTGCGCCTCGCCGGCCGAGAAGCCGACATCGTCGGCATCAACCCGAACCTGCGCAAGGGCGCGATCACTGCCGACGCCGTGCAATCCGCGACGGCTGAGGGCACCAAGCAGAAGATCGAGTGGGTGAAGGAAGGCGCGGGCAAGCGGTTCAAGGACATCGAGCTCCAGATCCGTTACTTCCTCGCGTCCATCACCGATGATGCGTTGGGCTTTGCCGGCGCGGTCGCAGCCGGGTTCGGCATGAGCGGGGAGGACGCGCTTGAGTCAGGTGTCGCACTCGTCGGCACCGTCGACGAGTGCATTGACACGCTCAAACGTCGTCGCGACGAGTGGGGTGTCAGCTACGCGGTGCTGGGCGACGACACGTACGAAGCGTTCGCACCGGTCGTTGCCGCACTTGCCGGCACCTGACCCGCACCGACGTGGAGCCTCGACTTGGTCACGTCGGGTTGACGGTCAACGACCTCGACGCGTCGATCGAGTTCTACAGGGATGTCATCGGCATGCAGCTGATGATGCGCCTCGACAGCGGTGGCGAGTGGTTTGACGAGCTCACCCGCAACCGTGGTGCCGAGATCGACGTCGCGATGTTGGAGCTCGGCGGATCGACGCTCCAGCTCGTGGAATACCGGCGCGCCGGTGGTGACCCGGCGCCCGTCTCGCACAACCGACCTGGCACTGCGCACCTGTCGATCGAGGTCGACGACGTCGACGCCCGTCACGCCGCCATCGTCAGCAGCGGTCGACACCACCCGACCGCGATCGTGGACATCGCCGGAATCGGCGCCCGCAGCTTCTACGTCGAAGACCCCGACGGAGTGCCGGTCGAGCTCCTCCAGATGCCTGCCCGCACCTGACGATCAGGTCCTTGGTGGCGGCCTCGGGGGGTAGGCACCCAGAATGGCTGCACCCCGCGCCGCGAAAGGACTCATCGTGACCGAGCTCGTTCAGCGCAAGATCCTCGGCGGAAGCGCGATCGAGGCGTATCGGCTCCCGCTCTGATGGTCCGCTCCTGATGGACCTTGGGCTCGAAGGCCGCGTCGCGCTGGTCACTGGCGGGAGCCAGGGAATCGGCCGCGAGATCGCGCTCACACTGGCGACGGAAGGCGCGGACGTCGCCATCTGCGCCCGCCGGGAACAGGTAGTCGACGCGACGACCGCCGACCTACGAGCGCTTGGCCGAGACGCGCTCGGCGTCGTCGCCGACGTTGCAACGACCTCCGGCGTTCAGCGCGTGTCCGACGCGGTGCACGAGCACTTCGGCCGTGTCGACATCCTCATCAACAATGCAGGCAAGAGCTCGATGAAGGCGCTGCTCGACCTCACTGACGAGGACTGGTACGCCAGCATCGACCTCAACCTCATGAGCGCAGTGCGCATGTCGCAAGCGTTCGTTCCTGGCATGCGGGAGCGCGGGTGGGGACGGATCGTCAACATCTCCTCACGTCAGGGTCGAGAGCCGGACGAGTTCTTCGGCCCGTACGCGGCGTCAAAGGCTGCGCTCATCAACTTCTCGAAGACGCAGTCCAACGCGTTCTCGCGCGACGGCGTGCTCACGAACTGCGTCGTCCCGGGACTCATCAAGGGCGAAGGAGTCCAAGCTGCCGCGGAGAAGAGCGCCGAGGTGACCGGCAAGACCGTGGAGGAGGTGTACGAAGCCACGCTGCGCAAGCGACCCATCCCGATCGGTCGGATGGGAGAGCCGAGTGACGTCTCGGGGCTCGTCGCACTGCTCGTCTCCGAACGTGGGTCGTGGATCACCGGCTCGTGCTTCACGGTCGACGGCGGCATCGTGCGCAGCGACCGGTAGCGCGTCGCGCATGGACTTCGAGTTCACCGAGGAAGAGGAAGCGTTCCGCACGGAGCTGAGCGACTTCCTCGACGCCGAAGTGCCCGACTGGTGGCAGGGCATGTTCACCGAAGACGAGCGGGCCATGCCGTTCACCCGTGAGCTGTGCGCCAAGCTCGCCGACCGCGGTTGGCTCACGATGGCCTGGCCGCCCGAGCACGGCGGCTCGGGTGCGAGCGTGTGGAAGCAAGCCATCGTGCGCGAGGAGATGTGGGCGCGTGAAGAGCCACGCGGTCCCCAGTACATGAACCTCAACTACATCGGTCCGCTGCTGATGCGCTTCGGGACGCCCGAGCAGCACGCGCGCTTCCTTCCGCCGATGGCGCGGGGTGAGGTGATCTGGTGTCAGGGGTTCTCCGAGCCGGACGCGGGTTCCGACCTTGCGTCACTCATCACGCGCGCCGAGGACCGCGGTGATCACTTCATCGTGAACGGCCAGAAGATCTGGACCAGCTACGCCGACTCACCGGCCGATTGGTGCCTGCTGCTTGTTCGCTCGAACCCATCGGCGCCGAAGCACCGCGGGATCTCGATGCTGCTGCTCGACATGACGACGCCCGGCATCACCGTCCGCCCGATCGACACGATGGCCGGACCGCACGAGTTCAACGAAGTGTTCCTCGATGACGTTCGTGTTCCGCGCGACTGCCTGCTCGGCGGGCAGGACCATGGTTGGGATCTCGTGGTTGCGGGCCTCACCTTCGAGCGCACCGGCATCGCCCGCTATGCGCGCGCCGGACGCGTGATCGAGCTGCTCGTCGACTACGCCAACGATGCAGGGCTTGGTGACGATCCAATCGTGCGGGACCGCCTCGCCGACCTCTACACCCGGTACGACGCGGCGCGGCTCCTGAACTACCGCGCGATCTCGATGCAGGCAAAGGGTGAGGTGCCGACGGTCGAGGCGTCGGTCGCGCGCATGCACAACACCCAACTCGAACAGGCTGTCGGTCATGTGGGGCTCGAGATCCTCGGCCCGACGGGGCAGCTGCGTGCGGGTGACGAGTGGGCACCGCTGCGGGGGGAGATCCACCGCTACTGGACCCGCAACATCCCATCGACGCTTGCGGGTGGCTCGCTAGAAGTCCAGAAGAACATCGTCGCCCAGCGGGGCCTCGGTCTCCCGCGCGAGCCATGAACCTCGAGCTCAGCGACGAGCAGCGGCTGCTTGCCGACACCGCGCGCGCGTTCGTCGATCGGCACGCTGACGACGCCGACCCATGGCCGGCGATGCGTGACACCGGTTGGGCTGGACTCTTGGTGCCGGAGGAGCACGGCGGATCTGGCGCGGGTATGACCGAGTTCGTGCTGGTGTGCGAAGCGCTCGGTCGCGGTCCCGTCGTGTCGCCGCTCATCCCCAGCGTGACGGCCGCGCTCGCGTTGCGCTGGGCCGGCACACCCGATCTGCAAGACCAATGGCTCCCGACGTTGGCGACCGGCGCGTTCACCGGAACCGTTGCGGTGCTCGAAGCTGGCATGCGCGACGAGTGGAGCCCGGCCCCGATGTCGGGTCTTGGTGCTTTGACCGGCACCAAGGTGCTCGTGCCATGGGTGCCCGATGTCGCAGTCATCGTCGTTGTCACCAGTGAAGGATTGCGCGTGGTGGAGCGCAGCGGCGCGGTGCGCGTCCACGATCACGATCCTCTTTGTGCGGAGCCCCACGCAGCGCTGACCTTCCAACAAGCGCCCGCGGAACGGCTGGGAAGCACTGCCGATAGCGCAGTGGTGCTCGCGCGCGTGCTCGATTACAACGCCGTGGCCAGGTTGGCCTACGCCATAGGTGCCGCGGAACGTGCGCTCGAGCTCAGCGTGGACCATGCGACCAACCGTCACCAGTTCGGCCGTCCCATCGGGACGTTCCAAGCGGTCGCACACCGCTGTGCCGAGATGCGGGCCGACGTCGACGCGTGCCGCTACTTGGCGTACCGCGCGGCCTGGGCGCTGGACCACGATGCCGACGCGGCGATCGCCGTCACGGCAGCCAAGTCGTTTGCGAACGATGCCATGCGTCGGGTCTTCCTGCACGCACACCAAGTGCACGGCGCGATGGGGTTCGCCACCGAGCACGAGCTCCACCGCTACACACGAGTCGCCAAGTCGTTCGAGCTCTCGTTGGGCGGCACGACCCGGCACCGCGACCGTCTCGCTACCGAAATCGGGCTCGGTTCGCGCCCGTGACTGCGGCCACGTTCTCGCACGCCCTCGCACAACACGCCGCTCGCCAACCGACGAAGACCGCGGTCATTGATGCCGAGCGGCGCCTGACGTACGGCGAAGTCGACCTCGCGGTCGACGAGCTCGCGGCCGGACTGCGTAGTCAAGGCATGGGTCCTGGCGATGCCGTCACGTCGCAGCTCCCGAACTGCGCCGAGTCGTTGCTGTTGTGCTTCGCAGTGGACCGCCTTGGCGCGGTACACAACCCGATCGTGCCCGTGTACCGGGATCGCGAGGTGTCCTTCATCCGGCACCAAGCGGCGAGCGCCGTGTTCCTCGAACGCGCTGAGGACGTGCGCGCGCTGCAAGAGGCCGGCGCACGACCACAGCCGCCGAAGGTCGACCCGAGGCAACCGCACTACCTGCTCTACACGTCAGGATCGACCGCTGATCCCAAAGGTGTGCTCCATTCCGATCACACGCTCCTCGCCGAGTGCCGCGCGCAAGCGCAGTTCCACGAGATGACGGACGCCGAGGTGTTCGTGATGCCGTCACCGGTCGCCCACATCTCGGGACTTCTCTACGGGGTGCTGCTCCCCGTGCTGTTGGGCGCGACGAGCGTGCTCATGCCCGATTGGGAACCAGGCCGGTTCCTCGAGCTCGTCGAGTCCGAGAAGGGCACGTTCTGCGGTGGCGCGACCCCGTTCCTCCAAGGAGCGGTCGAACACCCCGACCTCGAACGGTTCGACGTGTCTTCGTTGCGGATGTTTCCCTGTGGCGGTGCCGACGTGCCGCCCGAGCTGATCCGCACCGCGACCGAACGGCTCGATGTGCGCACCGGCCGCGGCTACGGCTCCACGGAGTTCCCGAGCATCACCAGCTCAGCCGGACTCGGCGAGTCGTTGGAGAAGCGCGCCGAGACCGACGGGCGCCCCATCGGCGACAACCAGGTGCGCGTGTCCGACGACGGGGAGATCGAGGCGCGGGGACCGGAGCTCTTCCTGGGATACCGCGACGTCGAGTTGGACACCGGTTCGCTCACCCATGACGGCTGGTTCCGCACCGGCGATCTCGGTGTGCTCGACGACCAGGGGTATCTCACGGTCACCGGTCGACTGAAGGACATCGTCGTGCGCTCGGGCGAGAAGGTCAGCGCGCGCGAGATCGAAGACCTGCTCCACGAGCATCCCAAGGTGCGGGCCGTCGCCGTCATCGCGATGCCCGACGAACGGACGGGGGAGCGCGCGTGCGCGTGCGTCGCCGCCCGCGACCCGGCTTCGCTTCCCACACTCGAAGAGCTCGGCGAGTTCCTGCTCGGCCGCGGGCTCTCGAAGCGCAAGCTGCCCGAGCAGCTCGAGATCGTCACCGAGCTCCCGATGACCGCCAGCGGCAAGGTCAAGAAGCACGAGCTCAAGGCCGCCATCGAACCCGGCCCGTAGCCGGCCGCCCGCCCGCCCCGCGTTCTCGGCACGCTGAACAACAAATACGTGTATTGAGCGTGCCGAAAAGCCTGCGGTTGATCCCGAATAGGTAGGGTGCCCGCCATCAGCGAGAGCCTCATCCTCGAGCGCGACGGCGCGGTGCAATGGGTTCGCCTCAACCGGCCCGAGAAGCGCAACGGCATCGACTTCGAGTTGCGCGACCAGCTCATCGCGCTGTTCCCGATGCTCGACGCCGAGCCCGAGATCCGGGCCGTCGTGATCACCGGCACCGGCAAGGACTTCTGCACGGGCGGTGACCTCACGCCCCGCGGCGACACCAAGATCGCCGTCCGCACGAAGATCGGCATCCTCGACTACCGGTCGCACGTTGCCACGTGGCAGCGCCTCTTCCAGGCGCTCTGGGAGATGGAGACGCCAGTGGTCAGCGCGGTGAACGGCACCACCGCGGGTGCCGGCTGGATGTTGGCGCTCCTCGCCGACCTCGTGGTCGCCGCGGAAGGAGCGCGCTGGACGCACGTGTTCGCGCGGCGCGGGATGGTGCCGCACGGTGGCGACGGCTTCTTCCTGCCGCGCATCATCGGGTTCCACCGGCTCAACGAGATCGCGCTGCTCTCGGACGGAGTGACGTCCGAGACGCTGCACGACTGGGGCATCGTGAACCGACTCGTGTCACCCGACCAGGTTGAGGCAACTGCGAGCGAGCTCGCGCAGCGCCTGGCCTCGGGTCCGACCCGCAGCCTCGGGATGACCAAGCGGCTCTATCGCCGCTCGTTGGTGAGCGACATGGCCACCTCGTTCGCCGAGGAAGCAACCGCGACCGCGATGATCTCCCAGACCGAGGACCGGGCCGAGGGTGTCAAGTCGCTCATCGAGGGTCGCAAGGCCAACTTCATCGGGAACTGACGATGGCGCTCCTCGATGGCCTCCGCGTCGTGGAGGCGGCGCTCCTCGCGCCGAACATGCTCGGCATGCACCTCGCCGACCTCGGTGCCGACGTCATCAAGGTCGAAGCACCCGGCGCGGGTGACTACACGCGTCACGTCGGTGCGGCCAAGCAAGGTGAGCTCTCGTTCCTCCACCTCCGGTGGAACCGCGGCAAGCGCAGCATCGTGATCGACCTCCACACCGACGAAGGTGCTGACGTGTTCCGCGACCTGGTCATGTCGAGTGAGGTGGTGGTCGAAGGGATGCGCGCCGGCGCGCTCGAACGGCGGGGTCTGGGTTACGCCGCGCTGCGAGAGCTGAAGCCGTCGATCGTGTTCTGCAGCCTCTCGGGCTTGGGGCAGACCGGGCCGTACCGCGACCTCCCGACGCACGGCGTGGCCTACGACGCGTATGCCGGCCACGCGCCGCCCGAGACCTCCGATGACGGATTCGTCTCGATCCCGAGGCGCTACCTCGACATCGGCACCCAAGCCGGCGGCCTCTACGCAACGATCGGTGTGCTCGCGGCGGTGATCCATGCGCGTGCGACTGGTGAGGGCGCGTACCTCGACGTCGCACAGGCCGACGCGGCCGTCTCGTGGAACGCGACTCGCCTCGATCCCTTGCTCAGCGGCAAGGCGCCGGCCGGTGCCGCCGGTCCCAACATGCAGGAAGCCGTGCGCTACCAGTACTACGCGACATCCGACGACAGGACGGTCCTCTTCGCTGCGTCGGAGCGGCACTTCTTCCGTCGCTTCTGCAAGGCCGTGGGTCGCGATGACCTCGTGAGCGAGTCCGACGCCGAGTTCGGCGAGCACGGGCGGGGCGATGTCACCCTCCGCCGCCAGCTCACTGATCTCTTCAAGACGCGCACCCAAGCCGAGTGGGTCCAGCTGTTCCTGGACGCCGATGTGCCCGGTGCGCCCGTCAACACCCCGACCGAGGTGATCGACGACCCGCACTTCCAGGCGCGCTTCCGGTTCATCGAGCACGAGCACCCGGATGTCGGTCCGCTACGCCTGCTCGCCACGCCGATCCACACCGAGGACCTTCCGGTCACGCTCACACCCGCACCGTCGCAAGGGGAGCACACCGATGAGGTGCTCTCGGAGATCGGCTACGACAAGCGCCGCGTCGACGATCTGCGCGAGCGCGAGATCGTGCACTGAGACGGCTCAGGCGTTCCACACTCCGAGGACGTCTTTGGTCGTCGTCAATGTGGCAAGCAAGGACACGGTGTTCTCGAGGACCGCGTTGACGTAGCCGGGATCCACTCCGCACACCGCGTCGCGCGGGACGACCACTTGATATGCGCGGTTCACCGCGTCGAACACCAGCCCGAGCAGCGCCACGTTCACCGAGACGCCGGTGGCGACGATCGTGGTGATCCCTTCGTTGCGCAGCACCGTGTCGAGCGACGTGCCCGCCATCGGTGACGCGCCGTGGAGGCGGGGGAGCACGATGTCCGTCGGGCTGGCGCCCACGTCGGCATGGACGTCGAACACTCCCGGTGGCGCTGGCTTTCCGGTTCTGGCCTTCGCGGCGACGGCGAAGAGCTTGGAGTTGCGGTTGGCGCCGAAGCCGTCGGCCCGCGACTCCGCCGTGCAGTGCACGACGGGGACGCCAACGGCTCGGGCCGCTCTTGCGAGTGCGGCGATGTTGGGGAGCATGTCGCTGGCGGCGACTGCCTCGGAAAGCGCCGGGAGTGCTGCTCGCGCGCCGACCACGGCCTCCTGCACCTCGACGGTGAGGAGCGCGGTGTGGCTCGGGTCGATGAGGGAGCGCAGGTCGATCGGGATGCGCGTTCCTACCCGACCGAGCAACCCCAGGGCTAGTGGCCGACGGCCCGCTCCAGCTGGGCTCTGGTCATCCTCGACCGACCCGCGATGTTCGACGAGATGTCGGTGCGGGCGAGCGTGGTTTCCCGAGGCGCGGAGCCGAAACGGGGCGTGCAAGCCAACGGAGAGCCTGCGGTAATCTGCATGGCTCACGCGGACGTGGCTCAGCTGGTAGAGCATCACCTTGCCAAGGTGAGGGTCGCGGGTTCGAATCCCGTCGTCCGCTCCAAGAACCTTGCAGGTCAGAGGTGTTTGCCGAGGCTGTTGCCGCGTACGGCGACCGTCATCACCCTGCGGAGGTGAGGGTCAAGCGACTCGACCGCGCAGAAGCTGACGATGCTTGCTCACCGGTCCGGGGAGGGGGCGTACACGGACGATCTCACCTTCGATCTCGACGACTTGGGCGACCGCGCGCACGTTGCCTTGGCCCACGACGAGCCACGCGCCTTCCTGAATCAGTTCTGGGTCGCGGGCTTCGTCGACGAAGGCCCACGGCAGGCCTGACTCATCCTCACCATTGAGATCGACGACGAGGTCGAGCTCGGGCTGGTCGCGGGAACCGTCGGTCATGGCGTCATCTACTGAAGTACGGGTTGCTGATCTCTCTATGTTCGCAGGTCAAGAGTGCCTGCACGAGCGAATCGAGGTTCTCGTGGGCGAGGGTGACGTGAGGCGTGCGGAACGTTGGCACGACGACCACTCCGAGAGCCTCGAGGGCCTGCCGTCGATAGATCACGACCGTCTCGAACCTCTCGAGGCGCGTTTCGCACAAGATCGCGATTTCGTCGTCGTCACGAGCCGCGAGGGCTGAGACGCCGAACCGGTCCCAGTCGCGGTAGCGGCGTCGGAATCGCGTGGCGTCCGCGCGCATGAGCTGCTCGTTGAGCTCGTCACCGCGGATGACCAGCGATGCATCGTCCGGCAGTGGCCTTCGGCGGATTCGAGGGGAACGTTCGGGCACGCGAGGCAACGTACCGGCGCGGTGTGACAGGCTGACGTCTCATCAACCGATCGCAATCGTGTCACGACGCCGAGCCCGAGCACAACCACGGTCAAGGGCACACGCATGGCCTCGTAGATCCGACGATCGTGCGCTCGCGCGCTGGCGTTCGGGCGGTGGCCTGGAGCCTCGCGGTGCTTGGTGCCACGGCGGTTCTGCAGGCGTTGGTGTTCGCGCTCTCGAGCTCGGTGGCAACCTGCGGGCCGGTAGACGAGGCGGAACGTCTCGTCCACCTTGGTGGTGGCGATGTCACCGACCGTCGCCCCGATCGACGCCGCGTCCGGCTTCTCGCGCAGCTTGGCGATCATCGGCTCGGAGATGTCGATGCCGTGCACCCGCACCCCTCGCTCGGCGAGCGGCACCGCGACCCGGCCGGTCCCGATCCCGAGCTCCAGCGCGTCGCCGTCGCCCGCGAGCGCGGCGAGGAAGCCGACCGTCGGACCGAGGACGGCCGGATCGAACATGTCCGGCGCGCCGGCGTCGTACCCGGCCGCGACGGATTTGTCGAAGTGGATCTCTCGCACCCGCCCACAGTGGCAGCCTCAGCGACCGGTGGTTCGAAGATTTCCTCGCGCTCGGCTCAGCCCCGCAGCTCCTCGCGCAGCACGCGGCGCAACAGCTTGCCGGTCTCGTTGTAGGGGAGCTCGGCGCGGAACTGGATGACCTGCGGCGTCTTCGTCGACCGCAGGCGCTGGCGCACCCACTCCTGCAGCTCGGCGTCGGTCACCGACGTGCCGTCCTCGAGCACCACCGCCGCAGCTACCGCTTCACCCCACTCCGGATCCGGGATGCCGACGACCGCGGCCTCGACCACGGCCGGGTGCTCGGCGAGGGTGTCCTCGATCTCCCCAGGAGAGAGGTTCTCAGCGCCGCGCACGATCACATCGTCGAGGCGGCCGTCGAGATAGAGGAAGCCGTACTCGTCGAGTGATCCCGCGTCGTTCGTGCGGAACCACCCGTCATCGGTGAGAACGCTGCGGTCGACGTACTCGCCGGCCACTTGCTCGCCGCGCACGTAGATCTCGCCGACCACTCCCGCCTCGCAGCACTCACCGTCGGGGTCACGGATCTCGAGCTCGATGGTGTCGAGCGGACGACCGACCGATCCCAACCGCCGACGTACCGCGTCGTCGGCGCTCGTCGCTGCCTCGCGATGGTCGTCGGGTGTGAGCACGGCGATCGTCGAGCTCGTCTCGGTCAGCCCGTAGGCGTTGACCCAGTTCACGTCGGGGAGCTGCTGCATCGCCCGTTCGATGACGTCGCGCGGCATGCGGCCGCCGCCGTAGGAGACATGTCGCAGCGATTCGAGGGTGCGCGCCTGGTCTTCCATCGTGCGCAGGATGCGTCCGAGCATCGTCGGCACGACCATCGCCTGGGTGATCGCCTCTTCGGCCGCAAGCGCCACCCACCGCTCCGCTTCGAACTCGGAGAGGTACACGATCCGTCGTCCCGCGTAGACCGAGCTGAGGATCGCAGACACACCGGCAACGTGGTACGCCGGCACACTGACGAGCTGCGCGTCACCCTCGTCAGCACCGAGGAACTCGACGGTGCTGATCACATACGACGTGAGATGCCGGTGACGCAGCACCGCGGCCTTGGGCTCGCCCGTCGTGCCGCTGGTGAACAGCAGGATCGCAATGGCTTCGGGATCCACAAAGTCGGGTTGACCGGTTGCGCCACCATCGGTCGCTTGCGCCACGAAGTCGTCACGTGTGATCACTTCGATGCCGTCGACGCCTACGACAGGCGCAGTCATCTCGGCACCGACGACGACCACCGCCGGCGCCAGGCGCGCCAGGATCGACCCCAGCTGGTCGTCGGTCAGCCGGTAGTTCACTGGTGCGAACGGCAGTCCCGCGCTCGCGGCGCCGAACAACGCCAGTGGGACGGCGTTCGAGTTCACGTCGAGCATCGCAACTCGCTCCGCACCGGTCGCCTTGAAGAGCTCGGCCGCTCGGCGCGCCCCGGCCAGCAACCCGGCCGCGGTCACCCCGTCGGCCCGCGACCCGACGACGACTCGATCGGGGGCTCCTTCGGCGGTCATCTCGAGCAGCATCGAGAGGTTCATGGCCCGCACAGTGTGTCGTGGCGGAGCACCCCTCCGGCCAACCGCGCCAGGAGTGAGGTTTGTGAACGAGGGTTCGCGGCTAGGTTCCCTTCCGCCTTCGGCGCCTCGAGACGCCCGACTCAGGGGGGAACGATGAGACTTCGTCGTCGACTCGTGCTGACGATGTCGCTAGCACTTGTGGCCGCATCGGCCGTCGCGATCGGCGCGCCGCCCGCGAGCGGTGGCGGTTCCGGCGACAACATCCTCCGCTACGGGGTCGAGGCCGAGGCCGACGGGCTGAACCCTACGGCGAACCGGTTCGCCGCCGCCGGCTACATGATGGCCAACGCGGTCTACGACCCACTCTTCCGGCTCGGGAAGGACCGGGAGTTCCATCCCTGGCTCGCCGAGTCGGCGACGCCCAACGAAGACTTCACGACCTGGGACATCAAGCTGCGGTCCGATGTCACCTTCCACGACGGCACGCCGCTCACCTCTGAGGCGCTCGTCGTCAACTTGCAAGAGCAACTCGCCGATCCGCTCATCAGCTTGGCGATCAACGACTTCTTCGATCCTGACAACCCGATCGAGGTCGTCGACGAGCTCACCGCTCGCTACAACATGGCCGGCCCCAACGCGCACATCGAGCAGTACTTTGTGTCCCAGATCGGCTACATCGCGTCACCGACCTACATCGAGGCGGCGAAGGCCAACCCCGACCTGAACCAGGAGCCGGTCGGCACGGGCCCGTTCGTGTTCGAGAGCCGCACGCAGGACTCGTCGACGACTTTCGTGCGCAACGACGACTACTGGGCCGGTGACGTCAAGCTCGACGGGATCGAGTTCGTGATCCAGACCGACCCGGCGCGCCGCGCCGACCAGCTGCTCGCGGACGAGCTCGACATGATGCACACGAGCGACTTCGGGACCATCGATCTGCTGCGCGGTGAGGATGTGCAGACGATCGAGCAGGGAACCGCTGAAGAGGGCTTCGCCCTGATCAACACGCAGGCGCCACCGTTCGACGACGTACGCGCCCGCAAGGCGCTCGCCCTCGCGACGCCGAGGAAGAACTACCTCCAGATCATCGGCAAGGGCGTCGCCGAACCGGCCGACAGCATGTTCCATCCGTCGTCGCCGTTCTCGAACCCCGACGTGAAGCAGGAAGCCGACAAGCCCGCAGCCGCGAAGAAGCTCGCGGCCGAGTACTGCGCGGACGTCCCGGAGAACTGCGAAGGCGACAAGATCAAGTTCACCTTCAAGTACACAGGGCCGAGCGAGATCCTCGAGCTCACCGCCGATGTGCTGATCGACGGCTGGGATGCCGCATTTGTCGTCGAGCGCGCCCAAGAGCTCCAGGACGACTACGTCTTGCACGTGGCGACGGGTGACTACCAGGTCGTCGCGTGGCGGCAGTTCGGCGCCGACGACCCCGACGGTGACTTCACCTGGATCGACTGCCGGAACGCAGGTGAGCCCGGCTCCTTGTCGATCACGTGGTCACGGTTCTGCAACGAGGAGATCCAGGCGCTGGGCCAAGAGCAGCGGGCATCAGCCGAGCAAAGCGTGCAAGTCGAGAACTGGCAGACGATCTCGGAGATCCTCAACGAGGAGTACGTGTACATCTTCTTGAGCCACACGATCTGGCAGATCGCGGCCAGCAACGACGTGAAGAACCCGGTCTTCACGAAGCTGGCCGACGGCGGACGCTCGGTGCTCGGCAACGGTGTGCACTCCGTGTGGCAGATCTCGCTGAAGGGCTGACCGCGTCGCGCACACCTGAACGCGGCTGACGCCGATGCGATATCTGCTCCGGAGAGCCGCGCATTTGGTCGCGGTTCTGTTCGCGGTCTCGTTCATCACGTTCATCTCGATGAACCTGCTCGGCGATCCGCTGAAGTCGATCCTCGGGCCCTTGTACGCCGACAAGCAGGTTCGCGAGGAGGCCCGCGCGGAGCTGCATCTCGAGGGGTCCGTGCCCGAGCGCTACGTCGAGTGGGTTGCGGACGCCGTCCAGGGTGACTTCGGCCGGTCCTACAACACGAGGGAGACGGTGAGCGCGGTGATCGGCGAGCGGCTGCCCGTGTCCTTGATGCTGATGGTCTATGCCCAGGTGCTCGCCTTGTTGATCGCGGTGCCCGTCGCCGTGGCCGCCGCGTACCGCGCTGACCGAGCGTTCGACCGAATGTCCACAGCCGCATCGTTCGTGTTCATCTCGGTGCCGGGCTTCGCGTCCGCCGTGATCTTCTTGTATGCCTTTGCGGTGCGCAATGACCTGTTTCCGGCGCGCTATCTCGATGACTCGTTCTTCGATCGTTTGTACTCGATGTTCCTGCCAGCACTGGCTCTGGCGCTCCCGCTCGGCGCGGTGTACATGCGGGTGCTCCGCAACGACATGGTGAACACGCTGCAAGAGGACTTTGTGATGTTCGCGAGGAGCAAGGGGATCTCCACGTTCCGGATCCTCACTCGACATGCACTCCGGCCGTCCTCGATCTCATTGATGACGGTGGTCGGCATTCAGATTGGGGCCCTGCTCGCGGGAGCGCTCGTCGTCGAGACGATCTTCTCCATTCCGGGTCTGGGCATGCAGATCGTCCGCTCGATCCTCCAGAACGACTACGTGGTGATCCAAGCCGTCGTCCTCGTGCTTGCGGTGACCTATGTCGTTGTCAACTTCTTCGTCGACGCGCTCCACGGCGTGCTCGACCCACGGATCCGTGCAGCTCGCGCCCTCTGAGCTCGTCGACACCCTCGACGCGCCGGTGCGTCGGCGGCTCGGGTTCGCGTTCTGGCTCGCCGTGGCCTGGATCGTGCTGGTCATCGGGTTGGCGGTGCTCGCTCCTGTGCTCCGGCTCGCCGATCCGGACAAGATCCTCCACGGACAGCCCGGCGAGGGACTGCTGAGCGGGCGCAACTGGCTGGGGACGGACGACGCCGGCCGCGATCTCTTGTCCCGCACGATCTGGGGTTCGCGCGTCTCGCTGCTCATCGGGTTCGCGTCGGTGGCGATCGGTTTCGTCGTCGGCGGCCTGACCGGCATGATCGCCGGCTACCGCAGGGGTTGGCTCGAGCGCATCGTGGTCGGTGCGTACGACGTGATGCTGGCGTTCCCGTCGCTCGTGCTCGCGCTCTTGTTGCTCACCTTCCTCGGCCGGGACCTCGGAATCGTCCTCCTCGTCATCGGCGTGCTCTCCATCGCCCCGATCGGAAGGCTGGCGCGAGCCAACACGGTCGCGATCGCGAGCCGCGAGTTCGTGCTCGCCGCTCGAGCTCTCGGTGCCACTGCGGCTCGGACCATGCGCCGCGAGATCCTGCCCAACGTCGTCTTCGCGTTGGGTGGCCTCGCGCTCCTTGGCTCTGCCATCGCGATCATCGCCGAGGGCGGGCTCGCGTACCTTGGGCTCAGTGTGAAGGATCCGACGTTGACGTGGGGCAAGCTCATCTCGAGCGGCTCGTCGGGCTCGATCCTCCGTGACTACCCGCTCGCCGCGTTCGTACCGATCATGCACCTTCTCCTGACCGTGTTCTCGGTCAACTTCATCGGTGACCGCCTCCGCCAGCACTTCCAGACGCGCGAAGGCCTCAGCGCGGGCTAGCCGGGCGTGCCGTCCGGCTTGCAGGAGATGCCCGCGTTGATGCAGCTCGTGACCCGGGATTCGAGCACGGTCTGGTCCCACGCGTTGAAGAAGTCGGCGTGCATCGTGAGGGTGCTTCCCGACGACAGCGTCGCGTTCGGTCCGCCGACCGTGGGATAGCGGATGAAGGCCTGGATCGCTGGGAGCACGACCGGGTGCGAGGCCGGGCACACGCCCTTCCAGTCGCTGTACGCGACGTGCGACTTGTGGTCGGCGCTGTCGAGGTTCACACCGTCCCAGCAGTTCGCGAAGTTGACGACCACCTTCAGCTGGGAGCCGGCGGGACACGTGGGAACCGTGGCGGACGGCGTGGCGGCGCCGCTCGTGCAGCCCCAGTGGGTGATCCCCGTCTGCGGGTCGTGCGCATGTTGGTCACCCGCGATCATCCGGAAGTTGGGCGGGAACGCGGTCACTGACTGGTAGGTCTGCGACTTGCCCCGGTAGTAGAAGGTCGCAGCCTGCGGGGGGATCGGGGTCCCGTTGATGAGCAGGGCCGGCACCCAGTAGGCCGCCAGATCGGCCGCCGGCTGGCAGGTCGTGCCGGGAGCAGCCCGCAGCGAGGCATACGTGGACGCCGCGTTCGTGGTCACGTTGCCGAAGAAGTGGTGGAGGTGCGCGGCGCCAGGAACGCCGGGAAACACGATCGGGTCGTCGGCCAGCGCGTGGCTGAAGGTGCAGAACGATTGGAACTTGGCGTCGAGCGGCGGAGGCTTCGGAGGTGCCGGCGGCGCTGGGGGCTTGCACGCGGCCGCGACGAGTGCCAGGGAGAGGACCAGAAGAGCTGCTCTGCGCATGAGTTGTCCCTTGCTCGTGCCCCCCCCGCCGTGATCGAGGTTTGTATCGGCCGCAGGGGGCCCCGATCTTGAGCCGCTCGGGCACGTTGGCAGCAATGGCCTGTCCTACGATGACGACGTGCGCACCGACGTCGTCGTGCGCCGCGTCGTCATCGCGGTGCAGGTGGCGGTGGGAGTGGCTGCGGCGACGATCGCCTGGGAGTGGACCGGCTTGGCAGCCGCACTCGCGCTGGTCGCCGTCGGCATCGCGCTCATCCGGGCTTCACTCCGGAGCGAGACCGAAGCCATGCGCTCCCACTTCGAGCCCCCGGTGCCAGTCCGCTCCTGAACAGGGAGTCAGCTGGTGAGAAGCGAAATCACCTCATCGACCGCGGCGTCGGCCCAGGCGAGGATCGTGTCATCATCGCTGCCACCGAGCGGATGGGGGAACACTGCGACGCGCGCCTCGGGGACGCCGTAGCCCGCAGCGACCCGACGGGTGAGATCGACGAAGTGCGTCGTGGTCGCGACGACGGTCGGGATGCCGAGCTGCTCCAGCTGGATCGTGTCGTGCACGCTCCACGACGTGCAGCTCCCGCAGTCGGCTGAGCCCGTCAGCACGATGTCGCACTCCGCCTCGAGCTGTTCCATCACACCAGGAGTGCACGGCGTCGCGGCGTTGCCACCCTGCCCTTTTTCCGTCACCAGCGTGACCCGAGCACCAGTGCGCGCCGCGAGCTGCTCGCCAACTCGCGTCAGCAGCAGCCCTGCATTGGGCTTGCCGTTGTCGAGCACACCCACTCGCGCGCCACTGAGCACTGCCCGCGGGGGAGCGAGCAACGCGGGTGCCGGCGCGGCTTCACCGTCGGGGGCGTAGACCTTGATCGTCGTCATGGCTCCACCGGCAGGGTGACCGAGGTCGTCATGCCCCAGCTCGGCACCACGCAGCTGTGCTTGCCGGGTCCACCGACGACCATGACCCGGATGTTGTCGGGGTGCCCGGTCATCGGCAGCAGCGAGTCGTCGTCGACGGCATCCATCCATGGGAACCACGCACGGCTTTCGAACTGCTGACGGAAGAGCCCGGCCGGCATCCGCGCCCGCTCGAACAGCGTGGTGGCAACGTCGCGCCGGCTCCACCCCGCAGCAGCGATCGTCGCCGCATGCTCGGGGCCAAGCAGGATGAAGTACTCGCCGTACGCGATGCAGGCGTTGTTCTGACCAAGCGACGTCATCGTCGAGGCGATCTTGTCGAGGACCGGCCCAGGTGTGCCGGCTTCCATGTCGTGCACGTTGTGCGGGTTCTCGCCGCAATGGATGGTGATCGCCGACGACGCAGTGACACCGCGCGAGCGGGGATACGACTCCCACGGGCTCTCGGCGAGGTTCTCGGCGACGCAATACGAGTACTTCGATGGCTGCCCGTGCTGTGCGGCATCACCGTCGCCAGGACGCGCGCCCGCTACGTGCAAGAGAATGAGGCGCACGGCCCGACCAACGGTGGCGTTGGCCCGGTTGCCGGGACCGAACGCGCCGATCCCGGCGTTGAAGCCGCAGCGCTGCGCGATCTCGCCGTGCACGACGAGCAGTGGTGCAACCGGGTGAGTGGTGGCGTTCACACCGCGAAGGTTGAGCTCGGGGCGGGCGAGGGCCTTCGCGGCAGTCACCAGCACCGGCATCACATCGGGCACGCAGCCAGCGAGGACGGCGTTGACGGCGATGATGCGCCGGGTCACCTTGCCGAAGCGTGGCGCCAGGTGCGCGAGCACTTCGTCGGGATCCCCCTGGGTCGCTGCGAGCATGGCGTCGACCCGCTCCGCGGTCGGCGCAACCAGGGGAAGGCCGTCGCCCCAGCCGTGGGCGGCGAAGAGGTCCATCAACGCGTCCGGCGAGTCGTCGACCTCGAGGAGGTCTGCGATCCCGGCTCGGGCAGAGAGACTTGTGTTCGACATCTCGATAGAGCACACTCTAACTATCGATACCCAGGTTGTCCACGAGGGGCGCCAACGCCGGGCCTCACAACGATCCCAGCCCGCGGAGCGGGTCGTGCGGGTGCTCGAGGCCCTGCGGGCCCACGCCGACGAGGGGCTGCGGTTCGCAGATGTCGCCCGGGCCGCGACCGTCAGCCAGGCGACGTGTCACGCCATCCTCACCACGCTCACCGACGCCGGGTACGTGAGCCGGGACGAGGTCACCAAGACGTACTCGTTGGGGTCGGCGCTGGTGCCCTTGGCCGCCGGCGCGGCGCGCTCGATGCGCTTCGCGCAATGCGTGCGCCCAGAGCTGGATGACCTCGCGGAGCGCACGGGGCTCGCGTGCTCGATCGCCGAGGCGGTCGGCGACTCGATCACCATCGTCGCGGTGAGTGAGCCACCGGGCGCGGACGCTCCCGTCGGGGTGGGCACCAACATCCCGCTCGTGCCTCCGTTCGGTGCGATCCACGTCGCCTGGTCCGATCCGTCGGTGATCGACGCGTGGATCGCTCGGGCACCGAACGCGTTCACCGAGGCGCGGTTGCGTGAAGTGGTGGCGGACCATCGCCTCACCCACGTCGCCGTCGCGCCGTACACGCCGGTCTCCGAGCGGGTGCGCGCGGCACTCACCGAGCTCGCGACGCACGAAGACTCCGCGGAGCTCCGCTCGCGCACGCTAGAGCTGCTGTCGAGCGTCGACCGACTCGACTACCTGGCGCGTGACCTCGACGACAAGGAGACCGTCGCTGTCAACGCAATCACCGCGCCGGTGTTCGAGAACTCTCAGAAGGTCGCGTTCGTGGTTGGCGTGAGCATCGCCGAGCCCGACCTTCCCGCCGCGCGGCTGCGCGCGCTGGTGACCGAGCTCCACACGACGACCCGTCGCATGACCGAGTCCATCGGCAATGTTGGAGGAGGCAATTCATGAGCGCGACAAGCGACCTCATCACCATCCGACGTCCGACCGCGGTGCCGCCCCCGGCGAACCAGGCCCCGGCCTTTACGCTTGATGCGTCGCTGGCGGGCAAGACGATCGGTCTCCGCACGGATATGGCCTGGCGGTCGTGGCAGCTGATCGCCGAGGAGTGGGCCCGCTTCCTCGAGCGGGATGGGGCGACGACGCTGCCCGTCGAGACCATGTCCCAGGTGGGCAAGGGCGGCCACGAGGACCGCACGAGGATCGACACGTGGTCCGAGAAGGTGGACGGCGGGTTCGTCGGGCTCGGCACGTGCGGCTCGTGCACCTCGTTCACGATCCATGACTCGGTCACCCTCGAGCAGCACGAGAAGCCCGCGGTTGCGGTCGTCTGCTCGGAGTTCGAATCCCACGCGCGCAACATGGCGCGCTTCCTCGGACACGGCGACCTCAAGGTGCTGGTGATGCCGTATCCGCTAGAAGCCCGTCCCGACGACGAGCTGCGCCAGATCGCGCTCGAGTATTACCCGCAGGCGCTGGCGCTCTTGGGGGTGCAGTCATGACCGCGGTGCTGACGAGCGAGCAGGTGGAGGTCTCTGCGGATCCGGAGGCGTGGCACGCACGTTCGATCGAGGAACGATGGGGTGACGGTGCGCCGCTCATCCCGCCGACCGACGACCGTGTGCTCGCGATGCTGGCCGCGTCGCCGGAGCCCGCCGATCACGTGATCGGCGTGCTGCCGCCGCAGCACGGCGTTGCGACCATCGAGCTGTTGGCGATCAACGCGGTGCTGGCGGGATGTGAGCCGGCGGCGTTCCCCGTGGTGCTGGCCGCCATCGAAGCGATTCTCGAGCCGGGATGGAACGCGTTCGGTCTCACGACGACGACGTCGAGCGTGTTCCCGATGTTGATCGTGAACGGCCCGTGCCGGGATGACCTCGGTATCGACTACCGCGCCGGGTGCATGGGCGGCGCGGGTGGACGCGGCTCGATGACGATCGGCCGCGCGGTCGCGCTTTGCTTGCGCAACATCGGTGGGCAGCGCGCGGGGGAGACGTCACGGTCGGTGTTCGGCCAGCCCGCGCGCTTCGGCATGTGCTTCGGTGAATGGGAGGAGCGCTCGCCCTGGGCGTCGCTCGCACAGCGGGCGGGGTTCGGCGCGGATCTCGACGTCGTCACCGTTCACGGTGGCAAAGGCACCTATCCGCTCGCCGACATCCACAACGAAGACCCACGCGATCTGCTGTACCTCATCGCCAAGAGCGTCGCCTTCCCGCTCAGCAACCTGTACCTGAGCGGCAACCCCGAGAACGGTCAGGTCGTGATCGCGATCAATCCGGTGTGGGCCGACCGCTTCGCCGTGCCGTTCCCCGAAGCCGAGCAGGTTCAGGAGTTCCTCTGGGAGCACGCCTGGCAGCCCATCGACCTCTGGCCGGCACACAACCAGCAGATGCTGCGTGACCGCGACCGGGTGGCCAACGATGGCAAGGTACGGCTCGTGGGGCGACCGGATCAGCTCGTGCCGGTGGTGTGCGGCGGCCTCGGGAGCCTGCACGCGGTGGCGCTGCCGAGCTTCGGTGAGAGTCAGCTCCAGCAGGCCGTCGTTCGGCGACCAAGCGCATGAACACGATCGACGAAGTGGCTGTCGGGGCCGCCGTCGACGAGCTCGACGCGCTGGTCCGAGCCGACGGCGCGAGCCTCAAGCTCGTCACCGCTGATCCAAAGACCGCACGCGTGAAAGTCGCACTCGACCTGAGCCAGGTCGAGTGCCTCGAATGCGTGCTGCCCACGGAGTTCCTGGAGCAGATGCTCACCGATGCGCTCGCGAAGCGGATCCGTGGGGAGTTCGAGCTCGTGCTGCAGGACCCACGGCGATGACGCGCGCTCGGGTGGGGTGTGTGGCGCTGGTTACCGGGTTGCTCATCGCGCTGGTGCCGGTCACGCCCGCGAGGTCGACCGGCGCGAAGCCCGCGTTCACGACGTGGGACGAGACGTTCGTCGACGAGTCGCGCGTGACGCCGGAGGGTGCCGAGAGCGCGGGTGTACCGACGCGCACGCTCGAAACCGCGATCTATCGGCCGAAGGGCAAGGGGCCGTTCCCGCTCATCATGTTCTCGCACGGCTTGAGCGGACATCCCGAGAAGTTCACTGAGATCTTCGCGGTGTGGGCCGAGGCGGGCTACGTGGTCGCGGCGCCGGCCTTCCCGTTGACGAACGATCACGTGGCGTCGTCGGGCAGCAACATCCCCGACCTCCTCCAGCAACCGGCCGACGTGTCGTTCGTGCTCGACGAAGTGCTTGCGCTCGACAAGGAGCGCGGCAGCATGCTGTTCCGAGCGATCGACGAGACGCGGATCGGCGCGGCAGGACTCTCGCTGGGTGGCGCGACGACCTATGGCGTCGCGTTCAGCGCGTGCTGCCGCGATGAGCGACTCATCAGCGCGGCGGTGCTGAACGGCTTCGCGACGCCGATCGGAGACGATGGCGAGATCCAACTCGATGGGCACATCCCGCTGTTCATCGGCCATTCCGATACCGATCCGTTCCTCTCGTTCGAATCGGCACGCGCGACGTTCGAGCGGGCGACCGCACCGGTGTGGTTCGTCACGTTCTTCGGTGCCTCCCACGCGACGCAGTGGGAGGACGCGGACACGCCGTATGACACCATCGCCGAGCAGATCACGCTCGACTGGTGGGACGCGACGCTCAAGGGCAAGAAGAAGGCCTTCACCCGCCTCGAGCACGACGCCACCGTCGAAGGTCTCGCCTCGATCGAGGTGAAGGACTGAACAGCGGGTGTGGCGTCGCCGGGTGGAAGAGCTCCACCGTTGCGACACCAAGACCCGCTCTGGGTCAGCTGACGTTGCGGATGCGCTCGTCTCTGAAGGCCATGCTGGTGGCGCCGGCGGGCACCTTGTCGAGCCCGCCCGCGACGACGTCGACCTCGGGGCCGCAGGTTGCGGCGATCGGCGCCAGGAAGTCGAGGTCGAACCCGTAGACCTCGGCCGCCGTGCCCGCCAGCATTCGCTGCACCTCGACGGCATCGAGCCCGGCGAACGTCTTGCGGATCCCCTCTTCGGAGAAGGGGAACGTGCCCTCGGAGTGCGGGTAGTCGCTGCCCCACATGATGTGGCTCGCGCCACCGATCTTCTCTCTGCGCTCGCAATCGGAGCGGTGCAGGAAGCTCGCGGCGACGATGCAGTTGTCGTGCCAGTAGTCGCTCGGGCGGCGCTCGAGCATCTGCGGCTCGACGAACTTGAGCTCGCCGATGCCGCCGCGCTCGATCTGGTACTGGAACTGGTCCATCGTGCGCAGCGCATTGGCGATCCAGTCGCTGCCCTGCTCGGCCAGCACCAGGCGGAGGCCGGGGAGGCGGTCGAACACGCCGGAGAGGATCAGCGCCCACAGCGGCCGGTGCGAGAACCAGGTGACCTCCATCAGCCACATCGACAGCGATGCAGGGTAGATCCCGTAGTCGGGCGAGGCGCTGCCGCCGTGCGCCGCGATGAGCACGCCGCGTTCCTCGCACGCGCGCCACACCGGGTCGTGGTCGGGTGCATGCAGCGGTGGGACCGGTACCCCCGGGGGCATGCCCGGGAGGAGGGCACCGCCGGTCAGCCCATGGTCGGCGATCCAGTGCACGTCGCGCACGGCTTCGTCGGTGTCGTTGAGGAGGATCTGGCCGACGCCGGCGCGACGGCCCGGGAGCTCGGCGCAGAACTCGGCGAGCCAGCGGTTGTGCGCGCGCAGCCCCGCGAGCCGGTGCTCGAACTCTTCGGGTGATGGCGACAGCGCGGTGAGGCCGCCTTTGGGGAAGAAGGGCGGGATGCTGTTCGGGTAGATCACTTCGGCGACGACGCCGTCGTCCTCGAGATCGCGAGTTCGGCGCCCGCTGTCCCAGTTGCGATCGGCATCGGGCCGCTCGAGGTCGCCGTACGGATTGACGAAGTGGTCCGCCCAGTCGTCGAAGTCGTCTTGGTAGCGCGACTCGAGATACGGCCGGTAGTCGCGCAGGTCGGCGCCGGCATGGCAGTCCGCCGAGATCACGATGTACCGGTCCACGGATGCCCACCCTACCCATTGAGCGTTAGGGTCTCGGGCGTGCCAAGCGAGCGACCGCGCCACACGTATCGTGCGGCGCAGCGAGTGGGGCCCGAGCGGCCCGGCGCCCTGCGCCGAGAGCGGAAGTGAAGGACCTGCCCGGGAAGGTCGCGGTGGTCACCGGCGGGGCGGGCGGCATCGGGCGAGCACTCGGCGAGCGGTTCGCGACCGAAGGCATGAAGGTGGTCCTCGCCGACATCGACGAGCCGGTGCTCGATGTCGCGGTCAAGGAGCTGCGGGACCGTGACCTCGAGGTGATCGGCGCGGTCACCGACACGTCCGACTACGAGTCCGTCGAGCGGCTGCGCGATGCCACGCTGGACGCCTACGGCGCGGTGCACCTCGTCTGCAACAACGCAGGGATTCCGTCCGGCTCCGACGGGTACCAGTGGGAGCACCACCTCAACGACTGGCGTTGGGCCATCGACGTGAACGTGTTCGGCATCATCCACGGCATCAACGCCTTCGTGCCGACGCTCCTCGACCAGGGTGGGCCGGGTCACGTCGTGAACACGTCGTCGTCGAACGGCGCGTTCTACCCCCTCTACAACAGCGCGGTCTACTCGACGACCAAGGCCGCGGTCACCACGATCACCGAATGCCTCTGGGGGCAGCTGCGCGCGATCGATGCGCCGGTGACCGCATCGGTGCTGCTCCCCTCGACGAGGACGGGGGGCATCCTCAACACCGGCATCTTCCGACCGGGTCGGAACCGTCCCGAGCGCTACTCCCGACCGGGTCAGCCGCCGCTGGAGGGGCGCGACGCGCTCACCCCGACGATCGAGTCGTTGAAGGCGGCGGGCGAAGACATCAAGTTCGCCGACCTGAGCGAGGTCGCCGACGTCGCGCTCGAAGGCATCCTCGAGGACCGATTCTGGATCACGATGCCGAACGCACGCGCGGCGGAGATGATCGACGCGCGTGCCGCGTCGATGCGCGACCGCACGTCACCCAACTACCTCCTTGCCGCGTCCGGATGGAACGTCCCGAAGAAGTGATAAAGATGAGCAAGCACTACGTGATCATCTCGGCCGACTGCCACGCCGGCCCGAGCTCGCCGGTGTATCGCGACTACCTCGATCCTGAGTTCCGTGCCGACTTCGACGAGGAGCTCGCCGAGCGCGACCGCATGATCGAGCAACGCCGCACCGCGGCCGGCGGTACCCAGTTCACGGGCGACGAGCAGTTCCAGGACGAATGGTTCGGCGAGGACGACGAGGGCAACAGCCTGCACGAGCTCGGGCTGCGCGGCGGGTGGGATGCGGCGACACGGGACAAGGAGCTCGACAACGACGGGGTGTGCGGCGAGGTCGTGTTCCCTGGTCCCGACGCGGTGACCGGCACGATGGGCGCGCCGTTCGGGGCCGGCTTCAACCCGGTGGTGACCCGCAGCGCGGAGCACCTGCTCGCCGGCGCCCGTGCCTACAACCGCTGGGGCGCCGAGCTGTGCAACGACAGCCCTGAACGACGGGTTGGACTGATCGTCGCGCCGATCGTCGACGACATCGACGGTTCGATCACCGAGATCCGCCGCGCGCACGGCGAGGGATTGACCGGTGGGGTGATCATCCCACCGCGGTGGGGTGACAAGCCGTCGTACACGAGCACGATCTACGACGCGGTGTGGGCGGTGTGCGAGGAGCTCTCGCTCCCGGTGCACTGCCACTCCGGTCCCGCTCCGCACGAGGACTACGGCGAAGCGCCGGGGTGGATGAGCGTCTACGGCTTCGAGACCATCTTCTTCACCGCCCGTCCGCTCTGGTTCATGATGATGACCGGCGTGTTCGAACGCTTCCCGCGCCTCAAGATGGCCGTCACCGAAGCGGGCTGCTACTGGGCGGCTGACTTGCTGTGGCGAATCGACATGATGGCGACGCGTGAGCACGGCATGCGCAAGCTCGTCGGCGCGACCGCCCCACTCAAGATGCTGCCGAGCGAGTACTTCGACCGGAACTGCGCGATCGGCGCGTCCAACACGCGTCGACGCGAGCTCGAGCGTCGCTACGAGATCGGCGTCGGCAACATCATGTGGGGCAACGACTTCCCACATCCCGAAGGCACGTGGCCGTACACCCGTGACTTCTTGAAGGACCGGTTCTGGGACATCCCCATCAACGAGACCGCGCAGATCCTCGGTCTCAACCAGGCCGAGTTCTACGGGTTCGACGTCGACAAGCTCCAGACGATCGCCGACCGCATTGGCCCGACGCCCGCCGATCTCGGTCAGACCGATGACGACGCGCTCACCAAGTGGGACCGTTACAAGGAAGCTGGCCGACCCTGGCTGACCGGGATCGAAGTCCCGGCCTAAGGAGGACACATGATCCGTTACGCAGCGATGCCCGACGAGCCCGTGGTCGATGACGGCCCCGATGGCCCGAAGATCTGGTCGCGCAACCTCCTGGCGTTCTACGAGACCGATCCCGATCTCATCGCGTCCGTGCTGCCGAAGCCGCTCGAGCCCACCGAGCCGCACGTGCGGGTGAACATCGCGCAGGTCGACATGCCGACGGGTCCGCTCGGAGGCGGCATCGTGTCGGTGAAGTGCCGCCACGGTGACGTCGAGGGCACGTACGACCTGTTGATGATCATGACGGTCGAGGGCGCGGTGCTCGGCGGACGCGAGACGTTCGGCGAGCCCAAGAAGGTGGGCGAGACATCTCTCCGCCACGACGACGGTGAGGTCGTTGGGGTCATGAGCCGCCAAGGTGTGGATCTCGTCCAGATCCGCGGGCGAATCGCCGAGACGTTGGAGCCCGTGGAGTTCAGTGAGCGCTACGCGTTCTACTTCAAGTTCTTGCTCGACCCGGCTGGCACCGGCTTCGACGGCGACCCGTCACTCGTGCACGTGCGTCGCACGCAGGAAGACCGGCTGCGCGAGCGCATCGACGGCGAGATCATCCTGAAGGACTCACCGTTCGATCCGGTCGCCGACCTTCCGGTGCGCAAGGTGCTGGAGATCATCTACACCGAGAGCAACCAGACCCAGACCGGCCAGATCGTCGGCACCGTCCCGTCCGACTGGGTCTGGCCCTACCGCCACCAGCGCTACGACGGCCTCATCGCCCGGCTGCAGCCGGTGGGGCGTTAGGTCGCTCGACCCTTCCGAACGCCCGTACGGGCCGCCCGACGTCAGCTCGGTTCGACCTCGGCGATGATCGGGCGGTGGTCGCTGACGTCGGTGATCTCGATCACATCGGCTGATCGGATCTTGAGCCCGTCGACGGCGATGTAGTCGAGCTGGATGCGTGGCTTGTCCACGGGGTAGGCGGGGCCAGTCGGCGCGATCGTGAAGCCCGCACCCTCGAGGATCGGCTCGACGCGCGGCGGCTGCATGTTGAAGTCGCCCATGAGGATCCTCGGCGCGGGTCGATCCTTTAGCCACTTCAGCACGGCGGCGAGCTGATCAGGCGCCTCATTGGGCAAGTGCCGGAGTCGCTGCGGGTGGTGTGCCAGGTGCGTCACCGCCACGGACACGCGCACTTCGTCGACGGTCACGCGCGCGAGCACGACGGCGCGGCGTTGTTGTTGCGTGCCCGAGTCGGGAAGCACCCGTACATCGACCCGGTCGATGGCGCCGCCGCGAGCACCGACGAGGGCAAGAAGACCAGCGAGACCGCCGATCCCGTCACGATCGCCGACCTCAACCTGTTGCATGGGTTGTTCTGCACCCCGGACGTGACCGACTGGTGCCACGCGCCGGCGCGCGTCGAGATCTTCGGGAAGTAGCTCGAGAAGTCGGGCTGCCCCGACCTCGTCGGGTTGCAGGAGATGAACGCCCGGCTCGAAGAGCTCATGACGGAGCTCGTGAAGACGGTGTGCGACGGCGAGTACGAGATCGCGTCCGAGCCGTCGAACTCGCCGGATCGTCAGTTCGTGCTGTCGCGCCTTCCCATCGTGGAAGAGGGCTATCTCGACATCGCCAACTTCCCATGGGAAGCGCTGGGCGTTGCGGGGCGACATGGCGATCGCCGACTCGGACGGCACGATCCACCTGCTCGGGCGCGGGTCAATGTGCATCAACACCGGTGGCGTGAAGGTGTACCCCGAAGAGGTCGAAGCGGTGCTGAAGACACATCCCAAGATCGCCGACGCGGTCGTGGTCGGCGTGCGCGACGAACGGTGGGGTGAGCGCGTCGTTGCGGTCGTGTCAACCGCTGACGCCAACGCACCAACGATCGAGGACGTCGACGAGCACTGTCGAGAGCACCTCGCGGGCTACAAGGTGCCTCGCGCCGTGTGCGTCGTCGACGAGGTGATACGAAGCCCTGCCGGCAAGCCCGACTACGGCTGGGCTCAAGAAGTGGCCGCCGGGCGCGCCTGACTCAGACGACCTTCAGCGCGGTGCGGTTCTTCGCAGCCGGGAGCGCGGGCGACAGGTAGCAACCCTGCGCGCGGTGGCAGCCCTGCGCCGCCAGGGTGTTCCACACGCTGTCGTGCTCGACGGCGGGGGCGTACCCTCGAATCGTGGCAAACGGGCAGCTCGACCGGGCCTTCGCCGCCATCGACGCCGCCAACGCCGACGATCCCACCCGCATCGCCGTGCGAGGCGTCGAGCAACCCAAGGAGCTGGCCCACGCCGCCCTCGTGACGGAGTGGATCCGCCGGCTCGAGCCGGGAGCCAGCGAGCCCCTCCTGCTCGCGGGCCGGGCCCACCACCTCCGCCGGTGGACGATCCCGCGCTCGTCGCATCCCGAGGGGCGCAGCGGCTACCTGCGCTGGCGTCGAGCGCTGCACGACCAGCACGCCCGCGACGTGGCCGCCATCCTCGCCGAGGTGGGCTACGACGACGCGACGATCAGCCGGGTGCAGGACCTCGTACGAAAGCGTGGGCTCGGCAAGGACCCGGAGGTGCAGGTGCTGGAGGACGCGCTCTGCTTGGTGTTCGCCGAGACGCAGCTGCACGCGCTCGCGCAACGCGTCGAGCCCGACAAGATGCGCGACGTCATGCGCAAGACGCTTGCCAAGATGAGCCCACGAGCGATCGAGCTGGCCAAGGAGCTCGATCTCCCGCCCGAGTCGCGCGCTCTCTTAGACGCCGAGTAGCACTTGCGCGTTGCCGCCGTACAAGTTGGGTTGGTCGGCGGGGTCGCAGCGTTGGGCTTCGTAGTCCTGGAGGATCGTGGCGGTGCCTTCGGAGTGCGGGTAGTCGCTGCATGCCATGAAGAGGTCGCCCGACTGGTGCATGAGCTTGGACGGCTGCTCGTAGGAGAACGCGGCGACGCGCACCTGCCGGCGGAAGTACTCGCTGGGCTCCATCGACAGCGGCGCCACCATCTTCCCGTTCAGCTTCGAGGTGAATCGCACTGAACCGTCGAGCATGAGCAGGTACAGCGGCACCCAGATGGCGGAGAGCTCGACGACGCCCAGCCGCAGTCCGGGGTGCTGCTCGAGCGTGCCGTTCACGATCAGGTCGGTGATCGCCAGCGCCACTGGCGTGTAGAGGAACACCGACTCGACGGTGTTCACGAGGGCGATCTCCTCGTCGTCGGTGTACCACCCGTCCTCGAACACGCGGGGTTGGTCGGCGACGTGGAAGCACGGCGCAACGTCGTGCTCGACGAACGATGCCCAGATCCGGTCGTGGTCAGGGTGGGAGAGCGGCTTCCCATCGACGAGGGCGGGAGCGATCATCGCCGTGTGCACTCCCGCGGCCGCGAGGTCAGCCAGCTGCGCGTCGACCCAGTCGGCGTCGCGCAGGGTGAGGTGCGCGACTGGGTGCAGTGCGCCGCCGCCGTCGGCGACCACGGTGGCGCACCAGCGGTTCCAGGCGCCCATGTTCGCCTTCAGCGCCGGCAGCGACGACGACAGTCGCCGCTCCCACAGCAAGCCGAAGTTCGGGAACAGCATCGCTTGGTCGAGGCCCATCTTTCGGATGCGGTCGAGGCGCGCCGCGGGCTCCCAGTAGTCAGGCGGTAGCGCCTCGTCGTACACGTAGTCGGGAGGCTCGCCGGCAATGCGACGGTTGCGGCGCTCGCCGAGCACATCGGTCTCGCCGGGTAGCTGCACGTCAGCCATCCCGAGTCGCTTGCCGCGCCACGTGATCCACGGGTAGCCGAGTTCGTCGTCCTCGATGTTCAGCGCCTCGTCGCGCTGACCGGGGTCGCAGTGGTCGCGCCACAGCGTGCGGCTCTCGTAGAGATGCTGGTCGCAATCGATGATCGCGGTCATCGGTCCCCCTCGTCGTGTCCACCAGCATGACGCACCCAAGGCGTCCGTGGGCGTGGGTTGACCTTGGGCGGGGAGGCACTCATGGGGTGGGACCGGGTTCGTGCTGCGCTGGGCGTGGCGCTGATGCTCGGGTTGGGCGCGTGCACTGACGGCGACGGCGGACGCCGTGTGGGTGCGAGACGAAGGTGGCGCCTCTTCGGTTCGCCGACGGCGCCTGATCCACCCGCGATCTCGGGGGTCACGGACGCACCGCCTACCCTTGCTGGGCCGTGGCGACGACCCAGCTCTCACACCTCCAGGCGCTCGAATCCGAGGCCATCCACATCATGCGGGAGGTCGCGGCCGAGTTCGAGAAGCCGGTCCTCCTCTTCTCCGGCGGCAAGGACTCCGCGGTGATGCTGCGCATCGCCGAGAAGGCGTTCTGGCCCGCCCGCATCCCGTTCCCGGTGATGCACGTCGACACGGGCCATAACTTCCCCGAGGCGATCGAGTTCCGCGACAAGCGCGTCGCCGAGACGGGCGTGAACCTCGTGGTCGCGTCGGTGCAGGAGTCGATCGACAAGGGCCGGGTCGTCGAGGAGACGGGCCCGCGGGCCAGCCGCAACCGGCTCCAGACGGTGACGCTCCTCGACGCCATCACCGAGCACGGCTTCGACGCGGTGTTCGGCGGCGGCCGGCGTGACGAGGAGAAGGCCCGGGCAAAGGAGCGCGTCTACTCCTTCCGTGACGAGTTTGGTCAGTGGGACCCCAAGAACCAGCGGCCTGAGCTGTGGAACCTCTACAACGGTCGCCACCGGAAGGGCGAGCACATCCGCGTGTTCCCGCTTTCGAACTGGACCGAGCTCGACGTGTGGCAGTACGTAGCCGACGACGAGGTCGAGCTCCCGTCCATCTACTACGCGCACCGGCGCGAGGTGTTCCGGCGCGACGGGATGCTGCTCGCGGTGTCACCGTTCGTCACGGTGATGGAAGGCGAGGAGCCCGAGGAGCTGATGGTGCGCTTCCGCACCGTGGGTGACGCGTCGTGCACCGGCGCGGTGGAGTCGACGGCCACCGACGTGCAGACCGTCATCGCCGAGATCGCGGCGTCGCGCCTCACCGAGCGGGGCGAGACCCGCGCCGACGACCGCATCTCCGAAGCCGGCATGGAAGACCGCAAGCGCGAGGGCTACTTCTAGCCATGGAGACGCAGCGGAGCTGTGGTCGGATGACCGGGACGGCGGAGCGGAGTCGACCGTACTGATGGAGATGCTGCGGAGCTGTGGTCGGATGACCGGGACGGCGGAGCGGAGTCGACCGTACTGATGGAGATGCTGCGGAGCTGTGGTCGGATGACCGGGACGGCGGAGCGGAGTCGACCGTACTGATGGAGATGCTGCGGAGCTGTGGTCGGATGACCGGGACGGCGGAGCGGAGTCGACCGTACTGATGGAGATGCTGCGGTTTGCGACGGCGGGATCAGTGGACGACGGGAAGTCGACGCTGATCGGTCGGTTGCTGCTCGAGACCAAGCAGATCTTCGAGGACCAGCTCGAGGCGGTCGAGCGCACGAGTCGCGACAAGGGCTTCGACTACACCAACCTCGCGCTGCTCACTGACGGACTGCGGGCCGAGCGCGAGCAGGGGATCACGATCGACGTCGCCTATCGCTACTTCGCGACGCCTCGGCGCAAGTTCATCATCGCCGACACACCCGGCCATACCCAGTACACGCGCAACATGGTCACCGGTGCGTCGACGGCCGACCTCGCGCTGGTGCTGGTCGATGCGCGCAAGGGCGTGCTCGAGCAGTCGAAGCGGCACGCCGTCATCGCGTCGCTGCTCCAGGTGAAGCACCTCGTGCTGTGCGTCAACAAGATGGACCTCGTCGACTACGACGAGGCGCGATTCGACGAGATCTGCGACGAGTTCACCGACTTCGCGGCCAAGCTCGATATCGACGACCTCACGTTCATCCCGATGTCCGCGCTCCACGGCGACAACGTCGTGCAGCACTCGCCGAACACGCCCTGGTACGAGGGGCCGACGTTGCTCCACCATCTCGAGCACGTCTACATCGGGTCGGACCGCAACCTCATCGACGCCCGCTTCCCGGTGCAGTACGTGGTGCGGCCGATGTCGCACGACCATCACGACTACCGCGGCTACGCGGGGCAGGTCGCCAGCGGCATGTTCCGCCCCGGCGAGGAGGTGCTCGTGCTGCCGAGCGGCTTCACCACGACGATCGAAGGGATCGACGAGTTCGGCGGTTCAGTCGAACAGGCGTACCCACCGATGTCGGTGAACATCCGGCTCGCCGACAACCTCGACGTCAGCCGCGGCGACATGTTCGCCCGCCCGAACAACTCGCCGATCGTCACCCAAGACGTTGACGCGATGGTCTGCTGGTTCGTCGATCGCCCCTTGCAAGCCGGCCAGATCTTCGGCATCAAGCACACGACCCGCACCGCGCGCGCCCGCGTGCAGGAGCTGAACTACCGGCTGGACGTGAACACGCTCCACCGAGACGACGCCCAGCAGTCGCTGGCGATGAACGACGTCGGGCGCATCTCGCTCCGTACCACCGTGCCGCTGTTCGTCGACGAGTACCGCCGCAACCGAGTCACCGGCAGCTTCATCCTGGTCGACGAGGGCACGTTCGAGACCGTCGGCGCGGGCATGATCCTCGCCGCGTCGTCTGGATGAGTGACTCGGCTGACGACGCGCGCAGTCCTGACGTCGTCTGGCACGAAGAAGGCGTTCCCCGCGCTGAGCGCTGGAAAGCCGCCGGGCTCTCGGGTGCCACGGTATGGCTCACCGGCCTCTCCGGCTCCGGGAAGTCGACCATCGCCGGCGCGCTCACACGCGCGCTCGTCGCGGCCGGTCGCATCACCTACACCCTCGACGGCGACAACCTCCGCCACGGGCTGAACGGCGACCTCGGCTTCTCCGCCGAGGACCGCGCCGAGAACGTGCGCCGGGTCGCGCACGTCGCCCGCCTCCTCGCCGACGCCGGCGTGGTGACGGTCGTGCCGTTGATCAGCCCGTTTCGTGCCGGGCGCGATCAGGCCCGCCGGATGCACGAGGAAGCAGGCCTGGTGTTCCTCGAGGTGTTCGTGGACGCACCGCTCGAGGTCTGCGAGGACCGCGACCCGAAGGGGCTCTACGCGAAGGCGCGCGCCGGCGAATTGAAGGGGTTCACCGGGATTGACGACCCGTACGAGCCACCCGAGCACCCCGACCTCGTGATCGCGGCAGACCAGGAGTCTCCCGACGCCGCGGCGGCGCGGATCGTCGGACGCTTGGGGTCGAGCTCGGAGTGACGGCGGGCGACGGCCGGGCGCCGCGCGCGCCCGACTCGTCGCCTGAAGCCCCTAGCCGCCGAAGTTCTGTGTGGCGTACGTGGTGCGACCGTCGGGACTGACGGCAACCGCTACTCAGAGTGATCTCGCGGTGCGCGCCGAACGTGCTTGAACGGGGGACTGTCAGTCCTTGCGAGGTGGCGTGAGCGCCTGGAACCGGTCGTAGAGGCCGTCGACGCCGGAGCCGTGCAGCGTCATTCCGCCATCGACGACGAGGTTCTGGCCTGTGACGAAGCGCGCCAGGTCGGACGCGAGGAACACCACGACGTCAGCGATGTCCTCCGGCACGCCGATGCGCGCCAGTGGCGTCTTCTCCTCCATGAACGGGACGGTCCACTCGAACCCAGTAAGGAGGATGTCGGTCAGCCCGGTGTGGATCATGCCGGGAGCGATGGCGTTCACCCGGATGGCGGGCGCGTACTCGAGCGCGGCGGTCGCAGTGAGCGCGGCAACCGCAGCCTTGGCGGCGGCGTAGGGCGCTTCACCCGCAGCTGGCCGCGTGCCGCTGATCGACGACGTGCTCACGATGCTGCCGCCTCCGCCGTCGAGCATCAGCGGCACGGCCGCCCGGAACCCGTGGAACACGCCTGTGAGGTTGAGGCGCACAACCCGATCCCACTCCGCGAGGTCCCACTGGTGGATCTTGGCCATGTTGGAGTTGCCCGCGTTGTTGAACAGCGTCGTGAGGCCGCCCATCTGCTCGTGCGCGTCCTTGATGGCGACCTCGAGCGCGCCGTAGTCGGTCACATCCACCTCATAGGCGCGGCCGTTGACCTCGCGGGCGACGGTGTCAGCCGCGGCGCCGTCGATGTCGAGCACCGTGACCGCCGCGCCCTCAGCGGCCATGCGCCGTGCCGTGGCCGCGCCGATGCCCGAGCCGCCACCGGTGATGACCGCGCTCCGCCCGTCGAGCAGTCCCATGTGAGCCCTCCCGTCGCCGCCCGGAGAGTGTGCCCCGGTCGGCCGAGCCTGGGCGACCATGATCGTCCCATGTGGAAGGCGACCGTCAAGGGCATCCTCGCCCGCAAGGTGCGCCTGCTCCTGACCGCGCTCGCGGTGCTGCTCGGCGTCAGCTTCGTCAGCGGCACCTACGTGCTCACCGACACGCTCGACCGCTCGTTCGAAGGGCTCTTCCGCCAGTTCGGGTCGGGCATCGACTTCGTCGTGCGCCAGCAAGCGCCCTTCGGTGGCGACAGCGGACGGGAGCGCTTCGACACCAGTGTCGTCGACACGATCCGCACGGTCCCGGGTGTCGAGACCGCCAACCCGGTCTTGCTCGACTACGCGCAGTTCGTCGATCGCAACGGCGACAACATCCAGACCGGCGGCGCCCCGACCAACGGCATCTCGTGGTCGCAAGAGGGCAGGCAAGGCCCGCTTCAGCTCGTGCCCGACGGCGATCGGCGCGGCCGGCCGCCGAACGGGCGGCACGAGGTCGCGATGGATGCCAGCACGGCCCGGGAGCACGGCTTTCACATCGGCGACCGGGTGCGCGTGCTGCTCGAAGGCCCCGCGGAGAAGTTCCGGATCGTCGGACTGTTCACGCTCGGGACCCAACAGGAGATCGGCGCGATCTCCTTCGCCGCGTTCGACACCGAGACGGCTGAGGAGGTGTTCGACGCGCCGGGACTTGCCGACTGGGTCGCGGTCACTGCCAGCCCCGGCACCGACCTCCGAGCGTTGCGGGCCGAGATCGGCATCGCGATCGGCCCTACGTACGACATCAAGACCGGTGAGGTGTTCGCGCTCGACCGGGGCGACCAGGTCCTCGACTTCCTCGCGCTGCTCACCCAGCTGCTGCTCGGGTTCGCCGCGATCGGTCTCGTGGTGGGCGCGTTCATCATCTTCAACACCTTCACGATCCTCGTCGCGCAGCGGACGCGGGAGCTCGGCCTGCTGCGCGCCATGGGTGCCAGCGGCCGCCAAGTCGTCGTCTCGGTGATCATCGAGGCGTTCGCGGTCGGCGTGGTGGCAAGCGCGCTCGGAATCGCGCTCGGGTTCGGGCTTGCAGCCGGTCTGCTCGCGGTCGTCAACGCGCTGGGTCGCGACATCCCCGACGGCGGCCTGGTGCTCGCGCAGCGCACGCTGCTCGTCTCGCTCGCGGTTGGTGTCGGTGTGACCGTGGCTGCATCGCTCTTGCCGGCGATCCGGGCCGCGCGTGTGCCGCCGATCGCTGCGATCAGTGACGTGCTCCCCGGTCGAAGCCGGTCGTTGCGTTGGCGGGTCATCGTCGGCGCGCTACTCGTCGCCGCGGGCGTGCCGGCGTTGATCATCGGTCTCGACCGGACCGAGAACGCGCTCAACGTCGTCAACGAGATCTGGATCGTCGCCCTCGGAGCGATCCTCGTGTTCTTCGGTGCCGTGGTCCTGCTGGCCGCCTTTGCGCGTCCGCTCGCGGCGTTCTTCGGCTGGCCGTTACGACTCATGGACGTGACCGGCGCGCTCGCGCGGGGAAACGCGATGCGGAACCCCCGCCGCACGGCGGGGACCGCGTCGGCCCTCGTGGTCGGGCTGACGCTCGTGGGCCTGGCCTCGGTGTTTGGTGCCTCGGCCAAGGCTTCGGTGCGTGCCGCGATCGACGCCGGCATCCGCGCCGACTTCGTGATCAAGGCCCAGCAGTTCGCGAACTTCTCGCCGCAGGTCGCTGATCGTCTCGAGTCGCTTCCCGAGTTGGACGCCGTCGCGCCGATGCGCTTCGGCAACGTGCGCGTCAGCCTCGAAGAAGAGACGGTGATGGGGACGCGGGCGAGCCAGTTCGGCACCGTCGTCGATCTCGACCTCAGCGAAGGACGCATCAAGGACATGGCCATCGACGGAGTGCTCGTGCACGCCGAGGCGGCCCGTCGATACGGCGTCGGCGTCGGGGACGAGCTCATCCTCCAGTTCCCACTGGGCTTCCAGCCCTTGCGCGTCGCTGGCATCTACGAACAGGCGGACTTCATCGGCCTGTTCAACATCGACTTCGTCGTGGCGAAGCGCGCATACGTCGAGGGTTTCGGCACCGACGAGCAGGACGCTCTGATCTACGCCGAAGCCGCTGGTAACCGCGGTGTCGCACGACTCGCCATCGAGCGCGCGCTCGGGAACGACTTCCCCAACATCGACGTGCTGTCGCGCCAGGAGTACCGCGTCGACCAACAGCAGCAAGTCGACTTGGTCCTTGGCGTCGTTGCCGCCTTGCTCCTCTTGGCTCAGATCATTGCTGTGGTGGGGATCGTGAACACGCTGGCCCTCTCCGTCTACGAGCGCACGCACGAGATCGGGCTGCTGCGAGCCGTGGGGATGTCGCGCCGACAGATCCGGCGGATGGTGCGGGGGGAGTCGGTGCTGATCGCGTTCATCGGCGGGCTGGCCGGCGCCGGGATCGGTGTGCTGTGGGGGTGGGCGTTCACTGCCGCGTTGAAGACGCAGGGCATCACGCAGCTCCGGGTTCCGAGTGGCGATCTCGGGGCGTTCATCGTCCTGTCGATGCTCGCGGGCGTCGTGGCCGCGCTCGCGCCCGCGTGGCGAGCATCACGGCTTGACGTACTACGCGCGGTGACGACGGACTAGCCGATGGGGCTCGTGATGATCGCCGTGCTCGACGTGGCCGCGGTCGGCTTCGTCATGTTCGTCGTGCTCTCTCAGCCGCGCCCGGTGTGGCGCGACGCAGCCGAGCACTCACGGCAGTTCTGGATGCTCTGGGCGGTTGCTTCGGTTGTGGCCGGGCTCGCTCCCGCAGTGGGTGGGTTGATGAGCGACTGGGCGGCCGCGATCTGGTTGACGGTGTGCTGCGCGTTCGCCGCGCTGCAACCTGCGATGTGGGCCGACGTCGTCGATGTGCGTCGCGACATCGAGCTTCGGCGGCGCGTCCTGATCGAGAAGCGCAAACGCGCGGGAAGGCGCACCCAGCAGATGCGGCGTCGATGGCGGCGCAGCTGAACATCGAGGGCAAGGCGGCGGAGGCCGACTGGTAACGTCGTTGCTCCCAAAGGGCGGTTAGCTCAGGGGGAGAGCACTTCCTTGACGCGGAAGGGGTCAGAGGTTCAAATCCTCTACCGCCCACCAAACCAGCAGGTCAGAGCGTCCCTGTCGAGAGAGCGATCGGCACCGGAGCGTGAAGTCCGCGCGCCGCGAAGGCCGCTGCAGATGAACGGCTGAGTACATCTCAAAGGGCTGGTACCCCCTCTACGACAGCGCCGGGTTCAAACGGAACCCGAACTGGATGGAGTTGCCGCGCTGACCTGCCAGTCGGGATCGCGGATCGCCGGCTCGGGATGGCGCGGGGCGCAGGCACAGCGACGAAGATGGGCCCATGACCGATCGCAGTACCGCTGCTCGGCGACATCGTGCTCGCCAGCAAAGACACGTTCTTTCAGGACGTCGCACACTTCCCGCGGGGCGAGGTGCCGGGTGACGGCCAGCACGTCATCTGGAAGCGACCGCCGCTCACCCTGCGCTCCACGCGCGGCCGCAACGACCCGATCGACCGGCCCTGGAACGAACGGCCCTGGTCCGGCTAGCCAGTACCGTTGCGGACCGTGCCCCTGATGCGGAGGCTGTGATGTTGGCGAAGGCAGCGATCATCTCGGTCGACGGACACGTCAAGCCATCGCGGTCGAGGAGTTCTACGGCCTGATCCTCCGCGACGCCGGGAGCTCGCGCTCGGGCATCAGTCTGTGGCACGCCGGGCTCTTCCTGGCCGGCGTCGCGGGCACGCTGATGGCACGTCGGACGAGACGTGTCTCATGGCTGCGGCTCGCCGTGCCGACCGCCGTGATGGGCGCGGCGCTCGCGACCCTGGGGTTCGTTCCCGACGCCGGTGTGCCGATCGGGTTGCTCGCGTATCAAGGTGTGTACGCTTTCCGGTCCGTGATCTTCGACGTACGCCTCCAGGCGATGATCACCTCGCGCGCCCGAGCCACCGTGACGTCGGTGCAGGGCTTCATCGTCGAGCTCGCGGCGATCGCGACGTTCCTCATGTTCGGATACGTGGCGGGCGAATGGTCCACGGGCACCGCCGCCAGCGTCCTGGGGGCGGTCCTGGTCCTGGTGAGCGCGGCCTTCGCCGTGAGAGCTCGAGGAAGTGCTCAAGGTTCGACCCGCCCCGGTCGATGAGGCCCCGCGACCACTCTGGGAAGTCATGGGAGACTGGCGCGATGGGACACCAAGGGCAGGAGCAGCCGCTGGGCGGTGATCGTTGGCGTCGGCGCCTCGTGTCGAGCTGGTTCGTTCGGCTCCTAGGAGGTCTCGGGCCGCTCGCGGCCTCGATCGCCGCCGGCATGCTCGTCAACGGAGCACTGCCGGACGCCGATGGCACGTTCTCGAGCGTCGTGCGCTTCGTGGCGGTCTTCGTCGCCTCCGTGGCGACCTTGATCGCGGTCGATCGCTTCGCTCGTCGTCTGCTGCCGCTCGGGCTGCTCCTGCGGCTTTCGCTGACGTTCCCTGATCGCTCGCCGTCACGTCTGACCATCGCGCTGCGAGCGTCGAATCCCAAGCGCCTCGCCGCCGCCACGGAATCGTTGCGCAACGGGTCGATGACCGACGCCGAGACGATCGTGACGCTGGCAGCGTCGCTCAACTCGCACGACCGCCGCACCCGCGGGCACTCCGAGCGCGTGCGCGCGTTCAGCGACCTGATCGGTCAGGAGCTCAAGCTCTCCGACGCCGACGGCGAGCGGCTTCGCTGGGCCGCGTTCCTCCACGACATCGGCAAGCTGACGGTGCCGGCCAAGGTCCTCAACAAGCCAGGGAAGCTCGACTCGCGGGAGTGGAGCATCGTGCGCGGGCACCCTGCTGCCGGTCTTGACTTCGCCGAGCCGCTTCGCAGCTGGCTTGGGGACTGGGTCCACGCCGTCGATCAGCACCACGAGAAGTACGACGGCTCCGGCTACCCCGACGGTCTCGAAGGCGATGAGATCTCGATGGCTGGCCGCATCGTCGCGGTCGCGGACTCGTTCGAGACGATGACCGCAGTTCGTTCGTACAACCGACCGAAGTCAGCCGAAGAGGCGTGCGCCGAGCTGGCTCGCTGCGCCGGCGCGCACTTCGATCCGCACGTCGTGCGGGCGATGGTCGGCATCTCGATCGGACGCTTGCGGTGGAAGCTCGGTGCGGTATCGTGTGTCGCGCAGATCCCGTTCATCGGGGTGACTGCGCGCGCTGGTGCACAGGTCGTGACCACAGCTGCGGGCGTCGAGGCCGGCGCAGGGTCAGCGTTGGGTGCGCTCGCCGTTTCGGTCGCGGGCGTTGCGACACCGATGGTTGCGACACCGATGGTTGCGACGGCCAGCGTCGTGTCGTTCACCGGGACCGAAGTGCCAGTGAGCGCCCCGGACTCGGTCTCCACGTCGAACGTGTCGCGCTCGGAACGTTCTTACGACTCAAACCGCGAGTCGGATGACGACGAACCCGCCGGTGACGACACCACCGATGGCGACTCCTCGAGTGACGGCGCCACGGACGAGCCACGGGGCAGCGGACGAGGAGAGGGCTCGGGACCGGGCAAGGGCGCCGGTCGGGGCGCGGGTGGTCCGGGTGAGGATTCCGGGCCGGGCAACGGCGCAGGTCAGGGTGACCGCAATGCGGTCGGCCAGCAGCCGGGTGGCAACCCCGGCAACGGCGGCGGGAACGGCAACGGCGGCGGGAACGGCAACGGCGGCGGGAACGGCAACGGCAGCTCGGGTCAGGGGAGCAGCGGTGCGCCTGTCCCTCCCGCCAGTCCCGGCAACAGCGGGAGCGGAAACGGTGGCGTTGGTCAGGGCAATGGGAGGGGCAACGCCGCCCACTGACTGCCCACAAGTGACGCGCAAGGAACCCTGCGCGACGGACGTCCAGGTGACACCGCGTACCCTGGACGTGGATGTTCATCGACGGATTCGTCCACCAGCTGCCCGACATCGACCCGACCGAGACGTCGGAATGGCTCGACTCCCTCGACGCGATCGTCAACGGACGCGGTGGCCGCGCTCGGGCCCGCTACCTCTTGGCCCGGCTCATGGAACGGGCGCGCGAGCAGGGCGTCGGCGTTCCCGCGATGGTCACGACCGACTACATCAACACGATCCCGACGGAGCAAGAGCCGTGGTTCCCCGGTGACGAGTTCATCGAGAAGCGCATCCGTGCGCACATCCGTTGGAACGCGATGGCGATGGTCGACCGCGCCAACCACCGCTTCGACGGCCTTGGTGGTCACCTGTCGACGTTCGCATCGGCGGCTGCGCTCTACGACGTCGGGTTCAACCACTTCTTCCACGGCAAGGCGGACGGGGGGTTCGGCGACCAGCTGTTCATGCAGGGCCACGCCGCGCCGGGGATCTACGCCCGGGCCTTCCTCGAGGGGCGACTGACCGAGGAGCACCTCGATCGCTTCCGCCGTGAGGTGTTCGGCGGGGGACTGCCCAGCTACCCCCACCCGCGCCGGCTGCCGGACTTCTGGGAGTTCCCGACGGTGTCGATGGGGCTCGGCCCGCTGAACGCCGTCTACCAGGCGCGGTTCAACCGCTATCTGCTGCACCACGAGATGGTGGACACCAGTCGGGCCAAGGTCTGGTGCTTCGTCGGTGACGGCGAAATGGACGAACCCGAGGCGATGGCCGGGCTCTCGATCGCGGCGCGCGAACAGCTCGACAACCTCATCTTCGTCGTGAACTGCAACCTTCAACGCCTTGACGGCCCGGTGCGCGGCAACGGGAAGATCATCCAGGAGCTCGAGGCCACCTTCCGCGGCGCGGGCTGGAACGTCGTGAAGGTCATCTGGGGCCAGGGCTGGGACGAGCTGCTCGCCCGCGACGTTGACGGCGCGCTCGTCAACAAGATGAACACCACGGTCGACGGCGAGTTCCAGAAGTACGCGGTCGAGAGCGGCGCCTACATCCGGGAGCACTTCTTCGGTCCCGATCCCCGCCTCCAGCAGATGGTCGCGCACCTCTCCGACGACGACCTGCAACGGCTTCCGCGCGGCGGGCACGACTACCGGAAGCTCTACGCGGGCTACAAGATGGCCGTCGAGCACCGCGGGAGCCCCACGGTCATCCTCGCCAAGACGATCAAGGGCTGGACGCTCGGTGCGGGGCTCGAGGCCCGCAACGCGACGCACCAGATCAAGAAGCTCGACGCCGAGGCACTGAAGGCCTTCCGCGACCGGCTCTACCTCGAGATCCCAGACCACGAGCTCGACGACGGTGATCCTCCTTATTGGCACCCCGGGAAGGACTCACCCGAATACGAGTACCTGATGGCGCGGCGCAAGGTGCTGAACGGCTCGATGCCCGAACGCGTGGTGCGGGCCAAGCCGGTGCGGCTGCCCCCGGCCGAGCCCTACGAGGAGTTCTTCGCCGGCACGGGGGAGAAGGTGCAGGCGTCGACCACGAGCGCGTTCGCTCGCTTGCTCCGGAACCTATTGCGCGACGAGGGCATCGGCACGCGCGTCGTGCCCATCATCCCCGACGAGGCGCGCACCTTCGGTCTCGACGCGCTCTTCCGCGAGTACAAGATCTACGCGCCGTTCGGGCAGAAGTACGAGCCCGTCGACGCGAGCCTGCTGCTGTCGTACCAAGAGGCGCGCGATGGCCGGCTCCTCGAAGAGGGCATCACCGAGGCGGGTTCGATGGCGTCGCTCACCGCCGCCGGCACCGCCTACGCCACCTGGGGTCAGCCGATGATCCCGTTCTTCATCTTCTATTCGATGTTCGGGTTCCAGCGCGTCGGCGACCTCATCTGGTCCTTCGGTGACCAGCGGGGCCGCGGCTTCTTGATGGGCGCCACGGCTGGTCGCACCACGCTCACCGGCGAGGGACTCCAGCACTGCGATGGCCAGAGCCATCTGCTGGCGTCCACCGTGCCGACGTGTCGCGCGTACGACCCGGCGTTCGCGTACGAGGTTGCGGTCATCGTGCGCGATGGCATCGAGCGCATGTACGGCGACGACCCCGAAGACGTCTTCTACTACATCACCCTCTACAACGAGACGTACCCGATGCCGGCGATGCCGGTCGGCGCGCCCGACGGGATCGTGCAGGGCCTCTACCTCTACCAATCGGCACTGGTCGATCGGAAGCACCGCGCGCAGATCCTCGCGAGCGGCACCGCGATGCACGCCGCACTCGAGGCGCAGCAGATGTTGGCGGACGACCACGACGTGGCGGCCGACGTGTGGAGTGCGACCAGCTACAAGCAGCTCCGTGAGGACGCGCTGTCCGCGGAGCGTTGGAACCGGCTGCACCCCGAGGAAGCGCCGAAGATCCCGTACGTCGCCGAGTGCCTCAACGAGGTCGAGGGACCGATCATCGCGGTATCCGACTTCATGAAGGCGGTGCCCGATCAGATCGCGCGGTTCGTCCCGCAGCCTTTCGTGCCCCTCGGCACCGACGGTTACGGTTTCTCCGACACGCGCGCCGCGCTCCGTCGGCACTTCGAGGTCGACGCGCCGCACATCGTGATCGGTGTGCTCGACGGGCTCACGCGCACGGGCGACGTGAAGGCGGAGGTCGTCACCGAGGCGATCCACCGTTACGACGTGGATCCCGAACGTCCCGAACCGCGCACTGCCTGAGCGCGTTCCCCGGGCGGCACGTTGGAGTCGTTCATCACAGATCTGCTCGAAGACGTCGCCAGCATCGGCGGCGGCTGGCTCCTGCTGGTTGCGTTCTTCCTCGCGTTCGCCGAGACAGCGCTCTTCGCGGACCTCATCGTGCCCGGCGAGGTCGGCCTCATCGTCGCCGGAGCCGCGGCAGCTCGAGGTGACGAGCCACCGCTGGTTGCTCTGATCGCCGTCGCCGCGCTGGGCGCGACGCTCGGCGACTCGGTCGGTTGGCTGCTCGGCAAGAAGTTCGGGGTCCGACTGATCGAGAAGTTCGAGTAGACCCGCAAGCGGCTGGGTCCGAAGGTCGAGCAGGCGCGCGCCTACTTCACGAAGCGCGGTGCAGCTGCCGTGTTCCTCGGCCGGTTCGTCGGCGCGCTCCGCGCGGTGGTGTCGGTGGTAGCGGGCATGAGCGACATGCCGTATCGACGGTTCCTGCCCTGGAACGTGCTCGCATCCGTGGTGTGGTCCGGACTTGTTGTGTCCGCGGGCTACTTCTTCGGCCGCAACGTCGAGTCGGTCGTCGGCGACATCGGGCTCGGGATCGCGGGCGCGATCGTCTTCGGTGTCGCCGTGTACTGGTGGATCAAGCGCCGCCGCCGCACGCAACAGCCTGCAACGACGTAGCGCTCACGACGCTTGACGGCCGCCTTCGTCCATCTGCAGCGGATCGTCCTCGTCCCAGTCGAGCGCTTCGTCCTCGTCGGCGTCGCGCCACGTCGGCTGGTCGTCGTCGTCGTCGCTGTCGGCGAGCGACTTCTCGCCCTCGGTGAACAAGCCGTCGTCGAAGCCCTGCTTCAGCTCACGCGCTTCGCGGAACCGGCGGGCTCGTCCCTTCCTGGCCACGGCTTCACCTACCTCTCAGACATCCAAGAGGGCCATTGTCCCACGCGGAAGGAGGGTCGCGCGCACCCGCCCCCAACGGGGCGACCCGGGCCCTCCCCGTCCCGTTCTGGGGACGCTCAGGGTCGTGATGGCGACCTGAGCGTCACGAGAATCACGTTGACGCCGATCAGTGGCCGTGTTCGCAGCTCCCGCCGTGGCCTTCGATGCCGGAGAAGGGTCCGCAGGGGGTGTCCTCGAGCCACACGTGCAACATCGGCGCCGTAGCCCTCAGCACTCCGCCCGGCCGGCACTCCCCGTTCACGAGGCTCCCCGCCAGCCGCTGGCCGCTCGGGTCCCAGCAGAGGTTCTGGTGGTCGTGCCAGGTGGTGAGCTCGCCGGCGATCTCGGGAACGTCCTCCATCGCGGAGCCGGACGAGAGGATGTACATCGCGGACATCACCTTCTTCGTGCCGTCGGCCTGACGCTGGGTCACGATCGACTCGATCGCGCTGGCGTCGAGCGACTTGTCGTCGGTGAGGTGGTCGTGGTTCACGAAGTGCTCGAAGGCGCCCGGCCGCCGACCGTCGCCGATCGACACGTAGCCCGCGGCGACGACCGACGCCTCGTCAGGGAAAGCGGCGAGCGCGGCCCGGGTCTCGTCGATCAGGTCGGTGGCGCGCTCCTGCTGCTTCTCCGAGAGCCGTGGGTCGTCGACCGAGATGATCGGTCCTTCGACGCTGGCCTCGGTGCCTTCGGCGTGACCGTCGGCGTCGTGCTCGTGGGCTTCGGTCTCGCGATCGTCGCCCCGGTGTTCGTGTGAAGATGTCGCTTCGCCGTGACCGTGCTCGTGGCTGGCGCCGTGGGTGTGCTCGGCGGCCATCGCGGGCATGGCGATGGCGAGCACGAGCACGGTCGCGAGCCCGACCGCGGCGACGTTGGCGCGGGCGACGGGACTCTGTCGCAACAGCGCCACCAGACCCGCGGCAACGGCCAGTCCGGCGAGGACGGCCGCGAGGAGGTCCTGAGTGCCCACCGCCTCGACTACGGCCAATGGCCCGACCAGCCCGACGGTGCGTGACAGCACCCAAGCCAGGAGCGCGCCCGCGTTCAGCGCCACGCCCGCGGCGATCAGCAGCCGGTGGGGCCAGAGCACCGCGAGTGCTGCCCACGCGAGCTGCGCGGCCGCGGCGGCGGCGAAGAGCCACGAGAGCGTCGGGTCACCGTTGTGGGTGCCCGCGGCGGCGGCATGCACCAGCCCGGCGCCCGCAGAGGCGGCGGCGGCGGTCGCGAGCGCGGTGGTGAGGCCGGAGCGAACGACGGGGGGAGTGGTCTCGGTCATGGACAGATCATCGACCTGTGCCGCCAAGAGATGACCCGCGAAATGTGAGGGGATCGTGAAGCGCCCTGGCCGACCTACTCCGCGAGCGGCTTGGCGATGCTCAGCTCGTGGCCGTCGGGGTCATGGAGGTGGAAGTAGCGCTCGCCCCACGGTGCGTCGCTCGGCGCCATGTCGGGCGTGTAGCCGGCAGTGACCGCGCGCCGATGGGTGGCGTCGACGTCGTCGACCCAGAAGATGACCCGACCCCAGATCTTCTGGACCGGCGCGTGCGCAGGGTCGAGTTGGAGGTTGAGGAAGCTCTTCGGTCCGGCTCGGAAGGTGACGAACGAGGATCGCTCGTCGCCGGCGAAGAGCTCGAACCCGAGTGTCCGATAGAACGTGACCGATCGGGCCATGTCGGAGACGGCGAGCGTGATCGCACTGAGCGACCGGATGGTCATGCCCGGCAGTCTTCGCCGCGCGAACGGCGTTCGCAAAGGCTTCGCGGAGAGACCGGCGGCTACGATCGTCGCCTCGCGACGTCGGTTGCGAACGGGCGATTGGCTCAGCCTGGTTAGAGCGCCGCTCTCACACAGCGGAGGTCACTGGTTCAAATCCAGTATCGCCCACCCTGTTTGCCCAGGTCAGACGGGCTGTTCGGGAGCATCGAAAAAGGCACGTCCTGCGCGTCCCAAAAAAATCCCAAGTTCAACGGGTGGGGCGGCAAGCAGGTGCACTCGGGTGATGCGCAACTCGCAGGGCTGGTCGCAGCTCGCCTCGGAGTCGAGTTGTTCGACAGCGGGCTGTTCGCACCGCCTCCGGCGAGATGTCGAAGTCGGCCGCGATCGTCGCGACCGTCAGATCACCCCGTCGAACGATCCGGACCACATCACGCTTGATCTCCGCAGGAAACTTCTTGGGCATGGCGACATCCTCTCCATGGGAAGCGACCTCCCGGTCACCGCACGCGAGCGCGAGGGAGCGCACCATCGGTTCGAAGGACGCTCGGAAGAGGTCGTCGAAGTCATCATCACCGGTCCGGTTCGTATTCACCTCCATCCCTCCAGCAACACGCCGCGGAGGTGCTCGAGGTTTGGCCGCACCGAGAGATCGTGCCCGACGCGCCGGACCACCGGCCGTCTGGCGTCAGGAGCCTGTTCGGAGCACACGTATCGCTACCGAGATGGCGGACTGCTGACGGGAGCGGTCGCGGAGCTGGGCGGCCACACCGGGGCCGCGGACCACGGCGTTGTCACCTCGATCTGACTCGCGACCTGCACGAGGACATCCTCCCGACCAAAGCGCGCCACGAGTTGGACTCCGAGCGGAAGTCCTGTGGACGGACTGCGGCCCAGTGGCAGAGAGATGGCGGGCTGGCCGGTGACGTTGCTGAACGAAGTGAGTGCCGAGATTGCGCCGGCATTTCGGTACATCGATTCGATGTTCGTCGTGTCGAGCACTCCGAGCTCAGGTGGTGGCACGGCGATCGTGGGGGTGAGGAGCAGATCGTGGTGCCCGAAGAACCGGGCCAGCTCGTGACCGGCGCGCTCGACGGCTTGCAACGCCCGCACCATGTCGGTACCGGTCGTGTTCTTGCCGAGGTGGTAGATGACGTGGGTGAAGGGTTCGAGATCGTCGTCGCGGAGCCCGCGTCCACGCGCGGCGAGTCGATCGTCGATGTCGGCTGCCATGGGTGTGGACATGACCACCCGCAAGACCGTCTGGAGGTCGTCGAGCGGATAGGTGGGTGTGGCCTCGACGACTTCGTGCCCGAGCCCTTCGAGCACGCGCGCGGTCGACTCGGTGACGGCGGCGCATTCGGCGTGCACGGGTTCGCCTTGGGGCGTGACAGTGCTCAATGCGATTCGGAGACGCCCCGGATCGCTGCCAACTTCGTCGATGAACGGGCGCTCGGGGGCCGGGGCCCAATAGCCGTCGCCGGGCACCGAACCCGCGGCTACATCGAGCAGGAGCGCGCTGTCGCGCACGGAGCGAGTCAGCACGTGGTTGACGCTCATGGGGTATGCGAACGCACTGAGCGTGGGGTGGCTTGGGGTGCGTCCGCGCGTCGGCTTGAGACCGACGAGCCCGCACGCCGATGCGGGGATGCGGATCGAGCCACCGCCGTCATTCCCGTGGCCGAGGGGGACCATGGCGGAGGCGATCGCCGCGGCGGTACCACCCGACGAGCCGCCGGCGGAGTGCGACAACGAGTACGGGTTCCTCGTGGGACCGTGCAAGAGGGGTTCTGTTGACGCGTTCCGACCGTATTCGGGCACGTTGGTCATGCCCACGACGACAAGCCCCGCGCGTCGGTAGCGCTCGACGATGATCGAATCCTGATTCGCGACCTCGTCGGCCCGCAGCCGAGAGCCGCCGGTGGTGCGCATCCCGCTCACTTCGGCGCCGAGGTCTTTGATGACGAACGGCACACCCGCAAGTGGGCCGCCAGACGCGGTGTCGGCATCGACGAGGGCCGCGTCTGCGCGGACTTCGGTGACCGCGTTGACGATCGGGTTTCGCGCGTCGATGCGCGCAAGGGCATGTTCGACGACTTCACGCGCGTGGACATCTCCGACGCGGATGACCGCAGCGAGTGCGACCGCATCGAGGTCGTCGAAGAGCTCGTCCATCCCGCTACCGGCGTCGCTCATCGCGGCACCGACTCGGAGAGCATCGCCGCGTCCGGGTCCACTGTCGACGGGGCCTCGAGCGCGCCACACACGACATCGGTGACGTGGGCGACGAACTCGGCGGAGTTCAGCAGCAGTCGATCACCCGCCTCGATCAGCGTCGCCCGTTCTGCGAACAGGCTCGTGAGGAAGAGGGCGTAGGCCACGAGTCGCTCTCGCCGCACCGCGACGGGGACATCACTCATGCATTGCTCGAGCAGCGACAGCGTGCGGGCCGTTTGGGCGCTCCGGGCCTCGGGTTGTGCACCGCCGCGCAGGGGGCTGCTCATGAGGTCGATCAGCTGCGGCAGGATCCGAAGGAAGTCTCGGCCGGACTCCGTCTCCAGCTCTCGAGCGAGAGCCTCGACGTTGGCGGCCACGATGGCTTGTATCGATGGTGAGGATTCGAGCTCGTGGAGTGCGGGTCGGAGGTGCTCGTCCATCGCGGTTTGGTGCGCCGAAAGGATCGCAACCACGAGGCCATCTCGCGAGCCGAAGTGATAGTGCAACGCGGATGCGTTGCGTTGACCGGCAAGCGCGTTGATCTCCCGTAGGCGCACCCGGTGGATGCCATGGACGGCGAAGAGGCGCTCACCAGCGCGCAGCAGGCGTTCCTTCGTGGTCTCGGCCTCGCGCGCAGTCACCATCGGTTCAACGATATTCAGTGGTGACCCGCGCCAAGGGGGCCGGGAAGTCTTCAGTGCGAAGTTGGGCATCGGTGCCGCCGTCGACGAACACGACCGAGCCACAGAAGAAGCGCGCGTCGGGTCCGAGGAGGAAGTGCACGACCCCCGCGAGCTCGTCGGCCGTCCCCGATCGGCCGATGGGGACGGGGAACGCGTCGACCAGCGGGCCGATCATGGTGTCACGACGGGTCTCGGCGAGCAGGGGAGTGTCCACTTTGCCCGGCGCAACGGCGTTCAAGGTGATGCCGGCACCCGCCCAATCCCTGGTCGGCGCATGACGTCGGATCCAACGGGCGATCGCGAGCTTCGTCGCCGGATAGGTGAGGACGGAACCCGCGACGTCGCCGGCCGCGCGTGCTGCCGCCTCGTCCCCGGCGAGACAGTGCTCGACGACGGCCATCGGCACCTCTGGCTGGCAGGTGGTCGAGTTCGAGCTGATTCCCACGGCTGCTGGACGATCGCCCCGCGCCAGGAGCTCGCGGAGTCCCGCGAGCAGGGTGACAGTCCCGAAGTAGTTCACGGACGTGAGGAGTCCACCCGGCCGATCGGTGAGGCCGGCGACGCCGGCGCACGTGACGAGCCCATCGATCGCATCGGTCATCGCGGTGACCTCTGCGATGGCCACGGCGCGACCGTCGACGGTTCCCAAATCGACGACCACGTCGGCATCGCGCTGATCGATCCCGATCACCCGCTGCCCGTCAGCCTCCAGGCGCGCGCGGGTCGCCGCGCCCATCCCCGACGCCGAGCCCGTCACGACGACGGTGCGCATCGTCGCTCGCTACTTCGCGAAGCGGATCTTGACGAGGATGCTCGCCTCGGGGAGCAGCGAGCTGTCGTCATTGACGAAGATCACGCACGGCGGGTTGTCCGCGTCGCAGATCGCCTTGCCGACCGGCCCCTCGACCACCTCGATCTGAAGCTCACCTTCGCCGGTGGGGTCGGGTTGGAGGATCTTGCCGCGGGCCAGGTCGCAACCAGCCGTTCCCTCCGAGCGGTCCGGGCTGCACTGCACGACGTTGACGACGCCGCCCGGCGAGAAGCCAGACCAGCGCACGGTCACGAGCTGGCCACCCTCGAGTCCGCGATCGGGTGAGACCTCGGCCAAGCGATCGAGCTCGGGTCCCTCCTCGATCGGGATCTTGTTCTTGGATCCCTTCTCGGTCGCGTCCACGAGATCGGTGACGCCCGGAACGGCGTGCTCGGGCAGCCGCGCGAGCGCCTCCTCGTCGTCTTCGAGGAATGCCGCGAAGAAGTCGACCACCGACGCGACGACGCTCGGTCCGGCCGGCCCGGACGGGGTGGCCGCCGAACCGTGGCCCCCACCTTCGACGGTGAGGAACGCGCGAGGAGCTCGTGCAGTGTTGAAGACGCGCGCGATGTCTTCGTACGGCACGGCGGAGTCTTCCGTGCCGTGGACGACGATGAAGGGTGGCATCTTCTTGAAGTTGTAGTCACCGTCCCCGTACGGCGACGGCGTACCCGCGAGCACCGCGGCGGCTTTGATGCGCTTGTCTTTGCAGCACTCATGCGAGATCAGACCCATCGTCGTGATCCCACCGTTGGAATGACCCGCGACGCCGAACGCCTTCGCGTCGATCAACCCTGCGAGGGGTCCGTCGTCGTCCCGGGAGAGGCCGACGATCTCGTCGTACACGAAGCTCACGTCGGCGGGCTGGTTCACGACATCTCCAGCATCGGGCGGCGTCTCGTTGCCGCCGCTCGACAGGGGAAACTTCGGTGCTGCGACGACATTTCCAGCGGCGACCAGCTCCGCGATGAAGTCCTCGTACGTCGCGGGCGTCGCACTGAATCCGTGCGAGAAGACGATGATCGGGTACGGGCCGTGGTCGGTGTCGGGTACCGCATCCGGCACCGCGGCGCCGCCGGCGCCGAGCGTCGGGTAGAAGATCGACGTCTCGAGCGTGCGTTCGGGCTTCTCGGGAGAGTCGCCGCTCAGGGGAGTCACGCGGGTGTCGTCGACGAACCTCTCGACGATCACACCGACGCCGTGCGCGGACTGGCCCGCACTCGCTGGTGTCGCTGACACGACTAGGATCGTGAGCGCCAGCAGGACCGCAATGCCGTGGAACCGACCGCGCGGGCTCATCCGTGTCCTTTCGACCTGCCCTGTTGTTGCCCGACGATAATCACAATGATTAGGTTGCGTCGGATGGTCGAGGAGGCGGTCAACGGGGCGAACACCTGGGACCGTGTCGCCGACGTCGTGGTGGTCGGCTCCGGTGGCGCCGCGCTCACCGCGGCGACGCTCGCGCACGACGCGGGCTCCGAGGTGTTGATCCTCGAGAAGGCCGACTTGCTGGGCGGCACGACCGCGGTGTCGGGCGGCGGCGTGTGGCTGCCCGGCAACCACGTCATGGCCGCGGCCGGGATCGAAGATGACCGAGAGGACGCGCTCACGTACATCCGGCGCGTCACCGCGGGAAGTGAGCCCGATCCCGAGCTCCTCGAAGTGTTCGTCGACACCGCCCCCGAGGTCCTCCGGTATCTCGAGGACCACACGCCACTGCGGACCCACATCTCACCGCTGCCCGACTACTACTGGCCCTGGGGCATCCCGGGACACCGCGCGGTGCCGGCGCGGTGCGTGGAGGCCGATCCGTACCCGGTTCGCGACGAGCTGCCGGATTGGGCGGACCGGCTCGTCAAGCGCGGCACGCTCATGTCACTGGGCACTGCCACGACGCTGACCGAGGACCTCACGCCGCAGGCACCGGGGCTGCAGGAAGAGCTGCGGCGTCGGGAGGCGCAGGACATCCGGCCCAAGGGTGCCGCGTTGGTGGCGCGGCTGTTCCGCGGATTGGTAGATCGAGGCGTCGAGACCATGCTAGAGACTCGGGCGCGCTCGGTCGTCATCGATGACGCCGGTGACGTCGTGGGTGTGATCGTCGAGCGTGGGGACGAGGAGCTTCGCATCGGTGCTCGGCAAGGAGTCGTGCTCGCATGCGGTGGCTTCGAATGGAACCGCGAGCTCGTGCGCGCGCACATCGGGTACGACGTGAAGCCGCTGACGCCACCCAACAACGTCGGGGATGGGCTGAGCATGGCGATCGAAGCAGGCGCGCAGCTTGCCAACCTGGGCTCATACTGGGGCACCCCGGCGATGTTCGACCCAGAGATCACGCGCGACGGCGAGCTAGTACCCCAGTTCGAGTGGGGTCGAGGCTCGCCTGCTTCGATCGTCGTCAACCGGCACGGACGACGCTTCGCGAACGAAGCCCTGCCCTACAACGACTTTCCGAAGGCTTTCGGCACGTACGACCCCAACGCGGTCGACTTCCCGAACGCGGCCCCGGGGTTCTTGATCTTCGACAGCTCGGTCCGCGCGAAGCAGCGCATCCTCTCTCTGCATCCCGGTGAGCCGGACGCTGATTGGGTGATGAAGGCTGACACGATCGGCGAGCTCGCCGACGTGACCGGGCTCGAGCGGGCGGCCCTCGAACAGACCGTCGACCGATACAACGAGCACGCCGCGCAAGGCGCGGACCCCGACTTCCGCCGTCACGAGGTCGGACTCATGTCGCCCGGAAAGCTGGCGCCGATCGTCGAGCCGCCGTTCTACGCGGTGCAGATCTACCCCGGAACCCTCGGCACGAACGGAGGCCCGCAGATCGACCGGAACGGCCAGGTCCGGCGCCAAGGTGGCGGCCTCGTCGGGGGTCTCTATGCCGCGGGCAACGCCGCGGCGAACGTGTTCGGCTGGGCCTACCCGAGCGGCGGGGGCACCCTCGGGAACGCCATGGTGTTCGGGTACCTCGCCGGGCGTCACCTCGGCGCACAACCGCGACGAGACGTCTAACCTGGACGCATCGGCCCGCAGGTCAGGCGCGCGACGAGTGATCGACGCCCGTGTCCGACTCCAACCGTTCATCCGCTGCCAGGCCTGAACGTCGTATCGCACGTTCGTCGGTGCCGAGATACGAGGCAATGACGGCCGGGTTCGCGCGCACCTCTGCCGGTGAGCCCTGAGCGATGACCGCGCCGGCCTCGAGGCAGTAGATCCGGTCGCTGATGGACATCACCATCGGCATGTCGTGCTCGATGATGAGCACGGCGGAGCCCAGCTCTTGTTGGATCGTCTTGATCAGCGGCCCGAACGCCTCGGTCTCGCGTTGGGCGACGCCGGCCGTCGGCTCGTCGAGCAGCATGAGGCGCGTGTCGAGCGCGAGGAGCGCACCGAGCTCGACGATGCGGCGAGTGCCGGTCGACAGCTCCGCGACCAGTGTGTCGGCGTAGCGACCGAGACCGAGGTACGCGATGATCTCGTCGGCTTGCGAACGCTTGTGCCGTTCCACGATCGGCGACGGCGGCAGCGCGAGCATCGAGGGAAGCAGCAACGACCGCTGCCGGGCCTCGAGCGCGACCATGATCGTCTCGCGCACCGTCAGACCCCCGAAGATGCGAGCGTTCTGAAAGGCGCGTCCCATGCCGTGGCGCGCTCGACGGTGAGCGGGCATCGCGTCGATCGCGGTTCCGAACACCTCGACGTGTCCGGTGGCGCGCACGAACCCTGAGACCGCGTTCATCAGTGTGGTCTTGCCCGCGCCGTTGGTACCGATCAGTCCGACCACCTCGCGGGGGCGGACCTCGAGGCTTGCGCCGCCCACTGCAAGCAGCCCGCCGAAGCGGACCTTCACGTCATCGATGCGCAAGGGCGCGGCCGCGTCGACCTCGGGTCTCGCCGAACGGGTGGAGAGCCGCGCGACGCCGTCGGTGGCACGCCCCGCACGCGGTGTCCACCCTGTGCGCCGGGCGAGCAGCGCGAGCAGCTGGTGGCGGGCCGAGTCCACGACCGAGACCAGACCGCCGGGGAGGTACAGCAGGAGGATCAGCATGCCGATGCCGCTGCCGAACAGACGCAGCTGCGGCGTGTCGTTGAACACGATTGGCAGTCCCACGATCACCAGCGTCCCGAGCACCGCGCCGGTCACACTGGACAAGCCACCCACGACCGAGACCGCGAGCACGCGGATCGATTCACCCGGAGTGAAGAAGTCGGGGATCATCGTCGAATTGCGCGCCGCGAAGAGCCCCCCGGCGAACGCGGCGATTCCACCAGAGACGGCGAACGCCACCAGCTTCATCCGAGTCGGTGACACCGTGTACGCCGCCGCGTTCTGGTCGTTGTCGCGGACGGCCAGCAACGAACGCCCGATCCCGGTCCTCCGGAGATGACTGACGAGCAGGATCACTCCGAGGAGGCATATGAAGCAGAGGTAGTAGTAGGCCTGCTTGTCGCTCGCGAGATCCCACTCGCCGATCCCGGGGATCTTGATGATGGGCGGTTCGAGTCGCGACCCGAAGCCGGTGAAGGAGGTGTTGAAGCGCGGTAGGAGGATGACGTAGTTGCTCACCGCGAGCGCGAATCCGAGCGTGATGATTGCGAGGTAGAGCCCGCGCACGCGCAATGCAGGGATCCCGATGACGACCGCAACGCCAACTCCCCAGACGACTCCGAGAGCGATCGAGGGAACGAAGCCGAGTGACTGGCCGTAGTACGCGGTGAAGTAGGCGCCGATCGCCACGAACGCGAACTGGCCGAGCGAGATCTGGCCGGCCCACCCGGTCAGGATCGTCGCCGAGACTGCCACCATCAGGAAGACGAGGATGTACGCGTACTCGTTCAGTCGGCTGGGTTCGGTCACGAGCTGCGGAAGCACCAGCCCGAGTGCCAAGAGCGTGGCGACGCTCAGGTAGCGGGTGCCCCGCGCCATCGGGTGTCGAAGCAGCTCGGTGGCGCCCGCCCGTGACCTGGGGGCCAAGGACCAGGCGCTCTCGTCGCGTCCTTGGGCGCGGGCGCGCAGCAGGACCAGCACCACGAGCAACACGAACATGACGAGCGTGTCGGTACCCGGCGTGCTCGGATTGTTGATCAACACCAGCATCTCGACGACGCCGATGACGACGCCACCAACGAGCGCCAGCGGGAACGACACCATGCCGCCCACGAGCGCGGCGGCCAACCCGCGCAGGAGCAGGTCGGGGCCGAGCGCGACGGAGACTTCACTGGTGCGCTGGTTGAGCACGGGACCGGCGATGAGTGCGGTGAGCGCGGCCAGCGCGCCGGCAATCGCCCACACTTGCGTGGAGACTGCCTTGACCCGGATGCCCGACAGGGAAGCATTGGCCGGACGGTCCGCCGCGGTCCGCACCGCAAGCCCGAAGCGAGTGCGTTGCAACAAGAAGGCGAGCACGCCAACCAGCGCAGGCACGACGACCAGCACCACGAGATGCTCACCGCGCACACTGAGGTTGCCGATCGTCCAGATGTTGGTGATCGGGGTCGGGAAGGCGACATCGCGGTCGATGGTCGGGAGCTGGAGCTGGAGGAAGAGCACGACCTGTGACACGCCGATCGTCGCGACGAACAACAGCAGGCGGGGCTGGTTGAACAGCCGGCGGACCACGAGCAGCTCGGTGAGCGCGCCGAGCAGCACACCGGTGAAGATGGCCAGCGGGAAGGTCACGTAGTACGGCAGACCCTCGTTGGCGAACAGCACGGCCATCGCCGACGCGCCGAAGGCGCCGATCTGGCCCTGCGCGAAGTTGACGACACCGGACGCTCGAAAGATCAACACGAGGCCCAGCGCGACGAGCCCATAGACCATCCCGCGCACGACTCCGTTGAACACGGCCTGCTCCGTGATCGTGAACGCGAAGGTCATGCGCCCTCTCCGGAGAGGAAGACCGCGCGCAGCAGGTCGTCGCGCGCGAGCAGATCCTGCGCGGGGCCTTCGAAGCGGATCCGGCCACGTTCCATGAACACCGCACGATCCGCGAGGGCGAGTGCCACGTTCACCGACTGCTCGACGAGGATCATCGACATCCCGGCCCGCTTGAGTCCCTCGACGACCTCGAGGAGCTCCTGGACGACGAGGGGAGCAAGCCCGAGTGACAGCTCATCGATCAACAGCAGCTCGGGCTCGAGCATCACTGCCTTGGAGATCGCGAGGATCTGCTGTTGGCCTCCGGAGAGCGACGCCGCACGTGATGCGTGTCGCTCGCGCAGCACCGGGAACATCTCGAGGATCGCGTCGATTCGTTCCGCGCGGCGGGCTGGGTCCTCGATCAGCCAGCTCCAGACCTCGAGGTTCTCGGCGACCGTCTGATTCGGGAACACGCCTTCGCCACCGGGCACCTGGATCATGCCCATGGCGACACGGAGCTCGGGGTCGATGAGCGTGATCGTGCGCCCGTTCATCCTGACCACGCCACGGTCGGGAAGCACGAGCCCGCTGATGCAACGCAGGAGCGTCGACTTGCCCGCGCCATTGGTGCCGAGGAGTGCAAGGACCTCGCCTCGCTGGAGCTCGAGGTTGATGTCGAAGAGGATCTGCACCGGCCCGTACGACGTGTCGAGGTTGTGCACCTGCAGCACGGGCACGTGCTCGGGGTCGGCGGCGATGCGCTGCTGCTCGGCTTGCTCGTCGAGGAGCTCTTCGACGACGAGCGAGATGTCGCGCTTCATGAAGCGCGCGCCGTTGAGCACCATCAGTCCGCCGAGCAGCGCCGCAGGTGGCACCACGACGGCGAGGGCGGTGCGTTCGCCGTACTCCTCGGCGACGGCAGCGACGATGAGTCCGCCGAAGAAGCCACCCAAGAGGAAGATGTAGAAGCCGATGAGCGCGAAGGCCTGGGCTCTCATCCGATAGGGGACCACCGCCGAGATCGTCGGTCCCACCTGCGTGAACGCCGCGAGCTGACATGCGTTCGCGGCGGCGACGAGCACGATGAGCGGTTCGACGGCGTCGAGCTGGGTGCCCACCGTCAAGAGCACGCCGTAGGCCAGCACCAGCCAGCCGAACAGCCGCACCGCCCATCGGGGGTCACGCCGGAACAGCCGGTCCCCGTAGCGCCCCGCGATCGGGATGAGCACCAGCGCGGGGAGGAAGGTGAGTGAGAGCACCCAGCCCCGCTTGTAGGCAGAGAAGTCGTAGGTCTCGTCGAAGAGAAAGCTCAGGCGCACCGGAACGCTCACCAGCGCGAATCCGAGCAAGCCGATGCCGACCACGAGGTACCGGAAGGTCTTCACCTTCTTGAGGCGTGCGCTTGCCGCGCTGAGTCGGACGGGCGGCTCCGCGGACGAGTCGAGGAGCCGGCCCAGCACTGCTTCCTGCTCGTTTCGGCCGCGCGCTGGCTCACGGAGCACGAAGAGCGCGACCACGATCGCGAGAGCCGGCAGCGCCGCGGCGACCATCGCCCAGCGCCATCCCTCGAGGCCGCCTGCCCACCCCGCGACCGCGCCCACGAAGAACGGGCCGACGAAGAGGCCGAGCGGACGGCCGAGGTTCTCGAGCGCGAACATCCGGGCCCGGACGCCGATCGGGTACTGATCGGCGATCAGGGACGGGGTGATCGGGATGCGCGCCGACGCACCGAATCCGGCGCCAGCGCGCGCGAGGCCCATCTGGAAGCCACTCGCGACCGCAGCTGAGACCAGCATGAAGAGGACCCAGATCGACGTCGCTCCCGCCAGGATCCGGGTGCGTCGATAGCGGTCCGCCAGCCACGCGAAGGGGAGTGTGGCGACGACCAGCACCACCCCGCCCAGTGCCGTGAGTGCCTGCAGTGTGGTCTTGCTCACGTCGAGCGTGCGCTGGATGTCGGGCGCCAGCACCTGCAGCGCAACTTGATCCAAGGTCTCGATCACCGCGACCAGCAGCAGCGCCAGGACCATCGCGGCTCCCCCCGCGCGTAGGCCGTCGCGGAACGGCATGGGGACACCCCCGACGCCAGGTAGGAGGTCGTCGGGGAGGAGCTCGCCAGCTTCTGCTGCCGCCTGCGCGGCGCGGCGGGCCTCCTCCTCGGCCACGACGATCGCGGTCAGCGCCTCGGCTTCGCTCGCATCGCCCACTGCCGACCCATCCCCCCGGCATCCCCGCGGGGGATGCGTCTTGCCGTGCCTAATGATATCCATTACGCTGCTCGAGTCCGGGTGAGAGCGTGCAATGGGGGGAACTGATGCGAAAAGCATGTGCAGGGTGGGCCGTCGTGGCGGTGCTCGCGATGGCATTCGCGATCCCATCAGGCGCCGCGGTGTCGTCGAAAAAGGTACCCGGCGTCACAGACAAGCAGATCACGATCGTGGCGCTCGTCGCGGACCTCGACGGTCTGCGCAGCCAGGGCATCGCGCTGCCCGAGAAGCTCACGACCGACAACCTGCTCCTGAGGTGGCAGGGGTATGCCGACGCCTACGGCAAGATCAACGGTCGGCGCGTCGTCATCGAACCGGCGGTGTGGAACCCGATCGATGCCACGACTTTCGATGAGGCGTGCACGCAAGCCACGCTGGACAACGAGCCGTTCGTCGTGGTGAACGGCAACGGGTATCGCCAGAGCGCGGTGGGCTGCATCACCGTCGACAACGACACGCCGTTCTTCTTCGGTGAGTCCATCTATCCCGAGCTCACTGAGGCGTCGGGCAACAACCTGGTCAGCCTTGGCTTGTCCGCCGACGTGAACGCGGCCACGACTGCCGCGATTGCGAAGCAGGCAGAGCTCATCGATCCCGCCGCGAAGATCGCGATCCTCTCCTCCAACGAACCGGGGATCAAGGCCGCCGGCGACGCCCTCGAGGCCGAGCTGACGAGCTCCGACTTCGACGTGGTCGAAGTGGTCGAGGTCAACACGCTCCAGGCCGACTCCACAGCCATCAACCGCGAGTCCGCCGCCGCGGTCGAGACGCTGCGGGCAGCGGGGGCCGACACCGTGATGCTGCTCATCCCGTTCACGGCCAGCGTCGGCTTCTACGAGGAGGCCGCACGCAGCAACGCGGGCTTCGACGTCTTCATCGTCGACGCCGCGAGCTCCCTGTGCACGCAGTTCGGTGCGTCGCGCACCCCGGCCGCCGTGGCTGGAGTTCCGTGTATCACGACGTGGGACGGACGAGCGGTCCCGACGGCGGATGGCGTCGAGGAAGACAGCGAGTTCGAGGCCGAGTGCCGCGAGCAGTTCGACGAGTTCTCCGAGCAGCAGAGTCAACCCGGTGTGCCGGCGGGGGACATCGAAGCTGGTGGTGTGACCTACACGGAGGATTTCCCGCCGGCGGAGTGCACGATCATGAGTCTGCTCTTGCCGGCCATCGAGAAGGCCGGGAAGAACGTCACCTGGGACAAGGTCTACAAGAACTTGTTGAAGGTGAAGAAGGGCACGGCCGCGTACATGTCGAACGGCGAAGGCGGCTTCGGGAAGACCAAGCCGTTCTACGCCAACCAGGTACACGTCGTCACGTTGAAGATCGCGAACAAGGACACGCCCCAGGACGCCAACGGCACGTTCAATGGGTGTCCGGCTCCGGTGAACTGCTGGGTCCCGACCCTGGTCGACGGCGAGGAGTGGTTCCCGGTCGTCACCAAGTAGGGCGGATAGCCCGCAACACAAGGCCCCCCTTGTATCCGGGGCCCTCTCGCCGAGAGGGCCTCGGATCATGGGATGGGTCGCGCACAGACATCGAAACGCTGATCCATCTCGCGCGTTCGGGCAACCGAGCAAGCCCAACTGGAAGCGGTCGGGTGCCGACTCCTGGGTACGCGGTGACAGCCGCTGACCAGGGATCCGGACACCGGTCTGACCCCGAGGACTAGCGTCCGCCGCCGTGATCCGAGGACGAAGGCGCCTCGCCCCGACCGAGACCACCCGGCTCGGCCCCTACGAGCTGCGCGTCGAGGTCCTGCACGCCGGGACGCGCAAGCTGTCCGACGACGACACCGTTGTCGTTGACCATGTCGAAGCCTGAGGCTTCGAGTGCGCCGCTTGACGGTGATTGTGCCGACCCGACTCCCACGCCGACCAAGCCGAACCACGCGGCCGCGACGAGCAGCACGTTCAGCACTGTGACCCCGACGAGCACCTTGTGCGACTTCATGTGATCTCCTCACGCGTTGGACATCTTCCAGCACGACGTCCGCACTCGCTTGGAGGTTGCCAGTCAGCCGTGGCAGCTGCCGTTCCCTGATGACGGTGGCACGTCGAGTGCGGGGTTGCGATCGAAGAAGCCGACGGGGGACAGCAGGAAGCCTGTGTACTCCACGGGCATCACCGGCCAGTCCTCCGGGCGCACGAAGTGCGTGACGCCGAACGTGTACCAGAGCACCACATCAGTCTCGGTGATCGAGCGGTCGGCCTCGGTCCAGCGGGGGAGACCGTCGCCACCTTCGTGCTGGTTCGGGTAGTCGCCCGCGGCACGGCGTTCTTCGCGCACGTAGGGCGTGACCCACAGGTTGTGCTGCGCGAACCCGGCTCGCTTCCCGACGCTCGAGTCGGGGTGCGCGAGCAGCGTCGGCGTCGACATCGTGGGGATGAGCTTGTAGCCGACCGGTTGCCCGAGCGAGTTGGGTTGCGATGGATTGATGACGCGCCAGCACCGTGACGTCGCGGGGTTGACCTCACGTCGCGCCGCCATCTCACCGTCGAACCGCGTCGCCTTCTGTCGGAACGCGTTCGACCACGGGTTGTCGGGCCCGGCGTCGACGCGCTCGGCCTCGACTTCATAGACGGAGTTGTTGGTGCCGTCGACGTCGAGATCGAGTCGCGCGCAGAACATGTGCTGGTGGTTCGGGCCCGCGAGCCCGGGGGCCACGATCGTGGCGAACTCGGGGATCACGCCTTGCTCGATCGCCATGGGCGAGATGATCCCGCTCAGCTTGACCTCGAGCTGCACGTTCCCGTCGAGGTAGAGGTACCAGTAGAAGCCGTACTCGTAGTTCCCGACGGTCGCGATCGAGCTGATGACGAGCCGGCGTGACCGGCGCGTCTCGTTCGTGCCGCCTTGAAGGTCGTGGTGCTTCCAGAGAATCCCGTAGTCCTCTTCGTGCATGCATATCGCCTGCTCGACAACGTACGGATCGCCGGCTTCGGTCGCGAGCACCACGTCGAAGTAGTGGATGACACCCAGGCAGTCGCATCCGAGCTTGAGGGAGTTCGCCATGCGGCCGAGTCCCCACTCACCCGCGTCGAACGCGTTCTTCCAGCCGTGCATCGCGCCCGGGTCGCCGTATGGCACGACCATCTCGCTGATCGACGCGCGGTGCAGCACCGAACGCGTCCGCCCATCGTCGTCGTACGCGAGCGTGTGCAGCACCAGGCCCTCGTACGGGTCGAAGCCGACGCGGAACGACCACTTCTGCCACTGCACCAAGTTGCCGTCCACGGTGAACGACGGACCCTCGGGTTGGGAGATCTCGAGCGGCTTGAGGTCGGTGCGCATCGGCCCGACGTCCTCGGGCAGGTACGAGCCGCGGTTCGGTGGCAACGGCGTGATGCCGAGGTCGAGCACCTCGAGCACCTCGCCGGCACCTTGGTCGTAGAAGGCGATGACGCCTTCGATCGGTCGGGCGTAGCCGTTGTCGGTCTGGGACTCGCGCACGAACGAGATGCACCGGCTGATCCGGCGACCTTCTTCGTGCGGGCTCCCGAAGCTGCCGGCGGGCCACGGGTCGATCTGCACGAGGTCGAGATCGGTGATGCCGCGGCGCGCCATCGCCGCTTGCCAATCGGGATGGGCGCGCACCTTGCCGATCGCATTGCCCGACTCGCCGAACAGCAACGTGGGGCGCATCCCTTCGACGACCTGCCAGTCGCGCACTTCGCCCGCGGTGAGCGACACGATCACCTCGATCACTTCGAGGCCGGGACCGGTGACGAGCTGGACCTCAATCTCGCGGTCGACGGTCACGCCAGCGGTGTGAGCGGCGACCACGTCCTTGGGCGGCTCGTGCAGACGGACGTGAACGAACACCGCGTCTTCGGGCACCTTGCCGCTCGCCCGGGCGATCGCGACGGCGCGCGTGACCTCCTCGGGTGTCAACAGGTCGAGCGGGTGGGTTGCGACTCCGGTTCCGATGCTGGTCACGCCGGGACTCTAGTCCTGGGCTTCGAACACGATCGGCAGTGCCTCGTGGCGACGCATCCAGATTCCGTGCTCCCACGTCGGCGGGTGTGCTTCATCGAGCGCGAACGACGCGCGTCGCTCGTCAGCACGCCGTCGTGCACTGCCTGCGCACTGATGCCCAGCAGATCGTCAGAGGGGATACGGGTCGTCGACGAGCTGCTGGCCGTGGAGTGGCGCAGTGAGCGTCGGCACCACAGCAGCCTCGCGCGCGTGCTTCAGTAGCGGGATCAGCCCTCGCCGCGCCAAGCCACCTCGTCGTGCACGAGGGGACGAGCTCTCGGGTCTGGTGCTCGCGACCGTGCCCGATCTGACCGGTCGTGTGCACCTCGCGTACCGCCGTCGTGCCGACCGGAAGTGGTGGCGCCGGCGTTATCCCGGCGCACCGATCCCTGAGTGGGACCACTTTTCGTTGTGCGGACGAGGTGGCCTCATCGAGGCCGAGGCATGGCGCACGCTCGACTGCCGGTCGTGCGAGCGCATCATCGGGAACCGGCGGTACCGGCTCGCGAGGGAGGCGGGCGCCGCCACCTAGCGTCTTGGCTGATGCAGACATCGGGTGTGGCTTGCCGCCCCGATGTCGGAGGAGACGGAGCCTGCGGAGCCGACCAGTAGTGCAGTTCGCCACGTACCACGTGTTCCAGTGCCCGCCCTGGCAGCGGCCGGAGCAAGTGATGCAACAAGAGCTCGAGCGCGCCGTGCTGTCCGAGCAGCTCGGATACGACGGCATCTGGGTCGCGGAGCAGCACTTCGCGCCGTACTGCCTCACTGGCGATGCGTTGCTGCTCGCGGGTGTGCTCGCGTCGCACACCCAGCATGTGCACGTCGGTACCGCGGTGGTGAACCTCACCTTCACGCACCCGTTGCGTTTCGCTGAGCGAGTCGCCCTGCTCGATCACCTCACGAGCGGGCGGGTCGAGGTCGGCGTCGGTCGCGGCTACCAGTTCCCGCAGTACGGGGTGTTTGGCGTGCCCATCGACGAGACCCGCGCCATCTTCGACGAGGCGCTCGACATCGTCTTTCACGCCTGGGAGGCAGAAGACTTCACGTACGAGGGGCAGTACTTCCAGCTGCCGCGAGTGCAGGTGTGGCCTGTCCCGCTACGTCGGCCCGACGAGATCCTCCTGCACGCAGTGAACAGCGCCGAGAGCGTCGACAGCTCGATCCGGCGCGGACTCCCCGCGTTGATGGCTCGCCCGATCACGCCGTTCGTGGATCAAGTGGCCGAGCTGAAGCGGTACCGCGGCGCACTCGGAGCTGCCGGCAAGGATCCCGAGCCGTTCCTCGACCGAGCCACCGTCCTCAAATACGCGTTCATCGCTCCGACCAAGCACGAGGCGCGTGAGCTCCCGCGCCGGGCGTTCGAGTGGGACCTCGACATCCTCCAGGAGTTGACCACGCCGACGACGACCGAGATGCCGCGTGGCTACGAGTTCTATGAGGAGCGCGGCGGCAAGCTGCCGCCGTTCACCTACGACGAGTGGATCGAAGACCGGTTGCTGTTCGACGATCCCGACGGCTGCGCCGAGAAGATCGCCGCGTTGCAAGACGCTGGCGTGCGACGCCTCGTGCTCTGGATGGGGGTGGGTGGCGTGGAGCACGATCTCGTCGTGCAGTCGATGCGTCTGTTCGCCGAGCAGGTCATGCCGCAGTTCCGATGACCAACGCCGAGCTCATCGCTGCGCTGCCGAAGGCTGAGCTGCACCTGCACATCGAGGGCACGCTCGAGCCGGAGATGCTCTTCGACCTGGGTGAGCGCAACCGCGTGGAGCTGCCGTATCCGGATGTTGAGGCCGTGCGCCGCGCGTACGTGTTCGAGGACCTCCAGTCGTTCCTCGACATCTACTACGCAGGCTGTCGCGTGCTCCTTACCGAGCAGGACTTCTACGACCTCACGATGGCGTACCTGCGACGCGCGGCTGAGGACCACGTCGTGCACTCAGAGATCTTCTTCGACCCCCAAACACATACCGAGCGGGGCGTGCCGTACGAGACGGTGTTGGGTGGGATCACCGCCGCGCTGGCCGATGGCGAGCGTGACCTGGGTGTCTCATCGCGGTTGATCCTGTGCTTCCTACGTGACTTGTCGGCGGAGTCGGCGATGGAGACCCTCGACACGGCACTTCAGAACGGCGGGATCACCGCCGTGGGCCTGGACTCGGCCGAGGTCGGACACCCGCCTGAGAAGTTCCTGGCGGTGTTCGACCGGGCGCGAGCCGAAGGCCTGCGCACCGTGGCGCACGCGGGGGAAGAGGGTCCGCCCGAGTACATGTGGCAGGCGCTCGATCGCCTGCACGTGGATCGGATCGACCATGGCGTGCGCTGCACCGAGGACGAGCAGCTCGTGGCGCGGCTGATCGAAGAGCAGGTGCCGTTGACCGTCTGCCCCCTGTCGAACGTCAAGCTGCGCGTGTTCGACTCGTTGGAGCAGCACAACCTCGCCGAGATGCTTCGCCGGGGTGTTCGCGTGACCATCAACTCCGACGACCCCGCGTACTTCGGCGCCTACGTGGGTGAGAACTACGCAGCGTGTGCGGATGGGCTGTCGCTCACCGCGGTCGAGCTGATGGAGCTGGCGCGCAACTCGATCCGGGCGTCGTACCTCGAAGCGTCAACCCAGCAGACGCATCTCGAACAGATCGACGCGTTGGGGCAACAGGCGAACCTCTAGTCGGAGCGCCGGGAGGCCTTTTCGGCGCGCTTGGCGTTCTTCGCCGCGCGCTTCTCCTTGAGGCTCTTGCCTTCCTTCTTGTCCTTGCCGGATCGCGGTGACTTGTCTCTCATGGCCCAGAGACTATGCGCCCGTTCTCGCTGGATTGCGCCTCTTCGGCAGGGATGATTTGGGAGGTCCGCCGCTGACTGGACGCGAGGAGGGGTCTGCTACCGTTTTTCTCGTCAGCAGATCGGTTGTTGCGCCTGACACGAACCGCGTTGTCACTTCGCCATCCGAATCCCGATCACGGCCCCGAATCGGTTGCTGGCATGTACCGGGGCAGCGACAACATGGGAGCAACACAACAATGGCAAGAGGCACTGTAAAGTGGTTCAACGCAGAGAAGGGCTACGGCTTCATCTCTCGTGAAGGCGCCGACGACGTCTTCGTGCACTTCTCCTCCATCCAGGGTGACGGCTACCGGACGCTCGACGAAGGGCAGACGGTGGAGTTCGATGTCGCACCTGGACGGAAGGGCGAAGAGGCGCAGAACGTCCGCGTCGTCTGAACACCACGTCTACAAGCGTCAGCGCCGGGAACCTTCGGGTTCCCGGCGCCTTCGCGTTCGGGCTCAGTCGATGAAGGTGAAGAACATCACCTGGGTTGCGAAGGCCAGCACGTGTCCGGCCGGGTCCCACAGCACGGTCTCGGCCGACGCGTACCCGTCGCCAACGTGATGGGCGCGGTTGTGGCCCAGGATCCACTCCGACGTCGCATCCCCGAACAAGTGGACGGTGAGGTCGGCGCTCGGTGGCAGCCAACCGGATCCTGAGCCGAGCTTCTCGGCCACCGCGCCGGGCATCGTGTCGCAAAGCGCCACCACCCCCAATGGGTCCCACTTGCCGTCGACGATCGGCGGCTCGTTGAAGCGGAACCAGTTCGCACGGTTGGAGGTGGACGGTTCGTACGAGATCCATGGCAAGTGCCCGAGAGCCATCCGGCTCTCGGCCTGCTCCCAGAAGTTGAAGACCATCTGCCGCTCGAACCCCTTGGGCGCATCGGCCCACGACGGCGACTCCTCGGGCGGGGGCACCGTGGGCATCTCGAGCTCGGTGAACTCGAAGCCACGGCGCTCGGCACCGAACACAGCCGTGCATCGCAAGCCTTCTGGTTCACCGGTGTTGTGCAGCGATGCCGACACCTGAGAGATCGAGCGCCCGCGCCGCCACACCTCGACCTCGATCTCCACATCGCCCGGCTTCACCGCCGCGACGAAGGTGGCGGTGACGGACCGCAGCCGTTGGTCGGGGTGATCGAGCGCCGCGGCCATGGCTCGCAGTGCCACTGCCGTCACGACGCCGCCGTGCGGGACGATCGGACAGTTCCAGTCGTCGGTGAGCGACGCGCCGTAGGTATCGGCACGCCCGCCGAGCGCGTGCACCTGGGTCTGATCCAGGAACCGCGATCCGGTGGTCATGGCGCCGTCCTCCCGAGGGTCGGTGCTCGCGCCGGCACCGGATACTGCCGAGCACGACCACGCACCGGTTGGAAGCGTTCAGCGACGGCGTGATCGCCATCGCGATCACGTTGCTGGTGCTGAACCTCCAGGTGCCACACGTGAAGGACGGCGATCTCTTCGACGCGATCGTGGACGACTGGACGTCGTACGCCGCGTTCGTGCTGTCGTTCGCAGTGATCGGGATCATGTGGGTGAGTCACCACTCGATGTTCGAGCGCATCGTGACAGTGGACCGGCCGCTCATGTTCCTCAACCTGATCCTGTTGATGGGCATCGCGTTCTTGCCGTTCCCGACCTCGTTGCTCGCGACGTACGTGCGCGAAGAAGGTTCCAACGCGCACATCGCGGCCGCGATCTACAGCACCGCCATGCTGGCGATTGGTCTCGCGTTCCTCGGGATGTGGCTCCGGCTCGCGCGCCGGCCTGAGCTGCTCATCGAGGGGATCGCGCCCGAACGCATCCAAGCTGCGATCCGGAAGTCCCTCGTCGGCCCGGTTGTGTATGCAGTCACGATCGGGCTGGCCTTCGTGAGCGCGGCCGCATGCTTCGTGATCTACGCGCTCATGACGGTGTACTTCGCGCTCGGTCCGTCATCACGCGTAGCGACACCTGAAGAACAAGCGGCAGCCGCCGAAGCCGCGGCCGAAGGTGCGGAGGACTGACCGCTGGCCAACTTCTAGAAGCCGACCCACCCGTGGTCGCTAGCGAGCGTCTGTACGGCGCGTGCGGTGCGCGGTCCGTAGCTCGCCGGTCGTAGCGGCAGCGCTTGGCGCGCCGCCATGATGTCTTCGGGGCTGAACTCGCACGCGTTCGAGAAGGGATCGATGTCGTAGAGCCGGGCCGCGTTGCCGCCGAGGATCTTCTGCTTCACCTCGTCGGTAAGCGCCGGGTAGCCGTACCGCTCCTGGTACTCCGTGCTGATCTCGAACGCGCGAAACGCATCGAGCTGCGATTGCGGTGATCCGAACCAGATGGAGTCGGTGCCCCAGATGATGTTGTCGGGACCGACCGCAACGAGCAGCTTGCCGAGGGCGTGCGCGGCGGCGTCGAGGTCGCGCATGAGCAGGTACCACGTCGATCCGAGCTCGGCGTAGACGTTCTGACCGGGTGTGATGCCCGCGTCGCTGAGTGAGCGGATGAGCCGGTTGATGCCGCTTCCGTCGGGGTCGTACGGACCCTCGCGCTGCGACGACTCGTAGCCCGAGTGGTACACGACGAACGACAGATCAGGATGCGCCCTCGCCGCGGGGCCGATGTCGACTGGCGACGCGAACCGACTGCCGCCCGCCAGCCCCTTGTGGACGCACACGATCGGGGGGCCGACCTCGCGGACCTTGTCGAGGAACGCGTTGCCAACTTGAGGTCGCGACGCGTCGTGGTCGTCGAGGAACCAGCCCTGACCCGGTGCGTGTGTGTAGACCTTCCAGGCCGCGATCGGGTGCTCTACGACGAGCGGCTCCATCGCCGCGAGCTGCACGTCGAGCGGGCCGTATGCCGGGAGTGCTTGACCATGCATCAGGATGCGCCCGTCGTCGCACAGCTGGTCGGCGATCCGCCGGACCCGCTCCATGTCTTCGATCGTGAGCGCGCTGTCCTCCGGTGCGAACGGGATCGCCGACACGACGGCCACCCGCGTGTCGCTCCGTAGAAAGATCTCCTCGAGGTAGTGCTCGATCGAGTAGCAGAGCTGCGCGTCGGACTCACCGCACGCGGTTTGCGGGAACACCGCCCCGAAGTCGAACGCATCGGGGTGCTCGCCGAAGTCGAGGAAGTGCGTCTGCACGTCCATCACGAAGTCCGTCGACGGCGGTGTCGACGTTGTGGTCGTCGACTCGGGCACGCGGAGGGTGCCGCCGGCCGGCTTGCCGCGGCTCGCGCGCTCCTCGCTGCTGCACGCGTCCAGCGTCATCAGCATCACCGCCGACGCCATGCTGGTGCGTAGGAACGATCGCCGGGACACGCCGAGGCGACTCGCTTGATGGTCGATGGCGTCGCGAGTGCGACAAACCGTCTCGCGCGCGACGGGCGAAATCGGCAGCGGATTGAACTCGCCGTTGGACACCGGCCCGAGCTCGATGGGGAGGGGATCCTCGCCCTCGTCGTCTCGCACCCTCCGATGCTCGCGCGTGCGAGCGCTCAGCCCGGTGCGCCCGTGAGCTGACCGAGCAGACCGGTGATCCGGTTGCCCGACTCGAACAGGGCATCAGCGCGGGCGTGGTCGCCATCGAGGTTCGTCAACATCTCCCATGCCCAGGTAGAGCGCCACGATTCCGAACGCCAGATCGGGCGCTGGGAGGAGCTGCTCGAGGGGAGTACCGGCGACGATGCGGTCGACGGCCTCGCGCGTGAACTCGGCCCATGGCTCGACCCTGGCTGCGATCTCGGTGCGCAGCTCGGGGAAGGTCGTGCTCGCGGCCATCAGCTCAGTGAGCACCTTGATGTGCCCCGACTCCAGGTCCTCCCGGTAGATGTCGGTCGCGACCTGGAAGAGCGCCGGGAGGTCGGCGGCTTGGGCGACGGCGGCGCGGTAGCGCTCCATCCGCTCTCGGCTGACGAGTCGAGCACCAAGGTGCTGCTGCACTGCCGTACGCGCTTCTGGGAGACCGAGTACGGCATCGCCGGTGGCGCGTCCCACAGCGACCTGCTGTTCCGAGCCCTCTACTACCCGTCGGACAACGCGGTCGCGGTCACCGAGCCGGTGCCGAGCCGCAAGCGCTTCAACACGATGTACGGCGGCTACGAGAACGGGGAGTTCGCGCCCAGCGACCCGAGCGTCAGTCAGGGCCCAGGCGTCCTGCTGGCGTCGTACACATGGGGTCAGGACGCGCGACGCCTCGGCCAGCTGTCACCCGAAGAGCGAGTGCGCGTCGTGACCCAACAGATCGCACGCATCCATCCCGAGGTCGCGGAGCCAGGGATGGTGGACGACTTCGCCACGATGTTCTGGGACTCGTACCCGTGGACGAACGCATCGTTCGCGGAGCTGCTCCCCGGTCAGCAGTCGTCGATCCACGACGACGCGATGGCGCCCGAAGGTGCTGTGCACTTCGCCGGCGAGCACACGTCGCTCGACACCGGGTGGATCCACGGTGCGATCTCGTCGGCATTCCGCGCCGTGCACGAGATCGTCACGCGACCTGACTGATCGGGCGTACCGATTTCGCCGTCAGCACTCCCCGCTGGCGTCGCAGACACAGAACTCGTTGCCATCGGGATCGGCCATCCGGATCCAGGTGGCACCGTGCTCCTCGAGCGGCCCCTCACCGAGCCGGCGCGCACCCAGGCTCTCGAGCCGAGTCGCTTCCGCTTCGATGTCGGGCGTGTGCAGGTCGAGGTGCATGCGGTTCTTGCCCGCCTTGGCTTCGGGCACGCGCTGGAGCAACAGGTTCGGTCCGTCACGCCCGTCGGGCGCGAGCACCGTGTAGTCGTGAACGCTGCCGACGGTCACGTAGCCGAGCGCGGCCGACCAGAACGGCGCGAGTGCGGTCGGTTCGGCGCAGTCGATCACGAACGCAAGCTCCGGCACCGCGGTGGCCATTGCTAGTCGCCCAAGCCGGGGATGGTCGGACCGGTGAGGTAGCCACCGTCGATCATGAACTCCGAGCCGGTCGAGAAGGAGCTGTCGTCGGAAGCGAGGAAGACCATCATCTTCGCGACCTCTTCCGGCGTGCCGATGCGGGGGATCGGCTGCCCGTTGTACGCGTTGCTCTGGTCGAGGTTGGCGAACTCCGGTTGGCCGAGCATCTCCGTGGCGATGCCGCCGGGGTGCACGGAGTTCACGCGGATGCCGAAGTGACCGAGCTCCATGGCGGCGACCTTCGTCATGCCGCGCACCGCGAACTTGCTCGCGGTGTAAGCGACGAGACCGAGGGTGCCGACGAACCCTGACGTCGAAGACGTGTTGATGATCGAGCCGCCGCGCTGCTGCTTCATCTGCGGAGTCACGGCCCGCATGCCGAGGAAGCAGCCGACCTGGTTGATGTTGATGATCTCCATGTAGTCGTCGAGCGTGTGACCTTCCAACATTCGGACGCGCAGGATCCCGGCGTTGTTCACAAGCACGTCGATGCGTCCGTGCTGCTCGATCGTGGTGGCGACGATCGCGTCCCAGTCGGCCTCGCTGGCCACGTCGAGGTGCTGATAGGTGGCCGCACCGCCCAGGTCGGCGGCGACCTTCTCGCCCCGCTCGTCGAGCACGTCGCCGAACACGACTTGGGCGCCTTGGTCCACGAACTCGCGGACCTCGGCTTCACCTTGGCCGCGGGCGCCGCCGGTGACGATCGCGATCTTGCCGTCGAGCCTTCCCATCGGACCTCCCGTGGTCGGCGTCAGATTAGGACCGGCCTGGTTCGGGCATCCCAGACCGGACCGCCAGGTGGCGAATTCCGGCTCGAGAGGAGCTCGATCATGGTGGCCTTGCTGGCCGCAGGTGGCCCTGCCGACGAATCGACGGCGATCGTCTCCATCGCTGGGTTCGCCTGCTCATCATCGTGGCGTTCTTCGGGAGCGTGACGGGCCGGTTCGCCGGTGGTGCGATCGGACTGGTCGCCCTGGGTCTGGCGCTGTGGATCCTTGCGCTCATGTGGAACACCGTCGACGCCGCGTGCAACGAAGCGAGGGCGGGGCCGCGTCCAACCGGCCCCGCCGCCCCGCCCGCCCTAAGGTCGGCGCGTGCGGCTGCACTACGACGACGAGACTGAGCGCTTCCGGGCCGAGCTCGACGAGTGGCTCGACGAGCACGCGCCGTCCGAAGACCAGATGCGCGACCGACCGCTGTCGAGCGCGCACCTGCCGGATTGGGCGCGGCGTTGGCAGCGGACGCTCTTCGATGCCGGGTGGCTCGTGCCTGGCTGGCCCCCCGAGCTCGGGGGCCGCAACGCGACGCCCGTCCAGCAGATGGTCTACTTCGAGGAGCTCTCGTCCCGGCAGATCCAGCGCTCCCTGAACATCCAGGGCCTTTCGATCTTTGCTCCGTCGGTCATCGACTTCGGGACGGAGGAGCAGAAGCAGCGCTGGGCGCTCCCGGTGCTTCGAGCGGAGCGTGCGACGTGCCTGGGCATGAGCGAGCCGGGCGCGGGAAGTGACCTCGCTGGCTTGACGACGCGCGCCGAGCTCGACGGCGACGACTTCGTCATCAACGGGCAGAAGGTCTGGACGTCGGGCGCACACCACGCCGACTTCTGCCTGTGCTTCGTGCGCACCGACCCGTCGGCGCCCAAGCACAAGGGCATCAGTGCCGTGCTGTTGGAGATGACGACCCCGGGGATCACGGTGCGGCCGTTCCCGAGCTTCGTGGACAAGGCGGCGTGGGTCGACTTCAACGAGGTGTTCTTCGACGACGTCCGCGTGCCCCGCGAGAACCTCCTCGGTGATCTGAACGACGGCTGGAGGGTGGCCAACACGTCGCTCGCGCACGAGCGCGGGATGCTCTGGATCTACGAGTCGGCGCACCTCGATCGCGCACTCGAGATCGCGCTCGACGATGCCGGCGCGCGGAATGGCGGGCAGCGGCGGCACTCGGCGCAGCTGCGCGACACGCTCGTGGATGCCTACGTCGACGCGCTCGCGCTCCGCTGTCTCGGCTACCGCGGCTTCGCGAAGCTCTCCGCCGGGAAGGCCGCGCCCGAGCACCTGCTGCTCAAGTTGTTCGCGTCGGAGTCGAGCCAACGGCTGTTCCTCGATTTCTGCGAGACGATCGGCGTCGAGGCGCTCGACGTGGAGACGCGCCCGGTCGAGATGCGGGTGGACAACTCGTGGCCGTGGATGAACCGCTATCTCGGGTCGTTCGGCACGACGATCTCGGGCGGTACTTCGGAGATCCAGCGCAACATCATCGCCGAGCGCGTCCTCGGCTTGCCCCGCTGACCTCACCGTGCCGCAAGCGCGCCAGGACCTCGAGCAGTTCTTCCATCCTGACGGCGTCGCGATCCTCGGGCGCGTCGACCGAGACGCGGACGGCGCCGCGCTCCTGGCCGACTATCGCGCTCGGTACGGCACTGACCGGGCGTACCTGGTCAACCCCAAGGGGGGACAGGTCGGTGATGTGCGGGTCTACGAGAGCGTCGTCGACATCGCCGAGCGGGTCGGGTTGGCGATCATCAACGTCGGTCCGCGCTTCTGCGTCGACGCGCTCCGAGAGTGCGGTCAGAAGGGGATCCCGTACGCGCTGATCTTCACCGCCGGCTTCAGCGAAGTTGGGTCTGAGGGCGCCGCGCTCGAGCGCGAGCTCGCGGACGTCGCTCGCGAGCACGGCATCCGTGTCTTCGGACCGAACACGAACACCAACGCGTTCGAGCTCATGCCGGAGGTTCCGGGTCTGCGCGGCGGAAAGATCGGCCTGCTGAGCCAGAGCGGGCACAACGGCCGGCCCGTCGTGCAGGGCGCGCAGTACGGGGTCGGGTTCTCGCGCTGGGTGCCAACGGGGAATGAGGTTGATCTAGAGGTCGCGGACTTCCTCGAGTACTTCGCGTACGACGACGACACCGCGGTGGTCGCCGGCTACTTCGAGGGCTTCAAGGACCCGGCCGCACTCCGCCGCGCGCTGCAAGCGGCGAACGACCAGCACAAACCCGTCGTCGCGCTCAAGATCGGCGCCACTGCGGCAGGCAGTCGGATGGCGACGTCACACACCGGTCACCTCACCGGCAACGACGATGTGGTGAACGGACTGTTCGCGCAGCACGGCGTGACCCGCGTGAGCGACCTCGACGAGCTGCTGGAGACGAGCGCGCTGTTCGCGAAGCTTCCTCGCGGCACTGGGCCGAACGTGTGCCTCTACTCCATCTCCGGGGGATCCGGAACGCTGATGGCCGAGATCGCCGAGTCCGCCGGCGTGGTCATCCCGACGCTCTCGGCCGACACGCAGGCCAAGCTGCACGAGCTCATTCCGGACTACCTCACGGTCGCCAACCCGGTCGACAACGGAGGCCAGTTCCTCGGTCAGCCACAGGAGCAACGGCTGCGCGCGCTCGAGCTCCTGGTTGCCGATCCCGCGATCGATGTGATCGTCGTCGGCATCACCGGCGCACTCGGCGCGATGACCGACAACTTCGGGGCGGATCTCCGTGAGTTCGCAACCCGCGCGTCGAAGCCGATCATCGTCACGTGGAACTCACCCAAGATCGACGAACCGGGCTTCGCCGACGTGGTGGCATCGGGGTTCCCGATGTTCCGTTCCTTCCGCAACTGCTTCGCGGCGCTGCGCGACTTCTCTCGGTACGAGGAACGCGCCAGCAACTTTCGAGCTCGCCCGCCTCTCGAACCGACGGTCGGCGAACGTGACGCGACGGTGGACGCCCTTAGGACGCCCGGCGTCGTTGACGCCACTCGATCACGCGCGCTCCTCGAAGCGTTCGGAGTCCCGGTGGTACGCGAGGATCTTGTCACCTCGGCGCCGGACGCGGCCGCTGGGGGCGAGCGCATCGGATGGCCGGTGGTCATGAAGCTTGCGTCGAGCGCGTTCCCGCACAAGTCCGACGTCGGGCTGGTCGCGCTCGGTGTGGCTGACGTCGACGCAGCGAGCGCCACCTACGAAGAGCTCACCGAGCGCGCCCGGTCCCTCGACTCGGCTGCACCCATCGACGGCGTCGTCGTGCAGCAGCAGGTGAGCGAGGGCGTCGAGATGATCGTCGGGGCCATCGACGACGAGGTGCTCGGGCCGGCGGTGTTGGTCGGCACCGGTGGCGTGCTCACCGAGGTGCTCGACGACGCGACGGTGCGGCCCTTGCCGCTCGACGAGGGCGATGCGCGCGACATGGTGCACAGCCTGCGTGGCCATGCACTGTTGGCCGGAGTCCGCGGCCGCCCGGCGGTCGACGTAGAGGCACTGGTGCGGGTGATCCTCGACGTGGCGCGCTTGGCGACCGCGGCCGACGGGCGCCTCACAGAGCTCGACCTGAACCCCGTCATCGTGGGCATCACGGGCGCGACGGTCGTCGACTGGCTGGTCGTGGCGGGCGAGCCGCGTCCGTAGCATGGTGGCCGTGGTGGCGACCCCGACGACCGACCTGACCGTCGACGAGATCGACTTCGGCAACACCGAGCTCTGGGACCGTCCCGACTGGGACGGCATCTACGCCAAGCTCCGTCACGAGCGCCCGGTGTCGTGGCACACCGAGCCCGAGCTCGAGGGTCTGGGTCCGCCCGGCCCCGGCTTCTGGGCGCTCACGCGCTACGAGCACATCCAGCACGCGAGCCGGCATCCCGACATCTTCCTGTCGGGCAAGGGCACCAACATTCCCGACTTCCCGCCCGAGGTGTACGAGTTCCTCGGTTCGATGATCAACATGGACCCGCCGCGCCACACGCGGTTCCGACTGCTGGTGAACCGTGGCTTCACGCCGCATCAGGTGGCAGAGCTCGAGCAGAGCGTGCACGCCCGTGCCCGCGCCATCGTCGACTCGGTGTGTGAGAAGGGGACCGTTGACTTCGTCGACGAGATCGCGGCGGCGCTGCCGCTCCAGATCATCTGCGACATGATGGGAATCCCGGAGTCCGAGTATCGCAACGTCTTCGACAAGACCAACATCGTGTTGGGTGCCAGCGATCCCGAGTACGGCGGCACCATCACCGACGCCTTCAACGCCGCGTACGAGCTGTGGACCTACGCCCAGGAGCTGCGCGACGACCGGGTCAAGAACCCGCGCGACGACATCACGACCAAGATCGCGCTCGCCGAGGTGGACGGAGAGAGCCTCACGCCCGAGGAGTTCGGCTCGTTCTTCGTGCTGCTCGTGGTCGCGGGCAACGAGACGACCCGAAACGCGATCAGTCACGGGATGAAGGCACTCACCGACTTCCCCGAGCAACGTGCGATCTTGTTGGACGACTACGCGAACCTTGCCGACACCGCAGTCGAGGAGATCATCCGCTGGTCAACCCCGGTGATCCACTTCCGCCGCACATGCGCGGCGACCGACACCGAGATCGGTGGGCAAGCGATCAAAGAGGGCGACAAGGTCGTGCTCTGGTACAACTCCGCGAACCGCGACGAAGCCGTCTTCGATGACCCGTACGCGTTCGACGTGCAACGCGCGCCGAACGAGCACCTGGGCTTCGGCGGTGGTGGCCCGCACTTCTGCCTCGGCGCGCACCTCGCGCGACGCGAGATCAAGGTGATGTTCGACGAGCTGCTCCATCGGCTGCCCGACATCCGGGTGAGCGGCGAGCCCGAAATGCTGTATTCGAACTTCATCAACGGCATCAAGCGCATGCCCGTGACGTTCACTAAAACCCGCCCTATCGGGAAGGACTGACTAAAGGCGGGGAGAGTGGACAACGCCGCCGCCTCCGGACCGAAGCACTCGACCCCTTGCTCGGGATCCTTCGTCTCAGGA
>Ga0194132_10000451_pt1 | contig 84661 bp, 96 predicted proteins | sample TA2KigOf80mmetaG_FD_148612 | JGI IMG/M metagenome (GOLD analysis project Ga0194132, IMG submission 148612) | Freshwater microbial communities from Lake Tanganyika, Tanzania - TA2015054 Kigoma Offshore 80m | ecosystem: Environmental > Aquatic > Freshwater > Lake | place: Tanzania: Lake... | reverse complement strand
CCGGTTGGGGGCTCTCGCCCCTTGAACCTATTCGGATCTTGCACGTCTGCAAGAAACCCGAGTATCGCAAGGCTCTCGCCTGGCGAAAGTACAGACCCGGAGGTGTGTACCAGGTGGGCTCCCTGGAAGGAGCACAGAATCTGTTACCAGACTCTGCTTGTTCACGAGCTTGATGCTCGCAAAGATGCGATTTCTCGCACCGGCCGTACCTCTCTTGTCACCCTTAGGTGGAGAGATACGTGCCCAACTCACAACGCGGTTTGACGCCGCGTTGTCCAAATGAACCATCCTGTCCCGCTTTATCCAGTCCTTAGCTGGAAGACGGGGTAGGATGAACATCGCTCTATACAGTGTCGGCGGTCTGCCCTTCCCGCAAGTGTTTCAGCGGATGTCTGGTTTCACCAGGGCGCGACTACTCCGTGAAGCATGCTCACTACCGCTGGCTCCATCCCTAATTTTCGCAGCACATTGGCGCAGCCGGCGCACAGGTGTGCGAGTGCCATAATCGCCGCCTCGGGGTCGAGTTCGACCAAATCAGCCGCCACTCTCCCCTCCGCCAGGGTGAGTACGGTGGCGTTGAACACCAGGTCCTTGCTCGCCCCACCGGGCAAGGATCCATGAATCTCTTCAACGAGGTGCTCGGCTTCGACCTGCGCGCCAGCGCGCGCCATCTCCCCCATTACCTTTTGGAGGTAGCGTTTGGCCACCGTCACGGGCGGTGTTTGGTGGGGCGTGCGCCCCACCAAGGCTTTGACACTATCACTCCCATGAAACGCACAGCTATATACACGGTCCTCGCCGCCGCGGTTACCGCGGTCGTGGCTTTCTTCTGGCGGACGAAGACCCGCAAAGACGAGAGCCCGGACGAGGTATGAACGAGCACGAGGCGAAACGACCAACACCGCAAGGCCCCGACCTCAGCGACGATAGCGTCGAAGAGGCTAAGCAGGCCTTGGCGGCGATGGCCCTACCTGATGATGTTCGCGCCACCGTCGAAGCTCGGGGGCGACGCGAAAACGGTCTCGTCCTGGCACACAAAGACTCGGACGGTTGGGTGGGGGAGACGTCGATCTTGGGGCGCGAAACACGCGAGGCGCTGATCAACGCCCGGCTTGCACCCGGTGCGACGCGCGCGCAGGGTGCGGGAAACCGTGACCGATTGGAGGAGCCCGATCCGGTGCGCACCTGTTTTGAAAAGGACGCGGACAAGATTCGCTACTCCACCGCGTTCCGGCGCCTCGCCGGTAAATGCCAGGTCTTCGTAGCCCCGAAAAACGACCACCTACGCAACCGCCTCACCCACGCACTCGAGGTCGCCCAAGTCTCACTCTCCGTCGCGCGCATCGTCGGCCTCAACGAGCACCTCGTCGAGGCGATCGCAATCGGCCATGATTGCGGACACGGGCCGACCGGCCATTCCTGCGAGGAGGCCCTCACCCCGTATAGAGCCGACGGATTCGACCACGCCCCGTACGGAGCCGACATCACTTTGGCGGGATTGAACCTCTGCATCGAGACCCTGGATGGTATCCGCAACCATAGTTGGAAGCGGCCGGCGCCGATGACACCGGAGGGGGAGCTGGTCTCGATGTGCGACCGTATATCGTACGTCTGCCATGACTTCGCCGATGCGACCGTAGCTGGAATCGTCACCGAACGAGACCTCCCCGACCTGGTCCGCGTCCACGCCGGGGTGCGGCACTCCAAACAACTGGAGTACTTCATCGGAAAACTTGCCAGCAGCATCGCCACGCACGGAGTGATCGCGCTCGACGAAGAGGCAGCCGCCGTTCTTGACGCTTTCCGTACCGTTAACTTCGAGCGCATCTACCTACGTCCAGCCTCGATGGAGCAAGCCGAACGATCGGTGCGCTTGCTACGCGGATTGTGCGAACATTTCATCGATATGCCCGGCCAGATACCCGACATCGCAAGCGGCGAGGCCGTGCACCCGGGGAACGATACGACGACGGCGGCCGAACTGGCCGTGCGCTATGTCTCGGGCATGACGGACCGCTATGCGCTCGCCCTCGGCGTCGAACTGCTGGGCCTCGGCGCGAACGACCTCCCCAAGGGGGTCTGACGTGCATTTGCGAGCCGTCTCCGCGGCGGCGCGGATCGGGGCATCCCTTGAACCGTTCAGCCTCGAACAGATCGTCGTCACCGTCGACGTGGCCGACGTCCTCCACTTTGACCCCGCGTGCGACCAGATCGGGGAGGGTCAAACCTTCCCGCTCGCGCTGAGCGAAACGTACCTGCACCGCCATTGCGGGCGGTGCTTGCGACCGTACCGGTTCTCCGAGCGCGTCGAACGCTACGGAGAGGCCGTCGAGGAACTGCAGCGAGCCAAATTCTTGGCACGCGAAGCGGACGAAGCCAACGGTATCGCTGCGTTGCGTCTCGTGCAGCACGTGCACGCCATCTGTCGACGGGCGACGCGCCTGGTCGCCACCGGAGAGGCTCCGGGTTCGGCAGCGGGGGACGTGGAGCGGTGTGCCGCTGGTATACGTAAGCTCGTGGATGGGCTCGGGATGGCGGGGCGGGACACGTACCTGGACTGGGCGGCATCGATATCCGTGGATCCTGCGATGCTGCTCGAAGGTTTGCGCAAACGCGAACCGGAACGTTGGCGCGGGCGAATCGAGCACGCGCGCGGTGAGATGCGTCGGGGAGGGTGGACGGCTTTTTGCGAAGCGCTCGGCGTGGGGGAAGCAGAGGTGGCGGCGTACCGTGAGGCCACCGCCGCGCTGCGGGCGACTGACGGGGCACACCTCCTCGCTGTTGCAGACGGGGAGGAGGAGGGCGATTTGATCTTGTGGGCAGCCGGTTCTTCCGGAACCACGCGCTCGGGGGTGTGGTACAGCATCGTGCCCGACTGGGCAGGCCAGACCGCGGCGGCGCTGGGCGCGACGTTCCAGACAATTGGCCGTGCTGAGGGCCATGAGGATGCGGTGGTCGAAATCTACGCTGAACTGGCCAAGACCCGACCCGGGCCGGAGTCCCTGCTCGCAGCGCGGCGCCTCTCCCGGGGACGCGGTCGGTAACGAAAGATCCCCCCTCGTGTCGCGCGAGCGACAAGAAGGAGGGTCTTTGCGATTTTGTGAACTCTACGGGAGAGTTGCGGCTTACTCGGGGAAGGCCTGCTCGAGGATGTTGTACCAGAATTCCTGGACCTCGGGCTTGTCTTCTTGGCCGATGAGACGGAAGCGGTGCTCGTCGTCGATGACCTTGAAGATTTCCACGACAGTGTCGCGGTGTTCCTTCAGGTGTCCAAGTGTTGCGTAGTACAGCGCTTGGTACGCGTCGACGTGCATGTCTGGGTGGAGGACCTCGTCGAACTCGTTACGAGTCGAGAGTTTACCCAACCAGAGATCCTTGTTTTCCGCCATCGCGGTGAGGTTCGCCATGGGCTGGTCGTTGAGGGCCTTGAGCAGGTCCACCATCGGCACATCCACGCGACGACCCTTCACCTTTGGAAGAGCGTACTTCATGTCGAGACCGCGGCGATACCAGCGGTACATCATGTGAAGCACACGGGCCGAGACGTTCTCCTGCTGGGACGGGTTCAACGAACCCTTGCGCCAGCGAATGAACGGCCGGATCGGCTCACCGTAGGTCTTGTCGAGCCACTCGAGCGCGTTGGTATCTGCCTCGTCCACCTTGAATGCGATGGAGAAACGCGATGCCTGCGGGAGTGTCAGGGGACGGATGTCGAGCTCTTGTCCGGCGTGGTATGGCGGGTTGTTGATCGCCACTGAACCACGGTAATCCGGAATGGGCTCGCCGTTGGTCGTACCTGAATGCACGATTTCGTTCACGACGTTGGTCGCACGGTTGTCGATGCCGCGGGTGTACTCGTCGAAGACGCCGACCTTGGCTCCGGGGATACCGAAGAATCCGAAGGTCAACTGGTCCATCGGGCCTACCGAACCTTCGCGAGCACTTGCGTCCTCGGAAGGGAAAGGCACGACGATGTCTTCTTTCATGGTGTTAGCCATTGACATGTACGCCACGGAAAGTTCCGGGTAGTTCTCGGCAAAGATTGACTTCACGACCGAGGTCTTGCCCGAACCGGGCGTCCCTTCGATGTACATCGAGATACCGTCGCGGACGACGAGTTCGATGGCACGTTCGATCTTGTTGTCGAACCTGGTCGGGTTCGGAACACCAAGAGCGGAAGCGATGTCCTGCACGTAGGCCTGGTTGAAGGTCTGGGTAGTGCGACCTTCCTTGTCCTTCTTCGCAGCCGTTTCACCGGCGGCGTTGCGGAGTTGGAAGCGATCGCCATCAGGGCCCCACGGAATCCCGTACTCGCCGGGAATGCCGTTGACGAGACAGTACATGACTGCCTTGTCCAAGACGCGCGGAGAAGCGTATCCCTGCGAGAGGGAATCGAACTTCGCGAAGTACTTGTTCTGGGTCTTGATGACCTTCGAGACATCCATGTCGCGGTACCGGTTCGCCAAGGCGCGGGGCCATGGGGAGTCGGCTGCGGTGATGTCGATCGAGACCATGCGAGAAGCCTGAGCGTACTCCATCTCGTTGAGATGTCCGTACTCACCGGTGTTTGGGTTGTCGAGGAGGATCGAGCAAAGAACGTTCGGGTAATAGTTACCGATTGTTTTCTCTGAGAGAGCTTCCATGATGCCCGAGTACATTTCCTTGTCAGCCTGGCCGACCTCGTCCCATACGAGCACCTTGTGACCGGGGGTCAGCAGACGCTTGTCGAGCAAGTAGCGCAGGATGCGGCGACCGGAATGGTCGTGCATGTGCGGGAACGCCACCTTCAAGTTCTCGGTGGTGTACAGGGCACAGGAGATGTACACGAACTCGACGGGCTGGCCGTCGACAGTGAAACACGGGATGAGCGCCTTGGTGAACTCGGTCTTGCCGCACCCCGAAGGTCCGGTCACGAGGAGGTTCACACCTTCGGCGATCGCGGCCGTGGTGTGTGACACCAGCGGCAGCTTTTCCAGGTCTTTCCAATCGGGCAGTTCTCCGAACGTCTTGTTCGGATTCTTCGGGTCGTCCCCGAACATTCGCACTGCACGATCGATGTCCAATGATGCTTGACGCATTGTGGATCATCCTTTCTCCGACCACGGGGGGTCAGGGGTTGGGTGATTGATTATTGCGGGCCACCGTGGGCGGGAACCACGGCGAACCAAACAGGCGGCACGGTGCGCCCCACGGGCAGGCGAGTAATCGCGGCCAATGGTTATGATACGACTGCGCCGCCCCCTCCCGGGAGCGGCGCATCGTATGGTGTATTAACGCTGGGAGTTTGCGTCGGGCGTGATCGTGGTGGTGACCCAGTCTCGCACGGGGGCGATCCTGACATTCACACCGGCGACCTTCGCCAGACACTCGGGCTCACCGTAGGAGACCACGGCCACCAGTCGGGCGACGCCGGTTCGATACGAGACCAGTGGTCCGCCCGAATCACCGTTGCACGAGCCTTGCATGTAGCCGCGACTGTCGACGTATTTCGTCGCCAAGTGCACCTTGGGTCGCATCTTGATGTCCGGGTTCTCGTCTTTGTACTGCCGCACCGCTTTAGGACGGCTGGGCAGTTTCGGGCGGTTGTTCGTATAATACGCCAACCACTCCTCGTCGGTCGAGAAATCGGGCGCGGGCCCGCGATTGACGAGACCCCACCCGTACAGGACAAGACCGGCCTGATCGCGCACGGCGGCTGCGTCGGATTTCCCGACGAGCTGCATGGGCTCGACACCGGGCAACGGCTCGGCGAGCTTGAGGAGCGCGACGTCGTATTTCTCCATTGGGTGTACGATGGCGCGAACGACATCGACGTGCAGGCGCTTCGCGTTGGCGAGCGCCGTCACGTACACCTGGTACCCATCCCTGGTTTTAAACACGCAGTGTCCGGCGGTCAACACCCACGTAGGGGCGATCACCGTGCCTGTGCAGAACTGCGTGGGCTTTTTGGCGCCACGGTCGGCGGTCAGGTGCAATGCGACGACCGATGCGGGAACCTTGCGGCTCAGTGCCGGGTCCGGATTCACGATCGCGAGGACCGGGACCGGTATTACGAGGACGCATGCGAATGCGAGTATGGACGCGCGGCCCAACTTGCCAATCTTTTTCATGGTTTGTATTACCCTTTCTGGAAGCGAACTTCCGTTAGATGTAGTTCACCATTGCGGCGGGGTGAATATGCAGCAGCCCGGTCCTCTCTGAGAGAAACCGGGCTGCTGTGTATGCGATTTGCTGGGGATGGTCGGGGATGGATCAGACGCTGGCCGAAGCTGTTGCTTTGGTGTCGGCGTTCTCTCCCATCACGCGGATGACGCGCATACGCGGAACAGGTGTTCCGTCGGACGCGACGTACCCGCCGGGCTTACCCATGAAGGGGTCGCCGTCTGGGATGATCACCCAACCGTAGAGGTTCGTCGGGAACTTCGGCGCTGGTGGCGAGAAGTACCCGTCGGTGACGGTGAGGATGAAGTCGGGCGTGTTGCGCTGGTAGTTCTCCCACACGTAGTGGTCGAATGACTCCCAGACGGTACCGCCGCCGCCGACACCCTCGTCACCCACGGCGACCGGGACGCACTTTGCGTCCCAGAAGCACCAGTGGACTTCGAGATCGGGGAAAGCTGCACCCATGCGCTCGATGAAGTGGTTGCGCCACTCTTGCGAGACGGATCCGGAGACGTCGAGACCGACGACACCGAACTTCTTGCGATCGCGGCCCTTTGGCGAGACGCGTGGCGAGAATGGGAGCTTGCGGTTGTACATCCCGCGGGAGAACTCCTGGGAAATGCGAGTACCTATGAAGGCCTCGACATCTTTCTGCCAGTCGCTCGACATCCGCTTCTTGGGCACGCGGCCCACGACGTCCATCGCGCCGGTGATGCCCCAGAACTGCTCTGCGACCTCGTTGCCTTCGGTGATATCGATGAGGGCTTCGAGTTCGTTTTTTGCGTTCTGGTTTTTCACCGCCTGCTTGGCAGTCACTTCAACGACTTGGGCGAGGATCTTCTCGATGGCATCTTTGTCCATCGGAAGATGTTCGCCTTCACCGTGGCCGCACCCTGCGGCGGGCTGGCCTTGGCTGTCTCCGTCGCCGGGGATCAAGATCTCACCGTGCTTGCACCAGTTGCCACCCTTGCCACCTCCATTGCCGCTTTTGGGGCGGGGGAGGGACGAGAAGTAGTCGTACGCGATCTTCTCATTTTTGTAGAGATCGCGGTGGTGGTCAGGCCATGGGAGGTTGTGCTTCTGCGCCTGCTCGCGTCCCCACTTGAAGAACGCGATCGGATCGATGCCGACGGGTTTGCCGGCGATCGTCGGAAGCTGGTAGCCTTGGCGCATCAACAGGTAGTTGATCATGGCGTCTTCGACTTGGCGGAGTACCGATCGCTGACCGTCGTCCATGCCGTCGAATTCGAGGCCGGAGCGGTGGTGACGGAAGATCCAGTGGTACACCTCGTGTCCGGGTAGGATGAGGCAACCGTCGTCGGTGTCGATCGAGTTCGTCCACGGCACGGTGATGAAGATCACCGCGTTATTGGAAGAGTCGACCGCCGTGGCCCAAGTGCCGCCGAGGGGTGCATCCCCGCCGACGTACTCCTTGTGGCACACCGAAGCGAAGAGGCTCGAGATCGAGGACGACATCGCTGGAAGGCGACGGCCCACGATACGGCTCACACGATCGCGTGCGAGTTGCTCTTCCGCTGGGTCTGCGGGGTACTTGCTGCTGAAGTCCAGGAGGCTCGACATGTTGAGCGAGCCGCCTTTCTTCTTTTTGGCTGATGTGTCAACGCTCATACTGCGTTAATACCTTTCGGATCAGGGGCGCTTGCGCACCCATTTGTAGTGAACTATACAGTCGGTGCCAGATAACGGGGCGCAACCGGGTCCAGTCATGCCTCATAGGAAGGGTATCACTGGAATGAGTGCAGTTCGAGCAGGTCGGCCAGGAGCACGTTGCACAAGATTTTCCCGGTGGTGGCGACGTCGTCGTGCTTACCGGAGAACGCGAGGCGGAGGCGGTTCACCGCCCGCATCAACGCAGGGAGGTCCTCGGTGGGGGCGTCGGTAGTGGAGAGGAGCCGGGCGAGGGCGGTAAAATCTCCGCCGATCTGCCGACGCAGGCGGGCATCCAATTCGATGAGGTCGCCGATACGTTCGGATCCGAGCAACTCGTCCCCGTACACGGGGGCGGGGGTAGCGGTGGCGAGCACCTGATCGAGCATCGCGGCCGCGTGGGAGAGGAATGCGGCGATTTCGACGGGTAGTTCGGAGCGGAGGCGGCCGGCCTCGAGACGCAGGTAATGCGCGTTGGGGGCCGGGGCGTCAAGCGCCTCAAGTTCGGCAAGCAGTTCGGGGGAGATTTCTTCGCTCATTGCACCACCGACGCATGCAGCGTCCACCCGTGCAGTCTGGTGCACACCTGCTCGGCTTCCTCGCGGCTGCCGCGGAACACCACAGCCTTCCCCGTCGTATGCGCCTCCATCATGAGGCGCTCGGCCGTCGCCCCGTCTACGGCGAGCACATCGCGCAAGGCCGCGGCGACATACCCCATCGTGTTCACCGGATCGTCAAAGAGCAGCACGAGGAACGGCTCAAGCATATCAAGGTCGCCGTCCGAGGCAGAACCAGGGCTGTGCTGCGGGGACGCGGTCATGGTAGGTATGGTGCCCGATGCCGTGATGGACGCACTCGCTACGCGCGCAGAATACACGCGGACGGCTACAACGACGACGGGCCACCGCGCCGAGGTCTCCCCCCGCTGGCGACGGCCCGTAGCCGGAACAGATGTAAATGGTCGCGGCCTCAGGCCGGAATGAACACGACGTCGCGCGCGAAAGGAAGGTTATCCGCGCACCACGCCCAGGCGGGCTGTGCTGAGATCTTCCCGATGTGCTCTGGCAGCACGACGGTGCCGTCGGCGGCCGGGACGAGCGGTTCTGCGTTGAACCGGTCGCCAACGAGCACGACCACGGAGAGGTTGCGCTTGAGGTATTTTTGCACGTGATTCTCGAGGTCGCCGATGTGATCGGCGTCAACGGCGAGGATGATTACCGGTGAACGACGCCCCGTGGAGGCGTAGAACGGGATCCGGGATTGCCGGGACGGCTGCTTCTCGGCGTCTTCTTGGACACCCTCCCCTGGGCGAGGGGAGGTGGTCTTGTTTCTTGCTGTGGTTGCCATGGTTGTTGACCTCCATGGGTGTAGTAGGGATATGGTCAACACACACCGTCGGGCCCCGGTCAACGGGCACACACCCGACCAGGGGCACGAATGCCGTGCCGGCGGGGGAGCAAACCGTGCCAGGCGTGGACTTTTCCAAGCAAAAACGCGGCACCATCTTCGTCTTGATACTCGGTGTGGGAGGTGCGATCGTGCTCGCCGAGGCGGTACGAACAATCCTTGGGAGAATCGGGTTTCTCGTGACACCCGTGGGAATTTCCTTGTTCTTCTCTTTTGCGATGGAGCCGGCCGTGGTTCGACTCGAGAAACGCATGCGGCGCGGAGTGGCGACGTTTCTTGTCATGCTCGTCTCGCTCCTTGGCATCGGGGCGATCGTCGGAGTGGGCGGGGCGGTGATTTTGGCTGAGGGACAAGACCTTCTCGACAACTTGCCGGGCATCACGCAGAACGTGGAGGACCATTTGAACGATCTCGGATTACGTGTCGACTTCTCTGACGCGTTGCGACCGGGCGGAGCGGTGGAGGACCTGCGCGAAAGGATCATTGACCGCATCCAGAGCTTCTCCGGAAGCGCCCTGGTGGGATTGGGTACCTTGATTCCGATGTTATTCATGGTTTTTTACTTCACAGCCGACAATCGTAGGCTCATCCGCTCGGCGTGCACACTGCTCGCTCCCGGACGACAACAGCACGTGATCCGGGTGTGGGAACTCGCGATCGAGAAGGCGGGTGGCTATCTGTACTCGCGCATCGTCCTAGCCAGTATCTCCGCAATTGTGCACTCGGTCGCGTTCCTACTCGTCGGAGTGGATTACCCAATTCCGATGGGTATCTGGGTCGGCGTGGTCTCCCAAGTAGTGCCGGTGGTGGGCACGTACCTCGCCGGGGCGCTGCCGGTACTCGTGGCGCTCGGTGTCTCGCCGGGACGGGCGGTCTCGGTCCTGCTCGTCATCGTCGTGTACCAACAAATCGAGAACTTGTTCCTGGCACCGAAAGTAACGCGCAACGTCATCGACATCCATCCGCTGGCGGGATTCATCTCGATCCTCGTAGGCGGGGCGTTGCTGGGCTGGATCGGGGCGTTGGTGGCAGTGCCGGTGTGCGCCACACTGGTAGCGTTCTTCTCCGCGTTCCTGCCAAAACATGATGTGGTGGTACAGCTGCCCGGCATTGCGACGGACAGTGGGGAGGCACAAGAGCCCACAACTTGAACCGTCGAATACTGAAAACGCGAAGCGTGACCCAGTGACGGCGCGAAGCGCACCGTTATATGTTCTTGGCCACGTTCACGGCGAACTCGCATTCTTCGACATGGGCCTTGGGTACGAAGCGGCAAAAATCGGGTATATGGGGATGGTTGATGTAGTACAACCTCGGAGTTTGAGATGGTATGAACCCCAAGAGGCAAACCCCAAGATCTGGGTGGCGAGCACATCGATCCACGGCACGCTGGGCAGCAATGTCGGCTTCTTCCGGTGAGCTGGGCGGGTAGGACACCCCGTCTTGGAAGTCAAATATCGTCCAAAGCGCGCCCGCGAGGTTCCCAAACCCGGTCAAACATTGTCGACGTTCGTACTCCCACGAGAACCGTGCGCAGGTATCCCTGGCGAGATCCCCGTCCCCCGTCCCCGAGAACGTGGCGCGCGACGGAAGGACGAACATCCAGAACCGCTCGTGACACGTGGGGGTCCGACCGTCACACAAGGTCGGCACCCGCGACTCATCCACTACGAGAACCGTCGGGGAGTTCTCGTCGCTGTGGCTCATAGACCATCCCAAGGCGGCGAGTCGGTCCTCCCCATACTCCATTATCAGCGCACCCGTACACTGGTGGTACTGACCGCCAGCAGAGATCGTATCACAAGCGTCCAGACCTTTTTTGATGTCGGCGGCTGCAAGGAGAGCTAACCCGTGTCCGATACCATGCACGCATTTGTCCCTGCGGACGACGATGGTGTGCGACGGGCGGCCAGGCACGTCAGCGACTTTCTCGCAAAACGGGACCGCGGCGCGCACGTACTCATCTATGTCGTTGATTACCTCGGCGTACCCGTAGAGCATTCCGTGCACGGCGCCGTAGTCGCACACGACGGATGGCACCTCCACCAGCCCTTTCTTCTTGGCGAACTCGGCGCCGGCATGACGGAGCAGCCCATGACAATCAGTGGTGTTGTCTTCGGCGTTAACAACCCAGCCTTCGATGATCGTGGTGATCTCGGCGAAAGTGGACGTATCGACGAGGGTGGCTACTACCTCCTTACCTTCGTCGTAGTTGCGGGGCGCGGCGCGCGGAACCGTCGACCCTGCGGTGCCGGGAGCCTCCGCGGCTCCATCAGAGGCGCTGCAGGCAGCGAGGGAGACCACCGCAAAGAACGCGACCAAAGTGGCGGCGCGGGCGGGCAGGGTTGCATTGCGGAGAGTAGACCCCATGAACGCAATACTGTGCGACGAAGTCAGTCGAGCGCCTACAGCGGTTCGGGCGGTATGGTTCCGCTCGTCGGCGAGTGGTGGAGCCCGGTCAAGCGGCGGGACCTTTTATGAGGCGCAGGCGTGCAGAGATTTTGGCGTGGAGAACGAAACTACCGGTGACGGGCACCGGCCCGCAAGGGGTTTCCCTGCGGGCCGGTGTGATGGCGTGGATTGTGGTCAGACGATGCTGAGCATCCGTCGGGCCGACGCGAGACATGCTGCGCTACGCGCAGAGAACTCGTCCAGCGACGGTGCGTTCTTCGCGATGAGCGTGAAGATCACGTCGTCGGTGAAGTCGGTGAGTTTGACTAGGGCGGCGGCGAGGGCGTAGGATCCCTCTGATGCAGCCTTCTCGAACGTGGAGCGCCACTGCGAGGCATACGCATCGATCTGAGGATCGTTGCGCAGCGACGGGTGTCGACCGCGGTCTGAGGTCATCAAGTACGCCTCGTGGGTGAGGTCGTACACCGAATCGGCGAGAAGCACCCGGAGACGATCCGTGTGCACTTCGGCAGCTTGGGCGTCATCGGCGGCGGCGCACTGGGCGCATCCGCACTCCACCAACGGCTCGTCGGTGAACGCGGCGTCGAGCGCACGTTCATCGAAGTCGAGTTCGATGTTGGCATCGATGATGTCCCAAAACGCAGCGTCCTCGACGTCCCCGTCCTCGTCTTGCGACTCGATCGCGGCATGCACGATCCGGAGCAGTTCGTCAAGGTCGGGTTCGTCTTGGGAGCCATCGAGGAAAGCTTCGAGTGAATCGTCGAAGTACTCGTCCCCGTCCTCAAACTCGGCCTGGGCCGAGACGATGAGGTCGAGTTCGTCCTTGAACTCGGTGGCGAGACTCTCAACGATGAGCAATTCGCGCCCATCGAAGCTACCGGCGGCATGGGCCGACCGGGCGAGTTTCTCCACCTCGGCGACCCAGGTGCGCAGTTCGGGGGCGTCGGCAGCGATCGCTGCGGCGCCCTTCGTCATGTACACCAGTTGCTTCGCGTGCGAGAACTCGGACGAGTTCGCGGCGCGGGCCAACCGCACGAAGGCGGTGATGAATTTCGTTGTCATGGATACCTTGCTTTCTGGTGCGGGTGCACCGGCTAATGGGACCCACCGTGGACGCGAGGTGGGGGTTGAGAACACGGCAAGGTTGCGCCGGGGACGGTAGCGGGGACAGTATTTACAGCGGGGACGACAGGTTTCGACGTCGTACACAAAGCACCACTAGCGACTCGAGTAGCTCAGACTCGTAAAACAGGGCAACCCAATAACTGCCAACAAGCAGTTCGCACTCGCCGCCTAATCAGCGGTAGAGCGCAACCGTGAGCCGCAAGGCCGCACGGGGCCGATTCATCGCAGCCCGGCAACAGAAGCGAAGAATGGCGACGGGGAAGACCGTTGACATTGGCAAAGACCAAGGACCGATCGGTGTAGACGATCCGCAGGCGTAACTGGGAATATTTTTTCAAGGACGCACAACCGACCCGTCGGTGCAGCGAGCGATACGCTGAGAAACGGGAATAGTCGTAGCTGGAGTGTGGAGGTATTACGGACCCGGGTTCGATTCCCGGCGTCTCCACCAATCATCAGAGAGTGCGAACCCGGGTCTTCAACAAACCCGAGTTCGTATTTTTTTGTGGCCGCCATCTCCGGGGTTTACCAGTGTGTCGGTGCTCCTTAGAACCTTGAGATGGCACCGCACTTCACGACCTGGCCCAACTCCCTCTGCGCTCGTCCCTCGATGGCAGAGGGCAGCCGGAATGCCCTCCGGACACTACTGAATCCTACTTGCGTACGCCCATTCTCCGTGCACTGTATAGTTTGTAGAAAACATTGGAACCATGCGCCAATAAGTATCTACATTCACTTAGTCCCGAAATCTACGGGTGGCAACCCTAGGTTCGTGAGCAAAGTGTCTCCAAGTAATGGGCCTCCTTGCGTTTGCCGCAAGAGCCAACATCCGTGGGCCCTGACCCTCATAAGTCAGGATGATCTCGGTTCCCCCGGGCTCCACGGATGATTACTACATGCAATGCTCTCGGCCCTGGTTCTAAAGCTCGTATAAGGCAACTTGTACGGCTGGATGAGCCAGGGTCGGCGGTTTTACGTGGCAGTCTCACTTAAAGCGATGGTGCCGCGGCAGATTCCGGTTAAACAGTTGTTTCGCTGAAAAGTAGGGGCACAGAATACCAGCCATCCAGGGTCTCTCAGCGTTACTGGGTAAAGCATTAACAGGTTGTGCAGTGGCGACGAGGCGGTGCTGTCCGTCGCTCGAGCCTGTCCTCGCGGTGCGCATCCCCGGCGGGGTAGACGAGTGAGCGGCCCTCGCCGAAGGTCGTTGGCGCGTCGGAGCACGCCGAGATGGGTGCGTTGGCTCTGCTTCCCACGCCCCCACGTACTCCCCTGCGGCCGAACCTGAGCGTTCGACGTTTGGTGGTGCGGTGCGTGAAGGGTTCTCGAGGTTCGCTGACTTCGACGGACGCTCCAGCGTGGGCGCGTACTGGAACTTCTGGTTGTTCAGCGTGGTGGCCACTATCGGCTCTGCGTTGCTACTCGGCCGAAGAACAAGACTCGGGGACAAAAAATTAGACCGTCCACAGCGCTTGCGCGCATAGGACGGCCTCCAGGTACGTATACTGCGTGAAACCCTGGGAAACCCTTTTTCCGTTGCTAGGTGTTTTGTCTCGATGCATAGATTTTTGCATACGACACCCCGGGTGGCTCATTGGGAGCTCCCATTTGCGCCTTCACGCTGCTTTCGCTCCGTTAGGAGTTGCGGCAGGCTTCGTGGACTTTGCATCCCGAAGCGCAGAAGTGGCCTTCTGCCTCGAGCTCGCGCTCGAGTCGACGTGTCTCGGCGACCGCAGCAATATTCCGCTGCCGGATCGCTTCGATGTGCGCAAGGAGCATGAGCTCCAAGTTCACAGTCAAGGTAATTTCCTCCTTCCTTGTGTGAAGCCTTTCGGCCCTTTACACTGTACCCGCTTGGCGCTGGAACCCAAGCGGTAGGGCGGGATTGGATTGCCCGGGGTTTTTTCGCCGTCACAGTGAACCCCAGCAACACCTCCCGAAAGGAGTACCAGCATGACCCTCATCGACATGCTACAAAAAACCAAAGACGACGTCGAAACGTTCCGTCAAATCGCCAAGGCCGACATTCGCATCAACGAGCACCTGCTCGCGATGGTCGCGAAGTGGTTCAATGACGTCGAAATCCGTCTCCCCATCGCCGAAATGCCCATGGATGAAAAAGAGCGTACGACGCTCACGGTCCAAATCACCGACGACATGCTCGCAGCACTAGACGAGGCGCTCACCGCGCTCGGCGCCGAAGCCGACGAAGACATCGTCATCGCCAAAGCAGCCGAAGACCTCGACCCGCTCTGGCGCGAACTCGCCGGGCTCCAGGCTCGGGTGCTGAACAATATCTACCAGCGCGAAGTGACCCCGGAATCCAAAGCCGAGGTGTTCGAGGCAATCGAGAACATGGTCGAGCAGTTGAAGCAGATGACTGGCGAAGATGATGCGACTATCCGCGAGCGCATGCGCAACGACGCAGGCGTTCGGCGGCTACTCAAGAGAATGGGCATTGAACCAGACTCCATATAAGATTGGAGTCAAACCCAGCCTCTATCAAAAGGCGTAAAAACTACGATCCCGGGTCCGAGAGGTCCCGGGTTTCGTGCATTTTCCGGCCAAGATGGGGCGGGCGGCACACTGGCGTTCGCGGCAGGGATCGAACCTGCGGCCTTCTGCTCCGGAGGCAGACGCTCTATCCGCTGAGCTACGCGAACAAACCTGCCGCGTGCGCGGCAGTTACCTCAGCGCGGTCCGAACGGACGAGCCGGGGGAGGTGGCGGAAAGAACTGGGCGGGAGATGTGCAGGCCAACGCCGATGCTGACGAGGTGCGCAGCAAGCAGACCCGGAGCGCGGCGTACGAGACACCCGGCACGGACGGAGCCGTCAGGGCTACGTTTCCGCCGCTGCAGTTGAGTGAAAACACGATGGATGCTGCACCCTTCTCCGTCTTATACGTCAGTTCCGGACGTACACAAACATCGTCTTGAAGTGCGTCAACACTGAAACCTTGAATGTGCAAGGTCTTAGCGGTGTCGACACCAGGGGTCAAGCAAACCGAACCGGTGGTGTAGACCTTGTTGACCATCGTGCCGGCGGACGCGGCGTACAGACCCACCGGCGGGCAGGATGCGACGGATGGGGCCGCGTGAAGCGGGGAGGTCGGGATGGCGATGACCAGCAGTACTGCTGAGATAGCCGTGAACATTGTGCGATGTTTCATGTGAGTATGCCTTTCGTTGAGTTGATTTGATGTACAGTTTGATGTATATTCGGTGTTGCGCTGCTCGGGTCTCGTGGGTTCTCAGTCGCGGTATAGCCAACCGGAGAACACCCCGAAGAACGAATCGAGTGCGAACACGTACAACGTCACCAACGCCACGATGGCGAGGACCGCGATTGCGTAGCGGCGGACCTGGCTGTGTTCAGGCCACACCACCTTGCGCATTTCTTCTCGGACCTCTCGCAGGTACTGGATGGGTTGCACGTAGTACACGGTGTCGGGAGGGGGGATGATTACATACCCCGTAGGTGGCTCAGGGCCCGAGTGCTTGACGATTGGGACGGTTCATACCATGTCCCATACCACGTCGCAAGGGCGCTACTGGATCCTGAAAACCGAACCGAACGTGTACTCGTTCGAGGACTTGCTACGTGATGGCTCCACCGAGTGGGACGGAGTGCGCAACTACCAAGCACGCAACCACCTGCGGGCCATGGAGGTGGGGGATTATATCATCGTATACCACTCCAACGCTATGCCGCCGGGAGCGGCCGGGATCGGCCGGGTCGGTGCCGTAGGACGGCCCGACAGGTCCCAGTTCGATCCTGAATCTGCGTATCATGACCCGCGCAGCACCCCAGATGTCCCACGCTGGACAAGCGTGATCGTTACTGCCGTATGCCCCCTGCAGTTGGTTCCCCTCGACCGGCTGCGCGAGATGCGCGAACTTGAGGGGTGCGAGTTGGTTCGGCGCGGCAGCCGCCTCTCCGTGAGCGAACTCACGGCCGGAGCGTTCGATGCGATTTGCCGCGCTGGCGGTGCCGCAATCGCGACGTGCTAATATGTGGGACGGGGCGCGATGCGCTGTCTGTCAGCCGCCGACAGTCGTCGTTTCGGGGGTGATTGATGGAACCGCAGACGGCGTTGGCGCGAGGGTTGTGGCCGGGGCGATGCCCCCCGCCGGTGCTGGAATCGTGGGGGCTGGGGCACCAGCTGCTGGTGGAGTTCCGAGCCACGGCTCGACGTTCGCCATCTCAAATTCGCGGCCGTCGATGTAGATGCAGGTGCTCTGCAACTCTCTTCCGGCGTTGGAAAGCCGCAGCGAGAGATCCGGACGGGTGTCCAGCGTCGCCGCGTTCGGGGCGAGGGCCTTGATCTCCAAGATCTCCGCTTTGGCGGCTTCGCACGGACTCGCACCACCGTCGATGATTTTGGTCGTGACCAGGTAGGCGAGCAAACCTGCGACGAGTGCGCCCGCCCCGATACCTACGAGGAGGAGAGGGGAGGTCTTCTTCTCTGCGGCTGTCGCCGCACGGTTCACCCGAACGCCCGCGGCGGTTTTTCTGGAGGACTTGCCGGGCTTCGTGTCGTTCGGCGTGTCATTCGGCGTGTCATTCGGCGTGTCGTTCGGCGTGTCGTTCATGCGAATGAGTGTGCTGAGTACGACCCGGTGCGCATAAGGCTCAGGGCTGGGTGGCGTTAGATGGGGCAGTCGGTGGGGTCGGGGAGTCCGCGGCGACTTGGGATGCTTGCAGCATCTCGGCTACCTCCCCTACCCGGTCCCGGCAGATTGTCCGGGCGGCTTCGTCAGAGAGGCCATCAGCACATAGGCGCAAGGAGAGCGCGATATCGTTCGTATCGAACGCCACCGTGGCGGCGATGCTCTTGACACAGTAGGTCAGCAACTCGCCTTCGGGTACATCCACGCAGGCCCGACCCATCTCGGATGGAAGGTAATCCAGTGCCGGACTGATGGCGCGGGCGATAGAGTCATAACAGGAGACCTTCACGTACTCCGGTATGGCGCGCTTGGCCGCCTGATCTTGGCAGGCTTGCAATGAGGCTGCCATGTCATAGTCGAACCATGGCACCACCATCGCGCCGATCTCGTTGTAGCATCCCCAAAGCAGCCGATCATCGACGGAGATCTTTGGGTGCTCACACGTCGCAAACGGATTGCCTGCGTCGATATCACCGGTACGGAAACGGTTGAGGTCCAGAAAGTTCTCCATGAACAAGCCAGCCAGGCAGTTGTTTCGCGAGATGATCTCGTCTTCGACGAGCTCACTTGCAGGATCGTACTTCGGGTCGCGGATCAAACAAACCGATGCGACGTCCTCCACGTGACCGCGATACCGTGTAGCGAGGGTATGTCCCAAGATATGCCGACACCCAATCCCGGCCGAACCTTCCTTTGAACGGTTCAACCCGTCCCAGCCACTGCAGATTGTAGGGACCTGTTCGACCAGCAAGTCAGTTGGCATCGCACCGTACTCCATCTCCCATACCCCATGCCCGAATCCGGCGGCACAAATATCGGTACCTTTGGCGATCACATCGCGTAAATTACCGCCGAGCCGCAGTGCGGCGGCCTTGCCGAGAAAGTGCAAAGCTTCGTGGCAGTTGTTGGAGAAATGAGGACCGAACCTTGGGTCGGTGTACAACTTATCGACGAGATTGATCGCTTCGGCGAGACCGTTGGTGCGAAATTCGTCGATAAGCACCGCCGAGTAGCATTCCACCGATTTGATCGTGTCTCCCCCTAATTGGGAACACTCTTGGATGTTTGCCGATGCGGCGAGACCGGTGCGTGCACCCGCTTCGTTGCGGTTGGAGGTGAGAAAAGCGGCTGGCACGGAGAGGATGAGCATTGAGGCGATGAGCGCGGCGGTACGGGGTGGTCGCAAATCGGAACGGAGCGACAACGACATCGCCGCCAGTAGTACGACCGCTGCGACCGCCGAGGTCGCGGCGGCGAGCGGGAGACCTTCGGTGGTGGCAACCATCGGAGCGGAGAAGAGCAGCATAACCCCCATGAAGAACACGACGGCGACAAGCGGGATGGTACGGCGGGCGTAACAAGCGGCGGTCAAAGTCGCGGCGAGGGTGGCTGCGAGGGCAACGAAAAGGGCCGATGGCGAGGATCCGTATACGACATACGCCAGGGAGGGGGCTACCACCATAGGAGTCAGCAACCGCCAAGCGGCGGGAAGGATCTGGGCGAGCAGGGCCAGTGCGGCGAGCAGAGGCAACCATCTCGGCGTACCCTCGGCGAAGCCGGCGAGGACGGCGAGGGCGGGAGCGAAACGCTGCAAGCGCTGGTGCAGCGCGGTCAAGGGAGCGGCGAGCATGCACGCGGTGGTAAATGCAGCAGGGAGCCACGCCACGGCAGCGCCAAACACGACCGGGACCATGAGCACGCAGATTATCCCAAAGAGGAGAGGCAGGTCACGATTGGTGAACGGGGAGCGCTTCTCCATGCTCTGGTACGGTGCGCGAAAAATGGGCGGGTGCACGCAAGAGCGGCGGCGATAAGGGTGGCTCGTACCACGAACGCAGGAATGCGACACCGTAGGGAAGTATGGCGCGACTCATCGTGTGCGAAAAACCGTCAGTGGCGGGCGACGTAGCCGCGGCTTTGGGAACATTAGAACGTTTCGAGAAGATCGCTTGGGGGTACAAATCAGCGAACTGGTGGGTGTGCGCCGCCGCCGGACACCTCGTCGAGCAGGTGCAGCCGGAGGAGTACGACCCGAAATACAAGACTTGGGCGTACGAAGACCTTCCCATTATCCCTGAGCGGTACAAGTACAAACCCCGCGATGCGCGAGGCGGGCAGCGGCTGAAGGAGATAGCGGCCCTGATCGCCGACCCGCAGGTGGACGAGATAGTGAACGCGTGCGACGCGGGGCGCGAAGGTGAGTTGATTTTCGCACTGATCTACCAGTACTCCAAGAGCACCAAACCGGTGCTGCGGGCCTGGTTCAACTCAATGACCTCGAACGCAATCGTTGCGGCATTCTCCGCGCTGAAACCGGCGGCATCGTACGCCGGCCTCGAGGCGGCAGCGAGATGCCGCAGCGAGGCGGATTGGGTGGTGGGAATGAACGCCACCCGGGCGGCTTCCACGACATTGAGCGGGAGCAAGTTCTTGCTCTCCCTCGGGCGCGTCCAAACCCCGACGTTGGCCTTGATCGTCGAGCGTGATTTGAGCATCGAACGGTTCGTACCCGAACCGTACTACCAGATTCGTGGTGATTTCGTACTCGAAGGTCCGGTGCGCAGGTTCTCTGCCTGGTGGCGATCGGGGCGCGAAGGGGAGAGCGTCGACCGTTTCGTGGAGAAGGAGAAGGCCGAGGCCGTAGCGAAAGCGGTGAAGCTCGCCGGAGTGGGGGAGATCGTGTCGGTAGAGACAAAAGTGGAGCAGGTGCAACCGCCGCGCTTGTTCGACCTCACGAGCTTGCAGCGCGAAGCGAACAAACGGCACGGGTTGAGCGCTTCGCGCACGCTCGCGGCGGCGCAAGGGCTATATGAGACGCACAAATACCTGACATACCCGCGTACCGACTCGCAGTACATCACCTCCGACATGGCCTCCGGGGTGGCCGGTCTCGTGCGCGTCGTGCAAACAAGCGTCCCCGAACTCTCCGACGCCGCCCAGACCGTGCTCGCCGCACTGGATACCAAACGCATTGTGAACGATGCGAAAGTAACCGACCACCACGCCATCATCCCGACCGACGGTGCTCACGACTTGGGCAAACTCTCCAGCGACGAGGCGAAGATCTACGATCTCGTGGCGCGCCGATTCATCGCAGCCCTGCTCAACCCGCAAGTCCTCGAGCGGACCGTGGCTTGGGTGAAGGTTCCTACCGCGACGAAAGTCGAGTGGTTCCGGGCCGCCGGGCGGCGAGAACTCGAGCCAGGTTGGCGGGCGGCGTGGCCGGAGGCCAAGAAGAAGGGGGACGACGCGGACGAAGACGACGCGGACGACACGATGCTGTGCGAGATGCGCAATGGCGAGCCGACGAACGTCCAGAATGCGACGGTGTTGGACAAGATGACGAAAGCTCCGGCGAGGTTCAACGAGGCAAGTTTGCTTGCGGCCATGGAGACGGCAGGCAAGTTCGTCGACGACGAGGCCGCGGCTGAAGCCATGAAAGAACGAGGCCTGGGCACTCCCGCTACCCGCGCCTCGATACTTGAGACCTTACTGGATCGCGGATACATCATGCGCGACGGCAGGGCGCTGGTCGCCACCGATAAAGGTCGCGGGCTCATCGTCGCGCTCGGGGCGCACCCGCTCACACGGCCAGACCTCACCGGCGAATGGGAGCAGCGGCTGCGCGGCATCGAGAAAATGGAGAACCAGCAAGCTGTGGCGGGCCGGCGGGCCTTCGGTGCGGATGTTGCAAAATTCGCGCGGGAGGTCGTGGCGGGATTCGAAGGAAAAACCCCCGCGGATCTGCAGAAGGGTCGTAGAACCTTCGGGCCCTGCCCCCAACCGGGATGCGCAGGTGCGATCGTCTTGACCAAAATTGCGTGGGGGTGCACCTCGTGGCAGAGCAAGGAGGAGCCCGGGTGCGGGTTCGTGTACTGGCGTGAACAGGACGGGAAGAAGGCCACCGAGAAGCAGTTGCGCGACTTCGTCGAGGAAGTGCGCAGCGGCAAGGTGGTGGTCGGAGCGAGGCGGGAGCGTACCGTGCTTGGGCCCTGTCCGCGATGCGGAGCCGACGTCCTCGAGCGCGCGAAAGGTTGGGGATGTAGTTCGTGGAAGAGCAAAACCGAGACTGGCTGCGGGTACGTCATTTGGAAAGTCAACCCGGATGGCAGCGCCGTCGACGGGGAGCGTGCCTTACAGATGTTACGGAGCAACACCACGAACCAGAAAGAGAAAGTCGTCCTCTGCCCGTGCCCACGGTGTGCGGGGAACATCGTGGAGCGGCCGAAATTCTACGGCTGCGACTCTTGGAAGAGCCCGCGCCAGAAAGGCTGCGGGATCCTGGTCTGGAAACTCGACAAGAATGTGGCCAAGACCGTGGAAACCATCCTGACCGAGATCGCCGCGCAGGGTGCAGAGCCCGCGCCGGCGAGAAAATCTGGACGCAAATCTAAGAAGCAACCGTAGCGGCAGGTGCGCTCAGCCCTGTGCAGCGAGTTCGAAACTGCTGTACTCGGCGCCGGCGTCCTCAAGGTGCTCAAATTCGATCACACCCATCTCCTCGAAACGATGACGCAGCCAGAAGTCGTTGCGGTCAAGCAGACCGAGTTTACGGCAGTTGGGTACTATTTTTGCAAAGAGCATCTGTTGGAAGAGGCGACGGGTGGGGTCTTGGAGCATCACCGGCACGACGTCTTTTGGGTTCACACCCATGTGCTGCCACACCTCTTGCTGCAAGAACCGGTCGCGCATCCGCATGCTCGCCTCGAAAGCGAACACTTGCCGGTCAAACACTTCCGTATCGGACATCCCTTGGTACACTTCTTGCAAGCTGAGCACTCCGAAAGCGACATGGCGGGCCTCGTCGCTCATTACGTAGCGCAGCAATTGCTTGAGCAAAGGTTCGGTGGTGAGATGGTGCAAGAAACCGAACGCGGCGAGGGCTAGGCCTTCGACCATCACCTGCATACCAAGGTACGTCAAATCCCAGCGTGAATCTTTGACGATGTCGTCGAGAAGAAGGCGCAGGTGGGGATTGACCGGGTACCCACCGTCGAGTTTTTCGTCGAGGTACCGGGCAAACACCTCGACATGCCGGGCCTCGTCTACCACTTGGGTGCTGGCGTACAATTTCGCGTCGTACCACGGCACGGTCGCGGTGATCTTGGCGGTGCAAATCAGTGCGCCCTGCTCGCCGTGCAAGAACTGGGAGAGCATCCAGCGGCGGCTCTCTACGCCGAACTCCAACCACTCCGTGTCGCCCCACTTGGCGAGGGGTGTACCGCTATATAGCGAGGGATCCACTCCGGTGCCGAGACGGGTCTGGTCGTCCGCGATCGTCCGCTCCGGATCGACCTCCGTACCCCACGGCAGGTCGAGCGCGCCGTTCCATTGGCCGGTCTTGGCCTTCTCGTACAGTTTGCGTAAATTCGGGCGAGCCAGGGAGTAATCCCAGGTGAAAATCGTCTCGGCGTCGTTGCGGACTGCGTGCAGAACCTCAGCCGGGTCGGTGAGAGGTACGGCGAGTATCGAATCAACGTCGTTGATTTTTTGGGAGACTTCCATGAACGAGACGGTGTCCTGGACATGTCAATTGCGCAACCATAACCGGTGCGGTGACCGCCTTTAGAACTTCAACAGCGAGGAGGCCGCAGAGCAGTCGACATCGACTGGTATGGCACGAGTGATTGACACCTTGCGGCCTATAACCACGAGCGCCGTCTGTGTGGCGAGGGCCACACTCTCGGCGCCGACGGTGGGTATCAACTGGATTGGGCCGTTTAGGTGGGCGAGGTGCGAAACTACGCTCGCCGGATCGGTGTCTGGGGATATTAGAACCTGAACGGTGCGAATCTCCGGGGTGGGTGATGTTTTCATTGAAGACCTCCTTTGAGGTTTGTGTTTATGATTGAAATTTAACGTTGATGCCTGTCGTCGATGCGCGGCTAGTCGCTCGACTGCACCTTTGCGACTGTTGCGGCGGACCGGGGTTTGGCTTTTTACGCACATTTCCCTTGTTTCGCTTGAACCAGCCTTACAACAAGGTGCCAAGGCGGCGCCTTGGCGCACACCCTACATATCGGATACAGAATTTATAGAATTATAGATAGTCGCTGGGTCAACGCAGGATTTTTCGCAACATCTTTCCGGTTCCCTTCCCCGCGGCACGGCGGGCGACCCTCCTACCTATACGGCCTTTGCGGACCGCCTGGTAATCACCAAGCAGTTTGGCGAAAAAATACAACCAACTTCGGGTTTTGTTGATACTCATAGACCCATAATCGTCCACGGCTGGATAGGGTTGGGCCAGCAGGGGGAGGGGAGCGAAACTTGCCCCGGGTGCTGGGTGCGGACACGGTACAAGACGTAATATCCTATTCCGCCAACAAAGGAGACGCCATGATAGTACTGTTAGCGCAGGGAATTCTGTGGGGAATCGTCATGAAAGACGACAACTACGGAATCGTCCTGCAGTTGAAGGAAACCCGGACGAGCAACGGGGACATGACATACGTCCCCGAGCAACCGCTCGGGTTTCTAAAAAACGGGCAAACGGTCGTTTTCGGCAGCGATGTCGAAGCGGCCATGGCGCCCGAGATCGTCGAAGCGATCCTGGGCAAGTAAGCCGAGTACACCCACCTCGCCGAGGTCCCGCCAGTTTATTCATGGCGGGACTTCGCTGCGTTACCGGGGAGGGCGGGGATCATTTCGTGCAGGGGTGGACCCCTTGTACACGGTAAGTAGGTATGCACAGAGACCGCGGCGGTACACCTGAGATACCCACCAAAAGCTTCTCTGTCCGATCATGGTTCAGGGCGGGGGCGGCCCTCTTCCTTCTCGGTGTAGGGCTGCTATGGACGGCGGGAGGGGAGGCGGTCCCGGTGCGGGAGAGGACCGCGGAAATAGATGCGATCGTTCGTGAGGCGGGGACGACATGGCGGACTGAGGCTTCGTTGTACGCCTACCAAAATTTCGAGCGCATCGGCGGGTTCTACGCCGCAGACCAGTTGTCCTCAAGCGAACCGGTGGGAAAGGTTCGCGTGCTGGTACTGGGGGACTCATACACGTTCGGTACCGGATTGGAGGATATCGACTTGCGCTGGCCGGAGACACTCGAACGGCTACTCGAGCGGAGCGGAACGGCGGTCGACGTCGTCACTTTGGCGCAAGGTGGCGCCTCCACGCTCACCCAGGCGCGGGTCCTGGATCAGGTCGCGGCGGGAGCATGGGAGGAAATCTCATGGAAAAACCCGGCAGAGGCCGCGGCGGTGCTGAGCGAACCTTTCGACTATCTGATCGTCGGATTCGTCGCCAACGACGTCTTGCCCGGATTCTACGACGGGCACCAACCCGATTACGACCTTGAAACACGGGTCATACGGGACGGGGGAACGAATCCGTACGAACGTGAATGGTTCGAAGCGCTCGAACGTATCGCGCGGTGGCCGGTGCGTGAGCGGTTCGTCCTCAACCTTGACTACACTGAACCTGGGTACAGTTACGCGCGCGGATTGGCGCCGGCGTTCCAGCAAGCCGGATTCAAAATACTCGACACGGCCGAGGTTGCGCACGCAGTCGCCCGCGAACACGGGGCAGACCTTATGGTGCACCCCGCCGATGCGCACCCGGGGCCGATCATCTTGCGGGCCTACGCCGAGGCCGCGGCGCGCGGCATCGGCGCGGAGAGCGGGGTGGGTGTTCCCGCCGCGGGGTCTGACGGGGGGTGGGTATTGGAAGGCGGCATGATCTCCAACTACATGCCAGTGGCGGGAATATGGCAGCAAGACGGGACCGGCGAGACATTGGACTTTCCCGCCTCGGTGGCCCTGATCGAGGCGTGCGGCCGACAGTACCCCTGCCGGATCGGTGGCGAACCGTTTGAAACCGACGGAGAACCTGTGCACCCGCGCACCCACCCGTGTGCCCGGATCGGAAAGCCGTATGTGTACGTCGGTCTACGTGGCGCACGAACTCCGGTGCTGCGTGTCGGCCTTAGTGCGGATGGGGAGGCGATGATCGTGCCAGTCTACTTGGGAGACGACGGGAGGTTGCGCGACGGCGAGGCGGTACCGGTATCTGCAGGGGGAGCGATCGAAATCAGTACCAGTGTCGGCAACACCAACCTGAAAGGGTTTCGCGTCGTCGTAGGACAGGACTGTGCAGCATCTGCAAAGATTCGCGCCATCAGGGTGCGAGTCGAACTAGGTGCCTGACCGTGTGGTAACGCCAGTGGGTGCGCGTCTTGCGAACCTGCGCACAGTACAAGACCCATGCGCCGTAAATCACCCGTCCTAAGATCTGCCCTCACGGTGGCGCTCCTTGTCGCAGTATGTGCGCTTTTGGCCAGCGTCTCGGGTCGATTACCAGAAATGGGAACGGGCAGTGGGGCGGGGAAGATGCCGGAGGGGAACTTGGCGCCCGAACTCCGCGATGCACTCGAACGCGGTGGCGCGGCTGAGGCCGTGCTCGTCTATCAGCGCATTTTACAAAACGACGAGCGGCGGGCCTACGGGTGTCATAGTGAGGCGCACGTGCTCGGTCAGTACGCCGCAGCAGTTCAAGGAGCCGACACAGTGATACATATCGCCCCGGGGCTCTGCCAAGGGGGGTTCATGCACGGAGTACTCCAAGTGGCGGCAAACCAGGAGGTCGATGCGGGAACCCTCTGCGCGTTCGTCGACACCGAGTTTCGAGACGGTTGTGCCCACGGGTTTGGACACCTCCTTGCCGTGCGTTACCCCGAGTCGATGCACGCGGCACTTCGCCGCTGCATCGAGTTTTATGACCCAGAAGTCTCGGAGAGTTCCAAGTTCGTGGCGCGCTGCGGGGGAGGGGTGGCGATGGAGTACGGAACGGCGGTAGCGCGCGAGGATGGGATACTGATGGTGGATGGTGAACATTCGATCATGGGTCCGGCCGGAGAGGTGCGCGTGGATCTTGACGCGGGGGAACTCGCGCGGCCGTGTTCGGTGCTCCAAGAGTTCGAGAAGAGCGTCGCTGATGTCAAAACCGAGTGCCTACTGCATCTCGGGTTGTTCATGCTCAGCACAGCGGGCGAGGACGGACCGCGCCTGTACGCGGCGTGTCAACGTGCCACGCGAGACGCCGGAGAACTTGACACATGCCTGCGGTCGGTGGGGGTGCGCCTCGTCGAGAGACGGATTTATACCGGAGGTGCGGTGCGTGCCCTTGAAACCGAGGCGGTGGTACGTGAAGCGTGCGGAGGCATGGCTCCCGATGCCCAGAGCGGGTGCGCCGCGGGTGGGTACCAAAGCGTGTTCACACAAGGTCCGGAGTTTCTCCAGTTCGAGTGCGCAGGCAGGTGGGAGCCTCGCGCTTGCCGCGAGGCGCTACAGCTGCTCACGATCGAGCAGCGGCAGTGAGGAGCCAGAACGTGCGCGGGCGGTCATGCGCTCGATGTACTCTGGATCGCTCGTCCAGACCGCATGGATAGAGAGTGCATCGAACCAGTACTGACAACGGCGACAGGGCTGGGCGTGCCGCCATTTTCCATCCGAACCGAGACGGGCGACGTACGCAGTTGCCCCAGCGGCATCCCCGGCGAGGCGCAGCGCACCCATCTCGGCGTGCTCCGACGAGCGCCAAGGTAGCGCGCCGCAGACTGCCGGGTCGTTGCGCACGCTGTTGGCGGAGGCGGCAAGCACGCGACCGGAACGTACCAGGACGCAGCCGACGCGCCAGCGACCTTCGGCGAGGGCCGCCACTTTCGCGGCGCGATCCAGCCAACGCTGGTCGCGGGTCGAGCGGAGCTCGGCAGGGCGCGGCGGGTCATACCAGGCATCCAAATGCACACGCGAGAGGTCGTTCATGCACTCTATGGTGCCTGGTTGGCTACACGGCCGCACACCAGGCGGAACGGCGTGCACCACGACTGTACACGCCCCCGGTCGCTTTGAGCCCTGCTGGTATAAAGTCGCCCGGACACAACCGTATTCACCATGGGCCCGATCACCAACCGCGCGCAGTGTGCGGCGTTGACGTACTCCATGGTCCGCGGGGCGGTGCGGTCGGTGCCGGCGGCGCTGGGGATCGGCCTACCGATGTGGATCGCTTTTGGCGCGTGGACAGCCCTTGGAGTACCTGCCGTGCTCGCCGTCCGGGCCTTCTTCGTCGCTCTTGGAGAGGTGTGGGCGGAGTTCTCCCGAGGCGACGCGGTGTTTGACTGACGTCGCACCGGAAATGCCGCGACCTGATGCCCGCAGGGACGGTATATGGCCGGTCCGTTCAGCAGATTCGTTCGAGCTGGTCGAACGCGACCGGCCCGGGTAGCTCAGTGGTAGAGCATCCGCCTCGTAAGCGGAAGGTCGCGGGTTCAATCCCCGCCCCGGGCTCTGCGAGAGATACACACTCGTCGGTCCTGTGCGAGTGATTTGGCGTAGGTCGGGCGACTCAGACGCGTCAAATCGGCACCACATTCGCGCGCCGTTTACCGGGACTTGACACCCGGTGTGGCATGCTGCGAGTAGGCCGGTTGCTGCGATCCTCGTACACGAGCGTCTGGGCCGCGGCGGGTGCGTCGGCAGTAAGAGTAGGGGCGTACACCGGTCGGGGCGGTGGCGAACCTACCCCGATGCGTGCACACCGGGCATAGAAAAGATCCGTCTGCGCGTTTAGCCAGCAGATCCATGACGTGGCCGGCGCCGCGATAGGCGAGACCACGAAGTGCATCAACCTTGGACCCGTACATACACCACACCTTGTCGCGGTGCCACAGGGCGCCCAGCAATGAGGCACAATGCCAGACTTGTCTTAACGCAGGCGCACCGTCATGGGCTATGCGCAAACTTCTCCTCGGGGTCGTCGTCCTCGTACTCTGCGGTGGGGTAGCTACATACCTTGCCGGGGTGGGAGGCGCTGAGCAGGGATTCGAGACGAACAACACCGACACCACGGCGAGTGACTCCATCGTCGCAGACCTGATTGCGTGCAGCAAGTCAACCCCGTGCATGACGGAGATCTTGCAGCCGTACGCCGTCGAGGCCGGCCCTGAGGCAGCAATCCTGGCCGTCAAAAAATTGGGTGACACCTACGCCGGCGGCGACTACACCTGCCACACACTTTATGAGTTCATTGCGCGGGCCGTGACCGAAGCCAATGGTATCGTCGACTACCACAACTCTGAGTGCCAATTTGGGTACACACACGGGGTTTTATACGCAATGGGTGAGACATATGACGACATTGATACGTTGCTGAAGGACGCCTTGGCGTACTGCGCCGGCTATCTCCTGTACCCGGACGCCACGAACAGCCCAGATTTGGCCTGCCATCACGGACTTGGGCATGCCCTTGCCGATGTTACGTACGACGACCCGTTGGAGGCGGTGCGGGGGTGCGTACGGGCATTCCAAGAATATTACCGTGGGCCGGTCGAGCGCGAACAAGACGCCATCGAATCTTGTGGGGATGGCGTGTTCATGCAGTACGGCGACAACAGCCTCGTCCGCGCCGGCTTCACAATCTCCGGCGTTGACGGGCTCGGTACGTCCATCAACCCTGAGGACATTTTAGGTGTATGCCGAAGCCTGGATGAGGTCCTCAGTTTGCCGTGCTACGCGCGCTTATGGAAATTCATAGGTCCCGGGGCGACCAGTCGCAGCGCGGCGGCGGAGGCTTGTCTGGAAGCGAAAAGCGAGCGCGCGATTGACAGATGCTTTTCAGGGTTCGGGGAGTTGTTTGCTTGGGAGACGAACCGCACCTGGCCACCTGACACGGCCGCCCAGGCCGACGAATTCGCGGAACGAACCGCTCGAGAATGTGAACAATACGCGCGCGTACTCTCCTGTCTGCACGGCGTATTGGGATCCACGAATTCACACCTGTACGCGATAGACTACGAGCCTGAACTCATCCCGGACCCGTGCGCGTATGTCGCGGCCGAGTACACAGATGGTTGCTATGACCTGGTCAGGGAGACCCGCCGGCTCAACTGGGACAAAACCGAAGGCCTGGACAACGCCAAAAACGCGACCACCGGAGGGGCGGCGGGGTGACGGCGCGGGCGGAGGGCCCGGCTCACCGTAGTTGACATGACGAACGATACGACCAATCCCACGCAGCCGCAAGACTCTTTCGGTCTGCTCTCAGAACCCGAGGTACCACGCGACGACAAGTACGCTCCCGTCTCGGAGGCGGACCGGGTAGCGTACGAGGCCGATGTTGCTCATGTCTTGCAACACGATCGAGATGGGGACGGGGATGTCGACTTGCTCGATGCGGCCATCTCTGGCCTCTCCAAAGTGAAAGACCTGTTCGGGGTGGGTATGCCGGTACTGGATGAGACACGTACCGAGGCATCCGACGACGCTCCCCCCGCAGCGTGATCTTTGCCGCCGCGTGGCGCAGCCACGCCATTGACGGACCGTACCTGTTGTGAAGCGCCGCACCTTGATCGCCGCCGGAATCGTTCTCGTTGTGTCCCTCATCGGGGTATCTAATTATGCGCTGAACCGAGGCGACGGACTTGGGGCGCCACCCGCTGCCGGAGACGAGACCGAGGCAACGGGTGCACCCGCCGATGCTTCGGTGGATGCGATGAGCGAGACCGGCCTTGTTCCTTGGATTGACACCGGAAAAACCGGTGATCCATACCAGTTTGCCACGACGGAGGGGGCGATCGCGATATACAAGTACCTGCGCGAATGCTACCCGGAAGATAAATCCTCCGCGAAGGACATCTGGACGCAGACGCCGTGCTTCAATGAGCGCGTCCTTGAGCTGGCGGCGAGCGCAGAGCCCGCAGATCTGTTCGCCGGCGCCAAAGCGGTGGTAGTGGAACGCCCAGACGTGTTCGCAGTCTGCCATGATGCAGGGCATAAAGGTGCTGACGCGTTGCTGCGACGCTACTGGAACCGGGGCGCCCCGCTCGCCGAGCAGCAAGCGCAGTTGCGGGAGATCTTCTCAGTGGTGAACGATACGTGCATGAGCGGATTCATCCACGGCTTGTTCGACACGCTCGGGTACCTGGAAGCGGGCATGGCGGAGTTCGAAATCGCCCTACAGGCCTGCCTTCGTGTTTTGGAGTTCGACTGCTCTGACGGTATGGGTCATGCGGCGTGGGAGGCGACGTTAAACCTTCCGGCGGCGACGAAACTGTGCACGCTGCTACCGACCAACGAGGGGCGTGTAATCTGCGACGGTGGTATCGTGATGCGCATTTACCAACATCTCGAGAAGACCGACCCTTGGTATTACGGGTCGGTTGACACTCCCGGCTTCGTGGTGAAAGATTGGATGACCAAAGTGTCTAGTCTGTGCGACACTTGGCCCGACGACCTTCCGCGCGAGCGTGGAAGCAAGGAAGGCTGTTGGGCCGGGGCGCCGTACCTTTACTTCAAACCCCTGTACTCTGAACTCAGCTTACGCGGCAACGATTTCCAAGTTGCGCGCGTGAAACTGATCGAATACCTCGGACATATGGCCGCGTCGTGTGAATCATTCGGTAGCGTCGGTGCGGAGGCATGTTATGAAGCATGGGACCAGTACCTGGTACGAATCGCGCTATACGAGACGGAGAACGTGAAAGTGCTCTGTGAAGGCCTGCCGAAAGGGCGGGTGTCCAAGTGCCTGACTAGAAGCCTTGCGTACCTCGAAGACGAACTCGGACGGAACCAAGCAGCCGGGTGATACCGCACGTTGACCGAGGCACCTCGTGCGCTGTTAGGTGGGAGGTTGCTGCAGTGAAACTGCTGGGGGTTCACCGTCGCGACGAGTCCCCGTATGCGCCGGCGCGCTGGGCGTGTCGGTAGCTCTCGGCCCATTCGAATTGGCGTTCCCTATTCGCGGTTACGTTGCCGACGATGTGCGCCTGGCGTTCGTAAGTGACGGCCATATAGGAGGCGTACGCATCACATCCGTACCAGACGCCTATGAAGAGGTCACGTAGGTAGTTCGCCGTGTAGGAGAGCATCCCGTCCCGGCGCATCTGGTAGAGATGGGCTGTCTCGTGGGCGCGAAGGGAGACGTCATCGGCGTGGTCCGCTCGTATGGCGATGAACCCGGGCAACGCGATGCCGTCCCGACCAGTGACCTTGCCCACGATGGACGGCAGCACCACGGTGGTGCTGGCCGCGTATTTTTGTGCGGCGGCGTACTCGTCGGCATGGATGTCAACGTCACGCCACCGCCACGGCGAGCATCTTCCCGAATCCCGGGTGGATGAGTACACCACCGTCGTCGCCGCCAACAGAACCAAGGCAACGATGCTTTTACGTCGTCTGTTTGCGGTCACCGGCTCACCACCTTGCGCAGTTCTTCTCGGACTTCGCGCAGGTACTGGGCAGGTTGTACGTAGGACACGGTGCCATGGTCCTCAGCGAGATGCGTTATCGCGCGTAAGCTGGTTTGCTTTCTCCACGCACGTCTCGATCCGATAACGCAGTGCGGTGCAAAGCGGCTCGAACTCCTCAGACCGGTAATCGGTGATGACGGCAACATGGTACCCATCCCGGGCGCGGCATAGTTCTTCGCCATCGGGGCCGAACGACGCGCACGTGGCGAGCGCCTCCTCGACGAGTTCTGAGAAGTTCTCTACACCGCGCCAGCGTTCCTCTGGATACGAGCGGGTGAGAATCACAATCGGCTCCCAGAGCATGTACTGCACCGCCGCCCAGCATCCGGCGCCGGTTCCACCGGGCTCCTCGGTGCGCAATGAGACGGCTTCCCAGTCCTTGCAATCTTGACGTAAGCGGGCGGTGAACTCCTTGTAATCCTCGGTGGACGTGCCTTTTAAGCCACCCACGCGTTCGTAGCGTCGCATCAATACGCCCTCGTCGCAGGCGTAGCGCAACTCCAAATTTTCGATGGTGCCGCAAGCTTTCGTGGTCATCGCGAACTCCCCGTACGCGTCCCAGGCGGCGTGCCCCATTCCGTCCGTACAACCACCCTGCGCGCCACCTTGCAGGCTCTGGCAGATGTTCGCGATTCGGTCAAAATCCTCGAGCGACGGATCGGAGAAGGCGAACCCGTCAAGGAGTCCGTGCACGGCGCCGTGGACGCAGTAGTCACCCACGGCCGGGATTGACACCTCAAGGGGAACTCCGGCCTCCACCGCGGCGGCGCCGGCCTTGTGACCGGCTTCGTGGCAGAAGAACGTGAGTTGCGGATACGTCTTGAGCATGGCGCCGACGGCCCGGAACGTCTCTACGATCCCGATCTGTACCGAAAGTTCCGGGACACGGGCCTCAAAGCACGGGCGGGCGGAGGAGAGCGGTGGACCCTCCCACTGTGCCACTTCGGTGGGTAGGCAGTTGAGCATGCAGTCAAAAAGTTCCCGCTCCTGTGCAGATAGCGCGGCCCGGTGGGCGGGATCAGGTTCGACCCCGGTCTCCGGCCACTCTTCGTTCGAGCCGGTGCGCCACTCAGGTTTGGGCGCGCAATCAATACCTTTCCCGTCGAGCAGGGGGGTGCTAATTTTTTCGAGACCAAACACCACTGAATTGACCGTTACTTGGTCATTGCGGTACCCGGTTGGGCGGTTCGCCCACAACAACACCGCCGGAACCACAAGCGCCGGAGTTAGGATGGCGGCGGCCATCACGGCGAGGGCACGTTTCATGTGGTGGTACCGTTCCGGGGAGGGGACGAAGCGCCACGGAGAAGCACCCGCGATCGTCGTGGAGGATGACACGCGGTGCCACACATGGCCCTGGGAGCCTCAGCGCGGCGGGCAACCGTCCTCGCCAGTACAGTGACCTTGCTGCTCGCTACGTGCGCAGTACGTACTCGAACGCGGCGATGGCGGCGATGGCGCCGTGGCCGGCGGCGACGGAGATTTGTTTGTACGGAGCCGTGGTGGCATCCCCGGCTGCGAACACCCCCGGCAGGCTGGTCTCGCCGCGGTCAGAGACGATTATCTCACCGCGCGCGTTGCGTTCGAGCGCCCCAGCGAGCCACTCGGTGCACGGCTCGAGACCGACTTGTACGAACACGCCAGCGACGGGGATGACGGACTCATCCTCGGAGGCATGGCTCTTGTAGCGCAGTCCCGTGACCTCGGCGCCGTTACCGAGCACCTCGAGCGTCTCGGCGTCAAAATGGACCGAGACGTTCACGCGTCGACGGAGGGCGGTGAGCAGCACCTCGTCGGCGCGCGAGGAGGGGGCGTACTCGAGCAGGTCGACGTGCGCGGCGAGCGCGGAGAGATCCAAGGCGGCCTCGATGCCGGAGTTGCCGCCGACGACGACGGCGACACGACGGCCGGCAAAGAGCGGGCCGTCGCAATGCGGGCAGAATGTGACGCCGCGATGCAAGTACTCCTCTTCTCCAGGTACCCCCAGTTTGCGCCAGCGCGCACCGGGGGCGAGCACCACGCTTCGAGACTGCAAGTCGGTGCCCGAATCCAAACGCACGGAAACACCACCATCTGGGCCAGTGACGAGCGCCGATGCACGGTACGGGGCGAGCATGCGCACACCGTACTGGCGGGCGTGATGCAACATGTCGCGCGAAAGTTCGGGACCTTCTGTGCGAGCAACACCTGCATAATTTTCGATGCCGGCGGTGTCGAGCAGCTGACCGCCGAGCCGTTCAGCGAGGACGGCGGTACGCATTCCCTTGCGGGCCGCGTATAGCGCTGCACTTAGCCCCGCAGGCCCGGCGCCGACGACCAGCACATCGAACGGCTCACCGGCGAGTTCCTCAAGGGCGACGGAGACCGGGTCGGATGCTCCGTGGTCGGGCGACGGCGCCAGGATCTCGAGTACCTCGTCGATGCCGGAGCGACCCTGCAAGAACAGTTCACCGTTACAGAATGCGGTCGGAACGGTGTGCACGGAACGCGTGCGTACCTCTTCTTGGTACGCGCCGCCGTCGAGCGCGACATGTACGATGCCTGGGTGCAGTGCGGCGAGCAAGTTCAATGCCTGCACCGTATCCGGACAGTTCATGCACGATCGGGAGTAGTACGTTTCAAAGTACAGCGGCCCGCGGAGGCCGGCAATCCGCTCGAGGACTGCTGCACCTGCTTTGGGTGGATGGCCCCCGATGTGCAAGAGGGCGAGGATGAACGAGGTGAACTCGTGGCCCAACGGTGTACCTGAAAACCAGACACGAGGTGGGCCGTCGGACGCGAGCCCGACCGAACCGGGACGGGGAGCGTCAAGGGCGACCTCGACGCGCAGCAGCGGGGAGAGACCAGCGATCTCGGCGCAGAATGCGTCAAGTTCCCCGTTCCCTGCCGAAATTGCCAAACGCACCGGGCGGCGCAACAAGTCGAGATGCCCGTGCAGTTTTTCGCGCGTTGCGGCGTCGAGCATTAGAGTTTCCCGACGAGGTCGAGCGACGGGGTGAGCGTCTCACCACCCTCCTCCCACTGCGCCGGGCAGACCTGACCGGGATGGGCGGCGACATACTGGGCGGCCTTCGTCTTACGCAGCAACTCGAGGGCGGAACGCCCGGCCCCTTCGCAGGTGTACTCGGCGACTTGTACCGTGCCGGAAGGATCGAGCAGGAACGTGGCACGGTCGGCGAGACCTTGCCCGGGTCGGAGCACCTCGAATTGGGTGGCGAGGACGTGCGCCGGGTCGGCGAGCATCGGGAAACGGACGTTCCTGACGGCCGGCGAGGAGGAGTGCCAGGCTTTGTGGGTGAAGTGCGTGTCGGTGGAGACGGCGTACACCTCAACTCCGAGCGCTCGGAAGGCCTCGTACTGGGTGGCCAGGTCGGCCAGTTCGGTCGGGCAGACGAACGTAAAGTCGGCCGGATAGAAGAAGAGAATGTTCCACTTGCCGAGCAGATTCTCGTGCGAGACATCGAGGAAAGACCCCTCGCGGAAGGCCTTGACGTGGAAGGGCTGGATGGTGCGGTTGATGACGGTCATTATGTTCTCTCCTGTGGGTAAGTGCGGCGCGCCTTGATGACACGCGACGAGAACCGTGGGTGAATCGCGTCGGGGCACCAGCAGACGAGCGACGGTTTTTCCTCCAGCGATGCAAGGGTGACCCTTGAGAAGGTGCGGATATCCAGCGCGGTCGACGGCGGGGAAGATAGGCTGGAACCGCCAGTGCGTGGGGGTGCCGTGTGCCATGGACGGGCGCTTTGGTCACCGTGGAACACATGCCAAACTGGTGCGAAATCGAGTGCAGTATCTCAGGGACGGCGCGACAGATCGACGAGTTCGAATCGATGCTGCGCGGGAATACGAGCGAGACGGGGATGGTGTCGCTTTTGAATACCCTTCTCCCACGGCCGGAAGCGCTCGACCACACGACGAGCCCTCGGCGTCCAGTGTGGTGTGATGCGCAAATCGAGGTCGCCGATGGTGCGGAACGCCAAAAGATGGTTGCCGAAAACCAAGCACAGGTCGAACATGAGCGTTGCTTGACCGAAACGTACGGGGCGGCGGACTGGTACGAGTGGTCCATCAAATACTGGGGTGTGAAATGGCCAGATCGGAGCGAGATCGTCGAGCGGCGGGCACGCTCGCTACGGATATCCGGCATGTGCCCATGGACCGTACCGACGATTGGTTTGCGCAAAATCTCTGAGATTTTCCCGCAGTTGCGCTTCACGATCCGCTGGTTCGAGGGCGGGATGGGGTTTGCTGGCAAAGCCGCGTACGCGGGCGGGGATGAGTTGTACTTCAATGAGCGCACGTATCGAGGCATGCGCGGCGGTTGAGCGAAATTCACTCGAGAGGTTCGGGGACACCGATCACCGTGGCCGTGCGCGACTCCCATGAACCGAACAACGCGATGCGACCAGGGGAGCGGGTCGCGAGCACGCGCACCCGCAGACCGCCGAGTTGTTGGGCGGACCGGAACCACTCAAGATTTCCATCGCAGCCGCGGAGACGGAAACGGTCAAAGCCGGTGTCGACCTCGAGCGTTGCGTTCACTTTGTCGGTGACGAGACTCACCGGTTCGGCGAGCGGACGGGGTGCCAGCAGACGTGCGCAGGCGGCGGGAAACGCTTCGAGATGGTCTTTTGGTAAACTCGCCATGTGGTTTACCCGTGTATGCCGGGCCGCGTTCGTCATGCAAGGCGTGCCACCGAGCGCGGGGTCCTTACAGTCCAAGTGATGCAAGAAGTGCTCTGGTGGATCCGCCGCGACGCGCGGATCGAGGACAACGCCACACTCGCCGCGGCGGCGAGTGCGGGCGAGGTGCACCCGGTCGCCGTACTTGACCCGTCCTTCCCGAGCGGAACGCGCAGACACGCGTACTGGTTGGCGGCGATACATGACGTGCACCATCAGAGTGGAGGGGTCGCGTTCCTGCGCGGCACCCCTGCCCGGGTGCTCGTGGCGTATGCGCAACAGGTGGGGGCTACAAAAGTCTACGCATCACGAGACTTCGGCCCGTACGGTGCAAAACGCGACGAGGAGGTCAGCGCGGCGCTGCGGGCGGGCGGGGTAGAGCTGCTCTTCGTCGACACCCCGTATTTGCGCGATTTTGACACGCTACGAAACAAGAACGGATCGCCGAGTCGCACGTTCTCGGCATGGAGGCGGCAATGGATCCAGGCACCGTTGGCGAAACCAGTCCAGGTCGGTGAGGTATCGTGGGCCGCAACCAACGGAACCGGTCTGCTCCACCGAGTCATACCAGAAGCAAGCGCATCATGGCAGCACGCGCGACTCCGCGACTGGACACCGACCTTGTCGGCGTACCCTGAGGGGCGGGACTACCCTGCCCAGGACGCCACTACACGTCTCTCGGCGGGCTTGCGTTTTGGCTTGATCCACCCGCGCAGCATTCTCGCCGGAACCAGCGGGAGGGTCGGTGGGGAACGGCTCACCGACCAGCTGTGCTGGCGGGAATGGTACGGGGCTCAACTTGCCCGCAACGGTGCGTGGGCGTGGGAGACACAAGACCGCACGTACGCGGGTTTGGTGTACGACGCGGGGACGATCGCCGAGGCGCGGTTTCGCGCGTGGTGCGAAGGGCGGACCGGGTACCCGCTCGTCGACGCCGGTATGCGTGAACTTCGCGAAACTGGGTACATGCATAACCGGATACGCATGGTCACGGCGAGTTTCTTGGTCAAGCACCTCCATCTTCCCTGGCAACGTGGGGCGGCGTACTTCATGCAGCAACTTTTTGACGGCGACCTGGCCTCCAACAACCTCTCGTGGCAGTGGGTGGCGGGTGTGGGGTTGGATGCTTCCCCATATTTTCGCATTATGAACCCCACCGCCCAAGCCGAGAAATTTGATCCCGAGGGGTCGTATATCAAGACCCATATCGAGGAATTGCGCGAGTTTGGCGGATCTTGCACCGTGCCGGGGGCAAACGGGTACGCGAATCCGGTCGTGGACATCGCGATCGAACGCGCAGAAGCGCTCACCCGGTACAAGAACGCCCGCGGCGCTTCTTGAGCCGTGGGTGTGGGTGGCGACCAAAGAACCGGGAACCTGTGAGGTACACACATACGTCTTTCGACTCTATCCGGCGTTCATTTTTTGGGGAATACCGGAACGGTGGGATGGGGGCGGTACGGTCGTTGGTATGACTCACAAACCGACGGTGTGGCGCACGGCGGTGGCACGGCATTGGATAGCCATAGTCGTACCACTCATCGTCCCTGGAACGGGGATTCTCACGGGGATCGTGCTCTCGCGATTCACCCAAGGAACGGGTGGCGAGTGGGGGGACTTGATCGGGCTGGTGGTCGGACTCGCACTGGGTTCGATGGTGGCGCTTGCTACATTGTCCGCGATCGCGGCGCGATCGCGCGGGAAGTTTCGTGCCGTCGGGTACGGTCTCGGAGGCGCGGGGGTGGCCTGCTTAGGGCTGCTCTTTGCAGCGCGGAACGCCATGTCGGCGTGGTCGGTGTTGCTGGTGCTTGTCGCGGGTTGCGGGTACGTCGTCTTTGCCGGGCGCAGGCGGTGAAGGCTGGCCGCGGCATTGTGACCGCGGCACAGTCCTATGTGTGGATCTGTACCCAGAACACGCCGAACTTGGTGCGGATATGCATCTCTTCGTCGACGGCGATGACCGAGCCCTCCTGCTCACGGCGGGTGAAATCGATCGATTCGAGATGGTGGACCGTGTGTATATGACCGTGGCGCCCATCCTTGGCGTTGAGAACCTCGAGGCTCGACTCATCGAAGATGCCGGGCGGGCGGACGCTCGAATGCTCTCTTTGGCGATGCGCGTGGAGTGGCGCTCCATCCGGAATCATGGCGAGGCGCGCATCATCGGTCCGGTCGGGGGCGGTGCTCCGGTGACCGTGTGCAACCTCGATGGTCTCGTGGAAGCACACGAACTCTCCCGAAGCTGAGTTTGGCGGCAAGGGGGATTCATGTGTGTAATTCGAAGTTGCCGGCGGAGACGCGAAACTCCTCTCGTAATAGCCTCGCGGGAAAGCGTGCACCAATCCACCAACCGCGCACCGTGGATCTCGTGAGGTGCGGGCCGTGACCACCGAACACAAGCGGGACCGTTTCGTCGATTTCGTACGCTCTTTTAGTCTTGTCGTCGTCGTCATCTGGCACTGGGCGTTCACCGTCCTCGTCTGGAAAGATGATGGACCTCATGCAACGAACCCGATAGGTTTCACGGACGGAATGTGGATCATCACCTGGGTGTTGCAAGTGATGCCCTTGTTCTTCTTCGTCGGCGGCTGGGCCAACCTCCAGGCGTGGGAACGGGCCAAAGCGGCTGGCCAGCGGGCTGCACAGTTTGTATCCGCACGGCTACGTGATATTCTCCTGCCGGCGTTCCTGCTCATCGCCGTGTGGTGGGGAATCCTCGTAGGCATCGGCCTTCTCGTAGAACTTTCCTGGTTGCGTGGAACCGTCGTGCTCATCCTGTCACCCTTGTGGTTCGCGTTCACCTACGCGATCGTCATCACCGCATTCCCGCTCTTTCTGCGCATGCACAGAAAGTTCTCCTATCTGGTGCCGGTATGGCTCGCCGGCGCGGCGGCGCTCGTCGACATCGCCCGTTTCGCCCACGACATACCCCACGTCGGATGGCTCAACATGCTCATCGTGTGGGGTCTCGCGCACCAGCTGGGCTTCTTCTACCGCGACCTGCGGGACGCGCCACGAAGGGTCCACCAGGCGCTCACTTGCGGGGGATCATTCTTCCTCGTCGCCCTGGTGTGGAGCAAGATCTACCCCGGATCGATGGTGGGGGTGCCGGGCGACAAGTTCTCCAACATGGCGCCACCATCGCTCGCCATCGTCGCGCTCGTCGTGTTGCAAGTCGGTCTCCTGCTGCAGATACGGGGTTGGGTGGAAACACGACTGGTACGGCCCCGGTGGGCGCGGTTCCTAGATACGGTGAAACTTTACGCGATGCCGCTGTACCTCCTTCACACCTCCGGCCTCGCGATATTCCTCATCGGCGGCTACCTTCTCAACGGTCGAGCACCCCTCTCGGCGGAAATCTCCGTGTCATGGTGGTTGTGGCGACCAGCGGCGATCGTCCTCCCGTTGACGACGACGATACCTCTCCTCTGGGTGGTGGGACGAATCGTGAAAGGTTCACAGCGGGCCGCAAAGGTGGCCAGCGAAGCGATCACCGAGGTGGCTGACACTATCGGTGACGCGGCCAGGTCCGTAGCGGAGAAACTCTGAAGGCCGTGCAACCGTCGGTACTACGGACGCCGCTCACCGGTATCCGCGCCGGAAACTAAACCGGGCATGGTAGGGCGTGTCTGAAACCCGTCCCCATCTCGCAAGGTACGGTAATTCCATCCACAAGTTCGGCGAGTTGCGGCATGTGCGCGTGATGACCGATGAACGCGTCGCACATCGCCGCTGGATGGGCGTTTGCAGATTCAGTTGGGGCGCAGCACCACCATCACCAACCCCAGCGTGATCTCGGCGCGGTCGGCAATTGTTTCAGGTTCGAGGTACGCGGCGGCAGCGGTGAGCGCGGCGTACATGCGCAGATACATCAGTAGCAGCACGGCGGCCGGATCTCGCGCGGTAGGTCCGATCTGGTCGGTCGTTTGGGAGAACCGTGCGGCGATATCGTCAGTGGTGGCCGCGATCGTTGCGGTGAGTGCCGCTGCATCTTCGGCGTCGAACGTCAAAGCTTCCTCGAGGAGGCCTACATAGAACGCGAATGCCTCGAGTCCGAGCGGGAAAAGACCCACCACGTTCTCAAAATACTGCTCCGTGGCGGCGTCTCCTGGGTCAGGTGCTGCCGTACTCAGCGTCTCCAGTGCCGAGGCGCGCGCCCATGCCAGCGCGGTTTCGAACGCGGCGATAGGGAAACCGCTGTGGTGGGCGGGTGGGGCGACGCCGTCGAGCACCAGTGCGTGCAACATCATCTCCAAGTCGTGTAAGTACTCCGCAGCTTGCGGGGTGAGATCGTCCGGTGGCGGAAACATAGCGAGGCGACTCGTACCGTCCTCACGTCGGAAGGTTTGGCGTGGGGGCGCAGGTGCTCAGCCGACGGATACGTCAGTTACCATACCGTCCACGACGGTGAACCCCAATCGATCGCGGCGATGAGACGTTCGATTTTTCGCCATGCGACGGTGAACGTCATCGTTCGAACGTCCTCGGCGGATGACGGGGCTCGGCGGAGGGCGTAACAGTACACCGCCTCGGCATGGGTATCCCAAAGGGCCCGGAACGCTTCGGCGCGTGCTTTGTCATCCATGTTTCCTGCGGTGCCCGGCCCTAGTCAAACTGCTGCTGAGCCGTGTGTGCCCGTAAAACCGCCGGTCACCATGATAAATGCCCGGATCCTCCGGGTGCACTCATCCATGAATTCACCCACAAAGGAGCAATCATGATCACCATCGACAACGCATTCGCTACCGCGCGCGAGGCCCTCGCCCACGACGTCGGCGTAGGCGGGTTAGTCACCTTGTACGGTTTCTCGGACCACTGGGTCGCAAACTGCACCTTCCCCAGCGGCATCGGCCTTGGCAAGGCACAACGGCGTTCTTTCAAAATCTCGCGAGTGGACGGCAGCGTCACAGAGATCGCATAACACCGACTGGACAACTGGCGTCGAAAACGGCGGAACCGCTCGTTGTTCGTTGCCAGTGTCGAGGGCGGGCTGAGAAGTCACCGTTGATACCTACGGAGAGCGCAAAGGGAGAGGAATGCCTATGGGAATGGACGTGAACAAACACGAGTGCGGAGCACGCCACGCTTCGCGACGGGGCCACCTTAAGTGACCCACGTGCACGCGCCGAACGTAGAGCCGTCCGTGAGAGCGGCTCTTTTCGATACCGCGATCGCTACCGCGAGTGTCGCCGAGACGGCAATGGGGACCTTCATACCCGTACCACCCGACGGCGAACGAAGAGAGACAACGATGCCAGCAAAGCGACGCACACGACGGCCTGAACGTTCGCGCGGGAAACACCCGAAGATTCTGCGGCGGCGCGACATCGAGAACACGGTGCTGCGTGGCGACTGCATGAATGTCATGGCCCGGATCGCGGACTCCTCGGTCGACATGATCCTCGCCGACTTACCGTACGGGACGACGCGGAACAAGTGGGACAGCCTCTTGCCCCTCGAGGCGCTGTGGGAGCAGTACCGGCGCATCGCGAAACCGAACGCGGCGATCGTGCTCACCGCCGCCCAACCCTTCACCTCGACGCTGGTCTGTTCGAACATCGAAGAGTTCCGGGTAGAGTGGATCTGGGAGAAGACAGTCGGTTCTGGGCAGTTGAACATCAACCACCAACCTCTGCGCGTGCACGAATCGGTCCTCGTGTTCTACCGCGAACTTCCCGCGTACCACCCACAGATGACGGCCGGAGAACCATACTCTCTGCTGCGCAAAGCCGGACGGGCGGCGAACTACAACGAGCAGCGCGACATCGAGGTCGTGAACAAAGGCGTGCGATGGCCAAAGACGGTCATCACCGTTGCCAATCCGCGCATACGGGGCGGGCATCCGACCCAGAAGCCGGTGCCGTTATTTGAGTACTTCATCAAGACCTACAGCAATCCAGGCGACTTGATCTTGGACAACACCCTAGGTGCCGGGACGACCGCAGTGGCCGCCCTGCGCACGGGACGCAAGTACACCGGCATCGAGATCGATCCTCGTTATGTCGCGATGGCAAAGCGCAACATTCGCGCAGTCGAGAAGGAAACGGCGGCAGATCGATGAGCGGACGTAGAACCAGAGACGTGCACGCCGAAGAGATCGCCGCGCTCGATGCGATCATCACCGAACTCGACGATATACGCAAATCCGTGCAGTCCAAGAGCGCCGAGGCGGTGCGGCGACTCTTCGCTGAGCCTTGGCCGTTGTTCATTCGCCGTATGCGCTTGCTGAGTTCGCAGTCGTGGGGACCGAAAGTCGAGCAATACTTCCGTGAATTGCACGACTGGGACGAGGTGGATCCCGCCATTGCACGTGGCGACGCGCGCGAACGGACAGGGAGAAAGCAGTACTTCGAAATGAAAACCACCATCATCACCCCGACCAATCCAGATGCCAACTTTGTGCAGATACGGCCCCACCACAAGGTCGACGGGTATCAGTTCTTCGTCGTGGATGTGGACTACTCGGTGGTGCATTACCACTTGACGAAAGGCGAGATGGAGGTCGAGTTGGAGAGGATCGGCCGTTTGGCCCACGGGACTACGGGTGCCGGGGGCAAGCAGATGCAGAACGCCGAGTGGGCGATCCGGTTCGAGTGGTCCAAACACTCGCCGGTGCGCAAACGCTGGTCGCGCTACGAAGTGGGCACGAAACGGGCAGACCGTCTTTGTTGCACCAAGCACTGAACCTGGTTGGATGCTTCGTCGGCTACTTGGGTATTTTTTCGTACACCTTGGTCCCGTCCGTGTAGAGTTCGGCGGTGGAGACAACCGAACCCTCGGTGAACTGGCACGGGGTGTACGGCTGCGACGGGGTGGGTTTTTCACAAAGCAGGCGTTGGCCCTCAAAACTGAACGCCAGGTAGCGTTCCGGATCATAGACGGTGAGTTTGGTTCCGTCGAACCATGCGTCGGTGCGCGACACCACGCGGCGGCCGGCCCTCTCGCACGGAGCGTACCGCTTCGACGCGGTGGGTTTCTCGCACAAGTACCGCTGCTGTTCGAACTGCACGCGCATGAACTGCTCCGGGTCGTGCGCCGAAACCGCACCGTCGGCCGTGCGAAACCAGGTCTGCTCTGGGGACTGCAACGGCCCGGAAATCGCCGAGACCTCGAAACAAAACTGCACGGAAGGAGCGGGGACATCCGGGGCAGTCTTCTGACACCAGAGCACCATGTTCCCCGCTTCGGTCGAGGCCCGCACCACATCCCATTGAATCGCCGGACACGGAAGCGGATCGAGCACGCGGGTGGGATCTTCGCTGTACCACGCCTCGATCATCGTCGAATCATAGGCATTGACAAACCATGACGGATCATACGTGGAGCCGCCAAACATCATGCCGCCGCTGCAACTGTGGTGCCCCAAGCCGAGGGCGTGTATCAATTCGTGCACCAAGGTTTTGTTGCGCAGCGTCGGGTCAAGGGTGGAGTCGACGACGATCACGGCCTCCAAGAGCCGACCGTCCTGGTACGACGTCCGGGTGTATCCGTTGATCGTCGCCATCTCGGCTGTATCCATGTCAATCTCGGCCCAACGTGGTTTGGGGAGGAAGTACACGGTAACGTCGGCCGAGGAGGGGACGACCGCGAATACTGGCACGCCGGCGAGCGTGCGAAGCGACTCGTTCAACGATGCGAAGGCCGCCTCGTCTTGTGAAGTGGGGGTGGTGGCGAACGCCACCGACACTTGCGAAGCCGCCCAACGTGGCCGGGCGGAGCCGGGGTCATCTTTCTGCATCTCGGCGAAAGCGGCGAACGTGTCGGGACCGTACGGTGAGATCACCTCCGGTACGGTCAAGGGCGGAAGCGTGGTCGAATTCTCCACAACCTGGGGAGTTTCAGCGGTCGTCGGCGTGGGTCGACTCGACGTGGGCGGGGCATACGCCGTTTCGGAAGCATCGGTCCGCGCGCAGCCGGTGAGCAAGACGAGCAGAAGGAGGCTGCGGCGCATACAAGATACTGTCCCTGCACTCCAAGGCCGGGCCAGCGGGGTATGGGACCGAGCTGTGGCTGGGCACCATCATGGGCATGCGCCCACGCGTCGCCACCATCGTCATCCCCGCCAGCCTGCTGGTTTCAATTGCCGCCTGGCGTCTTGACCCGCAAGCCTCCATCGGCGTGCTCTCGCGCGGGGCGGTGGGCGATGGGATGCTTTGGAGCCTCGGCACGTACAGCTTCTACCACCTTGGTTGGATGCATTATTTGGTCAACATGCTCGGACTTCTCGCAGTCTGCGTCGTGCATCGATCCATCGGAGACGGTCTCGGCGCACGACACGAATGGGGCGCGTACTGCGCGGGAGTACTCGGAGGCGGTTTTGCGCATGTCGCCGTAGATCCATATATCGGCGTGGTCGGCGCGAGCGCCGGCGTGCTTGGTCTACTCGCTGCCGTCATGATCGCCGGTGACGGTGGAAAACTTGGGGCGCTTGATCTGCGCACCATGCGCGTCGGGGCGACAGTCCTCTTTCTCACCGCGGTCGTCCCCGGACTCGCCGCGCCCGAGGTGAGTATCGCGAGCCATTGCGGCGGGGTGGTCGCCGGGGTCGCGTACGGTATGTGCAGGCGGAGGGTGAAGCACCCCGATTTCCTCAAAATTTAAACAGCACTTCCAGCGGCGCGAACGCGGTGGCAAACGAGTCGTCGAGATCGCATGAAGACACCGCACGGGAGGCTATCAGCACGCCATGCAACCCCGTACTGGCGGGGAGCTGCACGGTCTCGCCCGCCCCGGACACGCCGAGCGGTTCGGTGCGCGGAAAGCCTTCAGCGTCGTACCCGTAACCAAACACGTCGACCTTCGCCTTATCCGCGCTACGTACCGAGACACGGACCTTTCCTTCGTACGTCGGGTCGATCTGCACGTGTACGTACGGACGGCCCAGCGTCGCACACGGATACACCTGACGCGGGTAGCGCTTGCCGGCGATCTCCACGTACTGCTCGGTCCCGTCGCAGACCTGTCGGAGTTCGGCTCGGGGTGAGTATGGCAGACAAGCCTCCGCCATGGAAGCAGCCGCCTCGGCGGGCTCGAGTTTGACACTCGCCTCAAGGTTTCCAGAACTCGTCTCCAACCAGACCGGAAGCACACCGGAGAGCAACGGATACTCGACCGGTGTCGGGGTGCGCATCGCGCGTTTGAGGCGTGCTGGCTCCACATGCCCCAGGATGCCGGCGGCGACGTCGGCGGCGTAGGCTTGGGTGAGTGCGGGTGAGGGGTGCGAATCGGCAGCAGTCACCGTCAGTTCTGCCAGCGTATACTTCTCGCCGAGCGTGCGCGTGGCAAGCATGTCCACCGGTACGAACCCGGCGTTCTCGTAGAGCGCCCGGCTTTTCTCAAAAATCGAGCGGTCGCGGGCGTGCACATTCGCGTAGTATCCTTGTTCCAGCGGTGCCCAGAGCAGCGGTGCGGTGCCGGCGAAGGTTCGCAATTGGGCGAGCGCGGCGTCGAGTTCTACCTGATACGGGTTCTCCAACTCGTGGCGGCGCAGCGCATCGTAGATCTCAGCATCGACCTCCAATTCGCGCCCAAAGGACGTCCACGTTCCCGGGGAGTCCATAGGGAGCAAGTCGTTGACGACGAACCCGAGTACCACCACATCGAACGGTTCGAGCAGCAGACCCACATCCGAGTCTGCCGCGTATACACCTTCGAGCGTGCCTTGCATGATGCTGATGGCCCAGTTGGCGTGATCGTACGCCGATGCTCCCGGTTTGGCGAGCGCGACGACCTCGAACGTACCTGGTTCCGTCGCGTCGTTCAGCGCGCGTTCAAGGCGGGCAGCCCAGTTTGCGTCCGGATCGGCGAGGGCCCAGCCGTGTGTGAACGAGTCGCCGAAGACGAGCACGCGGATCCGGTCCTTGTTCGAGTGACGCGGCCGGCCGAACTGACCGCTTGGCAGCATCGTCTGTATCTGGTGCAAGTGCGCGTCGACCAAAAACAGTGTCTCGCGGGCCCAGGCCGGATCGGGGCGGGAGAGGGACTCGGCGAGCTGGACCACTTCTGTGTCGGCGCGGCCGTACGCCACCCAGACCGAGAGCCAGAGGAGGAGGAAGGTGCCCACGAGTGCCGCGCGTTTCCGCATTCTCCAAACGGTACCGCAACGCGGTGGCGGCACCAGAAACTTGGGTATGTCCGCCAGGATGGGGAGGGGACGGTGTGTTTGTACACTATAAGGAGCTGTACATGGGCAGAGCAGTAGGAATTGACCTGGGCACCACCAACTCGGTGATCGCCGTACTGGAGGCCGGGGAGCCGGGCATCATCGCAAACGCCGAAGGCGCGCGCACCACGCCGTCGGTGGTGGCGTTCACCAAAACCGGGGAGGTGCTCGTCGGAGAGGTCGCAAAGCGCCAGACGATCACGAACCCAGAGCGAACGTTCCGCAGCATCAAACGGCACATGGGGAGCAACTGGCGCTCCGAGGAGATCGATGGTAAACGGTACAGCGCGCAAGAGGTGAGTGCGCGAACATTGATGAAATTGAAAAAAGACGCCGAAGCGTACCTCGGCACGAGCGTGGACCAGGCCGTGATCACGGTACCGGCGTACTTCGACGATGCGCAGCGCACCGCCACGAAGGAGGCTGGGGAGATCGCCGGGTTCCAAGTACTCCGTATCATCAACGAGCCGACCGCGGCCGCGGTCGCGTACGGCATCGACACCGGAGCCGATGACGAGACCGTGCTCGTGTTCGACCTCGGGGGTGGTACTTTCGACGTGAGCGTGCTCGAGATCGGCGACGGTGTGTTCGAAGTGAAGAGCACACACGGCGATACCCATCTCGGCGGGGACGACTGGGACCAACGAATCATGGGCTGGCTCGCTGACCGGTTCAAGGCGGCGCACGGCATCGACGTCTTGAGCGACAAAATGGCCGCGCAGCGCCTGAAAGAGGCGGCCGAGAAGGCGAAAATCGAACTCTCCCAGATGCAGCAGACCCAGGTAAACCTCCCCTTCCTTTCGGCGAACGCGGCCGGCCCTCTGCACCTGGACGAGACCCTCACCCGGGCCATGTTCGAAGAAATGACCGCCGACTTGCTCGAGCGTTGCAAGAAGCCCTTCCAGCAGGCACTCACCGACGCTGGCTTGGCGCTGGGGAAGATCGACCACGTGATACTAGTCGGCGGATCCACGCGCATGCCGGCGGTACAAGCGCTCGTCGCAGGACTTACCGGAAAAGACCCGAACAAGACGGTGAACCCGGACGAAGTCGTCGCGGCGGGGGCGGCAATCCAAGCCGGCGTCCTCCGCGGAGAAGTGAAAGACGTCCTCTTGCTCGACGTTACATCCCTCTCCTTGGGTATCGAGACGCGTGGGGGCGTCATGACGAGACTCATCGAGCGCAACACGACGATACCCACCAAGCGTAGTCAGACGTTCACCACCGCCGAAGACAACCAAGACAGCGTCGAAATCCATGTCCTGCAAGGCGAGCGGGAGATGTCTGAGGGCAACCGTTCGCTGGGTAAATTCGAACTCGTGGGTATCGCCGGCGCGGCGCGCGGTGTCCCGCAGATCGAGGTCACCTTCGACATCGACGCCGACGGCATTGTGCACGTCTCGGCCAAGGACCGGGCCACTGGAAAAGCCCAGTCGATGACGATCACGGGCCAATCCAGCCTCTCGGCCGAAGAGATCGAGCGGATGGTGCGAGACGCCGAGTTGCACGCCGAGGAGGATCGAAAGCGCGGGGCCGAGATCGAGAAACGCAACGAAGCCGACGCGCTCGTGTACCGAGTCGAGCGCTTCTTGCGCGCCCAGGACCTGAAGGGTGCTGAGTGCGACGCGGTGGAGGCTGCGTTGCTCGAAGCCAAACAAGCCTTGACACAGGAAGGCGATTTCGAGCCAGCCGTGGCGAGGCTGCGGACGGCATTTGAAAATTACGGCATCTTTTTGCAAACCCAACCCAAACAGGACGATACACCGAGGGATACTTCCGACGTCGTCGACGGCGAGATAGTCGACGACGATATCGCGGACGATACTGCGAGAGACGCTACGTGAGCGATGCAACCCCGTGCTGCACAGCCGCAGCGGAGCTCACCGCCCTGCGCGACTCGACAGTTCGGCTCGCTGCCGACTTCTCAAACTACAAGAAGCGCAATCTCTCGAGGATCCAGCAGGAGACCGACGTGGCGGTCGGGACGGTCGTCGAATCGCTGCTCCCGGTACTTGACGCACTCGACGAAGCGGCTCGGTTTGACGCCATCGGGGCGAGCGAGGCGCGCACGCTCCTCCTCGCCGCCTTGGAGCGCCACGGTCTGACCGTCGTACGTTGCGACGGGGGTGTGTACGACCCGAACGTCGCTGAAGCGTTCGTCATCGGCAATGGCGACGCGGTCGGACGGACGCTGCGCGCCGGGTATCTGTGGCGCGGCAAGTTGCTGCGGGCGGCGCTCGTAGAGATCGGAACACCGGAAGTTTCATGAACCACCGACGACGACGGGGAGGCGCATTCATGTTGGGCGCTCTCTTCGTGGTATGTTCGGCGAACTTCGCTGCCGGGACCGCCGGAGCCATCGCGTACGGCGATGCCGAGATTGGTGCCGGTACGCCCGTGGCGGTCGTCGGACTCCATCACGACCCGTTGCGACCGGCACGAATCTCGAACCGTTTCTGCACCGGCACCGTCGTGGCGAAACGTTGGGTGCTCACCGCTGCACACTGCACCGACACCTACGAACGACGGCCGTCCACGCTGCGGGTCGGGGTCAACGTCGATGGTGTGATCACTGCGTACGACGTGGAGCGGATCGTGTACCATCCGCGGCGGCCGAAGCAAGGAGATGCCGACCTGCGGTACGAACGTGGGTACGACATCGCCTTGCTTCGAGTTGGGCGCAACATCACGAATGTCGAGCCGATACCGGTGGCTCGAAAATGGGCGGCGGGGGAGACGACATACGTCCTGTACGGCTTCGGTCTTGATGAGTACGGGGAGGTGGCGACGGGACCGCGAGGTAGGGAAGTCTCGATCGTTGACGCGAACGAGTACGGATACCCGCAGACTTGGCCCGGGAGGCAATTTGCGACCATCGGCAGCGTACACCTTCCGGTACCGGGCCTTGAGGGGACGGCCGAGGGTGGAACGACATATGACAGCATCGCCCGGAGCGGGGACTCGGGCGGCCCGGTCCTGCGTATCGGTGCAGACGGTCGCGCGGTGATCGTCGGCCTCATCTCGTACGGACCCACAAAAGGCGGGGCGGGGCCGACGGTGCACACCAAACTCCCTTTCTACGCGGCGTGGATCGCTGCGACGTTGCGTCGCGGCGGGCAGTGACAACCGTCAACAACGGGTAGGGTGCGAACCTACCGGTGAGGGCGACCATGTCTGAACGTGTCCGACACCTCGACTGCCACATTACTGCACGTCTCTGACACGCATCTCGCGTACGGCACCGAGGCTGGCGCACGGGCAGCCTCACAATTATCCCGGATCCTTGAACAACACCGGGAGCTTCCCGTGCTGGTCAGCGGAGACCTGACGAGCCATGGGGATGTAGACTCGTACCGCGAAATCGCCGAACTACTCCAAGGTCGCGATTGGATCGCGTGCCCAGGAAACCATGATGATGCTACGCGTATGCGCACCTATCTCCCTGCGCGCACGAGACTGCACACTGCGGCGTTTGACGTGATCACCGTCGACAGCACGGCGCCGGGCATCGTTGCAGGGAGGTTCGCCGAAGGTGCCCTTGACGGTTTGGACGACGCCCTGGCCGGCGGCGAGGGGCCGTACCTTGTCGCATTGCACCACCCACCGGCGGGATGTGCCCCGCACACCATCGCCTCGGTCCTGCTCGAAGCGGAGTCCGGGTTGGGTCTTGCCGACGTCCTCCAGCGGCATCGAGGCCGGGTGCTCGCACTACTCTGTGGGCATTTGCACCAATCGATGGTGAGCACATGGGGCGGCGTGCCCGTCCTCACCGCACCCTCAAGCGCGTACGCCTTGCACCTCTTCGAGGGGGAACTGTACAAGGCGGAGACCGAGGGGGCGTACATGCTGCATCACGTCGAGCGGGGGGTGTTGTGCAGTGCGGTGATGGAGGTACGCGACTGGCGACCCACCGAAGAGACCCTTCGTCGGCGACGTATACGGGAGTGACACTCGTCATATAGGGGGGTTTCCCAGTGCAGCGGCGAGATTGGGGGCACCAGGCTGTTAGTGCCCTCCCCGGCCCGACCCCAACAGTACCAGGCATGCGGAAACTCCCCCTCCTCCTTGCCCACCTTGCCTGCGTCACCGGCCTCGTCGCCATGGCGCAAGGTGGGATAAGTGAACCCCGGCGAACGGTACCCGGTATTGAAGCGGCGAGCCTCACCCCCCTCCCCACCGAAGCCCGAGAAGATATCGAGGTGGCGGCACAGCCCGTGGCCCCGCAAGCGGGGCCCGTGGTGGGACCCGAGCGGGGCCAAGACCGGGTCGAGCGACGCAGCGCTCCGACACGACCCACCGTCCAGATCGCACCCGATGTCCGCTGCCCACAATGGTGGGAGACCGCCGTCGCGGTGGGGTGGACGCTTGAGACACTCTCGAGCATGGACGCCGTCATCCACAAAGAATCCCGCTGCAAACCACGGACATTCAACCAGAAAGATCCCAACGGGGGGAGCCGGGGCCTACTGCAAATCAACGGCTCGTGGCGGCGGTGGTTGCGCGACCGGGACGTGATCGAGACTGAAGATGACCTGTACGACCCGGCCACCAACCTCAAGGCCGCGTGGTTGATCTACCAGTACGGCATGGATCGATACGACTTTGGCTGGGGTCCGTGGGGATTCAGGTACGTGGACCCGTACGAGGTGTACACCGGTGGCAAATAAGCACCAGGCGCATACGGTGTCAGGCATGACCCGTACCAGAGCACTCCTCCTCGCCGCCCTCGGCACCCTCCTGTTCACCAGCTGCAGCAAGGAGACGATCACAACCATTGCCGAAGACGCCGTGGACTTCGCCGGGGAAACCACCCTCCTGATCGCCGCCGAGGCCATCGCGAGCCAACTCGACGGTGCCGTCGACCCGAACGGAAGAATCCCCGTGGCCGAGGCACAAAAAGCCCTCGCTGCCTACGACACGCTCGCCGAAGTCTCCCTCCCAGACGGCAATGGTGACGGGTTCGTGGACGGAAACCGTATCCAGATCTCGCTCAAGGGGGCGAGCGCCTGCGTCCACTTCGGGGCGGAAGGTACAGACGTCGCCAAAGGCGAGTGCCCCCGTTCGTAAATCGCGCCAACGCCGCTGATACGAGCCAAGCAAGCGCTGACGGGTTTACCTATGTGCCGTATAAGGCGGTTGGGCACCGTCTTGGTACATGCGTACCTTGAACCTCCTTTTCACCGTGATCGACGCCGCCGGCGAGGAGCGCTCCGTGATCGACCGCAGCCTTCCGGTGGTCCAAATCGCGATCGGTATCTCACTCCTGCTCGGGTTTTCCTGGTACCTCTATCGGAGCCGACGGCGCGCCATGATCGAAGAGGCCGCGGCGAAACGGCACGAAGTCGACGAGAAGAGCGCACCGGCGACCCGTTTCACCGACGTGGCCGGCTGCGTCGAGGCGGTGGAGGAGTTGCGCGAGGTCGTAGATTTCTTGCAGCACCCGGAACGCTTTGAGAGGCTTGGCGCAAAAATGCCGCGCGGAGCGCTGCTCGTCGGCCCGCCTGGCACTGGCAAGACCCTCCTGGCCCGGGCGGTCGCAGGGGAAGCGGGTATACCGTTCTTCCACCATGCCGGCAGCGATTTCGTCGAACTTTACGTCGGCGCGGGGGCAAAACGGATTCGGGAACTATACGCGAAGGCGAACGACGTCAAGAAAGCTATCGTGTTCATCGACGAGATCGACGCAATCGGCAAGAAGCGCAACAGCGGGAGCGTTGCCACCGGTTCGAACGACGAACAGGAGCACACGCTAATCGCACTGCTCAACGAACTCGACGGATTCGCGGCGAGCGGTGTTTTCACCATCGCAGCGACGAACCGACCCGACGTCCTCGACCCCGCCCTCACCCGACCGGGCCGGTTGGAGCGCAAAATATCAGTTCCCACGCCCGATCGACGGGGACGCGAGTCGATCTTGTACATCCACGCCGCGGGCAAACCCCTGGCGAGAGATATCGACTTCGCCGCAGTGTCGCGACGGACGCCGGGCATGAGCGGGGCTGACCTGGCTGCGCTCGTCAACGAGGCCGCACTCGAGGCCGTGCGACGCCGACTCGACCGGATCGACGGTGCGTGCTTTGACCGGGCAGTTGGGAACATCTCGATGGGGCGGGCACGCTACTCGGCCGAAGTATCCGAGCACGACCGCACCGTCACCGCGTGGCACGAGGCCGGGCATGCCCTCCTCGCCCGACTCGTACCTGAAGCAGCGAACCCGGCAGCAGTCTCGATCATCCCTCGCGGTCAGGCCGGAGGCGTGACGTGGATGGAGGGTGTCGACGATGCGTTCATGACAAAGGCGGCGGCGAAAGCACGCCTCATCGTGGCGTTCGGCGGACGGGCCGCCGAGGAACGTTTACTCGGGGGAGACTGCACCCAAGGGGCGCAGGCCGACCTTGCCATGGCGACTGAGATAGCCTCGGCAATGGTGCGCCAATTTGGTATGACCGATCGCGGCTTCTCCACGCGACAGACCGGCGTGCTCAGTTCGTACGACATGGCGAGCGATGACGCGGTAGAAGCCTTGCTCACCGAAGCAATGCACGTAGCTCGCAGCATCTTGTCCCAGCACCACCAGAAACTTGAGGCGCTCGCCGGGGAACTCCTCACCCGGGGCACGCTGTACGCCCACGAACTCGACGAATTCTTCGGCGGCGCGCGGTCAGCACCCTCCGTACCGATTCGCACACCGGCGACCCAGCCAAGCGCGCAACGTGAGCGGCATATACCCGTGCGTGAACCGGTGCTGCAGCGCATCTGGCGGCGGCGTAAACGTATCGTCTGACCGCCGACGTCGACCCGCATGCTGTACTGGGGCGGTGAGATGTGCCCGGGGTGGGACTCGGACCCACACGTCCAATCGACACCGGATTTTGAGTACGCCGCGTCTGCCAGTTCCGCCGCACCGGGCCAGGGTGATCCCGAGCACGGCGCCAAGCGATGGCGGACGCGCGCACGCAGGTGGCCGAAACCTGGTATGCGTTTAGCGATAAATCGAGAGTTGGGTGCAGTGCATCGGCTGGACCGGGGCGGTGGCGTTGCGCTGCAGCATTGCGCAGGCGAGCAGTCGACGACCGGTGGGTACGAGGTGATAGATCGCGTGCTGCCCGAACTCGTGCCCGACGGTGAGCGCGTGCTCAAGACCGAACCGCTCGTCAAGGCGGACGGCTAACCCATACTCGACCCCGTCGACATCCTCGGATCCTACGTCGATTGAGCCAAGCAGGGAGGCGGTGCGGGCACCGAACGCCGGGTACACCCGGCCCATACGGCCGGAGAGTTGCCGAGAAACCATCTCGGCGCGGAACTCGGCGCGACGCTCCTTGTTCAACGACCGTGGACGCAGAAACCCCCCTGGGTTGTCGCTCGTAATAATACAGAGCCCGTGCAAAACCTTGGGGAGTTGCTCGAAGGGTGTGGTCGACGCCGGCGCGGGAACGGCGAGCAGGAGCGCAGTGAGCAGGTACCGGGCGTCGTCGATATCGACTGCGGAGCAGCCCGACTGAAACTGGGACCAGCGGATATCGGGGTCGTTGCTCATGGCTGGCTGCGCAGTGCACCTTCGGGTACTGCGCCGAGGGTGCGGATCTCTCCTGACGGGATCGTCCACAGAATCCCTTGGGGATCGCGGACGCGGACATAACGCAGCGAGACATGCTCCACCGTACCACGAACCTGGTTGATCAACACCTCGTCGCCGAGCACGAACTGGCCATCGAGCAAGAGTGCGGTACCTGAGACGAGGTCGCGGACGAGCAACTGTGCACCGAGGCTGAGCGCTACACCGGCCACACCGGCGCCCGTGAGGAGCGGGGCGAGATTCCAACCGAAGCGTGATGCGAGCGTCGAAGCGGTCATCACTAGCAGCACTGACGTGATCGAGGCCTTGAGTACCCCGGCGAGCGTGCGCACCCGCTCGAGCGATACCCGCGAGGAGCGGACACGCAGTACACGATCCACGGCACGGTGCGAGCCCCAGCGGGCGAAGAGCACCACGGTGATCAGCGTCAGGGTGGTGATGGCGATACGGAGCGGTTCGGTCATCTCTTATACATCGTCCGGAGCGGGCCCCTGGCGACATGCCAGGAGTATCGACAAATGTCCCGGGCGCGGTGGGTGGAACGATGCAGCACATGACCGGAACAGCGCCATTTCGCCTGTGGGACCGACTCGACACCTTTGAAGCAGAGGTCTCACCCGGGGAGTATGCGCGCGGGTGGGGAGACTTGTACGACACGCTCACCAACGATCCCGCCGAAGCGGTCGTGGTACGTGAACTCTCGGCTATCTTGCGGCAAGATGGGCGCTTCCGTGAACCGCTGATCGTCGAAGAGGGCGTGCTACGAGACGGACGCCACCGCTGGTGCGCGCACAAACACACCGGAATCGTACCGATCACCACCAGCGGTTGGGGCGAGATCGGGAGCGGGCGCCTGGTGCGAGTCACTTATCGCATCGACGGTGAGATGAGCGGCGCGATGCCGCTTCGGTCATTCCCGGTGGGTGCAGCCTGGGTGAGTGCCGACGTCGCGACGACGACGAGTTCGGGCCCGGGATGGACGGTGGAAACGTACACGTATATGAGCGACGATGCCGATCCGGCAGACGTGGCACGGGCCGGGGTCGCGCGGGGTGCAGCACTCGGATACGTCGTCGAAGTGCTCGGGCACGAAACTGGTTCGGTTTTCGGGGAGTGACCCTACGAACAGTTCGGGAGAACCCCGACGTTCAAGGTCCCGGGGCGGCTTATGACGCCGTGCTTAGGCTGACACCACCTTGGGAAGCGTGATTTTCACTTGCCCCACCGTCGAACCTGCGTAGAGCCAGGTAGAGAGCGTTTGGTCAAAGACAAAGCAGCGTGCCGAGACGTTCGTGGCGTTCTCCTCGATCGCGTTGAGCACGAAGTAGGAGTTGACGCCTTCGAGGCGGATCGGGGTGGTGGTCGTGGATTCAGCTGCGCTCTTCAGAGAAGAGCTGTTCCAGAAGCTCTCGAGGCCGACGAAACTGCGAGACACCGAACGCGCGGCGCCAGTGGAGAGGCGCTGGCGCTGCCATGCGTTGGTGGAGGCGACGGTGGTAAGCAGCGTACCGCACTCAGTGGTACTCAAAAGCGGTTCGAAGACGGGCCGATTTTCGGCGGGACGGTTGGGCAGGTGCGATGACCCATCCAGGTACCCGGGCAGCATGGCAGCTCCCATCTGGCGCCACGACGTTCCGCCCTTGCGGTAGTAGCAGCGGGACTCGATGTTGCCGTTGCTCACGGAGACGACGACGGACGTCTGCATCTTCACGCCATTGATCGTGTCTCGGACCCACTCAGGGGCAGATTCGGGGGCGAGGTTGAACGTGTAGGTACGCACGCCGGAGAAGAGTACCCCCGGGGCCTTCCCTTGAGTCCATTTACCTGACTCGGCTGCTCGCGTTATCTTGGCGCACGTTGTGGAGGTAAACGCAGGGGATACATCGAGCGAGGCATCCTCGGCGGAGGCAGGAGTCGCGATAGCGAGCACGGCAACCGCGGCGAGAGCGACGGTGCGGAGATAACGGGTGGGGGACATATAGATACCTCGTAAGTAGTTGATCGACACAGGATAGTGCCGCTACTTTTCACATTTAGCGCGGAATACAGAAAGAAAAGTCATGCAGAAAGCAGGGGTAGGCGTTCGTGGCGTGGGGACGAAACCGGGGGATGCAACAGTTGGAAACATGGCGGCAGGCACCGGCGGGACGACCGTATCTTGCATGACAACGGATGCAGCGATGCAGTGGTGCGGATGTATGCGGCCGCAGACCCCGCGCGAGGCGTTGCGCGACATTTGGGGGGAGGTACGCGAATTCGTAGCGGAGCCTTCATGGGACGAGGCATCCGACATTGCGTACGGTATCGGGCGACTCTTGGGAGGTTTGCGGGGGCGTGTCTACGTGGCGGTCCCAGGTGACGGGCGGCACGTGACAAAAATCCAGGCGCGCATGCGCGAGTACGGGTGCATCCGCTCCAAGCGCCATCTGCGAGACGGGGCGTGCCCTGCGCAGCGACGCGAGTAGGTGGACGGGCGTAAGATGATGGAAACGGGGTGGGGACGTCGCACGATACCAAGGTATGAAGCGACCCGACGCGAACCCGCCGATGATGCCGTACACCGACGAGTACACGCTCGTCGAAGTTGACGCGGCGTACCTCCACCAGGCGGTTAAGCCGAAGCAGTTCATCCACATCGACCAGAGCGAATGCATCCTGTGCGAGGGCTGCGTCGACATCTGCCCATGGAAGTGCATCCACATGGTGAGCCCGGGGGCGGTCGTCGAGGCGCATGGAACCGAGTTGCCGGGAACGGATCCGTCTGACCATGTCATCTTCACCATCGATGACGACATCTGCACTCGTTGCGCCCTGTGCGTCGATCGCTGCCCGACCGGGGTGATCGTGCTCGGCAAGGTGGGCGTTGCCCCAGCCACCGGCGATCCGCACGCGCGCACCAACAACCACGGGTATTCCTACGGCATGAGGTTCTAAGGAGGAGCTATGGCTGGCATCGTCATGATGTTCTGGGCGGTGCTCGTCATCAGCTCTACACAAAATGAAGGAACGAGGCCGGCACGTTTTAGGAGAAAATAGCCCGAACGTTTCGCGGGGAACCTTCGCAAAAAACCGCCCCGTAACACCGTCGACCCGGTCCTTTCCACACGTAAACGTGCTTCAGGACCGGGGCGAGGTCATTACAGGTAGTATACGTCAGGGGTCCTCCATGGACCCCGTCGAGTCCGCGCACCCATTGAAAGGTGACGCGGGTAAGACGTATCACTTGCCTACTCGGGGGGCTGACGACTGGCTGAAAACCAGTCGTCGTTCCTCCGCGGCGTGGGTAGTACCACTCCGCGGTCGGGGGAGGTTTGCCTCCCCCGATCTCAGTCCGTAAGGACAGGAGCGATCCATCTCTTTGCAGATGAACCACTCCTGTCCTTACGGACCGGGCCCACCGGCAATACACCTATATGTACCCTACTACGGTTGTGGGCTAAGTGTCTATATGCAAGTGGGGACGGGGGGCCCAGCGCACATCCCAAACAAGGCCCAGGCGCTCCAACAGGGCGAGCAGCAGGGCCGAGAGATCCAACTGGAAACGGCCGGAGCCGTGGCGGGCGGTCGCGGGGGAGGCGTGGTGATTGTTATGCCAGGATTCCCCGAAACTGGGCAAGGCGAGCCACCAAACGTTCCCAGAGTAGTCGCTGGTGTCGTGCGGGCGGGCACCCCAGAGATGGCAGACCGAGTTCACCGACCACGTCACATGGTGGAACAGGACGATACGCAACAACCCAGACCACAGCAGCACACCCTCCGCGACAGAGAAGCCTTGCAGCGGTAGGACGAGCGCGGCGGGAAGCAGGATACCGGCGAGCATCCACACCCACCACCAGCGCGAGGTGAACGCGAGCACGGGGTCGCGGGTAATGTCGCGCGCATGTCGCTCCGTCGACGCGCCAGGCAGGCGGAGCCACCCAAGATGCGCGTGGAGAAAACCACGCAAACGCGAACCGTGCAGCCGGGGTGAGTGCGGATCGCCGGGCTCGTCGGTGTGGGCGTGATGTACCCGATGATTCGCCACCCAACTTGCGAGCGAACCTTCCCCGGTGAACGAACCGGCAACGGCGAGTACGACGGCGACCGGTCGGGCGCACTTGAAGCCCCGGTGCGTGAAATACCGATGCCACCCGAGTGATATACCGAGGCCACCTACGGTGTACAGCCCGAGAGTGAGCAAACATTCAAACAGGGTCGGAGGCCGCCAGAGCCGCAGCAGACCGAGGAACGCGAGCAGCGGCAGGCCGAGCACCACCAAACCCCACACGAAGCGGGCAAGCCTCGATACTGGGGCGGCGTGGTTGGGATCGGCGGGCGGTTGCGCTGACACGGGGGCGTACTGTCCGGACCGGATGCCCGGGGCAATCGGCCCCAGGTCAGCGTACCTGGAAAAGTTCGAGCAGTGTCGCCCACCCAGAGGGAAGGAGCGACGGGGCGTGCTCCAACGTCTCGGCGCATTCGATCGCGAGACCCACCATATATGCGGCGTGCCAGAATGCTTCAACGATCGGGCGCGTATGGGTGGGCCAATCGTCGTTATGGGTAAGGTCGAACGTCTTGCCCGTACCTTGGGAGATGATTAAGCGGAACCAGGGGTGCAAGCTGGTGCCGTGCGGGGCGAGCGCCTCAAATTCGCTCGCGACACGCAACGTGTATGCCTGGAGCCCGTAGACCTTGAAACTTTGATGCCAGAAACGATAGACCAGATCCTCGCTGACCCACTCGTCCGAGATCGTGTCGCGGATCGCGCGAAGCGTAGGGAGGGCGGATTTGAGGTTGTCGAGCAATTCGGTATGCACGGCGGGGGCGGGGTGGTCGAACACGGGAACCACTGTACCTACCCAGATGGGCTGGGCATTGGGCGACTCGAGTGTCCCTAACAACCGTCAAGTCACTATGAAAAGAACGACATGACGACGAACTTACAACCCGCCACAGGCCGTAGCCGGGCGTTCGACCTGATCCGGGCGGCGGCGATCATGCGCGTCTGTCTCTGGCATGGCACCGGGTGGGCAGCACTCACCTGGATCCCGGCCCTACCGGTAATGTTCTACCTCAATGGTCGGTTCATGGCGGCGAGCATTGACCGTTACGGTATCAATGCGACCTTGCGCGGAAGGGCACGCCGGATCCTATACCCGTACTGGGTCTTCGCAGCCGCGATGCTGTCGATCATGTACATGTATGATTCGTGGCGCGTAACATCGTTGCACAATGCCCTGGCTTGGGTGGTTCCCCTCGCCGTACCGGAAGGTGCGGCATGGCAAAATGGTTGGATGACCGAGCCGCTGTGGTACGTGCGTACGTATCTCTGGCTCCTACTCACCGTCGCGCTCCTCAATTTCCTCGTCCGGCGCGGCAAACTTCCCTTCATCATAACCTGGACCGGGGTGGCGTGGGTCGCCGCTTGGTCGCTGGGGTCGCAGTGGTGGGCAGGGCAAGACTACCTGACCTTCGGTGCGTGCTTCCTGCTCGGTCTCTTCGCTGCTCGACATCAATGGCGGCGGATCGAACTTCTCGCCATCGCGGCCCTCGGCAGCGTCGGTACGGGCATCATCGTCGTAGACGGACTCCCCAACGGCGGGGTCGTCAACATCGACCATGCGTTGCATCTCTCCCTCGGGCTCGTACTTATTGCCGGGCTTGAAACGGTACGGCCCCGACTCGAGACCGTGCTGGCCGATGTGAAGCATTGGCGTTTCGTCGCGGCTGTGAACGAGCGGGGCGTATCTATCTATCTCTGGCATCCGGTCCTCATCGGGGCGGCGTACCTCGCCGTAGGCAGAATCGCACACGGCGCAATCTTGCTCGTCGGCGCACTCGTCGCTGCGGGCGCGATGCTCTGGGCGTTGCTCGCCCTCGTCGGGGTGGTCGAAGACTATGCTGCGCATAAAACGACGAGTCGACCGGCGTTTTACAACGCTGCGCTGCGTTTCATCTCGGGCGCAACCGCCGCCGGAGTATTCATGCTCGTCACGACCGCAGCCGGGCAGTACGATCTTCCGCCAGTTCCCTCCAAAGCACCACCGATTCCCTCCAAAGCACCACCGAGCGCGGCGGCGTACACTCCAGGCCCGAACGACCTGGCCGACGTGTTGTTGGGGTACCCGAACGTATCAGCGAGCCAGGTTGGCAGACCTGTCGGCGTGTACGCACGACCCGTTGAGAGTTTGCCGGAGGGCGAGGCGGGCACCAAGCCGGGGACAAGTGCTGGTGGTGGGTCTTACGACAAACCTCCAGCTGGGGAAACACGGCCTGGTGCCGCGGGATCGGCACCTGACCTGCGGCCCATCCCGCACTGGGAATCATTGGCCGGGGCAGACGATACAACGGCCGAAACGGTCGAGGCGGTGCTGCGCGAATGGGTGTTTGATACCAAAATCGGCGGCGTTGAGGTCGCAATACTACGTCCAGGGGTCGGTCGCCTCGAGGCCGCACTTGACAGCGACGGGAGCCGTATTGCACTTCGCGACACCGTCCCGCTGGCGAGCATCACCAAGACGTTCACGGCGGCGCTACTGCTGCGCGCGGTCGACGACGGATTGCTCGACTTGTACGAACCAATCGGCGAGCTCGCGGTGGCGCCGTGGTTTACGATGACCCAAGAGATTACCGCAGGACAACTCCTCACCCACCGCAGTGGTTTGGTGAACTACACGGCGACTGACGCGTGGGAACGCGACTGGCGGACGGTGGACGGATGGAAAGCCGCGCTCGAAGCCGTCATGGACGAGGGTTTCTCCAGCACACCTGGGACCGTGGTGTCGTACTCGAGCACCAATTACATCGTTGCTGGACTCCTAGCCGCGCAGATATACGAGACGCCGATCGAGGAGTTGATCGAGAAACGATTGCTCGACCCGCTCGGACTCAAAACCACCTTCGTCGGCGGACCGACCCCGGGCAGTCCCGGCACGGGTACGGGGAACATGCGCGCCAGCCTCACCGACGTCGCGCGTTGGGGGATGACGCTTTGGCGCGATCAGCAGGTACTGGGCGAGGCCGGAAATGCGCGTTTGCGCGACATCGACCCATCCACAATGATCGGGTACGGCAGTTTCGCATGGTGCCCATGCCGAAGCGAGGCAGGCGGGCTGAAATGGGCCGCCATCGGTGCCAATGGCGCCGAGGCGACCGTACGGTACTACCCAAGAATCGACCTCGTACTCGCCATGCGCATCCCCGGCGGTGTGGATGCGCGCGCCGAACAACTCATCGCCGCAATCATCGAAGCGGTCGGACAAGGCTGACCGCTCGAAGCGAAAGCCCAGCGATATTTCGATAGCGGCAAACACACGATTCACAGCGCGGGACGGGGCACGTAAGCTGCACGGTGGGGTATGCGGTTGGCAGGAAGACCGGCATGATGGCTCCATGCCGTTTAGCGCACCCGACCATTCGGAGAACACTACATGGAACGCCGCAGGAACCAACCAGAATGCTGGCGAGGGCGGATGGGTGGTCGGTGGAGCAAACCGTACACTCACACCTGACGAGGCTACACGGAAATTGATGTTTGGGGCGCGGCTCGATGGACTGGACAAGACAACCGTCGGTTACAAGACCGCGTTCCTTCGACTTGAGACCGCACTCCTCTCGGTTGGTGGATGGGCGGCTGTACCGCCGTTGGTAGTGGACGACTTGGTCGAGGAGTTGTATACGAACGGGCAGTTGTTCTCGCTGGAAGGTCTTACGTGCGTCCCGATGCAAACTTCCGCGTGCCACTCCAATACCACCGAGTGGTACCACAACCAGACCGAGCGCGACACGGGAATGTGCACCGGTTATGCATTAAGTTCAGACGGTCTCTGGCGACAGCATTCTTGGGGTGTGCTGCGCGGTCGGATCGTTGAGACCACGATCGAACGCATCGCATACTACGGCCTTACGGGAAAACCGGAACGGGAGACGTGAAGCCTCACACGGACCAGTGGGTACCGGCGCTGAACAACGACGAACGCATATTGAGCTACGTGTCAAACCGGGTGAGTACGAGCAGGTTCGGGATGAACGGACGGCCCGGTGGGCGGGCGGGACTGATGCGTGTGTTGCTGGTGCGATCCTTGGCACTTTGTAATGTATGACCGTGCGCATCGCCAAATCTCCTGTACACGGGCGCGGCATGTTCGCCACCGGCCGCATCAACCGAGGGACGGTACTTGACCGTGGTTACACGGTCGCATTCGATGATACGCCTGGTGAACGTGCCGGCATCATGGACCGCTACTCGTTCGATTACGACGGGAAGCGGCGCTGCGTCGTGCTAGGTATCGCGAGTCTGTGCAACCATAAATTCGACGCCAACGCCGAAATCGAGATCAACGAGAAACTTGGCACCTACCGACTGATCGCGATTCGCCCGATCAAACGCGGGGAAGAAATCTTCATCGACTACGGCGACGAGTACTGGCGGGACCAGCGCGCGGAGTAGTTCGTGCACGGCTACGACGTCATCGGAGACGTGCACGGGCACGCCGGGGTACTCAAAAACCTCCTCGTCAAACTCGGATACGAACATCTTCAAGGGGCGTGGCGGCATCGGGAACGTCAGGCGATCTTCGTTGGGGATTTAATCGACCGGGGCCCTGAGCAGATCGAGACGGTGCGCGTCGTACGTTCCATGCTCGAGGCCGGAAGTGCACAGTGCGTGATGGGGAACCACGAGTACAACGCAATTGCGTACGCCACGCAAGACCCCATGAGACTCGGCGAATACCTACGGACCCGGGACGGGGAACGCGGGAAGCGGCACGGGCGACAGCACCGTCGTTTCTTGGAGGAGGTCGGGATTGACTCTCCGTTGCACCATGAGATCGTGGATTGGTGCAGGACACTCCCCCTCTGGCTGGACCTTGGGGCAGTGCGGGTCGTGCACGCTTGCTGGGAAGCGTCGTCGATCGCGGCGCTTGGCGCACACTGCATCGCTGACCGCGTCGGAGTGCTGCATGAGGACGGATTCTTGGCGGCGAGCGAACAAGGAAGCGCGGCCTGGTTGGCGGTTGAGCACTGCTTGAAGGGACCGGAACGAGAACTCCCACCGGGTGCGTCGTACATCGACAAGGACGGCAACGTGCGCCACAGTGTACGCACCGCTTGGTGGGAGGATCCTTCGTACGTGCCAGATGCGTCACCCCTTACGTTCATCGGTCATTACTGGCGGATGGGTGAGATGCAGCCGCTGAGTCCGCGGGTCGTCTGTGTCGACTACAGTGCTGGCAAGGGCGGGCCGCTCGCCGCGTACCGGTGGAACGGCGAGACGGAACCAGATCGTGGCCATTTCATCGCGGCGTGGGCGTGATTTCGGCAGAGGTTGTCTGATACGCACGGGCCACCACGGTGTTCTGCGGGAAACCCCCACAAGTCACCTAAGTACGGTCTCTTGTTGATGTATGCTTGAGCGGTTGCTACCGACCCAAGATGCATGCAACGGACCCTGCCAGAGCGCGTCGAGCGACAAAGGCCTGCAGCCTTCACGTTCGGTTTTTCGTTTCATAGGCGGGTATATCCGACGAGAAACGAAGAGCGTGACAACGCTACACAACGCTCCAGCGTGTAAGCTCGAGAAGCACTCGAGCATCCGCTGGGATGCAGTTGTATCTGGTACATACCGTACACCAACCCAACTGTAGCGTAAGCTACACAAGTGCGTCGCCAGTTCCTACAAGGGGACTGGCGGCGCGACGTTACCGAGCGTTACCGAGCGGTACCGAGCGGTACCGAGCGTTATAGAGGTGCCAGAGCGGGGCCGAAATGTCAAAACCGCCCGGGCACTCTGGTGCACGGGCGGTCTTGTGTTGGTGGGAAATGTTCGTAGGGAGTGATGCGCCGAGGAGCGCGTGAACTCAGTCGGAAACGGTTTTGGGTCGGGCGATGCAGCCGTCGAACTCGGTGTTGGCGAAGAGCGCGTCCGATTCGGCTTTCGTCAAGAACTTGACGTTGGGCTGCGCGGCGAGTTTCTCCCAGAAATCAGCGTTCGCCGAAGCGAACGAAGCTCGGGACGAGCCGCTCCGGGATGCTTTGGGGGAGGTTTTCTTGCCTCGGGTCGTCTTTCGTTTACGTGGTTTGGTCATTGGGGGCCTTTCTGATGATGTAGTTTTTGGGTCGCAAAAACCTTATTGGTGTACCCTCACTGTGACGGCGAGGTTGCGGAACACACACCATGGGTGGGTACGTGGCGCTACCTGACCGCGTGGTATGATGCATCGGCATGGCGCTTGTGTGGTGGTACACGAACACGACCCCCCACCTTCTTGCGAAAACGGGGGATCGTTGTGTTCGGATACTGCGCTCAGGACTCGACCTTGAACTCTTCCCCATCTTTGCGATGTGAGTCGAGTCGCCGGGCCGCATTCACGAGGCGCTCTGGTTCGTGGTATTTGCTCCAGCGATCCGGGCGCCAGAGGGCGGCGACCGTGTCTTTGTACGTGCCGTACGCGATGGCCGGTTCGGTCACGCGCGGGGCGGCGTATGAGTCGGTACCCTCCCCGATGAACGCGCTTTGACACACCCAGCGGGGTGCGAGTATAAGCGCGGAGAAACCGTACTCGTCAGAGGCGAGACGGTCATCCCATGAGTGTTCGGACATTCCGAACGGATCGGGACCGGCAATTTGGAACTTTGCGAGCATCACCAGTGCGGCGGGATGGCGTACGCTACCGGAAACGGAGACGTAGCACCACTCTTCACCCGCAGGTGGATGATCCACCGAAGGGTCAGCCTGCCCCAGAATCGCGAGGCGGGCCTGGGAGTACAAATCGTCGCTACGCAACGCTTCCCGTGCCGCCGTCTCGGCCGCCACGATGCGCATGACGAGCCTCTCGGCGCGCGTTTTGGCGATCGTGTTGGGTGGCTCGACATCGAACCGGTCCGCGGTCTTGAACAGTAGGCCAGCTTGCTTGTACCGTGAAATCGCGGTACTGAGCGAAACCTGCTCTTGCTCCAACGTACGTAACGTGCGGAGGGCTTGCTTGACGGCGCGTGGCGAACTGGACATACCCAGAAACGCCGCGAACCACGAGAGACGAGCGGAAAACCACTCGGTTTCGCAGAACGTGATGATGCCGGTGATGAGCAGGAAGAACGCAGCCGTCGAGGCCGCCGAGATGACGAACACCAGGAAATGCGCAAGTACTCCTTGGGGGTTGGCCAGCGTTTCTTTGGTCTCGTCATCGGGTATGTACACCGCTAGGATGTACACAAGCGCCGAGATGCCCAGGTACAGGCCGGATAGGGCCAGGAACAAGACGCGGTCGCGGTCGTTGAAGTGGAAGAAATCTTTCAGATTTTCCACGTATTTTTTCTTGAAACTCACTGCGACCTCCTTTCCGAGGGCGAGGTAGGTTGAATGGATACGTTCCCACCTTTGCTGCTCGGGACCGGGAGAGAACCGGCGCTCAGGGGCGGCGGACCTCGTCAAATCCGAATTCGGTGAGGGTGTCGCGGCCAAAAACGTTGAGCACCACCTTCACACGCAGGCGATCTGGATAGACCTCGGCGACGTTGCCAAGAAAACCGGCGAACGGTCCCGTCTGTACCCGCACCGGCTCGCCCGTTTGGTACGAATCAGCGGGCCGCGCCTTCGTCGGTGTCGTGGTGGAGACGAGCATCGAGGCGACCTCGGCATCGGTCATCGGGGCAGGCAACCGATCACGCTGCCCTTGGCCGGCGAAACCGGAGATACTGGGCGTGTAGCGAATCGCTGCCCAAGTCTCCTCGTCGAGGAGGCAGCGGACGAAGAGGTACCCCGGATAGCGTTTCTGCGCGACGATCCTCTTCTTTCCGTTGCGCAACGTCGAGACCTGGTCGGTGGGGAGCAGTACCTCCAGAATTCGGTCGGCCAGACCCATACTGGCGGCGCGCGACTCGAGGGCTTGTTTCGCCTTCAACTCATGCCCGGTGAGCGTGTTGACCACGAACCAACGACCTTTTTCGGGGGGCGCGATGGTTCCTGGGGTGTGGTCGTGGGGGTCTGTGGCCATGCGGTGAGACGGTGCTTGTTGGGGTGGAGGTGGCACACGGGCGTGTGCTATGTGACCCCTTGGCGGTCACCATTAAAAGTACGAACGAAAGGAACACCATGGGTGCACATAGCATCACCACATACATCCACACCGAGGCGACCCTTCAGGAGGCGTGGGAGCAACTTCACCGCGATGCGCGACGCGAGCACGGCACCGATCCGTACTCTGGTACGTTCGCCACGTGCAGCGGCGTGATCTTGGCCGGTGAAGCCATGGGCCGTACCGACGCCGAGGCGGCAAGTAATGCGATATTTCTCCACACCGCACCACCCGCCCGGTTGGTCGGTAAAGTGAAACACTGCACCGCCCAGAAGTGGGGTCCGGCTCTGGCCATACCGGTGCTCGACGGGGAACAGGCGACATGGCGGCGTCGGAGCGTACAAGTCGAACTCGACACTCTCGCCAGCCTATCAACTCTTGAACTCATCGAAGGGGCGCACCGTATACTCACGCTCCCGGCCGGGAGTTGGGTCGAGAATCCAGAGATCGTGGACGACGCGGTGCGAACCAAGAAGCGGGTGGCGCGCGCGAGCGGTAAATCGAGCATCACTTACCGCCTCGAATCAAGCTCGGTCCGACTGGGCGAGGCGACGTACGGCACCGAGCGCGAGGCGATCGAAGCGGCGAATACGATCCTGGACCGTGAGTTGCGGCGCGGCCACCTTCGCGAAAACGAGAAGATTAGCGTCGTGCCGGTGCGCAGCAGAGGCGGAGTCCACACCACGGTTGGAGTCGAACTCATGAAACGGCGCATCAAGTACAACGTCGAGGTCGCCACCCCACACGCAGAAACCGGGACGGCGGGATGGTACTTCTTCGCAATGGCAGCGAGTTGAACCACATGCACACGGTCCAGGATCATATTCGCCGCGAGGCCGAGGATCCGGGGATCTCGCTGCGCGAGAAGGTCACCGAGAGCGTCGAGACCCTCTCGACCTGGGCGGGGGACTCGCCGCACTTTGACAGCCTCGCAGAACTCGAGGCCGTCGGAGAGTTCGCGATGCGCTGTATCGACTGGAGCGACGTGCTTTTCTATGTCCACCGCACCGGATCTGGGCGGCCGTTGCTCGATACAAACTCCATCGAAACGCTGGTGGAGATCGCGAAACGAGTCCGGGCGAACGTGCTCGATGCCGAGTGCGGCGAGCACTTGCGTGGTGAGACGCGGGTAGAAGCGCGGCGAACTCTCGGCCTGGGCGAGATGAGCGAACCATGGGAGTACTACGCCGTAGCCGTCGAGGCGGAAGTCTGGGAGGATCTGCTCGCACCCGTGGCGGTGCGGCTCGCCCGGCAACACCGAGTCGTCAGCGACGACCACGGTAAGGCGCTCGTACACGCACCTGCGTGGTTCGCGGCGATGGCCGAGGCGAGCGAACTCTTCGAACGGTGCGAGCGCATCGAACCAGCCGCGAAGGGCCTTGACTTGTTGCACGGCGCGCTCGCGCTTTGGGAGCCATGGCGGGAAGGGCACGTGATGTTCTCATATTCGCGCGCCTTGCGGGCGGTCGGGGCCGTTTGGCGTAAAGAGACGCGAACGCCTCGCTGCACTGGACGCTTGCCCGGTATCGGGTCTGACGCACCGTCACACCCATGCGGATCGGAGTAAAACGAGGTATCGCCCTGGCCGTGCTGCTCGTGTGGGGTGGGCTCGGTCTTTGGGTATTAGGGAGGGACGATACGTTCACGGAGGCCGAAACGATCGAGGCGGTGAACCGCGAGTTGGTGAACCCGGGGTTGGTGTGGGCCCGCGAAGACATGCACCTCAACAGCCTAGAAAAGTGGCAGCGACCATGCCCCACCTGCCCACCGGGACGGTTGCTCGGAGGTGTGACCGGCCTGCCTGTGTGGGAGAATCCCGAGCGAATTCGGATCTTGGGCGTCGGGGATTCCTTCGCGGTCGGAGCGGGCCTGTTCGACGCGAATGCCCGGTGGGGGGCGCGGCTCGAACAAGTTCTCTCACGGCGACACGGCGAAGGAACCTTCGAAGTGGTCTCAATCGGGGAGAGCGCGGTGAGCGCATTTGCCTACACGGAGTGGCTCGAGGCAATCGAACGCGGCGACTACTCGTGGTTCGCGAACGACGAAACCGGTGCGTTGCGGGGCAAATTCGACGTGATCATCATCGGTCATATTGAGAACGACGTCGTGTACTCCCCGGGGGATGCGTACTTGGCTATACCCGACATGAAGATCGTTCCATGGGACGAACAGACTGCCGTGCTTCTGAAGGGAGGTGCGAACCCCAACTGGGAAGCATACACCCAACTGCCCGAACGTATGAAGGCGGCGGGAGGCGGGGCAGCGATGTTGGTGGCGCTCATGTTCTCCGATGGCGTCGATGAAGCGTTCGGAGATCCGCGTCTACAGCCTTTATACGAAGCGGCCGGGTTTGACATCGTCACTATGTCGCGAGGCGCAGCATGGGAGAACGAAGCGGGACCGGAACGATCCCGGGTGAACCCGGCTGACTTACACCCTGGGCATGGTTTTTACAAGGTAGTGGGCGAAGACATGGCGGACGCGGTCGAGACGGCGGTAGGTCCAGCTCGCATCGCTCGAGCTAAAACCCGCGGTGGGGAAGTGCGGCGAGCGTTGCTCACCTCGCACCTCAGCATCGGTCTCAAAGTGGTGCACGACACGAACGGCGTCAGCGTCGCATGGGACGGGAATGCGTGGTTGCCCAGTCCACCCGATCTAGGCGGATGCCTCGCTGCCGCAGGTCGGAGCGAGGGTTCCTACCTCGAATGCGGATCGTATTACTACCAAGGCTCGCGCATTCCCGCCCAGCACCTGCCTTGCGCCACGCTCGGGCGGCCACACATGGTGCTCGCCTTCGCGACCGACCGGGAGGGTCGGGCGACCATTGCACACGGCGCCGGTAGCGAGACCGCGTTGGAGGTGTACGGCTACCGGTACGGGGTGGTGGACGTCGAAATTGCGCCGGTGACACGTCTCGTGGCAGGTGAGACGGGAAGCATCGACGTGCGCGGGGAGATCGGTTTTGACGGGATCTTCGTCGCCGAAGTCGGCAAGACCACGTGCATGTACGAGGAGGAGGGCGACGGCATGGTCGGACCGTTCCAGTTGTACATCAGCGAACCCAAGAAGTGAGACCTTAGAACGCTCGAATGGGACGCACCAACAAGACCGCATCGCGGACATCAAGATTGAACTGGGCTCCGGCGAGAAAATACTGCGACCATGCCCCCACCGGCTCGATCTCGGTCGAAGCCCAGTAGAAATCGGGGTCCATGTCCAGAAACCGGCGGGCGGCGTACACCTGTGCGAGTTCATCCTTGGATGCGAGAAACCAGTCGTCGAAGCCACCCTGCTCGTATGCCGCTGCGTACGCCGCCGCCGAACGCTCGACATCGGAGTCGAGCGCAACAATGTCTCTAGTGTTCATCGCACCAGTCCCTAGGCTGGTGTCGTCGGCCCCGACGATTGCCGTGGCGAGATATGCAGGTGAGACCCAGGTACGGGAAACCTCGGAGGATTTCGACGCGACCTCTAGGTACGTGCAGCGGGTGCTGCGATCCACTCCGCATGGAAACGGCGAAGTGGCGACGTAGACGACTACACCACCGGCTGGACCGGTGTCGCCGAGCGTGTACTTCGCGGGCGGCGGGGCGGACGTCTCAGCACAGGCAGTGAGCAGCAGCAGGACGAACAGCGCGCGACGCATAGGTTGGACGGTCATCGGTGCCAGTCGGGACGCACTGAACCGGTATCCGGACTGGATGAGGCGGGCGAGCACCGTCATGTACATGTCTGTTGACGGGAAAAACCGCGATCGGATGGTACTGCGCGGATTCGCCATCGTGTCGCTGACCTTGTGCAGCGTTTTTGCCGTATGGGCGTGGGGACGGAGCGGAGCGATGGACGAGGCGCGCGAAGTCGAGGCGGTGAACGAGGCGATAAACGACCCTGAACTTGTCTGGATACGCGAAAAACTTCATTACGGTGGGCACGAGACGCTCCGCAGACCCTGCCCGCGCTGCCCTGAGGGGGTACTACTGGGAGATCGCACGGGTCTGGCGACATACACGAACCCGGAGCGAATACGCGTACTCGCCATCTCCGACTCGTACGCGGTTGGGGCGTACCTTCCCGATCTTGCTGCGCGTTGGTGGGTGCAGTTGGAAGACGCCCTCGACGCCGCCACTGCTGAAGGCACGTTCGAAGTAGTGGGTGTCGGACGAAGCGGGGCGAGCGGCTACTCGTACGCTGCCTGGGTGGAAGCGATTATGGCTGGCGACTATGCGATGTTCGCCAACGACAACGACGGCGTGCTACGAGGTGGATTCGATGCGATCGTCATCGGACACGTCGGGAATGACTCAATTCCTAACATTGCAGACGGGGAAGCGGCGCCGCGGCGGGTGGGACCTGCTGGGGTAGTCGACTGGGCGACGTACGAACGTGTGCCGGCGAGGATCGCGGAGGCAGGGCGGGGAGCCGCGCTGTACCTTGCATCATTATACAAAGGTAGGGACGAGACACGTATCAAACAAATCTACCGCGAGCACGGATTCCATGTCGTCGCCATGGACCGCAGCGAAACAATACAACGACGCCACGACTTACGCGACTTGATCGTACTCCCCGTGGACGGACACCCCAACGGGGCGGTGTATCGCGCAAACGCCGAGGACATCGCAGCGGCGATGCTCGCCACGCTCGACCATGGGCGACTCGCCGCGGCGACTTTGGGCGCGCGGCCGGCGGAGCGACCATTCGTCGCATCGTACATGCCCACCACACTCGACGTGTCCGTGAATGGTGTAGGGCGGTACGCGACGATCCGCTGGAGAGGACGGAGCGGGACGCACCCGTGCCTGAACGCGGGGGCCGAGGACGTGGGTGGCATGCTCGAATGCGGAACGTACTTCGTGCGCGGGGAGAAAGTCCCCACCCAGCACACACCGTGTGCGGCGATGGGACAGCCGTACATACAAATCATGATCGACCGGACGTACGACGGTCAAGTCGTCGTCTCAATGCTCGAGGCAGAGGGGACCGGGTACGAGGTGTATGGTTATGGGTACGACCCGGAAGGATTTGCGGTCGTGGCACGCATCGGTGCGCTGATGGCGGGGGGTGAACTTGGTTTCATGACCACCGATACACTGCGCGGGGTGTTGATAACCGAGGCCGGGCGTGTCGGCTGCGAATGGGGCAGCGAATCGGAGGGAGTGATCGAACCGTTCACCCTCCGCTTTGAACGCGGCGTTGGGTGAAATCAGTTCATACGCGCGGGGGCTCGGTGAACTGCTCGGCGTAACGCCGGGCGGCATCGAGCGAGGCGAACCAGAACGTCTGCTGATACACACCGAAATCAAGAACCACATACCACGCGGGCTGGGTTATTCCCTCGCTGGACCACTCCTCAAACACCGGACCTTCGGCGAGGAACGGAACGCTCACCACGAATCACACTCCACCTCGGCGAGCGATTGCAGCGCAGAGAACACGTCAAATCCGTCGTTCATCGTGGAGGACTCAAAATCCTCGGCGGCGTCGATCCTCGTGTACGTACCGGCGGTAAGCGCGGCACGCAGTGCGGAGAAACGCTCGATCGCCTCGCCCAAGCTCTCGTACAGATGCAACATGGTGGGCTGAATTTCGGATGGGTATGCGGCGAACTCGGCTGGAGTTGGCATGGAAACCTCGTGCATTTCTTTCTCTATGTTCTCGTACTCCGCCAGGGCTGGCGGGGTGAACCTATGAATGTTCCCTGATATTGTGCCGGTGGGTGAAGGTTGCGGCACACCCGCACACGGCCGTAAAGTAGTGCGGCCGCCCCCGACGAATCACATCTCTCGATGTTCATCGCCGGAAGCGGACGCTTGTTACTTGGTTGGGCTACCTGCGGGCCAACTCTTCGGAGGCTTCCTTGATCAGCTGCAGCAACTCTTCGTTGCTGAGCGTGGCAAGGTCGCTCGAGGGGTCGACTACCGGGGCGGTAGCAGGGGTGGTGGGTTGAGTCCCGAGGTTGAGGCCTCGCAACGTCCCGATCGGCGCTTCACCGTCTGAGGCCTTGCGGCACTCAATCTTCCTCGGGGCATTGCTGCCGGAGGGAGCGGTGTAGATGCACCAGGAGAACTCGGTCGAGTCAGCCGACAATGTCGCCTTGACGTCCACGATATACTGTGGGTTCGTCGAGGTTCCAATCGTCAGTCTCATCGAGCCTGGCTCCGTGGGCGTGATCTCGTAGATCCTCGACGCGGTGGCCTGGTCGGCCGAGGCGTCGATTTCCGTGAGCCACGTCAAGTCGCTGGTGTACGCAGGGGTCAGGGCTTGCACGATTACTCGGTGCGAAACCTCGTTTACCCCCTTGTACAACGTCGCCTTGGGCAGAACGCCGTAGGAAGCCGCATCGGCCGGGACTTCGAAGTACGCGGTGATGTTGCGACCCTTGCCATAATTGGTCAAAGGCGTCACCATCGCGATCGAGCCATCGGCACGGTACAGGACGAACTCGGAGTAATTTTCCGAATTGACGTCGCTCTGCTCCTCGCCGTTGATGACGTTGGTCGCCTCGTACGGAGTGTTGCGCTTGAGGCACTTCTCCTTGTTGAGGTTTCCAGCGCACCAGTATCCGGCACGTTCGTTCAGCGAAGCACGAAGATCTCGAGCCACCTTGTAGGGCAGCACCGCGACATCGTACTCACCGGGAGTCGCCTCCTTGTCGTACGTCAGCGTTCCGCTGGCGTCGTACAAAAAGACACCGGCTGGCAGCGTGATCGGGTTCATGCCGCCCCTGCGGAAGGTGGCTGGCACGATCATCAACGGCTTTCCGTCTTTGATCATGAAGCGCACATCTTCGAGGGCAACAGAGACGCCGGGCTGGGCTTCTGCGAGTTTCTTTCGCAAGTTCGTCGAGAAGTTTCCGTCAATCGAAGGAACCAGGCCGTTGAAGGCCGCCTTCGACATCTTGTTCTCATCGTCGATGCACACGACCTGGGTCGTGTACTTGCGTCCGAAGCGGTCGCCTCTACCCATGCCGCCAAGGCACCATGCGGGCTTGCCGTTCGCGCGAGTGTACTGGGCCGGCGTCGTCGAAGAAACCGAGACATCGTTCAGCAACTCGAGTGCGATGCGGTTGGCCTGCACGGAGTTTGGACGAACCAGGTACTCGGGATGGAGCTCTGTCGACTCAGACACGTTCGTCGCGATATCTCGCAAACTCTCGTGCCCGTTTCGCCAGGTTCTCGAACCGAGCAATCCCACGCCGGGGACCAGCAAGTTCACCGAACCGAACACCACCAGCAGGGTGGCGACGATTCGGGTCCTGCGGATCTTGGCTGCGTGCACTTTCTTCGGTTCCGCGTCCCACGGCTCATCCGCGGTGACGGCGAGCGTGAAGAGGACGATCCCGAGAAGGAGCGTGCCGAAAATCGGCAACAATGCCAGCACCCACGCGGGGGTGGATGCCTTGACAGCGTTCCATACGTACGTGCGGAGCCAGAGCTCCCCGTAGACGTAAGAGACCGTGCCAAGCGCGACCAAGGTCGCAAAGACCGCGGACCAGATGATGGTCCGCTTCTTGTGGTTGGTACTCATTGCTTTGTTTCTCACTTTCATGTAAGTGCGGTAAGGCCGCACGCCTGATACATATACACTGTATGTGCCGAGCGTTGGTACGCCAGTGGGGCGCGGCGACTGCGACGCCGTGTTCGACGCGGGTTGGGCGTACCCTGGGGATTCCCACATGGGGCGGGGGCGGGTGGCGAAATCAGGGTGGGGTGGGACGGTTGCTACGTATGCGCAGCAACTCGTTACTCCCCGCCGTGGTGCTTACCGCGGCAGTCCTCCTCGCTGGATGCGGCGACACCCACATCGATGCGGACGGTGGCGACACCCGCGACGGGATCACGGTTACCGCCGTCGGCGAGGCGGAGGCGACACCTGACACGCTGCGCGCCAGCCTCACCGCCAGTGGGAGCGGCCCGACCAGCGAAGCCGCACTCGAGAACGCGAACCGGGCCGCAGCGGCCGTCCGCGAAGCCTTGGATGATGCCGGCGTACCGAAGAAAGATTACAGCACTCCTGGCTTGTACGTGAACCCTGAGTACAACTACACACAGCAAGGCCAAGAACTCATCGGATACCGTGCCACACAGGCATTCGAAGTCGTCTTCCGCAACATCGAGAAAGCCGGGGCCGCCCTTGACGCGATCATCGCAAAAAGCGGGGACGGAGTGAGCATCAACGGGACGAGCCTTGAGGTGAGCAGTACCGGCGGGGCGGCAGAGGCGGCGCGGAAAGATGCCGTTGCCAAAGCGAAAGCGAAAGCCGAGTCGTACGCCAACTTGCTCGGCGTGGAGATCGGGGAGGTGCGGTACGTACAAGAAACCTCCGCCCCGAGCGGGGTGATTTTTGACGGGCGGGCCGCGGGTGCCGCACCGAAAGAAGCCGGTACCGAGATCGACCCGGGCACCCAAAAAGTCACCGTGGTAGTCGAGATCCGTTGGTCGCTGCGCGACTGAGATAAACGAAACCGGCGAGCGCTGAAAACCTCACATGCTCTCTAAAGGGCACCTTGTTGCTATTGCTTCCATGACCAGGGACGGTCGTACGTGACTGGTGTCACGCGCACCTGGAGAAATGTATGCACACCAAGCTAACCACCCACATCACACGCGGTTTTGTCGCGATGCTCGTCGCACTCATGTGCAACACCGGGGTATCCCCGGTGCTGGCTAAAGATGGTGATGATACCAGTACCACCGTAGTCCAGCGACCGGGGCGCCGCGAAGGCGAGAAGCGCGAAGACGAGAAACGCGAAGACGAGAAACGCGAAGACGGGAAACGTGAAGACGGGAACCACGGCGTTGATACAAGCGAAGGCGGGACCCTTGATAGCGGGAAGCGCGGAGACGAGAAGCGCGAAGGCGGGAAGCGCGAAGGCGGGACCCTTGATAGCGGGAAGCGCGAAGGCGAGAAGCGCGAAGGCGGGAAGCGCGAAGGCGGGACCCTTGATAGCGGGAAGCGCGAAGGCGGGAAGCGCGATGCAGCAGCAAGCGAGATGCGCCAGTGGGTGACGGCCCGCAAAGAAATCCAGAGTACCCGCGTCAGCGCCATACGCGAGGCACGTAAAACGCTGGTTAGCGCGATGAAAGAGGCGGAGGGTGATCGTATCAAAGTGCGCGAGGCCCAAGAATCGTTCAAAGCCGCAGTCGCCGAAGCTAACGCAACGGCGGCTGCCGCAATCGAGGCACTCGGACCGCGGCCGACGTTCAAAAAGTAGCGCGGGGCGTTCACTGCTGACGTAATCTACGTCAGGGTATCTCGGTACCGACTGCGTTTTGCAGCTCCCTTGGGGGGTTGTCGGAACTGCCGTACCTGGGACACGAAACTGGTGGCTGCCGAATTGAGTGCGGCGCGTGCTCCCCGGGCTCCGGGTCGAGTATCGAAACGGAAAGGCTTGAGGTGGTGGACCTCGTTGAGTGCCGGAGGGGAAACCACACCATCTAGTGTATGGTGGTTGAGGATCGCGAGGCGGCGGTCGCGGCGTACGAGGCACGGTTCCGGGCCGCCGGGCTGGTCAGCTTCTGCCGACGGCCGCATCTGCGACCCACCACGGCGCTCCTTTTCCTCGCCGCAGCGGTCATCTCCGTCGAAGCCGTGTACTATCTTCCGCTACCCGAAGGGGGGCGAATCCTTGGCTTGCTGCTCGCCGCGGCGGCGGCGATCGGAGCTGGGGTCGTATTGCGGCACTTGGAGCACCGAGTGGAGCGGCCCGCGGCGAGAGGATTGGCGGAAGGTGGGTTCATCCTCGCACCAGCCGTGATCGCGGGGTTGATCGGAAACTGGGGGATGCTCTTGAAGTGGGGGTCCTCAACGCGTTCCTCCTCGCTGGATACGGGGTGGAGGAACATATCGGGGCGCGATTTGTGCTCACATGGGCCGTGCGCTTTGCGGCAACGCACCTACGGGCGGGGTGGCGCAGCTTGTACCGGGCGGTGCCACTGCTCACCGTCGTGCTGCTCGCCTTGTTCTTTGCCGCCGAGACATGGCAAGTGGCGGCGCGGGCGAGCTGGCCAACGCTTGCAATCCTCGGGACGCTGCTTGCGGGCGGCGCGATGCTGCTGGGCGGGTTGTCCTCAACTGACCTCACCGGAGGTTCAAAAGACGGGTTGCACACGGTGGAGCGGTGGAACATTGCGGCGCTCGCCGCGGTAGCCACCGGGACGCTCTCGACGATGGCGGCGGGGGCGTTTGCGATACTCCTCACGATCCTTGGGGCGTTGCTGATGCCGCAAGCGGTGGTGGAGTCCTGGACCGGGGTCGAGGACGCGGGGATCTACCTCGCCGGGCCAGTCTCCATTGGAATCGGGGTGGCGCTTGGTAAAACGGTGCTGCTCATCTCCGCAATCGCGGCGTTCGTCTGTTCGGCGGCGCTCGGCGCAAGCGAGGCGTACCGAGCGCTCTCTACCGAGGCGTTGCGCGACGAGATCGACGGCTTGATGCGCGAGCGGGAACGATACCTTGCCTTGGTCGCTGAAGCGACACGCGAATCAGTCGTAGAGTGATGCACACGCCGGGATCAACTCGGCGGTGAAGGCGATACCTACCGAGTCGTTCTCGAACGAGTCACCCCATGCGGCGACGGTCGCCCTCAAGTAGTCGGCAAAAGCACCACCGGACTTGAACCCGTGTTTTTTGATCACCGCACGAGCACCTTTCTCGTTTGAAGCAGTGGAGAGATCTTCGGCGATCTTGGCGATCTTCTCGGAGCGCTGTTTGAAGTATTCTTGCAATTCGGCGCGTTTGCTGTAGTTTAGCGTCAAAGGAATGCCGTTGATGGTGGAGCCGGTGCTGAGCGTACCGATGGCGGCGAGCAGATCGGCGTGTGCCTCATACATCGCCGCCTGGGCGGCGAGGGAGGCAGACTCCTTTTTTATTTCTTCCCGACTGTCAAGCGATGCGTCAGCGTCCTGATTTATAGTGGCTGCGTACTCCTGTACCGTATCGGACGCATCCATGCACGCGGTGGTCGTAGCCAGATAGTAGATGGCATCAAATTCGTACACGTTGCCATCGCGGGCGGCGACACTGACACGTTCACTGGAGTCTGAGGAGATCTTTGCGCCGTTTCGTGCAGCCATGTCATCCTCGGCTTCGGCGATGATATCCTCGAGTTCTTCGTCGCTCGTCTGCTCCCCATCCGCCTGGGCCGATGGTGCTTCCTCGGCCCGCTTCTCTCGATACTCAGAGATCCCCGCTTGCAACCCAAAAATGAGCGATATTGCGAGGATGACGGCAAGAGTCAGCTTTTTCTCCTTTCCTTTAAGGCGCGAAACGAACGTCTGCTCCTTGGGGGGGTGTGGTACGTGGTTGGGGCGTTGCGCCCATACTTCTGTGGGGCGGGCGGGAATTGGGCGCGACTGGTCCGGGAACGCTCCGATGCGTAGTTGCTCCCATGTTTGCTGTGGGTTAGGCTGCACGTCGGGAGCGGAACCCTCTCCCGCCTGGGGCGCGTCCGCACCCACCCAAGATTGTGGTACGGGTGCGGTGTGTGGGGTATGCGACGGCGGCAACCACGATGGTGCAGCGGGGGCGGCGTCTGACGGCGCGGGACCAAACGAAGGCGACGGAGGTGGTGGGACGCGCTGTGGGGCAGTGTCATCCGTGTACTGGCGAACGTCGCGCGCGATGTGCTCGGTCCAGGCAGCGCCGTTCCAGTAGCGGGACTGGCCGGCGACATGCGGATCTTCGTACCATCCGGCCGGAACTGCAGGAGCCGAGAAGACGACCGGCCGTACGTGTTCGCTCCACGCGGACCCGTCCCACCAGCGTTCGGCGTTTGGGTCATATGGATCTTCGTACCAGCCTTGCGATGGGTTGGGCATGGCCCGTATAGTCAGCCCAGACAAGTGTCGGGCAAGGTATCACGAGTGGTGCGCGGAGAGTGACTCACGGCGTGGCGGAATCATGCCGCCAGGCATTCCAGATCGCGCCGAAGATGACGGCGCTGGCGAACACGTACATCCACCAGAGCAACACGAACGCTGAGGCAATCGAATCGAATACCGCGTTGGTGTCCTACAGCGAAAACCAGCCGCGCAGCAGCCTCCCGGAGAGATCGCCGATGGCGACGGCGGGGACCGCACCGGGGAGTTGCTGCTTGAACGAGAGGGTGTGCTTGGGGAGGCGGACGTACAGCCAGGTAAGCCAAAGGGCCGCAGCGGCGTAGCCGAAAAAACTCACCGTTTTCGCCGCGGCGAGAGCAACGACGCCATCGCCGTAGAGCGAACGTGCCACGCGGGCGCCTGCAGTGAGCGCGAGAATCAAGAACAGTAGCACCACCATGGAAGCGCACGCGAACCACGCACTGCGCAAGCGGGTTGCGACCCAACCACGACGCTGGGAGGCGGGAGTGAAGATGCCGTAGAGCGAGGCGAGAAGACCGAAAGTGATCGTTGTGCCGCTCGATGATTCGAACAATGCGTCCACCAAGTCGAGTACCGGTGGCTCCCTGCCGAGCACACGGATGATGTGACGCTCAAGGAAACGTTCGACATCAGAGCGAGCACCACACCGAGAAGGTGCTCAAGGACGCCGGGCCGGGCGACGGCGACGAGGAGCAGCGGAAGCGCCGAGAGTACGGCGAACAGGGTTAGTTCGGCCGCCATCACACCACCGCGGTGTTCGCACCAACGGCGGTACAGCGAAGGAACGGAGAAACGTCGGGGCACGGCGAGGCCGGTCAGGGTGGGTTATACGGCGGCACTCTGGATGGAGCTCCGCGCGAAACGACGGGGACGGCACCGTCATGGGGGTGAGCGGCGGACCCATCGAGGGTGAGACCGGCTGGCCGGAGCTCGTTCAGCCCTCGATGAAGATGCATTCGCCAGGACAAGCGTCCGCGGCGGTGCGTACTTGTACGGTAAGACGATCGGGGACCGCGGCAGTCTGCTGACCACCGCCCGGATCGTTGCAGACGACGCCGTCATCCACCACGTACGCGATCCCGTCTTCGAGCATCGAGAACACCTCCGGAGCGTAATCGGTACAGAGTCCGTCGCCGGTGCAGAGATCTTGATCGATCCAAACGCGCATACGTGGTACCGTCCCGGGACCAAAACGGTCGGCATATGAAGAATCCCCCCCGTTGAGTGGTACTTTGAGGGGTCTCTTTGTATACGGGGAGGCGGATCAGGCGCCCAATCTTGCACTGGCCTTCTTCTCAACCGCTGACAGGTACGCGGCGACCATGGGCTCTATATGCTTGCTCTGGCCCTTACAGAGCACATTCTGGGAGCTCACGATGACCGTGACGTACTGCGCACCGACCATAGCCGACCAGAAGCGCGTCTCGTCGCCGGGCAGTCGGTCGGCGACGATCCTCTGCAACACCTCGACGGCCTCGTCGGAGAGGACATTGACCACTTCCCGCGCAACTCGTTTGCGTTGCGCGGTGGTCTTGGCCGCGATCATCATCTTGCAAAGCTTGTTCGAGGCGGGGAACATCCACGAAACTTGGGAGCCGTCTTCAACTGCCTCGATGTGCTCGGCAGTCAGGTCGAAACCAGACTCGGCGGCCACTCCTTCTGCCACGAGCCGCATCACGGTCGACGTGTACTCATAATAGCGCTCCTTCTTCGACGCTGCCTGGACCGGGGAGGCCGAGCCGACGGCGAGGAGCAATACAGCGAACACAAAAGCGAGCGGACGGCGGAGACGGGTTGCGAGGTGCATGGATAGCGTATCGTGCAAGTCGGGCGAGACTCCCGCCAGCATTCAGTCCTTGGAGGTCGGGGTGGTGCCTGGGAGTTGATCGGGGCACTCGGCGAGCATCAATCGGTACGCGATGCGCAGATCCAGAACGTCGTTGCGTTCGGCGAAGGCAGCGATCGCACTGCGCAACTTGAGGTACGTCCCGCCGACGGCGGGCACGCCGCGCTCGTTCGCGATCTCGACGAGGATCGCGTTGTAGTGTTGCAGCGCCGCTTGTAGATCGAGGGCGGCGTTGAACTCTTCGGGGGTGTCGGACTCCTCGAGCGCTTCGAGCACCGCGAGCAACTCGTCCTCGCTGATGCCGAGACGGGCGAGCGCTTCGGGTGTGGTGCGGCCGTGCTCGAGCATCTTGGATACAACGATGGCGAGGGTGAGTACCGGGTCGTCGCCGGCGTCGGCGAGCATGCGGGCAAGCAGGTCGTAATTTGGATCGATGGGAGTCGAGGGCTCAGCGTGGAACATCGACACCCCCGATCGTGGAATCGAACTCCTTGCGCAGACGGTAGCGGTTCGCCGAAACCCACACTTCGCGCACGCAGCCGCGCACGAGTTCGACGTCGCTCACGTGGCGGCGCAACGGGTTGGGTACGAACCCTTTGTAAAACACCGAAGCCATCCCGGGGGATACCTCGAGCGCCTGCCATGAGCCGAACAACCAGGCGGTGGTCTGCGTCCACGTGTCGTTGTCGTCGTCGGGGACGTCATCATCGCCGTTGAACGCCCGTGCCCAACGATGCGCCTCGGGGACGGGCAGGCTGTCGAACAGCTGGCCGAAAATTTTCACGCCACCGACCCCGGTAGGACTGTCCTCGTCCGAAACCGCCTCGAACGCGGTGAGTAAGGCGCGTACCTCGCCGGCGGCGAAGAACGGGACGAGTACCTCCACACCGTTGAGATGGTCGTCAAGCAGAACGGTGCGGGCGAGATTCTCACTGAACGAATCGCGGAATGCGGAGGCCGCAAAACAGAGCGAGGTCTCGCTGTAACCGTCGTCGTCGCCACGTTGGGAAATGTGCAGCAACTCGAGGTACGTGGACGCCGGACCTGCGGACCCCTCCGCCTCGCCGGCGGCGACGGCGACGGCGACCATGTACGCGGCGAGGTCGCTCCAACTCTCAAGCCCCTCGTCCACCGGGTGGGCGGCGCTGCAGAGGCGCACCATGAGGCGCTCGCCGGCGACCTCCATCGAAACCCATGCGGCCGCAGCGTCGTTCAAGTTCAGGTTGTTGATCGTAGTGGAACGAGTCTCGGGGGCCATCTCCGCCTCATGCTCGGCGTACAGCGTCCCGCAGAGAAATCCCACCCACGGCGCACCGTCGGGGGCGCGCAGATCCACCACCCAAAGGAGCAGACCTGAATCCTCCCCGACGCCACCGATGGAGGGCGGGATGGTTGACTCGGCGAGCGGAGGAACCGACTCGACGACGTCGTCGGGGAGGCGACGGAACACATCGGCGGCGATCTGGTGCAGTCGGGAGAGGTTCGCCTCCTCGGGGGTGGCGGGGCGCAACACGAGCGGAGTGCCGAGCGTATCGAGCTCCTCACGGCGGGTGAGCACGTATTCGCGCGCAATCATCGCCAGCGCGTGCTTGCAGGCCTCGGGCGTCATGATCGATATCGTGCCCGGGCGACGGGTTCGAGCCACCAAGCGGGTGTGTACGGAGCGAACGCGACGGCACCATGCATGGCATGCAACAACCTACGACTTCTATGCGCTGCGTCGGGGAGTACACCCTCGTTGAGGCGTTCACCACTGCGCGGATCTTGGAACATGCCGGCATCGCGACCGAGATGAACAGGGTGGGTAACACGTGGCTGGTCTTGGTACCCGCCGAGGCGTACGAGCGGGCGAGTGCGCGCATCTGACCCGGGTGTGCCGACTGGCGCAGGGACCGTACAGTACCGGTACATGAAACCTATAAAAATCCTGCAAGCGACCACCCTGCTCGCCGCCGGAGCGAGCCTAGCTACGAGCGTCTGGCTTTACTTCGGGAATGGCGAGAAACAGGACGGCATCTTCGTCGGTATCTGGGTCCCGTCGATCCTCGCACTCGGTGCGTTCATCGTGGCCTCGAGCCGGAGAATCGACTGAGATGGGGCAACTCCCGCTCTTCATATTCGGGTCCGTCGTGTTTTTCATCACCATCACCGGCGTCCTCTTGTACGGCATGTACACCCTGCGCGATATCGCCGAACGGGAGAGCCAGGGAAATTATATGACGAGCGGCAACCAAGGCGGCACCTACGGCAACCGAGGTAGCTTCATACCATCGGACGAGACCGAAGTGTAACACACCGCGGGGTGTAGCGCAGCTTGGTAGCGCGCCACGTTCGGGACGTGGAGGCCGCAGGTTCAAATCCTGCCACCCCGACCAGGAGACCTGCACATTAGTAGCAGCCTCACATGCACATAACTCCCGGTTCGATGATCCAAGCGATCAACAAGCCGGGAGTTTTTTGATATCTCCGGAAGGACCGCCGTAGCCCTAACGATCAAATACTAGACTGAGTATGGACCAAGGCAGGGCGATAACCGACCACCAGCACAGAAGCACGACGAAGGCGATTCTGCGCAACCTGCGCGCATCGTAGAGAGCGGGGTGCACTCGCCGGTCCGGCTTTTCCGGCCAGTTGTTCTTGCGCCATGCTCCGCGTACGAGCCGCGCGCCGAATCCGTAACAGCCGAGCAGTGGAACAACAAGGACAGCCGCGCCAAGCAGCAGCAAGAGTGCACCTAGGTCGCCCTCCCCAAACAAAAAACCAAGCACTACCAAGATCCACACGACGCGTCCGTCGCCGAACGAATCCCCACCAAATCCGTCAAGCCACTCCACGCCGTCAGAATCGGCGCCTGACACAATGCCTTGCACCCAGACGATCACGGAGTAGAGCACCCAGGTTATCGGTACGGCAAGAAGAAGTCTCCTTCCCAGGCGCAGATCCGGGTCTTTGAGAGGTTCTCGGTCCTCGGGCGCGTACGTCCCGGGCCACTGTGCACGTTTGGCAGACCCCTCCTGATGCTGATCCGTGGGCATAGACCTGTAGATGGTTCAGGTCGCTTAGAAATCGCCAGAAGTTCGCTTAGAGACGTGGTACGAGGTTATCGGGGAACCCACGCCGGGTAGGGCTGGCAGACTTATGTGCATACCCCACCAGGAGGTATGCACATAGGCGCCCAACGCAGAACGGATCCCCGCTGGCTTGCGGGTCTGACCGCCCTGTGCGCACGGCGGGGGGCCGAATTTAAACGCCACCTATCTACCCCGTAGCGCACCGAATGCATGCGCGAAGCTGGGCCTACGGCACCCGTCTATGACATGACCTTCTCCCGCGGCTCCTACAAGATTTCGTTGTTCACCGTCGCCCTGCTGGCCCTGATCGCCGCCTCGTCGCTGCAATACTATTTCTGGGTCGTCGCATTGGCAAAGTGGTTTGGTAGTTTTGGCGCGATTCTCGGGGCTCTCTTCGTCCCGAGTGTGGTGCTCTTTCCGTTCTTCCATTGGGTCATCGAAGATGAATTTCCGAATTTGTATTTCGCGTTGCTGCTCGCACAACTCCTCTTGTTTCTGATGTCATGGGACCCATTCGGCTCTCGGTTTTCTGGCGACGATACCCCCGAGGACAAATCCACCCCGGTCGACGCCAAAGATCTCGCTAGTTGAGCCTCGGTGCCCAAACCAATCAACGGCCGACCCAGCGCCGGACAAGGCTGCTCGGCTTATGTGCATACCTCACCACGGGACCTGCACATGTGAGCGCCACGGGCAGCCGTACACCTTGCCTGCAGCGACGGAGGCGGCACGGTACATAGAACAACGCGGAGTAGAGCAGCCTGGTAGCTCGTCGGGCTCATAACCCGGAGGTCATGGGTTCAAATCCCATCTCCGCTACCACGAGGTATGCACATAAGTAGCAACCTCACATGCACATAACTCCCGGTTCGATGATCCTTGCCGCATCGCTGACGCGCCAGACGGGTCCTTCATGTGAACCTTCCCCCACCAGCGCCACCCCCGGTGTCGTCCCCCGCCAGTTCTCAGGGTTTCTGGACCCAGGGTCGGACGACCGTTGCGCTTCTAGTCTCTGCGCTGCTCTCAGCGCTATCAGTGCTACTGTACGATGAACCACGCTCTGTGGTAGAATTCCTTGCAGCCGGAAGCATGCCACTGGCCGCTCTACTCGTCGTCTCAGCCTGGTCCGCGCTGAATCGCCCGAGACCCACCTTGAGGAACATGGTGTTCGGCGCGGTCGGGGTCGTACTGTGCGCGCCTTTATTCGCAGCATCTGCCCTACAACCTAACAGCGTCTTCCCCGGAATCATACTGACCTGGGTCATAGGCGGGGTCATAGTATTGGTGCTTGCTGGCCTACAAGACAACCAAACTCGTGCGCTATCAACGGTATTTGCAGTTATAGGTGCATTGTTTCTTCTACTGACATCTCCATATACGTTCTTCGGTATGCTCCCCGGTGTGTACGCGCTTTACAAAAACATTGCGCAATCCGCCGCGTCCACCAACCAAACACCCTCTGATGTGGCTACGCCGCCATCGCATGTCGGTCCCGCCGCTCACCCGGCCTCGGTCCCCGGGGCGGTCCCGACACCCGCATCAAAATACGTCGCCATCACGCTGTGGTCGTTGGCGGGTGTCATACTGGCCGTCTTCGTCGTGGTAGGAGTATCCATGCGGCATAGCGATCCGGCATCGGTCGGCTGGTTTCCCTTCATTGCCAGTATTCTGTCTGCCCCGTTCGCCATCGGCGGTCTTGTT
>Ga0194132_10000450_pt1 | contig 84671 bp, 75 predicted proteins | sample TA2KigOf80mmetaG_FD_148612 | JGI IMG/M metagenome (GOLD analysis project Ga0194132, IMG submission 148612) | Freshwater microbial communities from Lake Tanganyika, Tanzania - TA2015054 Kigoma Offshore 80m | ecosystem: Environmental > Aquatic > Freshwater > Lake | place: Tanzania: Lake... | reverse complement strand
GGATCGCCTCAAGCGCGACCTTGGCTTTGAACTCCCCGGAAAACCGTCTCCGCGTCCTCATGGTGGATTATCCTTCGCATCGGCGAATCCACCTTAACCGCCTGTCTCAGGAAGTGGGACCACCTCATTTTCCCCACGCTCCTGATTGCCGGGTACTACCTGTCGAAGAAGTACCCCAACCGACGCCTTCGTAGTCACGAAGTATTCTGGGTGAGCGTACTGGTTTCGCTCGCAGTTTTTTTGATCGTCGCATCGTATCTGAAATCGGAGACAGCGACGGCAATCCTGCTCGGTGCTTTTTTTGCGACCGTGGGGTGGCTGTACACCGGTTATCAAACAACAAGAAATGCCCGCAAGTCGCATACGATGACCATTTTGGTTCAATTGCGAAACAGCGAGACATTTCAGAAGCATCGCATTGCAGTTTTAGCGAGGTTCCCTAGCGGTCGGAAAGTTACCGCGGATGATCTTCCGGCGCTGCGAAGCGAGACGGTCGATCCGCAAACCCAAAGACCGCCGACCTTGGAATCTATCATCTACATTGCTAACTACTACGAATTCATATCTGTTGGCGTGAAAACTGGCGATCTTGATCGCGAAATGATCCAGCAAACGCTCAGGGCAATCTTGGTGTTGTGGTACGATCATTTTGAAGCGCTGCTTGATGAGCGGCGAAGAACTAACCCAAAGGCGTACATTGCTTGGCGCGAATTAGTAGCTGTGTTCCGCAATCTCTAGACGAGATTCTCGACGGATTGCAACGCGAACACCTGCCCGAAGAGTTGCGGGAGATGACCTACGAAGGACGGGTCCGCCGGTATCGCGATCCGTTCGAAGCCTAGCCGTGTAGGAGGTCGCTTCACTCCCTCGGCACGTCGGAAAACTCGCTTGCCACGAACTGCCCGCGCTTCGCCGCCGTGCGCGCGGACCGGCGCGGCGCGGGCTTGATGTCGTCCGCTTTCGCCTCGGCGACCGCAACTCCCGTCGTCTCCGCCGCGCCCGCGACGATTACCGGCGCCCAGCGCGTCAGATGCCCGCAGGCGATGCGCGGATGCGGATGCGCCGCGCGGCTGATGACGCCGATCAAGGCGCCGCCGCGCATGACCGCGCCGCCGGAATCGCCGAAGCAGGCGCTGGCGCCGATCGAGCCGGTGCGTGTGGGATCGACCAGTGCGCGCGGCTCGGCTGCGACCAGGCGCGCCTCGCGCAAGGTGCCAAAGGAGAAGCGCGCAGCCTCGTTCGGAGTGCCGAAGCCCGCGATGGTGTAGCTGTCGATGGCGTCCTCGCTTCCGTCTTCGGCCACCGGAACCGGCACGACGGACGCGGGCAGTGGCGATGCCAGCCGCACGATGGCGGCGTCGCCTTGCACGCTGACGCGGCGGCCGTCGTCGAGCGTGCCGCTCTGGCCGATCCGCGCGACGCCGATGGAGCGCCCGCCGGCGACGATCCGCATGCCGCCGGTCACGCAGTGCCGCGCGGTGACGATCTTCTGGCGGCCGATGGCGACGCCGGAGCAATAGTGACCGGCATAGATGCGCACCACATGCGCGCCGAGCGCCGACGGCTGGCCTTTGACCACGGCCTGGGCCGCGGAGGGCAGGACGAGCAGCGCCGCGGTCAGGAGTGCCGCCAGATGCGCGCCGTATATGCCGTATATAAGGTGTGCGCGCGGCCGGCGTGAGCGCGACGCAGTTATAAGGAGTGTGCGGCGTCCCGCCGCCGCGCGCCCGGATAAGAACATGAAGGCCCCCGCCCGGTGCGGAGGCTAGAGGCGCCTTCCCGCGGGACAAAGCGGGCCTGTGGATAAGTCGGGGGAGAGGGGCCGGCCAAAAGGGGTGCGGGGTCTCTCGCCGACTGCGCGCAACGATCCAGAACAACGCAAAGGCGCGGCTGCTTGGGCCCGGCATTTTTTTGTCGCGTCCGGCTCGGCCGGGCCGAGGAATTCACAACATGACGCGACACAACGACGCCTTCGTGGCGGCGCAGCGCCGGCGCTTTACGCGCGAGAACGCGCACCTCCATGTCCGGCACGACGCCCGGCTGTTCATGCAGCCGGCGGCGTACAGGCTCTGGAAACAGGAGCGGGAGGCGAAGGCGCCCGAGCATGAGCCGGAGTCTGTGCGCACAGACGAGTTGAAGACCTTGCTGCAACTGAAAGCCGAGGTCGCGGCGCTCAACGCCGAGATTAAGTTCCGGAAGCTGCTTGCTGTTCTGAAGGCATACAACCCCAGCCAGCCGCGCGTGCCGGCCGGGAGTTCCGATGGCGGGCAGTGGACGAGCAATGTTGGTGCCGGCCGGAACGACCCTCGCATTCTTTCGGATGCGTCTCCTGAAGCGCCGCCGAGACCCGGTGACGTGTATGCGCAACTTCGCCCGCGCTCCGGCCCGATCCTCATCAACGGTCGTTGGGTTCAGCCCACACCAAGTCAAGCGGCACGTCTGGCAGCAGCTGAAGCGCGATCAAGAGACGCAATCCGACGCGTTCGCGAGCGCGATCCAAGTTGGCGTCCGCAACCGAGCGCATATGAGAGTGTCGAAGGGCTCATCCGGGCACATCAGGCAGAAGCGCGCCAAGCGGAAGCATGGCTTGCTCAATTGTCTCGGGCCGGCATTGGACCCGGTCCCTACGCGGGCGAATCAATTCCAGCACGTGGACCGGAGCGGGACTTTACGGCCAGGGAGCGCGGTGAAATCAATCGTATAGGACGGCAAACCGGATGCCATACGTGCGGTACGATGGAGCCCGGAACGAGATCGGGCAACTTTGTCTGCGACCATCAGTTCCCCAATGCACTTAACCCCGCGGGCTGGCCTCAGCGTATTTATCCGCAGTGCATGGCTTGCAGCGATAGGCAGGGCGGTTACGTTCATCGACTTGGAAGGGGGCGCTAAAATGAGACAATCGATCAGAATTAGACCCCTCAACTCGATTCTGTTCATCGAAGATGTCGAAGGCGGGCAGGTACCCGAAATTACTCGCAACGAGCGGCTCTGGTTTACGCCTTCGTGCATATGCATCGGTTGCTTGATGGAGCAGGACGGTGAAACGGAAGTCACTCTGGGTGCGTCCAACGAGATCGATATCGGCGCCCCTCCTGTGTTCGACGGTCAACTCGAGACTCCAGGCCGTGAAGTTGTCGTCTCAACAGTGGAAGGAAAGAAGCTTCTTTGCATGCCTGTCTCGGAGATCCGTACGCGCGTGCGAATTTGGGCTAACCGCGCAATCGAACCTGACAGGGTTCTTGTAGGGCTTGGCTAGTGGTGCCGCTGTTGCTGACGGCTGGACTTGGGAACCAAAATGTTTGCAGCGGCTGGCCGGGAATGGGCTATGTCTGAGTCTGGCAGGATCGCTCACCGCCCCAACGCCACGCCCATCTTCTTCGCCGTCTCCGCGATCCAGCCGCGGTACTACGACAGCGGCGTGACGCCAGTCACGGCATCGGCGGCCGCGATCTAACGAACGCCTGTCCTCGTCGAGTTTCAGGTCAGAGCAAAGCGACAAAGGCGCGGCCGTCCGGCCGCGCCTTTGTTTTTGCGGCGACCGGCTAGGCCGGGCCGAAGGACTTCACCTATGCACCGATCCGACGACGCCTTCGCGGCGGCGCAGCGCCGCCGCTTCACGCGCGAGAACGCGCACCTCCATGTCCGGCACGACGCCCGGCTGTTCATGCAGCCGGCGGCGTACAGGCTCTGGAAACAGGAGCGGGAGGCGAAGGCGGCTGAGCATGAGCCGGAGTCTGTGGGCACAGACGAATTGAAGGCCATGCTGCAACTGAAAGCCGAGGTCGCGGCGCTTAGGGCCGAGATCACGTTCCGGAAGCTCATTGCGGCGCTGAAGGCTTACAACCCCAGCCAGCCGCGCGTGCCGGCCGGGAATTCCGACGGTGGGCAGTGGACGAACGATCTTGGTGCTGGCCGGAACGACTCTCGCATTCTTTCAGATGCGTCTCCTGAAGTGCCGCCGAGGCCAGGTGACGTGTATGCGCAACTTCGCCCGCGCTCCGGCCCGATCCTCATCAACGGTCGTTGGGTTCAGCCCACACCAAGTCAAGCAGCGCGTCTGGCAGCCGCAGAAGCTCAATCCCGAGACGCGATCCAGCGCGTTCGAGAACTTGACCCGAACTGGCGGCCTCAACCGAGTACATATGAAAGTGTCGAAGGGCTCATCCGAGCACATCGGGCAGAAGCGCGGGAAGCCGAGGCGCGGCTCAGGGAGTTGGCAAATGCCGGAATTGGGCCTGGCGAGTTTGCCAAGGAATGGATACCCGCTCGCGGGCCAAACCGGAGTTTCAACAAGTACGAGCGTGACGCCGGACTACGAATATTTCGATTGTGGGGTTGTCACACGTGTGGGTCGTTCCAAGCCGGCACGCCGTCGGGTTTTCCCGTTCTTGACCATCAATATCCTACCGCGCTGATATCTCCAGGTACTGCGCAGCGCTTGTATCCGCAATGTCTGTCATGCAGTTTGAGGCAAGGCGGTTCGGTCCAACAGCTTAAGAGGTCCCCGGTGATATGCAGCGCTCCACCAAAATCTCGCCGCCGAATTCGATAGTGTTCGTCGAGGACTTGAAAGGCGGAGAGCCACCCAACCCCATATGGGGAGCGACGATTCTAGCAACGCCATCCTGCATTTCCGTGGCTTGTTACCCGGAGCAGGACGGTCCGACTGAAATTGCCTTGGGAAACGTGCCGGATGTCGATCCGGGATTTGAACCGGAGTTTGACGGCTATCTCGAGACGCCGAGCCGTATCGTCGTCGTTTCGACAGTCGATCAGAAAGTGGTGCTCGATGTTCCTGCACCGGCATCGAAAAGCCGACTGCGCATTTGGAGAAATCATCCCAAGTGGCCGACCAAAGTGAACATAGGACTAGGCTAGAATTTGGGTGACCTTGCGTCCGACAGGATGTTTGCCAGCGAACGCCTTGACGATTTGACAGTCACCGCCCCAACGCCACGCCCATCTTCTTCGCCGTCTCCGCGATCCAGCCGCGGTACAGCGACAGCGGCGTGACGCCTGTCAAGCCGCCGCAGCCGTCGGAGCCGGCGGGGCCGGTCGACCAGCTCACCACGCCGATCACGGCGTAGCGGCCGTCGCTCTCGACGAATGCAGGCCCGCCTGAGTCGCCGGTGCAGGCGCCGAGACCCGCGCTCCGGTCGCGCGTCGCCGGGTCCATGAGACGAATTTGCAGATTGCCCGGCCGGCCGGTCGCGACGAGAGCGGCTTGGCGCGGCACGCCGATGCCGGTCTCGCTTTGATGCGCGGTCGAGCCGATGCCAGCGACCGTGAAACGGTCGCCCGCCGCCACCTTGCGGTCGGGCGCGAGCGGGGCGGGTACGACCGAGGCCGGCAGCGGCCTTTCGAGTTTCAAGAGCGCGACGTCCGCGGTGACGCGGCCCGACTTGTAGTGCCCCGCGTCGTAGCGCGGATGCACCGCGCGGCTTGCGAGCGCGAGGCCCGGCGCCGCGATCCCGTCGGCCATCACGCGATAGGTCGCGGGCGGTTCGACACAATGCGCGGCGGTCAGCACCAGGTCGCGCGCCAGCGCGGTGCCGGTGCAGATGTTGTTGCGGGTCGAGACGATCATCACGACGTGGCGGCCCGCGCCCTGGTCGCGCGCGACCGGTGCGCCGCCGACGAGGGCGGCCGCAGGCGCGGCGAGCGAAAGCAACAACGCGAGGGCTGTGGCGGGACGGCGCATGACGCCGCCGTTTGAGCCTTGCCGCGCCGAGTTTGTCAACGCCCGGCGTGTCCCGCACGCGGCGCAGCGCCATAAGCGCGTTTACGCGCGTCTGGCGCGCGCTACGGCGGTGCGCCGCAGATGCGGGACCCCGGTTTGCTGCATCGAAATAACCGGGGTCCCGGGTCTGCAGCGCGTCATTTCATGCCGCGCTGCGCCCGGGACACACCTCAGAAAGGTTGAAGCATGTCCTCCATTCTCCTCACGCCGCCCGAAGTCGAGCCTATCGCGCTCGCCGAAGCCAAGCACTACCTCCGTGTCGAGCACGCGGACGACGATGACATTATCGCGGCGCTGATTGCGGGCGCGCGCATCCATGTCGAGGCGCTGACGCGGCGCGCGCTGATCGCGCAGACCTGGCGGCTGGTGCGCAACCGCTGGCCGGCGGATGGACGGATCGCGGTGTTTCCGGTGCCGCTGCGGGCGCTCGCGGCGGCGCGCGTTTGCAAGGCCGACGGCACGGCGCAGGCGCTCGACGTGGACGCCTTCAACGTGGACACGGTGGGCGGTGTGCTGTCGTTGGCGCCGGGCGTTCTGCCCGCGCCGGGACGTGTTGCGGGCGGCATCGAACTCGATATCGACGCGGGCTACGGCGAGGCGCCGGACGACGTGCCCGAGCCGCTGCGCCAGGCGATCCGCATGCTCGCGGCGCACTGGTACGAGAACCGCGGCGTGACCGGCGAACACGCGGCCGTGCTGCCGCAGGGCGTGACGGCGCTGCTCGCGCCGTTCCGCGCGGTGTCGCTATGACCGATCCGGGCAGGCTCAACCGCAGGCTCGCGCTCGAGGCGCCGGTGGAAACGCCGGACGGTGCGGGCGGCGTGACGCGCACCTACGAGACCGCGGCGACGCTGTGGGCGTCGGTCGAGGCGGTCGCCGCGCGCGGCGCGGTCGAAGCCGGTGCACTCGGCGCCAACGTGACGCACCGCATCCGCATTCGCTTTTCGCCGGACATCACCGTGCGGCATCGCTTCCGCGACGGCGCGCGGGTCTATCGCATCGCGAGCCTGCGCGTGCGCGACCGGCGCTTCGTCGACATCGACGCCGAAGAACGCACCGACTGATCGGGAGCATCATCCATGTCCACCGCATCCGCGGCGCTGCGCGCCGCGATCCATACCGCATTGTCCGGCGACGGCGCGCTGGCCGCGTTGCTCGGCGGCCCGAAAATCTACGACGAGCCGCCGCAGGCCGCGGCGTTTCCCTACGTCACGCTCGGCGAGGCGCGCGTTGCCGACTTCTCGGCGGGCGACGCGCCGGGCGAGGAGCACCAGCTCACGCTGCACGCCTGGTCGCGCCAGGGCGGGCACCGCGAGGCGCACCTGATCGCGGGAGCGCTGCTGCAGGCGCTCGACGACGCGCCTTTGGAACTGGACGGCCACAGGCTCGTCAACCTGCGCTTTGCGGTCGCCGACGTGCGCCGCGAGGCCGACGGGCGGACCTATCACGCACTGGTGCGGTTCCGCGCCATGACCGAACCGGAGTGACTGAACCGACCTGATGCCGCGCGTGTCCCGGATGCACCGCAGCGCGGCAGCGGTGCGGTGCTGATCCGGGACCCAGCTTCCTGAACTGCAATTTCAACCGGGGTCCTGGGTCTGCAGCGCGTCATTTCATGCCGCGCTGCGCCCGGGACACGAGCCCCAGCAAGAGGACATTCAGATGTCTGCCCAGAAAGGCAAAGACCTGCTTATCAAGATCGCCGACGGCGAGAGCTTCGTCACGGTCGCGGGCCTGCGCTCGCGCCGCATCGCCTTCAACGCCGAGACGGTGGACGTCACGCACGCCGAAAGCGCGGGGCGCTGGCGCGAGCTGCTGGAAGGCGCGGGCGTCAAGCGCGCCTCGATCGCGGGCCGCGGCCTGTTCAAGGACGCAAGCTCCGACGCGCTGATGCGCGCGGCGTTCTTCGACGGCGCCGTGAAGGAGTACCAGATCGCGATCCCGGACTTCGGCACGGTCGAGGGCGCGTTCCAGATCGCGAGCCTGGAGTTCGCCGGCGAGCACAACGGCGAGGTGACCTATGAGTTGGCATTGGAGTCGGCGGGCGCGCTGACGTTCGCGGCGGGGTGAGGCGATGCCCAACATTCACCGCGGCGAAATCGAGGCCGAGATCGGCGGCGCGCGGCGCCGCCTGGTGCTCACGTTGGGCGCGCTCGCCGAGCTCGAAGCCGCGTTCGGCGCGGACGATCTGGTGGCGCTGGCCGAGCGTTTCGGCTCGGGCCGGCTGAAGGCGCGCGATTTGACGCGTATCATCGGCGCGGGGCTTCGCGGCGCCGGCGAGGACGTGCGTGACGAGGACGTGGCGGCGATGGCGGTCGGCGGCGGGGCTGCGGGCTATGTGCGGATCGCCGCCGATCTGATCGGCGCGACGTTCGGCAGCGAGGCGGAGAATCCGGAGCGTCCCGCGCGCCCTTTAGCGTAACACCGGGCGCGGCCTGGCCTTCCGCGCGCGCACCCTTTCCCTGGCGCGAGGCGATGGGCTTCGGGCTCGGCACTTTGCGGCTTTCGCCCGGCGCGTTCTGGGCCATGACGCCGCGTGAGCTCGCCTGCGCGATCGAGGCCGTGACCGGACGCGGCGGCGCGCCGCCGTCGCGCAGTGCTTTGCTCGAACTGATGACGAGGTATCCCGATGGCGGACGATGACTTTCAAGGCGGATTGCCGACCTACGAGAACATGGCGACGCTCCATCGCGTCGATCAAAAGATCGCGCAACTCACGATCAGCACCAACGCGTTCGCGTCGGCCATGACGCGTGCGTTCCAGCAGTCTGTCGTCGGCGGCAAGCAGTTCGACGACGTGCTCAAGTCGCTCGCGCTGCGGCTCTCCAGCATGGCGGTGGCGGCGGCGTTCCGGCCGATCGCGCAAAACATCGCAGGCGGGCTGAACAATCTGTTCTCCGGCCTGTTCGGCGGCGGCGGACAGGGCGGAGGCGGCGGCTCGGGCGGAGGCGGCGGCGGGACCGTGGCGGCGTTCGGCGGCATCAAGCCGTTCGCGGCTGGTGGCGTGATCGGCACCCCGACGTACTTCCCTCTGATGTCCGGCGGTACGGGACTCGCGGGCGAGGCCGGCCCCGAGGCGATCCTGCCGCTGCGGCGCGGGGCTGACGGCCGGCTCGGAGTCGCAGCCGGCGGCGCGCGCTCCGGCGCGAGCGTCACGATCAACATCGTCACGCCCGATCCGGAGAGTTTCCGCCGCTCGGAATCTTACGTGACCGGCCAGATCGCGCGCGCGGTGGCGCGCGGCCAGAGGAGCCTGTGATGACGGCGGCCTTTCACGAAGTGCTGTTTCCGCTCGACGTCGCGCTCGGCTCGGCGGGCGGGCCGGAGCGGCGCACCGAGATCGTCGCGCTCGGCTCCGGCCGCGAGGAGCGCAACGCGCGCTGGGCGCATTCGCGCAGGCGCTACGACGCGGGCTACGGCATCAAGACCTTCGAGGCGCTGTCCGAGGTCGTCGCGTTCTTCGAGGAGCGGCGCGGGCGGCTGCATGGCTTCCGCTGGCGCGACCGGCTCGACCATTCGTCGGCCGCGCCGGGCGTGGCGGTGTCGCCGACGGACCAGGCGCTGGGCGTCGGCGACGGCGAGACCGCGGCGTTCGCGCTGAAGAAGACCTATGGCGGCGCGTACGCGCCCTATGCGCGGCCTATCGTCAAGCCCGTGCCCGGCAGCGTGCGCGTCGCGGTCGCGGGCGTGGAGGCGGAGGCGGGCACGGCGTTCACCGTCGATACCGCGGCGGGCACGGTGACGTTCCTGCCGGGGCATGTGCCGGACATCGGCGAAGCGGTGACGGCGGGATTTACGTTCGACGTGCCGGTGCGCTTCGACACCGACTATCTCGAAGCCGACCTGTCGGCGTTCGCCGCAGGAGCGATCCCGAAGATCCCGCTGGTGGAGATCAAATCGTGAGAGCAATCCCTCCCACCCTGCAAACCAAACTCAACTCCGGCGTCACCATGCTCTGCCGCTGCTGGCGCATCGTGCGCCGCGACGGCGAAGTGCTGGGCTTCACCGACCACGACGAGGACGTGTCGCTCGACGCTCTCGTCTGTCGCGCCGGAACTGGGCTTACCGGCTCCGAGGCGACGGCGCGGCTCGGCCTGTCGGTCGCAGGCTCGGAGATTTCCGGCGCGCTCGACGGAGAGGTGCTGAACGAGGCCGATCTCGCCGCGGGCCGCTACGACGCGGCTTCGATCGAAGTTTATCTGGTCGACTGGAGCGAGCCGGAACTGAACGTGCTGCTGACGCGCGGCACGCTCGGCGAGGTCAGGCGCGAGGGCGCGGCGTTCGCGGCGGAAGTGCGTTCGCTCGCCGACAAGCTCAATGAGGAGCGCGGGCGGCGCTACACGGCCGCGTGCTCGGCCGATCTCGGCGACGCGCGCTGCGCCATCGTGCTGTCCGCGCTCGCGTTCACTGGCGCAGGCGCGATCGAGACGCTGCGCGGCACGTCGAGCCTGATTGCGTCCGGCCTCGATGCCTACGCGGACGGCTGGTTTACCGGCGGGCGATTGCAGTGGACAAGCGGCGGCAACGTGGGGCTGGCCATCGAAGTAAAGAGCCATCGCGTGACGGACGACGGCGCCGTGCTCGATCTCTGGCAGGCGATGCCCGAGCCGCTTTCCGAGGGCGATGCGTTCGCCGTCACCGCCGGCTGCGACAAGCGTTTCGTCACCTGTCGCGACCGCTTCGATAACGCCGCGAACTTCCGCGGCTTCCCGCACATCCCCGGCAACGATTTCGTCGCGCGCTATGCGGTGTCCGGCGAGCCGGGGAACACGGGGAAGAGTCTGCAGGGCTGAGCCGCAGATACGGGTCGCCTCTCCCCGCAAGCGGGGAGAGGTCTGATCGCGAAAGCGATCCGGGTGAGGGAGCGCTGCAGCGAGATCGACTTTTCAGAATCGCGAAGACTCCCCCTCACCCCGACCCTCTCCCCGTAAACGGGGAGAGGGAGCGCACCGCGCTTGCTGCCTCACTTCTATGCGAGCACACCATGATCACCCGCCCCCTCATCGTTGCCGAGGCCCGCTCGTGGATCGGCACGCCGTACCGCCATCAGGCCTCGCTGAAAGGCGTGGGCTGCGACTGCCTCGGCCTGGTGCGCGGGGTGTGGCGCGCGGTGCTGGGCGACGAGCCTGAGCGCGCGCCGCCGTATTCGCGCGACTGGGCGGAGGCGTCCGGCGCGGAGACGTTGGCGCGGGCGGCGCGGGCGCATCTGGTCGAGATCGCGCCCGGGGATTTCGCACCGGGCGACGTGCTGCTGTTTCGCTATCGCGCGCATTATCCTGCGAAGCACGCCGCCATCGTGACGGCGTGTGTGCCGGGCGCGCCGGCACTGATGGTGCACGCGCATGACGGGGCTGCGGTGGCGGAAGTGGCCATCGCGCCGTGGTGGCGAAGACGACTGGCTTACGCGTTTCGGTTTCCGGACGTCGGCAATTAGCCACCGAGCGCGCGGCAGACGCAGCGCGCTCCCTCCCCCTTTCGGGGGGAGGTAAGCCGCGCCGCTGCGGTTCGAACGGACGAGGCATCCCCATGGCAGCACTTCTTCTCTCCGCGGCTGGCGCCGCGGCCGGCGGCGCCGTGTTCGGACAGGCCGGCGCGCTCGCGGGCAGGCTTGTGGGCGCAGTCGCCGGCAACATGCTCGATCAGTCGCTGTTCGCCGAGCGGCGCGACATCGCGCGCTCGGTCCAGGGTCCGCGGCTGTCCGACCTCGACGTCATGGCCTCGACCGAGGGCGCGCCGATCCCGCGGCTCTACGGCCGCGCGCGCATAGCGGGCGAAGTGATCTGGGCGACCGAGCTGGAGGAGGTGGTCGCGACGCGCACCGAGACCAGCGGTGGAGGCGGTGGCGGCGGCAAGGGCGGCGGGGGCGGCGGTACGACCGTCACCACCACCACGACGACCTATTCCTATTTTGCCAACGTCGCGGTCGGGCTTTGCGAGGGGCCGGCCGGCCAGGTGCTGCGGGTGTGGGCCGACGGCAAGCCGCTCGATCTCGAAGGTCTCACCATGCGCTTCCATGCGGGCGCGGAGAACCAAGAGGCCGACCCGCTGATCGTTGCGAAGGAGGGCAGCGCGCCGGCCTATCGCGGCCTCGCTTACGTCGTGTTCGAGCGCCTGCCGCTCGGCGACTTCGGCAACCGCATTCCGCAGATGTCGTTCGAGGTGGTGCGGCCGGTCGGGCGGCTGGAGCAGATGGCGCGTGCGGTCACGCTCATTCCGGGCACGACCGAGTTCGGCTACGAGCCGTCGGCGGTGGTGCGCGTGCTGGGGCCCGGCCAGTCGGCGCCGGAGAACCGCCACGTGGCGCACGCAGCGTCGGATGTGGTCGCCTCGCTCGACGAGTTGCAGGCGGTGTGCCCGAACCTGGAGCGCGTCGCCATCGTCGTCGCCTGGTTCGGCAGCGACCTGCGCGCGCAGCATTGCGATCTGCGTCCCGGCGTCGACAACCGCGACAAGTCCACCCACGGGGCGAGTTGGACGGTCGCGGGCCTCGACCGTTCGACGGCGCATCTGGTTTCGACGGTCGAGGACCGCGCGGCGTTCGGCGGCACGCCGTCGGACCAGAGCGTGACAAACCTGATCGCCGAGTTGAAGGCGCGCGGGCTGAAGGTCACGCTCTATCCGTTCGTGATGATGGACGTGCCGGCGGACAACGAATTGCCCGATCCCTGGACCGGCGAAGCGCCGCAGCCGGCCTATCCCTGGCGCGGGCGCATTACCTGCGATCCCGCGCCGGGGCTGGCGGAATCTCCGGACGGCACATCCGCCGCGGGAACGCAGGTCGATGCGTTCTTCGGCGACGGCTCCGACTGGCGGTATCGTCGCATGATCCTGCATTACGCTCCGCTCGCGCAGAGCGCGGGCGGGGTCGATGCATTCCTGATCGGCTCGGAGCTGAAGGCGCTGACGCGCGTGCGTTCGGGCTCCGGCGCCTATCCCGCGGTGACGCAGCTTGTGTCGCTCGCCGAGGACGTGAAGGACATTCTCGGCGAGGATTGTCTCGTCACCTACGGCGCGGACTGGACCGAATACGGCAGCCACGTGATCGATGACGAGGCGCAGGAGGTGCGCTTTCCGCTCGATCCGCTGTGGGCGTGCGCGGCCATCGGCGCAATCGGTATCGACTATTACGCGCCGCTGTCGGACTGGCGCGACGGCGCGGAGCATCTCGACCGCGCGACGGCGTCCGCGATTGCGGACCGCGATTATCTTACGGCCAATCTCGACGGCGGCGAGGCCTACGACTGGTTCTACGCCGACGGCGAGGCGCGCGCGGCGCAGGCGCGAACCGATATCGCCGACGGCCTCGGCAAGCCGTGGACGTTCCGCCAGAAAGACATCTGGAGTTTCTGGGCCAACGCGCATCATGAGCGCGTCGGCGGCGCGGAGCTGGAAACACCGACTGCGTGGGTCCCGCAGAGCAAGCCGGTCTGGCTCACGGAAGTCGGCTGCCCCGCGGTCGACAAGGGCTCGAACCAGCCGAGTGTGTTTCCCGATCCGAAGTCTTCCGAGGGTGCGTTTCCCTATTTCTCCAACGGCCGGCGCGACGACCTGATCCAGCGCCGCTATCTCGAAACGATCGTGGCCGCATTCGATCCCGCATTCGGCGCGAGCGATGTCCTGAACCCCGAGTCGAGCGTGTACGACGGCCGCATGGTCGATCCGTCCGGGCTGCATCTGTGGACTTGGGACGCGCGGCCCTATCCGGCGTTCCCCGCCGCGATCGACGTATGGAGCGACGGGCCCAACTGGGAAACCGGGCACTGGCTCACCGGACGGCTCGGCTCGACGCCGATGGAAGGCTTGGTGTCGGCGGTGCTGGCCGACTCGGGCGCCGAAGGCTGCGACGCCGCCGCGCTCGGCGAGGGCCCCGACGGCTATCTCATCGACCGGCCGATGGCCGCGCGCGCTGCGCTCGAACCGCTCGCGTCGGCCTATGCGTTCGATGCCGCCGAGCTGTCCGGCACGCTGTCGTTCAAGCCGCGCGGCGGCGTGCCTGCGGCCGAACTCACCGAGGACGATCTGGTGCTGCCCGACAGCGGCGCGCCGTTTAGGCTGGTGCGCGCGCAGGAAACCGAGCTGCCGCGCGAGATCGCGCTTGGCTTCAGCGACGGCGGCGCGGATTACCGCCGTGCGGTCGCGTACTCGCGGCGGCTGGTCGGCGGCGCCTCGCGCGTGGCGCAGGCGGAACTGGCCGCGGTCACCGGCGACAATTCCGCCGAGCGCCGCGCCGACATCTGGCTGCAGGACCTGTGGGCGGGGCGCGAGAGCGCGGAGTTCGCGCTGCCGCCGAGCCTGCTGACGCTCACGCCGGGCGACACGCTGGCCGTGACGCTGAACGGGCGGCGGCGGTTGTTCGAAATCCGCGAGATCGTCGACACCGAGCGCCGCGCGGTGAAGGCGCGCTCGATCGATCCGGAGGTGTTCGACCTGCCGCTCGCCGCGCCGCGCCGGATCGCGCCGGCCGCGCCTGCCGCCATCGGCCCGGTTCATGCGCTCCTTCTCGACCTGCCGCTGCTCGATGGCGAGGAGTCGCCGGTGCTGCAATGGCTCGCGGTGTTCGCCGATCCGTGGCCGGGCCCGGTCACGGTATGGCGCTCGGCGGACGGTCTCAGCTTCGAGCGCGCGGCGACGGCGCTTGCGCCCGCGATCGTGGGTGAGACGCTCGACCCGCTGCCGCGCGGGCCGGTGAGCCGTTTCGACCGGCACAGCAAAGTGCGGGTGCGGCTCTACGGCGGCGCGCTGTCGTCGGTGTCCGACAACGTTCTGCTCGGCGGGGCGAATGCCGCGGCGGTGCGCCGCGAAGACGGCGCCTGGGAGGTGCTGCAATTCGGCAACGCGGAACTCGTCGCCGCGCGCACCTACGAACTGAGCCGGCTGCTGCGCGGCCGAGAAGGCAGCGAATGGGCGATGGGCGATCCGACGCCCGAAGGCGCGCCGTTCGTGCTGCTCGACCGGCAGGTGATCCCGGCTGCGCGCGGCGTCAACGCACTCGGCCGCAGCACGACACTGCGGATCGTGGCGTCCGGCCGCGACCACGGCGACATGGCGGCGGTGACGCTCGCAGCGCCCCCGCAGCCGACCGCGCTGCGGCCGCTGTCGCCAGGGCACCTGCGCGCAAGGCGCACGGCGGACGGCCTTACGCTGTCGTGGATCCGGCGCACGCGGCTGCCCGCGCACAATCCGCAGCTTCGCGAAGTGCCGCTCGGAGAGACGCGCGAGGCCTACGCGGTCGAGGTGCTCGACGGCGAGGACGTCGTGCGCAGCTTCGAGACGCCGGTTCCGAGCGTGCTCTATCCCGCGGCCGGCGAGATCGCCGACTTCGGCGCGCCGCAGCCGAGCGTGACGTTCCGCGTCGCGCAAATCTCGGCGCAAGTCGGCCACGGCGTCGCTTCGCAAGCCACGCTCGTTCCATAGCGCGGAACCGGGATCGCGTGTCGGCAGCGCACCGTTTCACGCAGCACTGCGCACGGGGAAAGCATCAAAGGACCGAACCATGACAGACCTGCCCGACACCTCGCCCAACCTTGGGCTGCCGTTCTACCTGACCAAGCAGAACGAGTTCGAGGTCCAGCACAACGAAGCGCTGCTCATTCTCGACGCGCTGGTGATGCTGTCCGTGCTCGACCGCGATCTGGCGTCGCCGCCGGCGGAGCCCGCGCTCGGCGACCGCTACATTGTGGCGTCTCCGGGTACGGGCGCGTTCGCCGGCAAGGACAACCGCATCGCGCAATACGACGTGGGCGGCTGGAACTTTTACGCGCCGCAGGAGGGCTGGACCTGCTACGTGCGCGACGAGAGCGCGCTGCTGGCCTGGGACGGCGAAAGCTGGGCGCCGGCGATCGACGCTCTGGGCGAGGTCACGGAACTCCAGAACCTCAACCGCCTCGGCGTCGGCACCGAAGCCGACGCGACCAATCGATTCGCGGCCAAGCTCAACAACGCGCTCTGGGTCGCGCGCACCGACGCCGAAGGCGGCGACGGCGATCTGCGCTACAAGCTCAGCAAGGAAAGCGCCGGCAACACCCTGTCGATGCTGTTCCAGACCGATTTCGAAGGCCGCGCCGAGATCGGGCTCACCGGCAACGACGACTTCCGCTTCAAGGTCTCCGCCGACGGCGAGACCTGGCTCGACGCCATCGTGATCGACCATGCGACGGGCGAAGTCACGATGCCGCAAACGGCGCCGGCCGGCGCGCCGGCCGATCTCGACGTCACGCTGGCGGGCCTGGCGCTCGGGATTGCCGACGCGCTCAACGTGGCGCAGTTCATGGGCGCCGCCGGCAACCGCTTCGCCGATTCGTTCGACGCGCTGACCTACGTGAATGTGGCCGGCGCAACCGGCCTCGACACCGGCACGGCGGGACTGCTCAAGCCGGCGGTGTCGGGCGGACTGATCTCGCAGGGCGCGGGCAGCGTCATCGGCGGCACCAACGGGTCGGCCTGGTCCAACACCGGCGCGGCGTTCGACGGAAACACCAGCCAGACGCGGCTGGTGGGCGCGAACAGCGACAACGCAACGGTCGCCTACATCGGCAAGGACTATGGCGGCTCGCCCAAGACCGTCACCGGCTTCAAGGTCTGGGGTTCCAGCGACGAAGGGTTCAAGCAGGCCAGCGATCCCACCATCGCGGTGCAGCTCTACGGCAAGAACGGCAGCGCGCCGGGCAGCAGCACCGACGGCACATTGCTCGGCAGCGCGTCGAACACCGACGCCAACAGCCTGCTGCTGCAGAACCTCGCGATCTCCAACAGCACCGCCTACCAGTACGTCTGGCTGCGCATCGACGCGCCCAACTCAAACCGAATCTGCGTCGCCGAGGCGGAGTTCTACGAATCCGCCGGTTCGGGGGGCATGACGGTCGCCTCGACCGCGCTGACGGCGGCGGCGGAGCCGGTATCGATGAAGATCGTGTCGCGGGTGAAGTTCGTCGATGAGATCGCGCTCGGCGACGACCTGATCTTCGAAGTGTCGCGCGACGGCGGCACGACCTGGACCGAAGCCGCGATGAACGACCGCTTCACCTGGGGCGACCTGCATGTGCTGGAGAGCGATCCGGTCGATCTGAGCGCACAGCCGTCCGGCACCAGCGTCAAGTGGCGCATCGCGATCGCGAACGACAAGGCCGCCGAGGTTCGCGACATCTACCTGTATTGGGCCTGATCGACGGTTTCGATCCCGAAGTGACGGGCCGCGGCGACGCGGCCCTTTTCGTTTGCGGAAGGAGGCAATTTGCGATGGCCCGTTCCAACTACGACGAAGCCCTGCGCCGGGTGCTCGGCCACGAGGGCGGCTACGTCAACCACCCGCGCGATCCGGGCGGCGAGACCAACTACGGCATCACCGTCGCGGTGGCGCGGCAGAACGGCTACGCCGGCCCGATGCGCGACATCCCGATGGAGGTGGTGAAGCGCATCTACAAGGCCAAGTATTGGGACGCGCTGCGCTGCGACGAACTGCCGGCGGGCGTCGATTACGCCGCGTTCGACTACGGCGTGAACTCCGGAGTCGGGCGAAGCGGCAAGGTGCTGCGGCGCGTGACCGGGCTGCCGGACGACAGCCATGTAGTGACGCCGGCCGTGCTCGAAGCGGTGCGCCGCCGCGACCCGGCGCTGACGGTGCAGGCGATCTGCGACGAACGCATGGCGTTCCTGAAACGGCTGTCCACCTGGGACACGTTCGGCAAGGGCTGGTCGCGGCGCGTCGCCGAGGTCCGCGCCGCGGGCCTGACCATGGCGCGGCGCAAAAGCGCGGCCGAGGAGCAGAGCGGCGTGCCGCAGCCCGCGCCCGGAAAAGCGCAGGACCGGGGCGAAGCGCCGAAGCCCTCCGCGCTGCAATCCATCGTTGCGGCCTTTGCCGCGCTGTTCACCAAACGAGGCTGACATGACCTGGCTCAAAAACGCATGGAACTGGTCGCGCGCCGTGTTCCTGAATCTGCTGTCGCTGCTCATGGCGGCGGGCACCGAACTGATCGGCTTCGCGCTCGGCCTCAACTGGGCGAGCGTGATCGACAATCCCAAACTGCTGTTCTGGTGGGTGCTGGCGATGAACGCGGTCAACATCGTGCTGCGGCTGGACACCCGCGGCCCGGTGGGGAGCAAGTGAGATGCAGATATTCTTCGGCATTCTGCTGATCGTTCTCGCCGGGCTGCTGGCCTTCGCGCAGGAATTCGCGCGCGGCATGACGGCGGCGCCGTCGCTGCATCCGGTGCAGCACTGGCCGTCCTATGCGCTGGCGGCCGCGGGGCTGGCGCTGCTGCTGCACGCCTGCGCGGGGGACAGGTAGATGCTCGGCGCTCTGCTCGGCCTCATCAATCCGCTGTCGCGCATCGCTGAGAAAATCGCCGATGTGAAGGTGGAGCAGGCCCGCGCCGCCACCGACCATGAGCGCATCCGCGCCGAGGAGCGGGTGAAAACGCTGGAGGCGCGGCGCGCCGTCATGGTGGCGGAAAGCGGCTCGCGGCTGAACGGCCTGATGCGGGCTGGCTTCGCGCTGCCGTTCGTGATCTACAACGCCAAGCTCGTGCTGTGGGACAAGGTGCTGGGATGGGGCACAACCGACGGGCTGTCGGCGGAGCTGTTCCAGGTCGAGATGGCCTGCATCGGGTTTTATTTCTTGTATGAGGTTGCGGCGCGGATCAGGCGTTGAAGCGCCGCCCGGCCGTGCCCACATGGCGTGCTGCTGCGGACGGTCAGGAATGGCGGTGTCCAGGCCGGGCATGGCTAAACGGCGCGGAAACGACGCCGAAAGGCGGTCAATCAAGCGTGATCGGCCGTTCATGCGGCATTCACCGGGAGGCGTCTAAGACCTTGTCATGGCGCGGAAACTTGCCTTTGCAGCAGGTCTGATGGCGATTGTCGCGGCAGCTCCCGCAGGCGCGGCCGAGCAGCGCTGCCTCACCAAGGCCGAGCAGCGGGCGGCGATTTCCAGCGGGCAGGCGATCACGATGGCGGCCGCGATCAAGGCGGCGCGCGGGGTGTCGGCGCGTGAGCGCAAGGCGCGCGGGCGGGGCGCAAACGAAGTAGTGCGGGCAAGGCTGTGCCGCGGGGACAACGGCCTCGTATACATGCTGACAGTGCTGGCGCGCGATGGCAAAGTGACCCGGGCGACCGTCGACGCGCGCAGCGGCAAGGTCGTCGAAGCCCGCTGACCGGAGGGAATTCCCCTTGCGTCTCCTCGTCATCGAGGACGATCCCGACCTCAACCGGCAACTCGCGACCGCGCTGACCGACGCGGGCTATGTGGTGGACCGCGCCTTCGACGGCGAGGAGGGCCACTACCTCGGCGAGACCGAGCCTTACGACGCGGTGATCCTCGACATCGGCCTGCCGAAGATGGACGGAATCTCGGTGCTGGAATCCTGGCGCCGGGCCGGCCGCTCCATGCCGGTGCTGATGCTGACCGCGCGCGACCGCTGGAGCGACAAGGTCCAGGGCTTCGACGCCGGCGCCGACGACTATGTGGCCAAGCCCTTCCATCTCGAAGAGGTGCTGGCGCGCATTCGCGCGCTGCTGCGCCGCTCCGCCGGCCACGCCAAGAGCGAACTGAACTGCGGGCCGGTCCGGCTCGACACCCGCACCGGCCGCGTCTCCATCGACGGCAACCCGGTGAAGCTGACCAGCCACGAGTACCGGCTGCTGTCCTACCTGATGCACCATTCCGGCCGCGTGGTCTCCCGCACCGAACTCGTCGAGCACCTCTACGACCAGGATTTCGACCGCGACAGCAACACCATCGAGGTGTTCGTCGGCCGCATCCGCAGGAAGCTCGGCGTCGAGATCATCCAGACCGTGCGCGGGCTCGGCTATCTGCTGACGCCGCCCGATGTGCGTTAGGGCGCCCTAGAAGAGACATGCGCGCCAATTCGCTCGCGCTGCGGCTGTTCCTCTCGGCGACGGTGTGGACCGTCATCATTCTCGCGGTCACCGGCGTCGTGCTATCGGGCGTCTATCGCGGGGCGGTCGAGCGCGCCTTCGACCGCCGGCTCGACGTGTACGTCAAGACGCTGATCGCCGACATCGCCGCGCCCGACGTCCCGATCGAGAACACCGGCCAGATGCTGGGCGAGCCGCTGTTCGAGCTGCCGCTGTCGGGCTGGTACTGGCAGGTCACGCGGACCGACCGCGGCAAGCCGGAGACGACGTCCTCGCGCTCGCTGTGGGACCGCGCGCTGCCGAACCTCTCCGACCAGGACGCGCCGAGCGACATCGACGGCAGCCGCAAGAGCTATGTTCAGGGTCCGGAAGACCAGCGGCTGCGCATGCTCGAACGCAACATCGACCTCGGCGACGAGGGGCTCTATCTCGTGGCGGTCGGTGGCGACACCGCCGAGATCGAGAACGAGATCGCCGAGTTCAACCGCGCGCTGGCCACGACCTTCGCCGTGCTGGCGGTGGTGCTGCTGCTCATTACCGTGTTCCAGGTGCGCTTCGGCCTGGCGCCGCTCAACCGCATATCGCGAGGACTGGCCGCGATCCGCTCCGGCCGCGCCGAGAAGCTCGAAGGCCGGTTCCCGGTCGAGATCGCGCCGCTCGCGCGCGAAACCAATGCGCTGATCGACGCCAACCGCGAGATCGTGGAGCGCGCGCGCACCCACGTCGGCAATCTCGCGCATGCGCTGAAGACCCCGCTGTCGGTAATGATGAACGAGGCGTCGGCGCGGCCGGACGAAGCGCTCGCCGCGAAAGTGACCGAGCAGACCGGAATCATGCGCGACCAGGTGATGCGGCATCTGGAGCGGGCGCGGATCGCGGCCCGCGTCGCGGTGGTCGGCACGCTGACCGAGGTGACGCCGGTGGTGCGGGCGCTGGCGCGCACGATGGAGAAGACCCATCACGGCAAGGACCTCGCGATCGACGTCGACATTCAGGCCGAGACGCGGTTTCGCGGCGAGCGGCAGGACCTGGAGGAGATGGTCGGCAATCTCGTGGACAACGCCTGCAAGTGGTCGGCGGGCCGGGTGTCGATCGAGGTCATGGCGGAGCAGGCGGAGCCCGGCCGCGAGCGCGTGCGGATCGTGGTCGACGACGACGGGCCGGGGCTGTCTCCGGCCGATCGCGAGCAGGTGGCGCGGCGCGGGCGGCGGCTCGACGAGAGCAAGCCGGGCTCGGGGCTCGGGCTTTCGATCGTGCTGGAGCTGACGCAGCTCTACGGCGGGACGCTGAACTTGGGCACCGCGCCGATCGGGGGGTTGAGGGCGGAGCTGGTGCTGCCGGCGGGGTAAGAGGCGGGACTTTTTGTTTGTTTGTTGGAGAGATTGACAACATCCTGATGTTGGAGTAGTGTCCAACATGCCGAGTGAGGTGTTGCTCCGGGAACGTCACGTCCTTGCCGAGGACCTTTTCGTCGAGATCGTGATTTGGCGCGTGCCGCGCGCGGTCCGAGGATCGGCGCATTCGTTCAAGTACAGGCTGGCGCTTGTGGCTGCCGGCCGGTGCGTTCTGCGTTACGACAACGAAGCGGGGAAGGGCGACCATCGTCACGTCGGGGACGTGGAACGTCCTTATGCGTTCGCCAGCTTCGAGACGTTGATTTCCGATTTCTGGTCGGACGTTGAGAGTTGGAGGCGGACAGCGAAATGAGCACCGTGATCCTGGAAGTTGCCTCGTCCGCCGACGTGAAGCGCCGGGCGCTCGAAGCGTTGAAGGGCCGCAGGCAGGGCGCGCGGATCAGCTTCGCCACGCCGGAACTGCTGTGGAAGGTGCTCACCGCCAAGCGCTGGGAACTGCTCAAGGCCATGGCCGGGCAGGGGCCGCTGACGATCCGCGAAACCGCACGGCGCGTCGGCCGCGACGTGAAGGCGGTCCACGGCGACGTTCACGCGCTGCTGGATGCCGGGCTTCTGGACAGGGCGGACGGCAGGCGGATCGTGTTTCCGTTCGATGCCGTGCGGGTCGATTTCACACTGCACGCGGCTTGATATGTCGCCGCTCCGGCGGCTCTACTTCTTGGCGCGAACCTTCCTGCGGCCGGCTGCCGCGCGCTTTGCTCCCGCCTTCTTCCCCCCGCCCTTCCTCCACAACTCCCGGCTCGCGAGCTTCGCGCCGTCCGTCAGCGCCTGAAGCTTCGCCCACACGATCGACGGGTGAACTTCCTTCGACCCTGCGAACGTCGCAAAGCCGCAGTCCGAGCCCGCGATCACGCGCTCCTTCCCCACCAGCGAGGCAAACCGCGCGATGCGCTCGGCGATCAGTTCCGGGTGCTCGACCAGCACGGTCGAATGGCTGATGACGCCCGGGATCAGCACCGAATCCTTCGGCAGCTTGGCGCTGCCCCAGATTTTCCATTCGTGCTCGTGGCGCGGGTTCGCGGCCTCGAACGAATAGGCGCCGGCGTTGATCTTCAGAATAATGTCGAGCAGGTGCTTGACCTCCATGTCGTGCACCCGCGGCCCCATGTTGATGCCGTAGCAGGTGTGGTGGCGGATGCGGTCGCGCGGGATGCCGCGCAGCGCGTGGTTCAGCGCCTCGACGCGGACGTTCGCCCACTTGCGGCATTCGGCGATGCTCGCGCCCGGGCGCACCAGGTAATAGGACACGAGCCGCGGGTCGTCGATCTGCAGCAGGAAGCCCGCGTCGGCGATGGCCTTGTATTCCTCGCGCATCGCCTCGCCGATGGCGTAGAGATAGTCCTCGTCGGTCTTGTAATAGGCGTTGCGCTGCCACTCCTCGACGTTCGACGGCGAGATCGCCGGCACGAAGGCCTCGACCTTGGACCCGCCGAGCGCGGCCTTGAGGTTCTTGAGATCGCGCTGCAGCTGCGCCTGGCCCTTGTAGGTGACGGGCGAGGTGCAGACCATGCGGTTGGAGCGCGAGCCGACGTGCAGCGCCGAGTAGAATTCCGGAAACGCGATCTCCTCGCGCGAGCCGACCCAGGGACCGCGCCGCGGCGCGGCCGTGTCGATCTCGAAACCGCCGAGCCGCTCGTTGACGTAGGTGACGAAGCTCGGCTTGGAATATTCGCCGTCGTCGACCACGTCGATGCCGAGCTCGATCTGCTTTTGCACCACGTCCTTGACCGCGAGCGGCAGCTTCTTCTCGCGCTCGGCCTCGTCGACCGGCTGGCCGGCTTCCTTCGCGGCCAGCATGTCGAGCAGGTCTTTCGGGCGCGGCAGCGAGCCGGCGTGGGTGGTGAGGATGCGGCGGGTCGAGTGCTGCACGGCGGCCTCCCGGAATGACCTTGCTTCCTGGCCTGCAAGGCTAACGAGGCCACGGGAGATTGGCCACCAGTGTCCCGGACCCGAAGTTCGCACGATTGCTCAGCAGGCGCTCTTGCGAACTTCGGGTCGAAAGGGACACTGGAATCATACAGTTGCAGTGTCGCTTTGGTTCGGAAGTTCGCTCCAGAACAAGCTGAGAACTCGAGCGAACTTCCGAACCGCGACACTGGTGGGCAAGGGCTTGCCGCGCGGTGGGCCGGGGTCGGCCGCAACCTTCGGGCGAACAGAGTTTCGCCCCAATCCGGGCCTCTAGCTCTCGCGCCGGCGGGGGCCGGCGGTGTTGTGGCGCGTGCATTGCGCCGTCATAGGCGAGGGGATGGCAATGACTTTCAGGATCGTGGCGGTTGCGCTCGCGTGTGCGGCGCTCGCCGCCTGCGCGGGCAACCCGGAAACCGGAACCGGGCCGCGGGAGAACACCGGCACATTGCTCGGCGCGATCGGCGGCGCGGTGATCGGATCGCAGTTCGGCGGCGGTCCGGGCGAGCGGGTCGCGGCGGGCCTTGCAGGCGCTGCGATCGGCGGCCTGATCGGCAACCGCATCGGCGCTGCCATGGACGACGAGGACAAGAAGCGCGCCTATGAGGCGCAGATGGATGCGCTCGAACGCGGGCCGTCCGGCCGTCCGGTCGCCTGGCGCAATCCGGACTCCGGCCGCTACGGCTCCATCGTACCCGGTCCGGCCTACGATAGCCGCGGCGCCAAATGCCGCCAGTACACGCACACCATTTACATCGACGGCCGCCCGCAGACCGCGCGCGGCGCCGCCTGCCGCAATCCGGACGGAACCTGGACGCCGGTCGGCTAAGCCCGGCGCGCCGGTAAAGAAGACGGGCGGCGCAGGCCGCCCGTTTTCGTTATAGAGGGGAGGGAACGGGACGCGGATTCGGATGCAATATCTCAGCCGGCCGGAGGAGCGGTTTTCGTTCACCGTCGCCGTGGCGATCTACGCCGCGGCCTTCGCGGCGCTGTCCTGGCCGTGGCTGTCCGGCACGGTCGCGATCCCCTACGACGCCAAGTCGTCGTTCTATCCGCAGCTTGCGTTTCTCGCCCGCTCGATCGCCGAAGGCCAGTGGCCGTTCTGGACCCCGAACGTCTATGCCGGCTGGCCGCAGATCGCCGATCCGCAGTCGCAGATCTTCTCGCTGTTCCATGTCGCGGCCGCCTGGCTCACGCCCAAGATCGGACCGGAGCTGACCGACCGCGTGGTGTTCGCGCTGTTGTTCTTCGGCGGCGTGGGTGTGCTCCTCTTCTGCCGCGACCGCGGCTGGCACATGGGCGGCGCGCTGGTTGCGGCCATCGCGTTTTCGTTCAGCGGCTCGGCCGCCTCGCGCATCCAGCACATCGGGCAGGTCGAGAGCCTGGTGTTTCTGCCCTGGGCGCTGTTGTTCCTGACCCGCGCGCTCGACCGCTCGTCTTTGCTCGCGGGCGCGGCGGCGGGACTGTTTGCGGCCTTCATTGTGCTCGGCCGCGACCAGGTGGCGCTGCTCGCGGTCTATGTGCTCGCGGGTTTCGTCGCGTGGCACTGGTTCTCCGGCGCAGGCATAGGCTTATGCATGAAGGCCAGCATCAAGCCGCTCGCAGCCGGCGCCGTCGTCGGCCTTGCGATCATCGCCGTGCCGGTGGTGCTGACCGCGCTGCTTGCCGGAATCTCCAACCGGCCCGAGATCGGCTACGCCATGGCGGGCCGCGGCTCGCTGCATCCCTCGCATCTGCTGATGCTCGGCTTTGCGGGCGTTTACGGAGCGGGCGATTTCAAGCGCGACTTCTGGGCGCCGCCGGCGTTCCAGTGGCACGACGTGTTCGGCCACACCGACCTGTTCGCGGCGCAGAACGCGGGGCAGGTGTACGTGGGCGCGCTCGCGATCGCGGCCATTGTCGGCATCGGACTGACGCGCGGGCTGATCTGGTCGCGCGAAATCCGCTTCTTCACCGTCGCGGCCGTGCTTGCGATCCTCTATTCGCTCGGCAAGTACACGCCGGCGTTCCGCGCCATGTACGAGGTCATGCCGGGCGTGTCGCTGTACCGGCGGCCGGCCGACGCGAGCTTCATCTTCTGCGCGCTGCTGGCGCTAATCGGCGGCTACCTGATCCACCGCATCCTGACCGACGTGCAGCGGCCGCCGGCGCGCTGGCAGCGTCTGATCGAGGTCGCGTTCTGGGGCGCGCTTGCTGCGTTGGCGTTCTGGCTCGCGCTCAAAGTCAACATGCTGCACGAGGCGTTCCTGCCGATCGTGTGGGGCGTGGCGTTCGTCGCGCTCGCCATCGGCGCGCTGCGGCTCGCGCAGGCGGTTGCAAGCCGGGACGCGTTTTCGGCGGCGATGCTGCTGGCGGTGTTCTGCACCGCCGACCTCGCCTGGAACAATGCGCCGGACGAATCGACCGGCCTGCCGCCCGCACAGTTCGAGGCGCTGAAGGCCGACACGTCCGATGAGACGATCAAACTGCTCAAGGCCAGGCTGAAGGAAACAGCCGCGCCCGACCGCCGCGACCGCGTCGAACTGGTCGGCGTCGGCTATCACTGGCCGAACATCGGGCTGATCCACGACCTCGACCATCTGCTCGGCCACAACCCGCTGCGGCTGGCCGACTTCACCCGCGCCACCGCCGCACCCGACACGGTTGCGGGTCCCGACCAGCGCGTGTTTTCGCCGCTCCTGCCGTCGTTCAAGTCGACGATGGAGAACCTGTTCGGCGTGCGCTTCATCGCGATCAGCGTGCCGATCGGGCAGATCGACACCGCCCTCAAGCCCGGCGACCTGAAGCAGATCGCGCGCACAAAACAGGCCTATGTCTACGAGAATCCCGACGCGCTGCCGCGCGTGATGCTGGTCGGCGACTGGCGCAAGGCGGATTTCCAGGGCCTGCTTGCGGCGGGCTTCCCGCCGGGATTCGATCCAAAAAAGACCGTGCTGCTGGAGCGCGAGCCGAGAGGCTTCGGCCCGACGCAAGGCTCGGGCACGGCGCGGATCGTGAGCTACCGCAACACCGAGGTGGTGGTGGAGACTGAGAACGCCGCGCCGATGTTGCTGCTGCTGAACGACGTCTGGCATCCGTGGTGGCGCGCGAGCGTCGACGGCGACCCGGTGGACATCCTGAAGGCCAACGTGCTGTTCCGCGCGGTGGTCGTGCCGGCGGGCAAGCACACGGTGCGATTCACCTTCCATCCGTTCGAAGGGGCGTGGGAGGAGTTGAAGGCGAAGGTGGGGTTGGGGAAGTAGACGGCGCTCAGTCGATTTTTGGCAGCGTCGGGTCGGGTGTCAGCACCAGCGTGAAGTGGCCGAGAAAATCCGCGCCGAGCGTGTAGTGGAACGGCGCATAGAAGCGCATCAACTCCTGTTCGTATTTCGGCACGCTCTCGATCCGGCAGATCAGGAGCTTGGCCGCGGCCGTGATGCTCTCGCGGTCGACGATGCACAGCGCGCGCATCTCGGGATGGCGATTGAGATACTCGATCACCGTCACGATCAGCGTCGGGTAGCCCGGATGCAGCATGTCGTCGAGCGCGATGACGCCGTCGGGATGCAGCACCGCGTGGGCGAGTTCGAGATCGTTGCGGAGGCACTCGGCGTTGTGCTCGCCGTCGACGTGGACGAAGCGGGCGCGGCCCGCGGGCAGCTTCGCGCGCAGCTCGGCTGCGGAGATTTTGAGCGTGTCGACCTTCCAGGCGGTGGTGCTGCCGGGCTTCAGGCCGTGGTTCGCGCAGTTCTCGACAAAGTGGTCGTAGACCTTCTCGCTCGGCCAGGTGAACACGTCGATGCCGAGCGCGTGCTCGCCGGCCTGCAGGAGCTTTGCCATGGCGACGAAGAACCGGCCCTCGAAGGTGCCGATCTCCAGAATGTCGCCGCCGATGCCGATGTCCGACTGCCGCTTGATGACGTGGCCGCAGATCGCCGCGGCAAAGCGCGAGGACATGCCGCGGATCTGCATGTAGCCGCCGGCGAGGAACGCATCGAGAGCCGCGTCGCCGCTGGTAATGTCGATAGGGGCGGCCACGGCGGCGCTACTTCTTCGGCGCGTTGAAATCGCGGAACACCATGTCGGGCGCGCTGGTGTTGTGGCGCGAGGGCACGAGCCGGCCGGCCCAAAGCTCGGACGCGGTCGCGCGCTTGAACTCCATCAAGCCCGCCTGCTGCCAGGCTTCGCTGCCCTTGGCGCGCCAGCCGATGCGGGCGACGTCGGAATTGCCTTCGCTGACGAACATCGAGCGCAGCGCCGCGAACGGCCGTGTCGCCGGAACGGTCTGCGACAGGTTCACGTCCAGCACGATGCGCTCGTCGTCGAGCTTTTCGACCCGCAAGGTCGCTGAGCCGCCGCGCACGAAGCTGGTCGTGAAGGTCTTGGTCTCGGGGTCGTAGGAAATGTCCTTGATATCCACGATAGGGCGGCCTTCGGTCTCCACCGGCCCGATCAGGAACGACGAGCCGTAGGCGCTCCAGCGCAGGTTCGACGGGGGCTTCGGGCGCGCCCGCCAGTAGCCGTCGGCGGGGTAGAGCACCAGCACCTCGTCGGCGCGGCCGTCGACCCAGGTCCAAAGCTGCAGCAGGTGCAGTCCGTTTTCGACCCGGTTGCCGACGCGCACCGGCACCTGGTTCGGCCGCCAGAAGCTGTCGAAGGTGTGCCCGACCAGCCACCACTCTTCCGTCTCGTAGATCGTCACGCGCCGGCGCTGGAACTTGAAGGCCGGATCGCTCGACATGTCGCATTTGGTGAAGTCGGGCTTCCAGCGGTCCACGAGGATCGTGCCGATATAGGCCGGATGCACGGCCTCGACGGTGAAGCGCCGCGCCTCGCCGGACTGCAATTTCAGATAGACATTGTCCTTCTCGGCGCAGAGCGTCGGCTCGCTTTCGTTGATCACGTCGACCGCGAGTGCGTCGGAAGCGAGCGCTGCAGCTGGCAGCGCAAGCCACAACAGCGCCGCCGCCAGTCCCTCACGCCATGCGCGCATAGATATCCCCCGAATTGGCCTCGTGCGGCAGCGCGTCGAGCCAACGCGCGATGTCCTCGGCCGAGCGCCATTGCCCAAGCTCCTGGCTCTCGCCGATGGCGGCATTGTAGCGCGCAAATCCGAGCGCCGCGCAGCGCGCGATACAGGCCTTCGCCACCCCGCGCTGGATGGTGGTGAACTCGAACGACAGCGCGGCGACCGGCCGCGTCAGCCCCGCCAGCGCCTCCTCCTCGAAGCCCTCCACGTCGATCTTCACGAACGCCGGAATCCCGTGCGCTGTAATCAGCGCGTCGAGGGTGGTCACCGGCACCTCGATCGACTTCCCCCAGACTTGCCCCTCCCAGCCCGCGGCCCCCCTCGATGCGTCGATGAACGCGTCCGAGGCGGTGGAGATCGTAGGATTGTCGACGTTGATCTTCATCGCGAGCGTGCCTGCGCTTCTCCCCACCGCCTTGCCTTCGATCGTCACGTTGCGGTCGCGGCCGTAGAGCGTCTTCAGCGTGAACACCAGTGCCGGCTGCGGCTCGACCGCGACCACGCGCGCGCCGAGCCGCTTGAACGACGCCACGCGGTCGCCGACGTGGGCGCCGACGTCGAACACCAGATCGCCCGGCTTAACGAACTCGCGATAGAGGGCGTCTTTCTCCGCCGAGCGGCTTTTCCTGCCGTAATAGACGCCGAGCGACCGCAGAACGCCGCGTGCGGTGCGTAGCATCTCCAGCATGATGTCACACGGTGCGCGCGGCTGCGGCGAGCGCGGGCAGCGACAGCGCGGCGAGCGCCCGTGGCGGCGCGGTCTCCTCCGGCAGCCGTCCGATGCCGATGCGCGCCAGCGCGTGCCCGACACGGGGGATCGCGGTGACGACGGCGAGCGGTACCGACACCGCGAGTCCGCCCGCGATCAGGAGGAAGGCATAGACCGCCGCGACCGGATGCGTGGCGGCGAGGATCGCAAGGCAGATCCAGCCGAGCGTCATGTGCGGCCAAAGCTGCTTCGCCGCGACCGGCCACGGCACGGTGTGATCGTCGCGCACCTGGCCGATCCAGCCGATCACCTTGCCGAACGGGAGCCCCGCGAGGAACAGCGTGTGGCAGAACCACATGATCGGCGATAGCAGAATGAAGAAGCAGGTTTCGGTGACGACGCTGGCGAGGAAGCGCAGCGTTCCGCCGAAGGCGCGGCGCAGTTCCGGGCGCGTCAGCACGTCGATGACGGTTGCGATCTTGGGCGCAAACCACATCACCAGCACGACCGCGAGCAAAGTGTAGCCCGCGTCGGCGCGGATGAACGCTTCGGTCGAGGGCGAGGTGGCAATCGCCAGCGTGCCGACCACGAGCAGTCCGATCCAGGCCGGGGAGCCGAGAAACATCAGCATGGCGAACGCGAGCTGGAAGCGGCCGACGAACTTCAGGCCCGGCTTGAACAGGAAGAAGCCGTATTGCAGCGTGCCCTGGCACCAGCGTTGGTCGCGCCGGATGAACTCGATCAGCGTCGGCGGGTTTTCCTCCCAGCCGAGGTCTTCCTCCGGCAGCACGCGCACGTCGTAGCCGCCGCGCCGCATCAGCGCCGCCTCGATCTGGTCGTGGCTGAGCACATGGCCGCGCAGCACGCCCTTTCCCGGAAGCTCGGGAATCTCGCAATACGTCTTGAACGGCGCGATCCGCAGCGCCGCGTTGTGGCCCCAGTACGGGCCGCAATCCGCCTGCCACCACGCGCTGCCGATGGTCCATGAGCGCATGCCGAGCCGCATGCCGAACTGGAAGATGCGCGCGAATGCGCTGGTGGACGGCAGGCCGACGACGAGGCCTTGCAGGATGCCGAGCTTCGGATCGGCCTGCATGATGCGCACCATGCGCATGATCGCGGCTGCGGTCATGAAACTGTCGGTGTCGAGCGTGACCGCGAACTCGTGATCGTCGCCCCAGCGCTGGCAGAAGTCCCAGAAGTTGCCGGCCTTGAAGCCGGTGTTGATCTCGCGGCGGCGGTAGGTGACCGGCATGCGGCCCTGCCACTCGGCCTTGAGCGCGGCGAAGCCTTTTTCCTCCAGCGCGGCGATGTCGGGCAGGCCGGTGTCGCTCAGGACGTAGAGGTGGAACTTGTCGGCGTAGCCGGACGCGGCAAGCTCGCGCATCATGGCGTCGAGGTTGCGGATCACGCGGTCCGGCGGCTCATTGCGCACGAAGATCGTGATCGCGGTCGAGGCCGTAATCGGCTCGTCGTTGCGCACGCGCGCGGCCGACGGATTGACGGCCGCGACCGGATCGCGCGCGAAGCGCATGACGAAGAAGCCGATGGTGGCGTTCCAGAAGCCGATCACCGACCAGGGCATGGTCAGGCCGAACAGCAAGAGCAGTACGCCGTCGGCAAAGCCGAAGCCGCCCGCCGACAGCGCGTAGCCCGCAAGCGCCAGCAGGGCGAAAATGGTTAACAGCACCAGGACCGCGAAAAACACCCGCCGTCCGAAGACCGCCCGGCCGGAATCCTCAGCCGCCGCAAGTCCCGCAATCGAACCGTCGCTCACGTTGAAAAGCTTTCTTATCTCTTTGCTCAAGCACGATCTTATCCGAAAACCGGTCCCCACTTTTGGGATCATGCTCTGGTGTGCCGGACCCGAAGTTCGCTATGAGCAAACGGAGAATTCAGGCGAATTTCGGAACTGCGGCACCGGCTAGTGGTCCGCTTCTAACATTCGCCTCCCTTCCAGGCGGGTTTTCCGCGAATGTTAGAAGCAAAGGACCACTAGCAAGTATAGGTTTCTAGTGGAGCTTTGGATTTGACATTCGCATGGCAAGCCCGCGGCGTGGTGGGTGGCGAATGTCAAATCCGCTCCACTAGGGGCAGGATATAGCGGTGTGCCGGCGGGAAATCCAACGCAAGGAGACGGCGTGGCGGACGGCGACGCGGAGGCGGAGGCGCTTTGGTATGTGGGGCCGGGCCGGGCGGAGATCCGCCGGGAACGGCTCAGCCCGCTGGCCGACGGCATGGTGCGGGTGCGCGCGCTCCATGGCGCCATCAGCCGGGGCACCGAATCTTTGATCGCCGCCGGAAAGGTGCCCGCCAGCGAATACCAGCGCATGCGCGGGCCCTATATGGGCGGCAACTTCCCGTTTCCGGTGAAGTACGGCTACGCCACGGTCGGCCGGGTGGAGGCGGGGTCCGATGCCTTGCTGGGCCGGACGGTGTTCGGACTGCACCCCCACCAGACCTATTTCGACCTGCCGGTGGAGGCCGCCGTCCCGGTGCCCCCGGAGGTCCCCGCGTCGCGGGCGGTGATGGCGGCCAACATGGAAACCGCGCTCAACGCCACGTGGGACGCCTCGCCGTTGCCGTCCGGGGCTATCGCCATCGTGGGCGCGGGTGTGGTCGGGGCACTGACCGGCTTTCTTTGCGCGCGGGTGCCCGGCGCCGAGGTGACGCTGATCGACGTCAATCCGGCGCGCGAAGAACTCGCCCGGGCGCTGGGGCTCCACTTCGCCACGCCCGACAGCGCGCCGGCCGATTGCGAACTGGTGGTGCACTCCAGCGCGACGGCAGCGGGCCTTGCCACCGCGATCAACATCGCCGGAGACGAGGCGACGATCGTGGAGCTGAGCTGGTACGGGGCGGGGATCGTGCCGGTGCCGCTCGGCGGCGCGTTCCACAGCCGGCGGCTCAGAATCGTATCGAGCCAGGTCGGCAAGGTCGCGCCGTCGCGGCGCGCCACCACCAGCCACCGCCAGCGGCTGGAGCTTGCGATCGAACTGCTCGCCGATCCAAGGCTCGATGCGCTCTTGACTCCCGTGGTGCCCTTCCTTGATTTGCCCGAACGCCTGCCCGATATCTTCAACCGGCAGAACGGCGTACTCTGCCCGCTGATCGCATATCCCTGACAATCGAAGAGGTTCGAAGTGTTTGCCGTCGAAGTCCGCGACCACATCATGATTGCCCATTCGTTCCGCGGCGAGGTATTCGGCCCGGCCCAGAAGCTGCACGGCGCGACCTTTGTGATCGACGTGGCCTTCGTCGCCCAAACGCTCGACGGCAATGGCATCGTGGTCGACATCGCACGAGCCCATGATGTGCTGAAGTCGGTGCTGCAACCCCTGAACTACAAGAACCTGGACGAGCTTGCCGAGTTCAAGGGCAAGAACACCACCACCGAGTTTCTGACCAAGTACGTGTTCGACAAGCTCGCCGCCGCCGCGCGCGCGGGCGAGCTTGGCCGCGACGGCCGCGAGCTGGGCGCGATCCGGGTCGAGATCGCGGAATCGCACGTGGCTCGCGCCTGGTACGAGGCCGCTCTGTGGTGAGGCGCATCGCGTTCGCGGTGCCGGGCGATATCGCGACGCCGACCGGCGGATACGGTTACGACCGCCGCGTGATCGCGGAATTGCAGGCGCAGGGCTGGCAGGTCGACGTGATGTCGCTCGGCGATGGATTCCCGCGGCCGAACGCCGAGCAGCGCGCCTTCGCGCTGGCGCGGCTCAAGGACGTGCCTGAGGGCGTGCCGGTGGTGGTCGACGGACTCGCGTTCGGCGCGCTGCCGAAGGAGGCCGAGGCGATCCGCGGGCGCGCGCCGATCGTTGCGCTGGTGCATCACCCGCTGGCGCTGGAAACGGGGCTGTCGCCCGCCGCCGCCGATGCGCTGTTCGAAAGCGAGCGCGACGCGCTCGCCTGCACGGAGCGCGTGATCGCCACCAGCCCCTCGACCGGACGGCTGCTGAGCGAGGACTACGATGTGCCGCCGGATGCCATCACGGTGGCGCCGCCCGGCACCGACCGCGGCGCGCCCGCCAGGGGCAGCACCGACGGCATCGTGCGGCTGCTCGCAGTCGGCGCGGTGGTGCCGCGCAAGGGCTTCGACGTGCTGATCGCGGGCCTTGCGCCGCTTGCCGATCTGCCGTGGCGGCTCACCGTCGCGGGCGATCTGACCCGCGACCAGGGCGCGGCGGCGAAGCTCGAAGCCGACATCGCCGAGCATCGGCTGGTCGGGCGCGTCGAACTGCTCGGCACCGTTTCGCCGGAGCGGCTCGGTGCGCTCTATGCCGCGTCGGACGTTTTCGTTCTGGCGTCGCACTTCGAGGGCTACGGCATGGCCTATGCCGAGGCGATGGCGCACGGGTTGCCGGTGATCGGCACCACCGGCGGTGCGATCGGCGACACCGTGCCCGCGAACGCCGGCGTGCTGGTGGAGCCGGGCGACGTCAAAGCGCTGACGCGCGCGCTGCGGCTGATGATCGAGAACGAGGCCGAGCGGCGCTGGTTTGCCTCCGGTGCGCTCGCGGCCGCGGCCGACCTGCCGACGTGGGAGGAAACCGCCCGGCGCTTTGCATCCGCGTTCGAGGGGCTCGCGTGAGCGGCTTTTCCGCCGACTGGCTCAAGCTGCGCGAGCCCTACGACCTGCGGGCGCGCAACGCCGCCGTGCTCGATGCGGTGACGGCGCTGTTCGAGGACAAGCCGTCGGCGACCATCGTCGACCTCGCCTGCGGCACCGGCTCGACGTTCCGCGCACTCAGCCCGCTGATCCCCGTGCGGCAGGACTGGCGGCTGGTGGACAACGACCTGAGCCTGCTGGCGCGCGTGCCGAAGCCGTCGCCGCCGAACCGCAACGTCACGGCGGTGCCGGTCGATCTCAACCGCGATCTCGAAATGGCGCTCGACGGGCCGGCCGATCTGGTCACGACGTCGGCGCTGCTCGATCTGGTGTCCGAGGAATGGCTGACGCGGTTCGCGGAAGAGGCCGCGGCGCGGCGGCTGCCGGTCTATGCGGCGCTGAGCTACGACGGGCGCGCAGAGCTTGTGCCGTCCGATCCGCTCGATGCGCGGATTGTCGCCGCCGTGAACCGTCATCAAAAGACCGACAAGGGCTTCGGTCCGGCGCTCGGACCCGACGCCGCCAAAGCCGCGATCGCGGCCTTTGAGCGTGTCGGATATTCGGTCACGCACGGCGAGGCCGACTGGACGTTTGGCCCGCAGGACCGCGAAATCCAGAACGAGGTCCTCTCAGGATGGTCGGTGGCCGCGCGCGAGATCGGCAGCCTGCCGCCGAACGACATCGTCGGCTGGCTGACGCGCCGCCGCGAGCATGTCGCCGCCGGACGTTCGTCGATCCGTGTCGGTCACGTCGACTTCCTGGCGCGGCCGACCGGCACGCGCTGAGCCGACAGGTCGCAGTCGAACAGCACCTCATCGTCGAGGCGGTGGACATGCATCGGCATGCGCATCGCCTGATCGGCGCGTTCGATCGGCGGAAGGTTAATGCCGGTCCGCCCGGAGCCGAGCACGATCGGCGCCACCACCACATGCAGGCGGTCGAGGCAGCCCGCCGCGAGGAACCGTGAAACGGTCTCGGCGCCGCCTTCGATCAGGATGCGGCGAAGCCCGCGCTCGGCGAGTGCCTTCAGGATGGCGGCCGGGGCAATCCGGCCGCCGGCTTTCGGCAGCGGCACGACCTCGATGTCGGGCGGCAGCGGCGGCCGGACGCCGGCTGCGGCAATGACAATTCGTCGCACTCCGTCGGCCGCCAGCAGCCGGGCGCCCCCCGGGAGCCTACCGCCCGGATCGATGACCGCCCGCGCGGGTTGCGGACCGGCCACCCGCCGCACGGTGAGCTGCGGATCGTCGGCCAGGGCAGTCCCGATGCCGACCACGACCGCATCGGCGAGAGCGCGCAGCCGGTGCAAATGGTCCAGCCCGGCGGGGCCGTTAATGTAGTGGGAATGGCCTGTCGGCGTGGCGATGCGGCCGTCGAGCGACTGCCCGATCTGGCCGACCGCCACGATGTCGTCCACCGCACCCGCGCGCAGCGGACCGAACAAATCCTCCCACGGGGCGGGCAGGCGCGCCGCTCCGGATCGAAACGTTTCAGGAACAAATCCCCAGGATTCCATGCCTGATGCGCCTTGTCGCGTGGCACCTGAACGGCTGTTAAGCAAGCAAAAACAGTATGATCGCTGGGACGGGGAACTAGAAAATGTCATAATGTATTGTCATGCCATGTCCAAGCGAAGCGACTCTGGGGACAAAGAGCGCGCACCGGAACAGAGTTCCTTATTCCCGCAATCAATCGATTCGGTACGCCAAGGAGTGAAACTACTTTCTATGCGTAATGGTGGGGGCGACGTTAGTTCCATCTTGTGTGGAACGCGCGAGCAGATCGGTGTCGGTCGAGGGCTTGCGGAATTTCGGGCTGGACGGCCGATCGTCATCGCCGGAAGCGGCGAGGCACTGGTCTGCTTGCCGGTCGAGGGGCTGGACAAGGACAGGCTCACCGCGTTTCGCACGCTGTGCGCGCCGGTTCGGCCGCGCCTGGTGCTGACGGCCCGAAGGGCCCGCACGCTGGGCATCGATGCCGACGAACCGGTGGCGATCGAATTGCCGGACGAGGTCGACACCAGCACGGTCCTTGCGCTGGTGGCCGACGCGAAGTCGGCCTATCAGTTCCTGCCCGAGCCCGCGGGGCCATCGGCAGCGGCCGCAATCGATCTCGTGAAACTTGCACAGATCCTGCCCGCGGTTCTGGTCGCGGACACCAATCCGGCGCTCGCCAATGCCTTCGAGCCGCGAATCATCACGGTCGAGGCCAAGGCGGTGGCGCGGTTCCGCCACGACGCAACGCAATCGTTGGCCATCGCCGGCGAGGCGCACGTTCCGCTGTCGTCCGGCATGCGCACGCGCTTCGTCGTGTTCCGAGACTCGTTCGGCGACGATCCGGTGGCGGTCATCGTCGGCACGCCCGACCTGTCGAAGCCGGTGCCCGTCCGCATTCACTCAGCCTGCCTGACCGGCGATGTGTTCGGTTCCAGGCGCTGCGACTGCGGCGACCAGTTGCGGCTGGCGCTGGCGCGCCTTCAGGAAGTCGGCGGCGGCATCATTCTCTATCTCGCGCAGGAAGGCCGCGGCGTCGGCCTCGCCAACAAGATGCGCACCTACAAGCTTCAGGACGCGGGCCTCGACACCGTCGACGCCAACACCACGCTCGGCTTCGACGACGACGAGCGCGAATATGGCGTGGCGGTGCGCATGCTCCAGATGCTCGGCGCAACCCGCGTCATTCTGATGACCAACAATCCGGCCAAGCTCGACGGGCTCGCCAAGTCGGGCATCGAGATCGCCGACCGCATGCCGCTGGAAACCCCGATGAACGCCGACAACCGCCGTTATCTCACGGCGAAGGCGTCGCGCGCGGGCCATCAGCTCGGGCACGTGATCGCGGCATTGGCCGAGGCTGCGCCGCCGGTGCCGGTCGAACAGGTGGTGCCGCTCGCACCCTGAGGGCGGCGTTGCCGACTGAAGGGGGCGCGACATGGCCGCCGGCGAAGCGCAAGGTTACTCGCCTGCCGCGCGCGGCTTTCACTGGGTCACCGCGGCGCTGGTGCTGACCATGATTCCGGTCGGCGTCGCGATGGCGAACGCCGATTTCGGCGCGGCGCAGGACACGCTCTATCACATTCATCGCTCGATCGGCGCGCTGCTGCTGCCGATCGCGCTGGCGCGGCTCTATTACCGCTGGCGCAATCCGGCGCCGCCGCTGCCGGACGACGTGCCGGCGGTGCAGCGTCTTGCGGCGCAGACCGTTCACTGGGCGCTCTATGCGCTGCTGATCGTGCAACCTTTGATCGGCTGGATCGCCACATCCGCGTACCGCGCGCCGGTGCTGTTCTTCTGGATGTTCGAGCTGCCGCCGATCTGGAAGGTCGACCAGCCGTTTTCCGAAGCGATGTTCCAGGTGCACCGGGCGCTCGGAATTATCATGGCTCTCCTGATCGGCGCGCATATCGCGGGTGCGCTGTACCATTATTTCGTTCGCAAGGACCGGATTCTCATGCGCATGGTCAGCGGCTGATCCGATGCCGGGCGCACCTGAGAGCCGCATGGTCGGCGATCTGGCCTCCGGCGACGTGGCGAAGTCGCTGCGGTCGTCCTCGGTGTTGTGCCTGCCGATGGGCTCGATGGAGCAGCACGGTCCGCACCTGCCGCTCGACACCGACACCGTCATCGCCGAAGCCATGACCCGGCGGATCGTTGCGCGCTGGGGCGCCGAATTCGACCTGTGGCAGTTGCCCGTCGTGTCCGTGGGCCTGTCGCGCGAACACGACTGGGCGCCGGGCACGCTGTCGCTGTCGGTCGCGGGCATGACGGCCTATCTGCGCGACCTCGGCCGCGAGATCGCGCGCGCGCTGCCCGCCCGCAATCTCCTGATCGTCAACGGCCACGGCGGCAACCGCGGCATTCTCGAAGCGCTGACGCGCGAGATGCGCGGCGACTTCGGCCTCAACATCGCGACCTTGCACCTTGGTGCGGCGATGAGTCCGGACGCGGGCACAGGCGCGCCCGAAATTCATGCCGGCAAGGACGAGACCTCGGTGATGCTGGCGCTGGCGCCGGACTTGGTGCGGCGCGAGGCGCTGGCGGCGTTAACGCCGCCGCCGGACGGCGCCGCCGCCCGCGCGCTGGTGCTCGATCCGGCCGCGAGCTATCCGTGGAGCAGCAACGATCCGCGGCTCGGTGTCATGGGCGTGATGGGCGACGTGCGCGGATCGAGCGCGGAGCATGGCGAGGCGCTCATTGCGCGGATGCTGGAGATCGCGGGCGGCGCAATCTGCCAGCTGATCGAGAACGAGCCGAAGGCGCGGGGCTAGTCTGGCTGTCCGGCGGTTGACGGCGATTTTTCCATTTCCAGCGCATGGGCCTTGCGGCCGCCGCGTTCGATCGCGGACGGAGCCTCGTCCTGCGCGATCAGGTGTTTCGCAAGATCGATGCAGCGCCTGGCCAGCTCTCCGGCGCCCTCGGCGAGATCCTCGGAGTCGCGCACGATCTCGACGTTGCGCTCCATGTCCTCGCGCGACCAGCCGCGCGAATGCGCGACAAACGGGAACTGCGGGAAGATGAATCCCAGCTCGGCGAAGAACCCGAGCATCTGGCCGGCGACCCCCTGGATGTTGTCCTGGCCGCCGACGATGATGAAGCCCGCGACCTTGTTGCGGATCAGCACCTGGTTGCGGATGGTGATGGCGTTCTGCACGCAGTTCAGCCGCTCGGCCATCTTGAAGTAGAGCGAGGACGCCGCGCCCCAGCGGATCGGAGTCGCCACGATCACGGCGTCGGCCCAGTGCACCAGCGCCTCATAAACGCGGTCGAGCTCGTCCTGCGGGTCCATCTGCGTGATCGAACACGGCCAGGTGCAGGCGTGGGCGGACTTCGAGTAGTAGCCCTCGCAGGACCGGAAGCTCAGCGCGCTAAGCCGGATCAGCCTGGTTTCCACGCCATGCGCGCCGCAAGTCTTCAGCGCGTGATCGAGCAGGTGGTCGGAGCCCGAGAAGCGCGGATTTTTCTCGTCCATCGGCGAGGTCGAAATGCCGGCGAGCCGGATCGGGCCGGGCGCGCGCTCGATTTTGCGCGCCAGCGGATGCGGCGCGTGCGGCTTGCGCTTTCGCCGCGTGCCCGAGGCCATGTCGACCAGCACGCGGCCGCTTTCGACCTTCACCGGATAGGCCGGCACGGTGTCTTCTTCGAAGCCAGGCTCGCCGATCCCGGTGCAGCGGTGGAATTTCCAGCTGTGCCAGGGGCAGGTGACGTAGTCGCCGTCGAGATGGCCGTCGCCGAGCGGACCGCCGACGTGATTGCAGGCGTTCGACACGACGCCGAAAGCGCCGTCCTTGTACGACAGCGCCAGCTCGCGGCCGTTTACGGTCATGCGCCGCAGCGGCGACTGCGCCAAGTCATCGGCCGCGCCGACGTCTGTCCAGTTCGGTTCGGCCATGGCGGCTCCTGTCGGGGTTCGGGTGCGTCGCTGCGCTCAGAAGAACGGCCGCGCCGGATCGCGGCCGAGACCGAATTCGATGCGCCCGTAATGCGCGTAGTTCAGCTCCGGATTGACGCTGATGTGGGACGCCGCGAAATGCACGTCGCGCCAGACCCGCTGGATCGGACTGGACGATGCGAAGCCCGCGGTGCCGCTCATCGCCAGCAGTTCGTCGGCCGCCGACACCGAAAGCTCCGAGACGCGCGAGAAGTCTCGGATCGAGCGCGCCAGCGACGCCTCGATCTCGTTCGCGGCAACCTCGTGGGCGCGGGCGGTGCGGCGGAGCAGCAGGCCGGCCGCGTCGATATCGGCCGCGGTGCGGGCCAGCCGCACCTGGACGCCGGTTTTCTCCGCGACCAGCGAGCCGTCGACCGCCCGGCGGGTCTTCGTTCCGTCGACGAACGCTGTGTAGGCGCCCTGCACGGCGCCCAGCATCGGAGCCGTGAACGTCAGCGGCGCATAGAAGAAGAACGGCACGCGGTAGAGCGGGTTTGCGTTGACCGCGCCGCCCGGTCCCTTGCCCGGCCTAAGATCGGCGAGGCTGAGCACGCGGCTGTCGGGCACGAATACGTCGTCGGTGACGATGGTATTGCTGCCGGTGCCGCGCATGGCGGCGGTTTGCCAGGTGTCGCGGATGGCGAACTGCCCCGGCGGAATCATGAAGAACTTCCATTCCGGCGTTTCGTCGCCCTGCGTCATCGCGCCGACCATGACCCACGCGGCATGGCCGACGCCGCTGGAGAACGACGAGTCCTTGCCCGAGACGCGATAGCCGCCGGCGGCGCGCACGGCCAGCGCACGCGGCGCAAACGACGCCGCGATCGGAACGTCGGGGCCGTCCTTCCAGACCGCCTGCTGGCACTCTTCCGGAAACTGCGCGATCAGGTGGGCGTGGTGGACGAACAGGCTGGCGCACCAGGCGTGCGAGGCGTCGGTCCGCGCCAGCTCCAGCACCACGTCGAGCCATGTGTCGAAATCGAGTTCATAGCCGCCGAAGCGCTTGGGCATCAGGATGCGCGCAACGCCGGCCTCGAGCATGTCGCGCGCCGACTCCGGCGGTATCTGCCGTGCCTCTTCGCCGGCGGCGGCGCGCTTGCCGAAGACCGGCGCAAGCGCGCGCACGCGCTCCATCAATTCGCTTGCGGTCGCGGTTTGCGGCATTGCGATCCCCTTTCCCCACAGCGTGACACGGCGGCGGGCCCTTACGCCAGTGGCGCGCCGTTTGGCAGGTGGATCGAAGCCGGCGTGCCGGGCGGCAGCGGATGCGGGTCGACCTCGAGCGTGCCGCCGCTCAGCCGCACCCTGTAGGTCGCGAGTCGCTCGGTAAACGGCGCCGGTGCGCAGCCGTCCGCGAGTCGATACTGGTAGCCGTGCCACGGGCAGGTGACACAGCCGTCGATGATGCGGCCCTCGCCGAGCGGGCCGTTCTGGTGCGCGCAGAGATTGGTGAGCGCGCCGATCTCGCTGCCGTCGCGGAACACCGCGATGCGCTCGCCGCCGGGCGCCACCACGATGCGCGCGGCCTTGTCGGGGATCGAGGCCGGCGGCCCGACCGCGATCCAGCCATCTGCGGTGAGGGTAGGGCCGCGGTCGCCGTGGCGCTCGCGCCAAATGGCAAGAAGATGCAGCGCGGCCACCGCGCCGAAGCACACGATCAGCATCGCCGGGATCAGCGGGCTTCGGTCGTACTGCATGATGCCGAGCGCCACGTGCATCACCACCATGGCGTAGGCGGCATAGAGCAGCATGTGCAGCGCCTTCCACACCGGCGGAGTGAGGAAGGCGAGCCAGAAATCGTGGCTGGTCGCGGCCATCAGGAACAGGATCAAGAGCGCCGCGATCCCGAGCGCCTTGAACGGGAATCCGATGAACTTGCCGTAGTCGGCGAGCGTCATCAGTTCGGGCATGAGCGTGTGCAGCGCGTCCTGTGCCGCGAACCACTCGATCATCAGCCAGCCGTGGACGCAGGCGACGAAGAACGTCAGCACGCCGAAGTGCCGCCGGTTGTACAAGAGCGTCAGGAAGCGCCGGTCGAGCCGCGCCAGCGGACCGATGCACAGGATGACGGTGAGCATCAGGAACGCGGCGGTGCCGAACGCCCTGATCCAGACGTCGATGGCGTCGGGAAGATTCTTCGGCGGATTGGCGGTCCAGACGATTGCGGCAAAGCCTGCGATGTAGATCGCCGTCGCCGCGATCAGGATCGCGTCATAGACGATCTTGTCGCGATTCCATTGGACGGCGCGAAACCCCACGCTCATTTCGGCGCCACCGTTGCGGCGGGCGGCGGGTCGGGCAGCGGTCGCAGCGCCAGCGCCATGACGACGCCAAGCCCGATGGCGACGGCCAGCACCGGCCAGATCAAGCGGTGGGCAAGGCGGTGCGAGCGGGTCATGTGCGAGACATTGAACGGCGGCGGCTCACGGCTGCCGCAGCGCGCGGCGCCAGCGCAGCAGCACGTAAGGCCAGAGCGCGGCCGCGCCGGGCAGGATCAGGAGGCGTGCGCCAAACGTGAACGAAACCGGCTGAGATGCCCCCGGCGCACTCAGCACCCGGCCGGCGGCCACGGTCACGAACGCCGCCCCGACGGCCAGGCCCGCGGCACCGTAGACTGCAACGGCGAGGAACAGGACGATTTCGGCGCTCATCTCGGGACGCTCATGGTGGATCGTCTTGGTGAATTATCTTGGCGGATTGTCTTGGCGGATTGCCTTGGCGGGTGGCGGTCGGGCTGCGGCCGGCCGGCGCGGCGGATCGTACGATTTGCGAAGGCCTAACGATTGCTTAATCCGGGAGGGATATCCAGTCCAGGATTGAGTGGTATCGGATGGTGCCGATATGTCCAGCGATGGCCAGCCCATCATCGAACGCCTGCGCGCCTTCATCGGCGACCTCGAGCCCGGCTCCCGCGCCTTGCTGATGGCGGAGCTCGATCGCGGCACGAAAGGCGGCGGCGAGTCGGCCGCGCTCGAACTCGCGGTCAGCGAACTGCGGCGAAGTCTCCGGGCCGAGGGTATCCGCAAGCCCGAACTCGGCGCACCCGCACAGATGTTCCTGGCGCCGCTCGAACCGTTCGCAGTCGACGATGCGGACGGCGGCGCGCTCCGCGGACGGATTGCGCATTTGACGTTCGAGCCGGTCTGGCGCTGGATCGAGACCACGCTGCTGCCGGCGGAGGCGAAGGACTACGTCGCCCAGGTCGAGACTGCGCTGGCGGCCGGCGACGAGGACAAGGCGGATTACCTGGTGCGGACGTTTCAGGACCTCGCGGTCCGCCGCATCAAGCAGGCGATGGCCGATCTGCAGGGCGACGAGGAAGGCCGGTTGCGCCTGAGCGGCCAGCTCGGCACCCGGCACGCCATCGACGTCCTGAACGCGGTCCGCGGCGTGCTCAATGTGCGCGATGGGCTCGCCATGCTCGGCGTGCAGCTTCCGAACCTGATCCGGAACTTCTCCGGGCCGCACGTCGAGAGCGTGCTGGCGCTGGTCGACAATCCGCTCGGCATCCGGTCGGACCTGTTCGTGTATTCCCTGAATCTGGTCAAAAGCCGCCTTGCGGCGCCGTGGCAATTGGTCCGGCTCGCCGTCAGCGCGGCCGGCAGCGACGAGGGCGATCGGATCGCCGCGACCTCGTATGCGGTCACCGTCGACATCGTCATGGACGAGATCGAGGAGCGCATACGCGCGCTCGCGGCCGACCTCAAGGCCGGGCGCGGCGCCGGCAACGACTCGCTGCTCAAGGAAATCCACGACGCGGTGCGAGGCCTGCGCACCGAGTTGAACATCGACTCGGAATCGGCCTGGGGCCGGCGGCTCGCCGCGATCCGCACCGAAGTGTCCGACGTGCTGACCGCGGAAATCGAACTGGCGCCCGGCCGGGTGCGCCGGCTGCTGCGGCCGCGCTCGCTGACCGACATCGCCGGCGCCGCGGCGCTCGATCCGCACGACGTGGCGGAGACCGAGGCGCTCATTGCGTTGGCGATCGCCAGCCGCAACTACGCGGGCGAGCTTGCGGTGAACGAGGCGGGCTTGCGCATCTTCGCCGAGCTGCAGCGCCTGCTCGACACCAACACGCGCGCGCTGCTCGACGGCCTGCGCGGCGCGGACGAGCGCGAGCGCCCGTTCCGGATGTCGCAGATCGACGCCGCGGTGCGGTTCTGCAACAAGGTGTTCGGCGGCGAATACGCGGGCCTGCTCGCCAAGGCGGCCGACGTTGCCGTGCACGGCGGCGAGCGCAGGCCGCTTCCGCCGCTGGAGGAGCCCGCCGAGCCCGCGGCCGCTACGCAGCGACGCTGATCGTTCCCTCGCGGTTATCGACCATCACCGGCGAATGCAGGTACTCGATGCCGGGCGGCGAGCCGTACTTGTCCGCGACGAAGGCCTTCCATTCCGGGGTGTACATGCGGTCGGCGTCGGCGCGCGATTCCCAGACGTAGATGCCGCCGGCGCGCCGGCCGTCCTCGCTCATCCAGTAGTTCTTGCGCAACAGGCCCGGAACGCCGCGGTACTTCGGCGCGGTGCTTTGGAACGTGGCAGTGATTTCGGCCAGCGTCGCGGGCTTGGGAAGCTGGAATGTGACGATGGTGACGATCATTTGATGCTCCTGCCGTGGCGGGCGCCGGAAATATGCGCGGCAAGCCTATTTTGCGCCCGGCGGCCGTGATGTAAACCCACGCCCATGATGCTCTGGCTCGCGATTGCGCTGATGACCGGGGTCGCGATCCTTGCGGTGCTCTGGCCGCTGTCGCGGCGCGCGCCGGCGTCGGCGGGCAGCGATATCGAGGTCTATCGCGACCAGCTCGACGAGATCGAACGCGACCGCGCCGCGGGCCTGATCGGGGTTGCGGAGGCCGAGGCCGCCCGCGTCGAGGTCTCGCGCCGGCTGATCGCTGCGGCCGATGCGGCGGGCGCTGAGGCGGCGCCCGGACCGGACGCGGCGTCCAACGCGAATTGGCGCCGCCGCGCCGCCGCGATTGCGGCTCTGATCGTGCTGCCGCTGGTCGGCGCGGGCTTCTATCTGCCGCTCGGTTCGCCGGACCGGCCGGGTCAGTCGCGGACGGATGTGCGCGAACTGTCGCCGGAGCAGCGTTCGATCGCCGAACTGATCGGCCGGGTCGAGGCGCATCTGGAACAGAACCCCGACGACGGCCGCGGCTGGGAGGTGCTGTCGCCGGTCTATATGCGGCTCGGGCGCTTTCAGGACGCGGTGAAGGCGCGGCGCAACGTGCTGCAATTGCTCGGTGTCACTGCGGACCGAGAAACCGATCTCGGCGAGGCGCTGGCGGCGGCGGCCAACGGGGTCATCACCGCGGAGTCCAAGGCGGCGTTCGAACGCGCGCTCAGGCTCGACCCGGCCGACGTGCGGGCGCGATTTTTCATGGGGCATGCCGCCGAGCAGGACGGCCGCCCGAACGACGCCGCGGATATGTGGCGGAAGCTGCTCGCCGAAGCGCCGCCCGGCGCGCCGTGGGTGGGGATCGTGCGCGAATCGCTGGCCCGCGTCGATCCGTCGTCGCCGGCGCCGCGCGGGCCGAGCGCCGAGGACGTCGCGGCGGCGGCCGAACTCGCCCCGGAGCAGCGCGCGGCGATGGTACAGGGCATGGTCGAGCGGCTTGCCGAGCGGCTCAAGCAGGATGGCGGCGACGTCGAGGGATGGCTGCGGCTGATGCGCGCCTATATGGTCATGGGCGACAAGGCCAAAGCGCAGGCGGCGGCCGCAGACGCGCGGCGCGCGCTTGCGGGCGACGCCGAGAAGCTCCGCCGCGTGGACGAACTGATGAAGGGACTGGGCCTCGAAGGATGACACGCAAGCAGCGCAGGCTGACACTGATCGGCGCAAGCTTGGGCGTGCTGGCGCTCGCGGGTGTGCTGGTCTTGAGCGCGCTTCGCGACTCGATCGTGTTTTTCAATTCGCCGACCGACGTGATCGAAAAGAAGGTGCAGCCCGGAACGCGCATCCGGCTCGGCGGGCTGGTGAAGCCCGGCACGGTGCAGAAGGGCGAGCAGCTTCAGGTGCGGTTCGAGGTCACCGACGGCAACAGCGCCATTCCGGTGACGTACCAGGGCATCCTGCCCGACTTGTTTCGCGAAGGGCAGGGCGTGGTGACGGAGGGCGTGCTGGTGTCGGCCAATCTGTTCCGGGCCGACTCGGTTCTGGCCAAGCACGACGAGACCTACATGCCGAAGGAAGTGGCCGACGCGCTCAAGAAGCAGGGCCACTGGAAGGACGAGCAGGGGGCGAAGAAATAGCCGGAAGACTCGAGGCTGGCTCGGTGCGACCCTCTCCCCTTGAGGGAGAGGGTGGTCCGAGCGAAGCGAGGACCGGGTGAGGGGTATGGTCGCGACGAATGTGAAGCGTTTGCGAACAGAAATGACGGACGCCGAGAAGAAGCTCTGGCGTGCGTTGCGGTCGCGCAGCATCGGGCCGAAGTTCCGCAGGCAGGTCCCGCTCGGGCGCTATATTATTGACTTTGTCTGCTTTGAATCGAAGGTGATTGTGGAAGTCGACGGCGGACAACATGCAGACAGCAGGTCGGATGCGGTTCGCGACGACTATTTTGCTGCCCGTGGATATCGGGTTCTGCGATTCTGGAACAACGATGTCCTTCGTAATCTCGAAGGTGTCCTGACTGTGATTGCGCAAAGCCACCCCTCACCCGGCACGCCGCTGCGCGGCGTGCCACCCTCTCCCGCAAGGGGAGAGGGTAACCGTGCCCGCGGCACCGCTGGTGCGTCATGATCGCCGAGATCGGCCATTTCGCGCTGGTTCTGGCGCTGGGGCTGGCGCTGATCCAGGCGCTCGTGCCGCTCGCGGGCGCGCACTGGCGCGACGCCGCGCTGATGAACACCGCAGGCCCGACCGCGCATGCGCAACTCGCGTTCGTCGCGATCTCTTTCGCCGCGCTGACCGCCTGCTACGTGATGTCCGACTTCTCGGTCGCCAACGTGTTCGAGAACTCGCACTCGCAGAAGCCCCTGCTCTACAAGATCACCGGCGTGTGGGGGAACCACGAAGGCTCGATGCTGCTGTGGGTGCTGATCCTGGCGCTGTTCGGCTCCCTGGTCGCGGCATTCGGCGGCAATCTTCCCGCGACGCTGAAGGCCAACGTGCTGGCGGTGCAGTCGTGGATTGCGGCGGCGTTCTACCTTTTCATCCTGCTCACGTCGAACCCGTTTCTGCGGCTCGACAACCCGCCGTTCGAAGGCCGTGACCTCAACCCGATCCTGCAGGACATCGGGCTCGCGGTGCATCCGCCGCTGCTCTATCTCGGCTACGTCGGGCTCTCGATCTCGTTCTCGTTCGCGATCGCGGCTTTGATCGAAGGCAAGATCGACGCCGCCTGGGCGCGCTGGGTCAGGCCGTGGACGCTGGCGGCCTGGATGTTCCTGACGCTTGGCATCGCGATGGGCTCGTACTGGGCCTATTACGAGCTTGGCTGGGGCGGCTACTGGTTCTGGGATCCGGTGGAGAACGCTTCGCTCATGCCCTGGATCGCGGGCACGGCGCTGCTGCATTCGGCAGTGGTGATGGAGAAGCGCAGCGCGCTGAAGGTCTGGACCGTGCTGCTCGCGATCCTGTCGTTCTCGCTGTCGCTGATCGGCACGTTCCTGGTGCGCTCGGGCGTGCTCACTTCGGTGCACACATTCGCGAGCGACCCGACGCGCGGCGTGTTCATCCTGATGATCCTGGTCTTGTTCATTGGCGGCGCGCTGGCGCTCTATGCGTTTCGCGCGCCGGCGCTCAAGCAGGGCGGGCTGTTCGCACCGATCTCGCGCGAGGGCGCGCTGGTGTTCAACAACCTGTTCCTGACCGCGGCCTGCGCCAGCGTGTTCATCGGCACGCTCTATCCGCTGGCGCTCGAAGGGGTGACCGGCGACAAGATTTCCGTCGGCGCGCCGTTCTTCAATCTCACCTTCGGGCCGCTGTTCCTGCCGCTGTTGATGGCCGCGCCGTTCGGGCCGCTGCTGGCCTGGAAGCGCGGCGACCTTTTGGGCGCGGCGCAGCGGCTGATGGCGGCGGCGGGCATCGCCGTCGTGGGCATCGCCGTGACGTTCGCCGTATCGGGCGGCGGTCCGGTGCTGGCGCCGTTCGGCGTGGGCCTTGCCGTGTTCGTGATCGCGGGGGCCGCGACCGACATCGTGGAGCGCACGGGCGTTCTGCGTGCGCCGCTGGCGGTCGCATTTGCGCGCGCGCGCGGCCTGCCGCGATCGGCCTACGGTTCGGCCGTGGCGCATGCCGGCCTCGGGGTTACGCTGCTCGGCATCGTTTGCGTGTCGACCTGGGGCACGGAGCGCATCGTATCGCTGAAGCCGGGCGCGAAGGTCGAGATCGGCTCCTACGCGCTGACGTTCGAAGGCATGGTGACGCGCCAGGGCGGCAACTATCGCGAGCTGATCGCGCGGTTCACGGTGCGCGAGGGCGACACGCTGCGCGGCGTCATGAACCCATCCAAGCGCACATTCCCCGCGCGCTCGACCTCGACCACGGAAGCGGCGTTGCTGACCCGCGGCGTCAGCCAGATCTACGTCTCGCTCGGCGATCCCAACGACGACGGCTCGATCGCCGTGCGCGTCTATCACAAGCCGCTGGTGCTGTTGATCTGGCTCGGCGCGGTGGTGATGGTGCTGGGCGGACTGCTGTCGCTGTCGGACCGGCGGCTGCGGGTCGGCGCGCCGAAGCCGGCGAAGCCCGCGCGGCCCGCGATGCAGCCGGCGGAGTAGGACATCGTGCGCCGCACCGGTTCATGGCTCGTTTTCATTGCGGTCGCCATGGCGCCGCTCGCCGCGGATCCCGTGCGGGCGGTGCAGCCGGACGAAATTCTCTCGGATCCCAAGCTGGAGGCGCGGGCGCGGGTGCTGTCGCGCGAACTGCGCTGCATGGTGTGTCAGAACCAGTCGATCGACGATTCGGACGCGCCGCTCGCCCGCGACCTGCGGCTCCTGGTGCGCGAGCGTCTCGTGGCCGGCGACAGCGACGACAAGGTGATTGCGTTTTTGACCGCGCGCTACGGCGAGTTCGTCCTGCTCAAGCCGCGCTTCAACTGGAGCACGGCGCTGCTCTGGCTCGCGCCGGGCGCGCTGGTGATCGGCGGTATCTTCGGGATTGCCATGACCATGCGGCGGCGGCGGACGGCGCCGGTTGCGAGCGCGCCTTTGACCGAAGATGAAAAGCGCCGGCTGCAGGAACTTGTCGGGCGTTAGGCCGGGCCGGCGGAATTCGCGATAAAGTTCGCGATTTCAATAAGTTATACCTTATCCACAACCTTACCAAAGTTTAATTCCGCCGCCACTCCCAGGTAAGGCGGCCGGACCCATGTTCTCACCCATGCAAGGCGCACGGACGCGCCTCACGAACGTCGGTTGAGGACATAGGACCATGAGCGTCGAAATCCATTCACGCCCCCGCATCCTTTCGGTGCGCCGCTTGGCTCTGCTCGCCACCACCGTCGCCGGGCTTTCCGCCGGCGCCTATCTGTTCGCTCCCCACAACGCGCCCTATGCGCCGGCCGCGCTGGCGCAGAATTTGTCCGAGCAGACCCAGGGCGTCGCCCGCCCGGCCGGTTTCGCCGACATCGTCGAGAAGGTGAAGCCCGCGGTGATCTCGGTGCGGATCAAGACTGCGGCACCTGCCGAGACCACAGGCACCGAGAATTCGCCGTTCCCGCGCGGCTCGCAGATGGATCAGTTCTTCCGCCGCTTCGGCATGCCCGAAGGCCCGCCCAACACGCCGCGTGGCCGCCGCTTCGGCCAGGCGCAGGGCTCCGGCTTCTTCATTTCGGCCGACGGCTATGCGGTGACCAACAATCACGTGGTCGAGAACGCCTCGACCGTCGAGATCGCAACCGACGACGGCAAGACTCACACCGCCAAGGTGATCGGCGCCGATCCGCGCACCGACCTCGCTCTGATCAAAGTCGAAGGCGGCAGCTTCCCCTACGTCAAGCTCGCCGATAACCCGCCGCGAGTCGGCGACTGGGTGCTCGCGGTCGGCAATCCGTTCGGCCTCGGCGGCACCGTGACCGCGGGCATCGTGTCCGCGCGCGGCCGCGACATCGGCGCCGGCCCCTACGACGATTTCATCCAGATCGACGCGCCGGTGAACAAGGGCAACTCCGGCGGTCCCACGTTCGACGTCAACGGCTCGGTGATCGGGGTCAACACCGCGATCTTCTCGCCGTCGGGCGGCAACGTCGGCATCGCATTTGCGATCCCGGCCGAGACCGTGAAGACCGTGGTCGCCCAGCTCAGGGACAAGGGCGCGGTTACGCGCGGATGGATCGGTGTGCAGATCCAGCCGGTGACGCCCGAGATCGCCGAAGGCCTCGGTCTGAAGAAGGGCACCGGCGGCGCGCTGGTCGCCGAGCCGCAAAAGGACAGCCCAGCGGTGAAGGCCGGCATCGAGGCCGGCGACGTGATCGTGTCGGTCGACGGCAAGCCGGTGAAGGATGCGCGTACGCTGTCGCGGATGATCGGCAGCATGGCGCCGAACACGACGATCAAGCTCGGCATCGTCCGCAAGGGCGCCGAGAAGGCGCTCAATCTGACCCTCGGCGAACTGCCGAATACGCGCGAGGCGCGCGCCGACACCGGCAATCGCGGTCGCGACTCGCGTCGCGGTAACGAGCCGCGGCTCGGCCTTTCGCTGGCGCCGGCCGGCAGCGAGCCGGGCGTCGTGGTCGCCGAGGTCGATCCGAACGGGCCCGCCGCGGACTTCGGCTTCAAGGCCGGCGACGTGATCCTCGAAGTCGGCGGCAAGACCGTCGGCACGCCCGATGACGTGCGCAAGGCCCTGGGCGATGCGCGCTCGGAAGGCAAACGCAGTGTGTTGATGCGTGTGAAGTCCGGACAGGGCACGCGTTTTGTGGCTGTCCCGCTGGGCCGTGCCTGATCGGGCGGCCTGGCCAGACATTGCGCCGCGTCCCGGAGCCGTCCCCATGGACCGTTCCCCAAGCGCGGTAACGAGAACGGGGCCGTCCCGTCGGCAAACGTCGCCCCCGCCGACGGTGCGAACCCGGGGGGCGGGCCCCGAGCCCGTCCCCACCCATGCTGTCCTTGTTCACCGGTATCCGTCGCCCCCGCCGGGTGCGAGGACAGTCGGAGGGGCGGCGGAGCGATCCGCCGCCCCTCGCAGTCTTTTTCCCCCGGAAACCATTGCGCCGGCCGGCCCCTGCGCCGCGACACCGCGCGCCTTCGCGGGGTCCGATCCTGCCTTCGAAAAGAATCGCGCCCATGGTCTAAAATGGCCCGGAGAGCGAATCCCCATGCGACTTCTCATTGTCGAAGACGACCGTGACGCGGCGGACTACATCGCGCGGGCGTTCCGCGAGGTGGGTCACGTCGCGGACCAGGCCTGGGACGGCGACGAAGGGCTCGCGCTTGCGCTGGAGCGCAAGTACGACGCCTTGATCGTCGACCGCATGCTGCCCAAGCGCGACGGTCTTACGGTGATCGGCGAACTGCGCGAAAAGGGCATCGAAACCCCTGTCCTGATCCTGTCCGCGCTCGGCCAGGTCGACGACCGCGTGAAGGGCCTGCGCGCCGGCGGCGACGACTATCTGCCCAAGCCCTATTCGTTCTCCGAACTGCTGGCGCGGGTCGAGGCGCTGACGCGCCGGCGCGGCGCGCGCGGCGAGGAGACGGTCTATCGCGTGGCCGACCTGGAGCTCGATCGGCTGTCGCACCGCGTCGCGCGCGGCGTGGACGAGATATCGCTGCAGCCGCGCGAATTCCGCCTGCTCGAATATCTGATGAAACACGCGGGTCAGGTCGTGACGCGCACCATGCTGCTGGAAAACGTCTGGGACTATCACTTCGATCCGCAGACCAACGTCATCGACGTGCACATTTCCAGGCTGCGCTCCAAGATCGACAAAGGCTTCTCGCAGCCGCTGCTGCACACCATCCGCGGCGCCGGGTACATGATCCGTGACCGATAACACCGCCATCGAACGCGACGTTGCCGCCGGTGCAGGCGAGCGCGCCGCGCCGGTGCGGGGACTGCGTGAGCGGCTCAAGGCGGCCGCGCCAGTGCGCTGGCTGCGCTCGCCGGGCGCGGGCGGGTTGCGCAAGCTGTTCAACACCACGGCGTTCAAGCTAACGCTCGTCTATCTGACGATCTTCGCGCTGTTCGCCGCCTGCCTGCTGGCCTATTTCGCCTGGAACACGCGGCGCCTGATCACCGAGCAGATCACCCGTGCGGTCGACATCGAGATGACCGGCCTGGTCGAGCAATACAACCAGGGCGGCGTCCGGCGGCTGGTGCTGATCATCGACGCGCGTGCGCGGCGGCCCGGATCGAGCCTCTACCTCGTGACCACCTTCACCGGCGACGGGCTTGCCGGCAACGTCGGCCTGCTCGGCGAGGGCGTGCTCGACCATTCCGGGTGGACCGAGACGGTGTATCGCAGGCTCGACGATCCGGACGGGCACGAGCAGCACGCGCTGGTGCGGGTGTACCAGCTTCCCAGCGGTTTCCGCCTGCTGGTCGGGCGCGACCTTGCCGAGCGCGAGCGGCTGTTCGACGTCATCGTCGCCGCGGGCCAGTGGTCGATCGCGCTGGTGATCGTGCTGGGCCTGACCGGCGGCTTCTTCGTGGCCCGGCGGGTGCTGCGCCGCGTCGACGCCATGACCGAAACCACGCGCACCATCATGGCGGGCGACCTGTCGGGCCGGTTGCCGGCCACGGGCTCGGGCGACGAACTCGACCGCCTTGCGGTCAATCTCAACGCCATGCTGGAGCGTATCGAGGCGCTGATGCGCGGCTTCAAGGAGGTCTCCGACAACATCGCGCACGACCTTAAGACGCCGCTGACGCGACTGCGCAACCGCACCGAAGAGGCGCTTCGGACCGCCAAATCCGAGCCGGATTATCGCTACGCCCTGGAGGCCACGCTCGAAGAGTCCGACGAACTGATCAAGACCTTCAACGCGCTGCTCACCATCGCGCGCACGGAATCGGGCCAAGCCTCGACGCCGCTCGCCGAGTTCGACGCCGCCGACGTTGCGCGCGGCGTGGCCGAGCTCTACGACCCGCTGGCCGACGAGAAGGGGCTGTCGCTCGCCGTCGCGGCGCCGGCTGCCATTCCGATGCGCGGCAATCGCGAACTGCTGACCCAGGCGCTCGCCAATCTGGTCGACAACGCCATCAAGTACGGCGTGCCGGCGCAGCCGGGTGGCGAGGCCGCGGTGACGGTGTCGGTCGTATCCGATGGCGGCTTTGTCCGGCTGGAGGTCGCCGACCGCGGTCCCGGCATCGTCGCCGAGGACCGCGCCCGCGCAGTGGAGCGCTTCGTGCGGCTGGAACAGAGCCGTTCGGAACCCGGTTCGGGTCTGGGCCTGAGCCTTGCCGCCGCGGTCGCGCGATTGCACGGTGGCGAATTGATCCTCGGCGACAATGCGCCCGGTCTCAAGGTTACGCTGGTGCTGCCAGCGGCGGGCCCAAAGCTGCCGCAGCCGTCCGAACAAGCTTAGCCCGGCGGACATGGCTGAGGCTGCGGCGCGGCGCTTTCCCGCCGCGCGGGAACGTGGTCAAACTCCGCCGTCATGGCGCGCACTGTGAAGAAGGCGGCGGCGAAGCGTCCGGCGAAGGCCGAGCGGCCGCTCGTCGAGCGCCTGAGCGAAGCGCCGCGGGTGTCGTCGGCCAAGGCCGCCAATGCCCGTGTCGCGGAATGGCTTTCCGACATCGGGAAGGACCCGGCGGCCAAGCGCCTGAAGCGCCACTTGGCCGATGCGCCCAGACTCGAAGCGCTGCTGGCTGGGCTTTGCGAAGGCTCGCCGTATCTCTGGGACCTGGCGAGCGCGGAGCCCGAACGCTTGTGCGGCATTCTCGAAGCCGAGCCCGATACGCATTTCGAGGAGTTGCTGGCGCGCAGCGTGAAGGCGGTCGCCGCGGCCAAGTCCGAGGCGCAGGCGATGAAGCTCCTGCGCCAGATGAAAGCCGAAGCCGCGCTCCTGATCGCGCTCGCCGATATCGGCGGCGCATGGCCGGTGATGCGGGCGACGCGCGCGCTCACGGAGCTGGCCGACGCAGCGCTCACCGGCGCGCTGCGCTACCTGCTGCGCGACGCCGTCAAGCGCGGCAAGCTCAAGCCCGCGAAGCCCGACCGCCCCGAAGAGGGTTCGGGCCACATCATGCTCGCCATGGGCAAGATGGGCGCCTTCGAGCTGAACTATTCCAGCGACATCGACCTGATCGTGTTCTACGACCCCACAGCGCCCGCGCTGGTGGACCGCGACGAGGCGGCAGCGTTCCACGTGCGGATCACGCGCGGCATCGTGAAGCTGCTTCAGGAGCGCACGCCGGACGGCTATGTGTTCCGCGTCGACCTGCGGCTGCGGCCGGATCCGGCGTCGACCGCGGTTGCGGTGTCGGTCGATTCGGCGGTCGAGTATTACGGCAGCGTCGGCCAGAACTGGGAACGCGCCGCCATGATCAAGGCGCGCGCCTGCGCGGGCGACATCGCGGCCGGCGAGGCGTTCCTCCTGCAGCTCTCGCCGTTCGTCTGGCGCAAGTATCTCGACTATGCCGCGGTCGCCGACGTCGAGGCGATGAAGCGGCAGATTCACGCCTACCGGGGCCACGACGACATCGCGGTCGAGGGCCACAACATCAAGGTCGGCCGCGGCGGCATCCGCGAGGTCGAATTTTTCGTCCAGACCCAGCAGCTCATCGCCGGCGGCCGCCACCCGGAGCTGCGCGGCCGCGCCACGCTCGATATGCTGGCGGCGCTGCTCAAGGGCGGCTGGATCGGCGCCGACGCCCGCGCCGACCTCGAAGCGGCGTACCTGTTCCTGCGCAAGGTCGAACACCGGCTGCAGATGGTCGCCGACGACCAGACCCACACCTTGCCGTCGACGCCGGAGGAGATGGATCGCTTTGCGCGGTTCTGCGGCTTCAAGGACCGCGACGCCTTTGCCGAGACGCTGGTCGGCCATCTACGGAAGGTGCAGCGGCACTACGCGCAATTGTTCGAGGGCGAGGCGCAGGCGCGCGCCGAAGAGACGCTGTCGTTCCCGCCCGACGCCGACGACCGCGACACCGTCCTCCGGCTGACCGACATGGGCTATCGCCAGCCACAGGAGGTTTCGGCGACCGTGCGCCGCTGGAAGGCAGGCGGCTATAAGGCGCTGCGCAACGAGGGCATCCGCGCGCAGTTCTCCGAATTCGTTCCCGTACTGCTCGATCGTCTCGCGCGGGCGGAGAACCCCGACGCCGCGGTCAATGCTTTCGATCTGTTCCTCGGCGGCCTGCAGCGCGGGGGGCGGCTGTTTTCGCGGCTGCGGCAGAACCCCGACCTGGTGTCGCTGGTTGCGCTGACCATCGGAACGGCGCCACGGCTCGCCGACATCCTGTCGCGCCATCCGGAGGCGATGGATGCGCTGCTCGAGCCGACCTTCTTCGGCGCGCTGCCGGACGACGACAAGCTCGCCGCCGAGCTCAAGCGCGCGCTCGGCGCGTCGGAATCCTACGAGGACTTCCTCGACCGGCTTCGGATGTTCGGCCAGGAGCAGATGTTCCTGGTCGGCGCGCGCATTCTGTCCGGCACGGTGACTGCGGAGCAGGCCGGCGAGGCGTTTGCGCGGCTTGCCGACGTGGTGATCCGGGCGCTGCACCGGATCGTCGAGGACAATTTCACCAAGGCCCACGGCCGCATCCGCAAGCAGGAAACCGCGCTGCTGGCGCTCGGCAAGCTCGGCGGCCGCGAGATGACCGCGACCTCCGACCTCGACCTGATCATCGTCTACGATTTCGACGAGGAAAATCCGCAGTCCGACGGCGAACGCTCGCTCTACGGTGCGCAATACTTTGCGCGGCTGACGCAGCGGCTCATCAGCGCCCTGTCTTCGCAGACCAACTACGGCGCGCTCTATCAAGTGGACATGCGGCTGCGGCCGTCGGGACGGTCGGGGCCGGTCGCCACCAGCCTGGAATCGTTCCTGAGCTATCAGGAAAGCGAGGCCTGGACCTGGGAGCATCTCGCGCTGACGCGCGCGCGCGTGGTGGCGGGCAGCCCCGCCTTCGCGCAGCGCGTCGAGGCCGCAATCCGCAAGGTGCTGGGCCGCGAGCGCGACCGCGAAACGGTCGCCGCCGACGTCGCCGACATGCGCGCCGCCATCGCTCAGGAGAAGGGCGACGGCAACCGCTGGGATCTCAAATATGCCGCCGGCGGGCTGGTCGACCTGGAGTTCATCGCGCAGTACCTGCAGCTCGTCCATGCCGAGCAAACGCCGGACATTCTCGACACCAACACTGCGCGGGTGCTGGACAAGGCCTGGCGGCTCGGCGTGCTGTCGCCGGAGGACGCAGACGTGCTGCGGCCGGCAGCGCGGCTCTATCACAACCTGACGCAGATTTTGCGGCTGTGCCTGCCCGGGCCGTTCGACGCCAAGACCGCGGGCGCGGGGCTGCTGGGGCTGCTGTGCCGCGCCGCCGACCTGCCGGACTTCGGCACGCTCGACGCGCATTTGACCGAGACGCAGCAGAAGGTGCGCGCGAGCTTCAATCGGATTTTGGGATCGTCGCTTTAGGAAAGACTACGCCGCCGCGGCCGCGCGCTTCCGCACGCTTTCGAGCAGCGAGGCGCGCAGCACATAGGCGCGATGCGCGGCCGGATCGTTCATGGTCGCGCGCAATTGCTCGTTGCTTCTGGCGCGCGCGGCCGGGTCGCGCTCTTCCATGCGCTTTTTGTTGGCGATGGTCTGCTGCTGGACGAACTCGACATTCAGCGGACGGCGATGGCGGTCGTAATCGTCGAGGATGTCGGCGGACGCGCCCTTGTGAACGATGCGGTCGAGCAGGCCGGTCAGTTCTATCACGTCGTGAATGCCGAAGTTTAGGCCGAGCCCGCCGAGCGGGTTGTTCACGTGTGCGGAGTCGCCTGCGAGGAATACGCGGCCCTTGCGGAAGCTCGCGGCGACGCGCTGATGCACGTTGTAGAGATTGCGGTGGACGATGTCGTAGGGCGAATCCTTCGGCAGGAAGCGCTGCATCCGCTTTTCGGTTGCGTCCGGGTTCATCAGCTCTTCGTCGGTCTGTTCGGGCTGCGTTGCCGACAGCACGCGCCACAGCGGCCCGCGCTCGTCGCCGCTAACTTTGAAGATCGAGAACCACTGTTCGGGATCGGTGATGTAGTTGCGCGTGCAGCCGGGATACATGGTCCCGAGATCGAAGGTCGTGGTCAGGATCATGAACCGTTCGGGATGCGTGTAGCCCTCGAAGTCGATGCCGAGCGCCTTGCGCACCGTCGAGCGGCCGCCGTCGCAGCCGATGAGGTGGCTGCCTGTAACCTTGCGCGGCCCGTCGCCGTCCTCGACCGTCGCCTCGACGCGATCGCCGAATTGCTCGAAGCCGGTCACGCGGGCCGAGAACTGCACGCGCACCTGCGGCATTGCGCGCAGGCGCTCCAGCGCCATGCTGGCGAGCTTGTGCTGTTCGCATTGCACGGCGAACGGGTAGGGCGTCTCGTTCTTCAGCACGCCGAAGTCGAACTCGGCGATGATGCTGTGGGATGGGCGGTCCCAGATGCGGAACTTCGGCTCGACGTAGCCGCGCCGGATCACCTCGTCGACCATGCCGAGGCCTGCGAGCATCTCCAGCGTCGCGGCGTGGGTCGTCGCCGCGCGCGGCATGTCGTTGATGCGGGGTTCGGCTTCGAACAGCTCGACCGCGAAACCCTTCTGCGCCAGCGCCAGCGCCGCGACAAAGCCGACGGGGCCGCCGCCGGCGATCAGAATAGGAAGTTCCTTCGCCATGAGATGCAAATGACCGGTGTGGACGGGGTTACTTGGCGCTGACGCCGGCGATTTTCACCGCCTCGCCCCACACCGGGATTTCCGACGCGATCATCCTGGCGAAAGCGTCCGGCCCGCCGCCGATCGGGTCGATGCCGTGGCTGAGCAGCTGGTCGCCGAACTTCGGGTCCTTGATCGCAAGATCGATCTCGTCGGCGAGCCGTTTCACGATCTCTTTGGGCGTGCCCGCGGGCGCCAGCATTCCGGTCCAGGACACCGCGTGATAGCCCGGATATCCGGACTCCGCGATGCTCGGAACGTCCGGCAGGCGGCGCGATCGCTTTTCGCTCGACACGGCGAGCAGCCGGACATTGGCATTGGCGCGCTGCGCGTGCGCCTCCGACATCGGGCCGAACATCACCGGAATGTGGCCGGCGATCACGTCGGCGAGGGCGGGCGCGCTGCCGCGATAGCTGACCGCTGTCATCTCCAGTCCTGCGCGCTTCAGGAACAGCGCCATGATCAGATTGCCGGCACTCCCCGGGCCGCCGCCGCCGCCATAGGCGAGCTTCTGCGGCTGCGCCTTGGCGTAGGCGACGAATTCCTGCACGGTCTTGGCCGGCAGCTTGGAATTGACCATCAGCACCTGCGGGCTCGAGCCGAGCGCGTTGACCGGCGCGAAGTCCTTCACCGGATCGTACGGGACCTTGTTGGTGTGCGGGGTGATGGCGATGACGTTGGTGCTGGCCCATAGCAGCGTGTAGCCGTCAGGCGCAGAACGCGCGACCGCCTCGGTCGCAATGATGCCGGCGCCGCCGACCCGGTTCTCGACCACGAACTGCTGGCCGAGCCGCTCGCTGAGGCGTGCGGCGACGAGCCGCCCGGTGACATCGATGTTGCCGCCGGCGGCGAAAGGCACCAGCACCTTGACCGGACGTTGCGGCCAGGATTGCGCCTGCGCGCCGCCGGGGAGGGTGAGGGTTCCAAACGCTATCAGGGCGAGAGTGGCGCCGAGGAAGCGCCGGCGCGCCGCGCGTGCATGCTTTGTCATGCGCGCATTGTAAGGCCGCAGGGCGGTGAACCGCAACGTGGGCCTGGGTGCGGGCGATCAGGCCGCGTGCGGGGAGCTCTGCGCGCCGTTGGCGTCGGACGCAGGCGCATCGATCGGCAGGCGCACCACGACCGTGGTTCCAATTCCGGGCGCCGAGCGGATGCGCATCGTGCCGCCGTGCAGTTCGACCAGGGACTTGGCGATGGCGAGGCCCAGCCCCGAACCCTGCTGGGTCTTGGTGAGCTGGCTCTCGACCTGTTCGAACGGCTTGCCGAGCTTCTTCAGCGCGTTGCGCGGGATGCCGATGCCGGAATCCTGGATGCCGATGGTCACGCCGCCGCGTCCATAGCGCCCGCGCACGGTGATGGAGCCGTTTTCCTGGGTGAACTTGACCGCGTTGGAGAGAAGATTGAGCGCGATTTGCTTGATCGCGCGGCGGTCGGCCTTGAAGCGCACGTTGGGCGCGATCTGCGAAGTGACCTGAAGCTGTTTGTCCTGCGCGCGCGCCGTGACCACGCGCAACGCGTCGGCGAGGACGCGGTCGAGTTCCACCTCCTCGCGGTCGAGCTTGAGGCGCCCGGCCTCGATCTTCGACATATCGAGGATGTCGTTGATGACGTCGAGCAGGTACTGGCCGCTTTCGCGGATGTCGCGGCAATACTCATGGTATTTGTCGGCGCCGAGCGCGCCGAACATCCCGGATTCCATGATCTCGGAGAAGCCGATGATGGCGTTGAGCGGCGTGCGCAACTCGTGGCTCATGTTGGCCATGAACTTGGACTTGGCCTGGTTGGCTTCCTCGGCGCGATTCTTCTCTTCGGAGTACTTCTGCGCCATATCGGTGAGCTGGCGGGTCTGGATTTCCAGCTTGTGCTGCGAGTTGCGGAGGTCCGCGACGGTTGCCATCAGGCGCTGCTCGCTGTCCACAAGCTTCTTTTCGTGCAGTTTGAGCGGGGTGATGTCGGTGCCGACCGACACATAGCCGCCGTCCTTGGTGCGCCGCTCGCTGATCTGCAGCCAGTGGCCGTCGTCGAGCTGGGCCTCGAACGTATGCGCGCCGGGGATCGCGGCATCGTCGTTGGTGACGTTGGTGCGGACCACGTGCTTGCGGCCCGCGGCCACCACGTCCTCGTAAGGCGTGCCGGCTGCGACGGTCTCGTCGGGGAGGTTGTGCATTCGCTGGAAGTTGGAATTGCACAACACCAGGCGGTTGTCGTGGTCCCAGAGCACGAAGGTTTCGGGTACGGTCTCGATCGCGTCGCGCAGCCGCAGGTCGGCGGCGGCGGTCTTCTCGACCAGCGACTTCTGCTCGGTGATGTCGACTGCGATGCCGATCAGGTGCTGGCCCGAATCGCCGCGCTGCGGCACCAGTTCGCAGCGCGCGCGTAGCCAGACCCATTTGCCGCTGGCGTGCAGCATCCGGAACTCGTGGTCGATCGCGCTGGCCTTGGCGTCGGCGAGCTGGGCTGCGATCTCGTAGAGCCGGATGTCGTCGGGATGGACCAGCCGGCTGACTTCGCCGAAGGTCATCAGGTCGTCGCGCGGCGCAATTCCGAGGATCGCGAACATGGAGTGCGACCAGAAGATGCGGCCGCGGGCGAGGTCCCAGTCCCACAGCCCGCAGCGGCCGCGATTGAGCGCAGTGTCGATGCGGCTGCGGACGGTGTCGTAGATGGCGTCGGCCTCGCGCGCCCGGGTCGCCTGCCAGTGGAACGCGAAGCCGAGGATCAGGAGCACGAAGCCGGTGGTGGCGGTGAGGGTGACGGTCAGCGTGGTTTCGGCGCGCCACCGCGCGAGCGCGTCGTCGCGGGACTGATAGACCGCGATCTGGCCGCGGCCCGAGGCGAGCGTACGGACGGTCGCAAGCGCCAGCACGCCATTGCCGAGTGCGATTTCCATTACGCCCGCGCTGGCGCCGAGAATGGTCAGAGGCTGGGTATCGCCAAGCGCGTCGATCAGGCGCGTGCCGACGAGGCTGCCGGACGGTGCGGCGCCAACGATCTGACCCTCCGGATTGGAAAGCAGCACGCGGCGGCCCGACGCCAGCGCCCGTGCCGACAGCGCCCGGTCGAGGAGATCGCGCGGTGCCGTCCCGGTGGGCGCGGACTGCGCCAGGCGGTCGTAACGTTCCGAAACGAAGTCGGCGGTGGTTCCGATGTCCCCGATCGCCTCGCCGATGGCCTGGCGGCGCTGGTCGAGGACCTGCACGACCGCGCCGACGCCGATGGTGAGAAGGAAGGCGACGATCAGCGCCGGAACGGCGCGGCGCAGCGCTGGCTCCGCGGTCAAGAGCCGGCGATACGCGGGCTTGGCGATCGATTGCGCCAGGCCCTTGATCGAATCCGACCGTGCGGACGCACTCGCCGCTTCGGCGCGCGCCATGCCCTTGCCCCCGTAAGGATGGTCCCCAGAAATACGCACGCGAGTCGGTGTGCCGCGACGACCCGAATCACCTGCTATTCGAATCGATGCGGCGACTCTTGTCGAGAGTCCGAGGTCAATATTTTTCGTTAACGCGGATTACGAAATTAACAATTTTGTCGAAGCGTGCCGGCATCGCAAAACGAGACGCTGTCTGCGATCGCGTGTCGTGCGTGAGCGTCGCACGTCGGTCTACGGCTCCGCCAGCGCGCGGCCGGCGATGTCGCCGACGTCGCGCGACAGGCCGGGCGCCGCCGCAATTCGCCGCAGCGCGGCCTCGGCCCGCACGCGGCGGCCCGGCTCGAGCGCGCGCCAGCTCTTGAACGCCGACGCCATGCGCGCGGCGACCTGCGGGTTGGATTGGTCGAGCGCGATCACCTTCTCGGCGACGAAGTCGTAGCCCGCGCCGTCGGCGCGGTTGAACTGGGTCTGGTTGCCCTGGGCGAATACGCCGATCAGCGAGCGCACCCGGTTGGGATTGGCGAGCGAGAACGCCGGATGCGCGGTCAATTCGCGCACGCGGCCGAGCGTCGCCGGATCGGGCGAGGCGGCCTGCAGCGCGAACCACTTGTCGACGATCAGCGGGTCCGCCTTGTAGCGCGCATAGAAGTCGTCGAAGGCTGTGGCGCGCTCGGGCGCGTTGTGCAGCGATAGCGTGGACAGCGCCGCGATCCGATCGGTCATGTTGTCGGCGGATTTGTACTGCTCGGCCGCGAGCGCGATGGCGTAGCGTTCCTGGGTCGCTGCAAGGAGATCGAGGCAGACGTTGCGGAGCGTGCGCCGGCCCGCGCTCTCGGCGTCGGGACTGTAGGCGCCGCGTCCCGCCAGCGCCCTGTAGCGTTCCGTCAGCGCGGCGTTGAGATGCAGGCCGATCAGCGCGCGCAGGCTCATGCGGGCGCGGAAGATGGCGTCCGGATCGACGTCGCGGCCGATTTCCCTGGCGATGTCGGCTTCGCTCGGCGGGGTCAGCGCCTCGGCGACGAAGGCCGGTTCGAGCGCCGTGTCCGCGAGGATCGCGCCCAGCGCTTCGAGCAGGCCCTCGTCGATCTCAGGCTCCTGGTCGGCGCGCAGCCGCGCGACGTTGCCGACCAGCAGGGTTGCGGCGAGCGTCTGCACCGCCTGCCAGCGGTTGAACGGGTCGCTGTCGCGCGCCGCCATTAGCCTCAGATCGTCGGAGGTGAGGTTGGCGGTCAGCTTGACCGGCGCGGAGAAGCCGCGGTTGATCGATAGCACCGGACGTTCGGGCACGTTCGCAAACACGAAGTCCGCAGCCGGCTTGTCCAGCACCAGCACGCCGCCATCGATGCGTCGCCCGTCTTCGAGCGTCAGCGGCAGGTCACGTCCGTCGCGTCCGATCAGGCCGGTGACGAGCGGGATTACCACAGGCTCCTTTGTGGGCTGGCCGGGCGTCGGCCGCAGAATTTGCGCGAGCTCCAGGCGGTAGGTCCTGGCGCGGGCGTCGTAGTGGCCGGAAGCGATCACCTCGGGCGTGCCGGCCTGCGCGTACCAGCGCAGGAACTGCTTGAGGTCGCGTCCGCCTGCATCGGCGAAGCACTGCACGAACTGTTCGACGGTCGCGGCCTCGCCGTCGTGGCGCTCGAAATAGAGGTCCATGCCTTTGCGGAAGGCCGCCGCGCCGAGCAGCGTGTGCAGCATCCGCACCACCTCGGCGCCCTTCTCATAGACCGTCGTGGTGTAGAAGTTGTTGATCTCGCTGTAGACCTCGGGCCGCACCGGGTGGGCGAGGGGGCCGGCGTCCTCGACGAACTGGTGCGCGCGCAGTCCGCGCACGTCGCCGATTCGCGTGACCACACGCGAGCGCTGGTCGGAGGTGAATTCCTGGTCGCGATAGACCGTGAGACCTTCCTTCAGGCAAAGCTGGAACCAGTCGCGGCAGGTGATGCGGTTGCCGGTCCAGTTGTGGAAATACTCGTGTGCGATGATCGACTCGATGGCGAGATAGTCGTTGTCGGTCGCGGTCGCGGGCGAGGCCAGCACGTACTTGTCGTTGAAGACGTTGAGGCCCTTGTTCTCCATCGCGCCCATGTTGAAGTCGGACACGGCGACCACCATGAACACATCGAGATCGTATTCGCGGCCGAACGCCTCCTCGTCCCAGCGCATGGAGCGCTTGAGCGAATCCATCGCGTAGGCGGCGCGGTCCTCCTTGCCGGGCTCGACGTAGATGCGCAGCGCGACCTTGCGGCCAGATTTCGTGACGAACGTATCCTCGATGTGGCCGAGCCTGCCGCCGACCAAGGCGAACAAATACGACGGCTTCGGCCACGGATCGTGCCACACCGCGAAGTGGCGGCCGTCCGGCAGGTCGCCGCTCTCGGTCAGATTGCCGTTGGCGAGCAGCACCGGCGCTTCGGCTTTGTTGGCCACGATGCGCGTGGTGTAGACCGCCATTACGTCCGGGCGGTCCGGGAAATAGGTGATGCGGCGGAAGCCCTCGGCCTCGCATTGCGTGCAATAGGTGCCGCTCGACCGGTACAAGCCGGAGAGCTGGGTGTTGGCGGTCGGATCGACCAGCGTCTCGATCTGAAGCGTGAACGGCCGGTTCGGCGGCTGCGGGACAGTCAGATTGTCCGGCGTCGCAGTGTAGTTTTCCGCGCTGAGCGACGCGCCATCGAGCTTCAGCGAAACGAGCGTCAGCCCGTCGCCGTCCAGCACCAGCGGTGCGGGGGTCGCGGCCGCCGGATTGGGGCGGAACTTCAGCGTCGCGCGCACCGGCGAGCGCGTCGGATGCAGCAAGACCTCGATATGCACGGTCTCGACCAGCCAGTCGGGCGGGCGGTACTCGGACAGTCGGACGGGGCGGGGCTCTTCGGTGCGCATTGTCATCTGACTAAGAGTTTCGGGAAGTGGGCAGCGTTCTAGGATGGAACGGTGGGCAGAGTCACGCCGCTGGATCGTGAACACCGGCGGGCCTAGCATGGCCAAAACGCCCGCGTTTCAACATAGGCGCGGACTGGGGAGGAAGCCATGTCGCATCCCTTCAATTCCGGTTGTGCGTGCTGCATGCCGCGCGGAGGATTGTCGCGGCGTCAGTTCCTGTGCGGTACGGCGAGCGCCGCCGCCGCGGTGCCGCTGTTCACGGCAGGCTTTGCCGGCGATGCGATGGCGCAGGGGCGCCGTCGCGCCGGGCGGCCGATCCTGCTCAAGGGCGGCATCGTTCTGTCGCTCGACAAGGCCGTCGGCGACTTCGAGCGCGCCGACGTCCTGATCGAGGGTACGAAGATTTCGGCAGTCCGGCCGGACATCGACGCACCCAACGCCCGCGTGATCGACGCGTCGCGGTCGATCGTGATGCCGGGCTTCGTCGACACCCACCGTCACATGTGGCAGGGCTTCCTGCGCGGCGTGCTGCCCGACGGCTCGCTGCAGGACTACATCCAGACGGTGCAGCGCAAGTTCGGCGCCAACTTCGTGCCGGACGACGTCTATGCCGCGGAGGTTCTGAGCGGTCTCGGCTGCATCGACGCCGGCGTGACCACGGTGCTCGACTGGTCGCACATCCACAATTCGCCCGAGCACACCGACGCCGCGATCCAGGGCCTCAAGGACTCCGGCGTGCGCGCTGTGTTCGCCTACGGCACGCCGCAGACCGTCTCGGGCAACTGGCGCGAGGCGCCGAAGCAGAAGTATCCCGGCGATATCGCGCGGCTGCGCAAGCAGTATTTCAACAGCGGCGACCAGCTTCTGACGTTGTACCTCGCTTCGCCCGGCGGTGCGCCGGACCAGGTGATGCCGATCTGGAAGGCCGCGCGCGATGCGGGCGCGCCGATCACCATCCACGTCGGCGTCGGAACCTTCGGGCGCAGCGCGTTCCTTGAGAAGATGCACGCCCTCGAACCGCTGAAGTCCGACACCACCTATATCCACTGCTGCACGCTCAACGACACCGAGTGGAAGCTGATCAAGGATTCCGGCGGAACCATCTCGATCGCGGGCTACGTCGAAATGCTGATGGGCCACGGCAATCCGCCGACCCAGAAAGCGCTCGACATGGGCATCCGGCCGTCGCTGAGCGTCGATGTGGAAACGTCGGTGCCGAACGACTTCTTCACCCAGATGCGGTCGGTGTTCTCGCTGCAGAAAAACGAGGTCTGGGCCAAGCGGCTTGCGGGCGAGAAGACCGTTCCGGAGTTCCTGAAGGTGCGCGACGTGCTGGAATTCGCCACCGTCGAAGGCGCGCGCGCCAACGGTCTTTCGAAGAAGGTCGGAACGCTCACGCCCGGCAAAGAGGCCGACGTGATCATGCTGCGAACCGACCTGATCAACGTGACGCCGATCAACAGCGCGGTCGGCGCGGTGGTGACCAGCATGAGCCCGCAGAACGTCGACACGGTCCTGATCGCGGGCCGGGTGGTCAAGCGCCGCGGCCGCCTTGTCGGCGTCGACATGAACCGCGTCAACCGGATGGGCCGCGAGGCGCAGGCGCGCGCCTACAAGGCAGCCGGGCTGCCGGACAAACGGATCTGAGCCGCCCATGTCCGAACGTTTCGACATCGTCGTTGCCGGCGCCGGCCACAACAGCCTGGTGGCCGCGGCCTACCTGTCCAAGGCCGGCTACCGCTGCCTGGTGCTGGAGGGCCGCAGCGTGCTCGGCGGCAACTGCTGCACCGAGGAACTGACGCTTCCGGGCTTCCGCCACGATTCCTGCGGCACCGCGCATGTGCTGCTGCAGGACAGCCCGATGCTGCGAAACGACGAACTGGGCCTCGCGGACTACGGGCTCGAATACATCCATCCGGAGATCGTTTGCCACATGCCGTTTCTCGACGGCTCCTGGCTCACGCAGTACCACGACATCGACCGCACCTGCGCCGAGTTCGCCAAATTCTCGAAGAAAGACGCCGAGGCGTACCGGCGCATGATCGAGGACTACGAGCGCGTCAAGCCGCTGTTCGACGCGGCGGCCTACACGCCCGTCGGCTTCGGCAAGCCGGTCAACGAGCGGCTCGCCGAGCACCCCGACGGCAAGAAATGGTTGCGGCGCTCCGCGCAGTCGGCGTGGGAAATCATCCGCGACAATTTCAAGGACGATCACTGCCGCTCGTTCATGCTCTGGATGGCGTTCCAGACCGTGACGCCGCCGGAATGGCCGATGACGGGGCGGCTGGCCTATTCGCTGGTGCAGGGGCGGCAGCGCTGGAGCTGGTGCGTGCCCAAAGGCGGCTCGGGCGCGTTCACCGACTGCCTGGTGCGGCTGATCGAGGCGCACGGCGGGGCTGCGATGACCGGCAGGAAGGTCGAGCGCCTGATCGTCGAGGGCGGTCGCTGCACCGGGGTCGAATGCGCCGACGGCACGGCGTATCGCGCTGGCAAGGCCGTGCTCTCGACCATCCACGTCAAGCATCTGATCGACATGGCGCCGCGGCAGCTCTGGGCCGACGACTTCGTCGAAGGCGTCGGGACCTACCAGGGCGGGCCGACGCTGTTTGTGACTCACTACGCGCTGGATGGCCCGATGACGTTCGAAGTCGACGGCGGCCGCAGCATCGCGCCGATTGCGGCCTCGATCCTGTCCGCGCCGACGCGCGCGCTGCGTATGGGCTACGACTTCGCCTGCGGCGTCGCGAACACGGACGAGCCGGTGCTGCTCGCGGTCCAGCCCACCGTCGCCGATCCCTCCCAGGCGCCGCCCGGCAAGCACATCCTCAAGGTCCTCGGCACCCAGCCCTACGATCTCAAGGACGGCCCACAGCAGTGGGACGCGATCAAGGACCGGGTCGCCGACGCCAATCTTGCGTTCCTGCGGCGTTTCACGAAGAGTCTCGCGGACGGCAGGATCCTGGCCCGCGTGGTCGAAAGCCCCCTCGATTTGGAACGCCGGAACCCGCACAATTGGCGCGGAAGCTGCCATGGCGGCGCGCAGAACGCAGCCCAGGCGGCCGCATTGCGCCCGGCGCCCGGCTGGGCGCAGCACCGCATGCCGATCCCCGGCCTCTACCAGACCGGGGCCACGACACATCCCGGCGGCTCGATTTCGGGCGGCCCGGGAAGAAATGCGGCGGCGGTGATGTTGAAGGATTTGGGCGGAAGCCTTGAGGCCGCAGTCAGCCGCGGAACGTTCGTTGCAGCAAAGCCGGCCGCGGTGCCGGCGAAATGACGAAGTGGAGGAGAAACGCCATGAGATTGTTCAAGCTTGTTCTGGGGGCCCTGCTGGCTGCGACGTTCGCGGCCGCGCCGGCGGCTGCGCAGAATTTCCCGACGCAGCGCGTCACCATCGTGGTGCCGTTCGGCGCCGGTTCCGTGACCGACATCCTGTCGCGCATCCTCGCCGAAGATCTGAGCAAGCGGTGGAACCAGCAGGTCATCGTCGAAAACCGCCCGGGCATTGCCGGCACGGCGGGCGTCGCCAAGTCGGCGCCGGACGGCCATACCATCCTGGTGACGTCGAACGGGCATACCGTCGCCAACATGGTCAGCAAGTCCGCGCCGTTCGACTCGGTCAAGGACTTCGCCGGCATCACGCGTATCTGCAACGTGCCGCTCTATCTCATCAGCCATCCCGGTTCGCCGCCGCGGGACCTGAAGTCGCTGATCGCGCTCGCCAAGGCGAAGCCCGGCACGCTCAACTTCTCGTCGCCCGGTCTCGCCAGCACGACCTTCATCGCCGGCGCGCTGTTCCGCAAACAGGCCGGCATCAACATCGTGCACGTGCCGTTCAAGAGCGCGCCGGACGCGGTGACGGCGGTGGTGCGCGGCGACGCGCACATGTACTTCGCGCCGGTCAATCTCTCCAAGCAGCTCGCAGGCGAGGGCAAGGTGATCGCGATCGCGGCAGCGACCGCCAAGCGCATCCCCGACATGCCGAACGTGCCGACCTTCACCGAAGCGGGCCTGCCGTTCGTCTACGACTCCTGGTTCGGTGCGCTGGTGCCGGCGGCCACGCCGCGCGCGATCGTCGAGAAACTGAACCAGGATTTCGTCGCCTCGCTCAAGAGCGCGGCCGTGGACGCCAGGTTCAAGGCGCAGTTCGTGATCCCGCTGACCGACACCACGGCGGCTTTCGATAAGATCAACCGCGAGGAAACCGCCAATCTGGCACAGGTGTTCAAGGAGGCGGGCATCTAGCACGCCGCGACACGCTTGGAGACCGCAGCGGCCGGCGGCAACCCGCCGGCCGCTTTCGCATGCGCGCACGGATCGTCACTCGGCAATTCCGGGCTGTTGTACCGGCATACGGGCCAAGCGGCATCTCGGCGCAGGGCAAGGCATTTCAAGAAGGCCGAATTGCCTTGTTCCGTGGGCAGTGCCCACCTAATCTGACTCCAAATGCTCGTTAAGGGAGGAACAAACTGATGCTTCGTTTGATGCGATCCGTCGCGTTCGCCGCGCTTGCGCTGGCCGCATTTGGCCTGCATGCGCCGGCGCGGGCGCAGAACTATCCAACCAAGAACATCAACCTGATCGTGTCGATCGGTCCCGGCACCGGAATGGACGTGCTGGCGCGTCTCTATGCCGAGAAGCTGTCGCAGGCGTTCGGCCGGCCGGTGGTGGTCGAGAACAAGCCGGGGGCCGCGACCATGCTGGCCGCGACCATGGCCGCGCAGTCCGAACCCGACGGCCACACGATGGTGATTCTGACCAGCGGCGCGCTGGCGATCAATCAGCACCTGTACAAGAAGATCAACTACAACCCGGAAACCGATTTCACGCCGATCTCGCTTTATGTGAAGTCGCCGCTGATCCTGGTGGTGAACCCGAAGCTGCAGATCAAGGACGTCAAGGAGTTCGTCGCTCACGCCAAGCAGGCCAAGCCGCCGCTCACCTACGCCTCGGTCGGCGCCGGCGCGTTCCAGCACATCACGATGGAGTTCGCCAAGCAGCGCTTTGGCTTCGACGCGACCCACGTCCCCTACCGCACCACCGGGCAGTCGGTGGCCGATATGATCGCCGGTCACGTCGCGACCGGTTTCGTCGAGGCGGGCGCGTCGATCCCGTCGATCAAGGAGGGCAAACTGCGCGCGCTTGCGGTGTCGTCGCTGACCGAACTGCCGCTGCTGCCCGGCGTCCCGCCGTTTGCGAAAGCGGCCGGCGTGCCCGATTTCGAGTCGGTGTCCTGGCACGCGCTGATGGTGCCGTCCAAGACCCCGAAGCCGATCGTCGACCGGCTGCACGCTGAGATGAAGAAGATCATGAGCGATCCGGTCATGGTCAAGCGCGCGGCCGACATCGGCTTGATTCCGTTCGAAACCCCGTCGATCGACGGCATCAACGCCTACATCAAGTCCGAGCGGGTCAAGTGGGGCACGCTGGTCGACAAGATCGGCCTGCGGGGCTCGCAGTAAGTCTCGGTTGGCGGCGGGCCCGGCATGCCGGGGCGCTTGCAGGATAAGGTCGCGCTGGTCGCCGGTGCGGGCTGCGTCGGCCCCGGCTGGGGCAACGGCCGCGCCATCGCCGTCCGTTTCGCGCAGGAGGGCGCGAAGGTGTTCGCGGTCGACAAGAATGCGGACGCGATGACGGAGACATTGGATCGTGTCGCCCAATTTGGCGGCACGATCCGCGCCCACACCTGCGATGTCACCCAAAGCGCAGCGGTGAGGGGCATGGTCGACGCCTGCCTCGACGCGTTCGGCCGCATCGACGTTCTGGTGAACAACGTCGGCGGCTCGGCCGCCGGCGGGCCGGTCGAAATGTCCGAAGAGACTTTCGAAGGTCAGCTTTCCTACAATCTCAAGAGCGTGTTCCTTGCGCTCAAGCACGTCATTCCGGTGATGGAGCGCCAGGGCGGCGGCGCCATCGTCAACATCGCCTCGACGTCCGGCATGCGCTGGACCGGCTCGCCGCAGGTCGGCTACGCCTCGTCGAAGGCGGGCGTGCTGCACCTGTCGCATGTGGTCGCCGTGCAGTACGCGGCAAAAGGCATCCGCGTGAACACGGTGGTGCCGGGCCAGCTTCACACGCCGATGGTGGAGGTGCGGCTGGCGGGACAGCGCACCGGCGGTGACGTCGATGCGCTCTTGAAGTCGCGCGTCGAGCGCATCCCGCAGGGCTTCATGGGCGACGGCCGCGACACGGCCAACGCTGCGCTGTTTCTGGCGTCGGACGAGGCGCGGTTCGTCACCGGCACGGAGATCGTGGTCGACGGCGGGATGATCGCACGGTGCGACTAGAGCATGATCCCGAAAAGTGGGAACCGGTTTTCGGACAAGATCATGCTCAAATGTAATGAGACTCAGCTTCGCAGCCCCGGCGCCTCGTGGCCGGTGCGCGCGACGTATTCGGTGTAGCCGCCGCCGTACTGGTGAACGCCCTCGGGCGTCAGTTCCAGCACGCGGTTCGACAGCGCGGCAAGAAAGCGCCGGTCGTGGGACACGAACAGCATCGTGCCTTCGTACTGCGACAGCGCCTCGATCAGCATCTCTTTCGTCGCCATGTCGAGATGGTTGGTCGGCTCGTCGAGCACCAGGAAGTTCGGCGGGTCGTAGAGCATCAAGGCCATCACGAGGCGCGCCTTCTCGCCGCCCGACAGCACGCGGCAGGTCTTCTCGATGTCGTCGCCGGAAAATCCGAAGCAGCCGGCGAGCGCGCGCAAAGAACCTTGCCCGGCCTGCGGGAACGCGTCTTCGAGCGTTTCGAAGACCGTGCGCTCGCCGTCGAGCAACTCCATGGCGTGCTGCGCGAAATATCCCATCTTCACGCTGCCGCCGAGCGCGACGGAGCCCGCGTCAGGGTCGGCGGCGCCCGCGACGAGCTTGAGCAAGGTCGACTTGCCCGCGCCGTTGACGCCCATCACGCACCAGCGCTCCTTGCGGCGCACGGTCAAATCGAAGCCGTCGTAGATCGTCCGGTCGCCATAGCGCTTGCCGACCCGCTTGAGGCTGACCACGTCCTCGCCCGATCGCGGCGCGGGCGGGAATTCGAACGTCACGGTCTGCCGCCGCCGCGGCGGCTCGACCCGGTCGATCTTTTCGAGCTTCTTGACGCGGCTCTGCACCTGCGCGGCGTGCGACGCACGGGCCTTGAAGCGCTCGATGAAGCGGATTTCCTTCGCCAGCATCGCCTGCTGGCGCTCGAACTGCGCCTGCTGCTGCTTTTCGGCGAGTGCGCGCTGCTGCTCGTAGAACTCGTAGTTGCCGGAATACGAAGTCAGCGCGCCGCCGTCGATCTCCAGCACCTTGGTCACGATGCGGTTCATGAACTCGCGGTCGTGCGACGTCATCAGCAGGACGCCCTCGTAACCTTTCAGGAACTGCTCCAGCCAGATCAGGCTTTCGAGGTCGAGATGGTTGCTCGGCTCGTCGAGCAGCATGGCGTCCGGCCGCATCAGCAGGATGCGCGCCAGCGCGACCCGCATCTTCCAGCCGCCGGAGAGCGCGCCGACGTCGCCGTCCATCATCTCCTGGCTGAAGCTCAGGCCCGCGAGCACCTCGCGCGCGCGGCCCTCCAGTGCATAGCCGCCGAGCTCCTCGAAGCGCGCCTGCACCTCGCCGTAGCGCGCAACGATGTCGTCCATCTCGTCCGCGCGGTCCGGATCGGCCATGGCAGATTCGAGATCCTTCAGCTCGGCCGCGATCTCACTCACCGGACCCGCGCCGTCCATGACTTCGGCCACGGCGCTGCGCCCCGACATTTCGCCGACGTCCTGGCTGAAGTAGCCGATGGTCGTACCGCGATCGACCGACACCTGGCCCTCGTCAGGATGGTCCTCGCCGACGATCATGCGGAACAGCGTGGTCTTGCCGGCGCCGTTCGGCCCGACGAGCCCGACCTTTTCGCCGCGGTTCAGCGCGGCGGAGGCTTCGATGAACAGGATCTGGTGGCCGTTCTGCTTGGTGATGTTGTCGAGGCGGATCATTTCGGGGCGGGGCTGGGGGCGATTTGCGGCGCTCTTATGCCACGTTGCGGGCGTTATGGAAGGGTCATTTGCATCGTGCCGGCGATCCGGCGGCACGTCGAGACCGATCCGGTGTGGAAGGCCGCAGTGACTTGCGCAGCAGAGCACTGCGGTGCTGCACGGCGCTTTTGCCGTTCGCCGAAGTCCACCGGCGCGTTCGATGGAGCGCGCTCGGTGGCGATGCCTCATGGAGCGGCGGCTTCGCTCGCGCCCAGGCTTCGATGGAATCAAAGCCGGCTCTTCGCCAGCATCCGGTTTCGTTGACACCCGCCCAAGCGCGCACGTATGCTTTAATCTCGCATGGCGGGATGTGAAATCGTCTGGCCCCATCGTCGGCCGCAGCCCGAATGGGTGTGGTCCACCTTCAGCGGAGCGAACTTTGTCATGAAAGCACGAGGATTGATTTTGGCCGCAGCCGCCGCGATCGCGCTCGCGGCACCGGCTTCGGCGCAGCAGACGGAGACGATCCGGCTGACCATCGGATCCAGCCACCCTCCGGTGATTCCGTGGGTGCTCGCGATGCGCAACACCGTGGTGCAGAAGACCAACGCCGCGCTGCAGGCGAAGGGCTCCAAGTACCGCATCGAATGGAACGAAGCCTACGGCGGCGTGCTCTACAACTTCGAGAACACGATCGAAGCCATCGAGCAGGGCATCGCGGACTTCGGCTGGGTCGGCACGCTGTGGGAGCCGGCCAAGATGCCGCTCCAGAACATCATGTTCGCCACGCCCTTCGTCACAGACGATCCGAAGATCGCCGTGCGGGTGATGGACCAGCTCATGGAGAAGAACCCCCACTTCAAGCGCGAGTGGGAAACCCAGAACGCCATCTACTTCTCGGCCACTTCGTCGGATTCCTATCAGCTCTTCACCAAGTTCCCGGTGAAGTCGATGGCCGACCTCAAGGGCAAGAAGATACTGGCTGCCGGCGCGGTCGGCGCGTGGATGGAAGGCCTCGGCGCCACCGCCGTCAACGCAGGCATCCCGAACTTCTACAACATGATGCAGACCGGGCTCGGCGACGGCGTGGTGCTGATCCCATCGGGTGCGGTGCCGATCAAGCTGCATGAGGTCGCCCCGCACGTCACTTACGCCAACCTAGGCGCGGTGACCTTCGGCGCTTTCGCCGCCAACAAAAAGAAGTGGGAGAGTCTGCCGCAAGAGGTGCGCGACACGATGCTGCCGATCGCCCGCGAATACGCGGCGACCAACATCGGCATCGTCCAGCAGCGCGAGAAGGCCGGCCTGGAGCGCATGAAAAAGGAAGGCGCGCGGATCGCCGAACTTCCCGCCGACGAGCGCAACCGCTGGGCCGCAGCAATGCCGAACCTCGCCAAGACCTGGGCGGATGCGGCTGAGAAGCGCGGCCAACCCGGCAAGCAGATCATGCAGGAGTATATGTCGCTGATGCGCGCGGCTGGCGCCAAGCCCGCCCGCGACTGGGACAAGGGGCTCTGATCGAGGAGCCGCGCCGGATCCAAGCCGGCCTGCGTCCGGGCGCAAACGCAGCGCCCGGACGCTTCGTTTGCGGTGGGGGGGCCGCGGCTGTGCCGCGGGCGGAGCAGCCGAGCATGAACACGCCGGCCAGGCAGCAGGCGGTCGCACCGCCCCACGCGCTCGAGCGTTTCGACAAGCTCATCAACTTGATGCTGTCGATCGTCAGCGCGGTCTGGATATTTGCGATAATGGCGCTGGTCTGCGCCGATATCTTCATGCGCAACGTCTTCAACGCGCCGATTTCCGGCGTGGCCGAATTCATCGCGCTGTCGGTACCGGCCTGCGTGTTCCTGCAACTGCCGTCTGCGATCGCGCAGCGCAGGCTGGTGCGCGCCGAACTGACCATCGGCGCGCTGGAGCGGCTGCAGCCGCGCGCCGCGGCCGCGCTCAATCTGGCGTTCGCGCTGGTCGGCATGTTCGTCTTCTGGAAGATGCTGGTCTGGGCATGGCCCGACTTCCAGAAGTCCTACGCCGGCGGCGAATATTCCGGCGTCCAGGGCGTGTACCAGATCCCGACTTGGCCGTTCAAACTGACGCTGATCGTCGGGGCGGTCTTCGGCCTGATCCAGTTCGCGCGCCAAGTCGCAGAACACGCACTGGGCGTGGCGGGCCCCGGCGTTCGCCGCCGCGCCGACGGCGCTTCGGAGAACGTCGCTCGGAGTGCGGCGATCATGCTCGGCTTCGTCGCCGCCGCCGCAGCCTTCATCGCATTCCTCGCCATCACCAATCCGCGGCCGGTGACGACCGGCGCCTATTCGCTGGCGGCGATGTTGGTGCTGGTCATTCTCGGCATGCCGATCCCGCTCGCGCTGATGGGCGTATCTTACCTGGGCATCTGGATAATCCGCAGCAGCGAGCAGCTTTCGATCAATACGCTCGGGCTCGCGACCTCCACGGGCGTCGCCTCCTACGAGTTCGGCGTCATCCCGCTGTTCATCATGATGGGGCTGGTGCTGGAAAAGGCCGACGTCGGCCGCGACGCGTTCCAAGTGGCGGCTGGGCTTCTGCGCAAGCTGCGCGGCGGGCTGGGCATCGCGACCGTCGGCGCCAACGCGATCTTCGCCTCGATCGTCGGCAGCTCGATCGCGTCGGCCGCGGTGTTCAGCCGGATCGCGGTGCCGGAGATGGTGAAGTACGGCTACACCAAGCGGTTCTCGGTCGGCACTGTGGCGGGTTCTTCGGTGCTCGGCATGCTGATCCCGCCGAGCCTGCTGCTCATCGTCTACGGTCTGGTGGCGGAAGCCTCGGTCGGGCGGCTATTCATCGCCGCTGTCGTGCCGGGAATCCTGCTCGCGGTTTCGATGGCGCTTGCGATCTATGTGATGACCTACCTCACGCCGCGCTTCGTCGGCAATGTGCGGGCCGTGGAAGACGCCGAACGGGTGACCTGGGGTCAGATCGCAAACCAGCTCTTGCCCATCCTGGTCCTGGTCGCGCTCGTGGTCGGCGGCATTTACGGCGGTCTGTTCACGCCGACGGAGGCGGCGGCGGTCGGCACCGCACTCGCATTCCTGCTTGCTTTCGCCAAGCGCCGCATCGGCTGGAAGGAGGTCCAGGCGATCGTGCTGGAGACCTCGTTCGTCTCGGCCTCGATCCTGTTCCTGATCGTCGCGGCCAACCTCTACACCCGCCAGATCGCGCTGACCGGCATTCCCATGATGGTGTCCGACTGGGTGACGGGCGCCGGACTCGAAATGTCGGCGTTCCTCGCGGTCTATTTCGTGCTGACGGTGATCCTCGGGATGATCCTCGACTCCGTCTCGATCATCCTGATCGTTCTGCCGATCATGCTGCCGATCCTCGATGCGCTCGACGGCGACAAAATCTGGTTCGGAATCGTCACGGTGATCGCAGTCGAAATCGGTCTGCTCACGCCGCCGTTCGGCCTGTCGGTCTATGTGGTCAAGAGCGTGCTTGAGAAGGACTCCGTCACGCTCGCCGACATTTTCATCGGCACCATTCCGTTCGTGATCGTGATGGTGCTGGTGACCATCGTCGTGATGGCGGTACCGGACCTGAGCCTCTGGCTCTTGAGGCTCTGACGGGCGGCTGCTTGCTGCCTGTCCGGCGATCGAGCTTGCGCCGGATTGGCGACCAAATCTGTGAAGCCGCCTTTGCGATCGTCCCAAGCAGCGGTTGCATCTGTCCGGTGTTATGTGGCGGTCGTCATCGGCTTGGCAGCACGAAAAGTGATTGGACCGGAGCGGCACGAATAGCTATTTGAAGACAGTATGTTAGATCGAAAATTCGCCATTGCCCCGATGATGGAATGGACCGACCGGCCCTGCCGGTTTTTCCATCGCCTGCTGACGCGCCGGGCGCTGCTCTACACGGAAATGGTGACGACCGGCGCGGTGCTGCACGGCGACCGCATGCGGCTGATCGGCTTCGATCCGGCGGAGCATCCGGTGGCGCTCCAGCTCGGCGGCTCCGATCCGAAGGCGCTGGCGCAATGCGCCCGCATCGGCGCCGATTTCGGCTACGACGAGATCAACCTCAATGTCGGTTGCCCGTCGGACCGCGTCCAGGAGGGCCGCTTCGGGGCGTGTCTCATGGCGGAGCCTGTGCTGGTCGCCGACTGCGTCGCCGCGATGAAAGCGGCGGTTGCGATCCCGGTTACGGTGAAGTGCCGCATCGGCATCGACGACCAGGATCCGGAAGTGGCGCTGGAGACACTCGCCTCGGCCGTTAAGGCCGCGGGCGCCGATGCGCTGATCGTGCATGCGCGCAAGGCGTGGCTGAAGGGGCTGTCGCCGCGCGAGAACCGGGACGTCCCGCCATTGGATTACGACATCGTGTTCCGTCTCAAAGCGCGCCATTCCGACTGGCCGATCGTGCTCAACGGCGGCGTTTCGACGGTCGAGGCCGCGTGCGAGCACCTTTCGATGCTCGACGGCGTGATGATGGGCCGCGCCGCCTATCAGGAGCCGTGGCGGCTGCTCGCGGTCGATCCTGAGGTTTTCGGAGAGCCTGCGCCGTATGCGTCGGCGCGCGAGGCGGCACTTGCGCTGCTCCCCTACATCGAGCGCGAACTGTCGCGCGGCGCGCGCCTGCATTCCATCACGCGCCATCTGCACGGTCTGTTCCACGCCGTGCCCGGCGCGCGGGCGTTCCGCAGGCATCTCGCGACCGCCGCAGTCAAGCCCGGCGCATGCGCGGACGTTCTGGCAGAGGCTCTGGCGCTGGTGGTGGACAGCCCCGCCGCCATGGCGCAAACCGCAGCCGCTTAAGCCGCTGCCACCGCCGTCCAATCGGAGCGCTTGATGCTGGGGGTCCCGCTCGGGGAGTTGGCCGTGCTCGCGGCCGCGATCGTCGTCGGCGGCGTGGTGACGGGCCTGCTCGCGGGGCTGTTCGGGGTCGGCGGCGGAGCGGTGATCGTTCCGGTGCTCTACGAAGTGTTCCGCATCCTCGGCGTGCCGGAGGATGTGCGCATGCAGCTTTGCGTCGGCACCTCGCTTGCGATCATCGTGCCGACCTCGCTGCTGTCGTTTCTCGCCCACCGCGCCAAGGGCAGCCTTCCGGTCGAAATCATCCGCGCCTGGGCACCGCCCATGATCGCAGGCATTGCGGTCGGTGCGGTCACGGCGGCGTTCGCGCCGAGCTGGGTGTTCAAGCTCGCGTTCGTGGTTGTGACGTCGCTGGTGGCGCTGCGCATGTTCCTGGTCAACGACCGCTGGCGGCTTGGCGACGCGCTGCCGGGACAGCCGGCGATGTCCGGCTACGGGCTCGTGGTCGGGCTCTATTCCGGCTTGATGGGCGTCGGTGGCGGCTCGGTGTCGACGCTGATCCTGATGCTTTACGGCACGGCGATCCACACCGCGGTCGGCATTTCCGCAGGCGTCGGCGTCGTGATTTCGGTCACCGGCACGATCGGTTATCTGCTCGCCGGCATTCCCTATCACGACCTGCTGCCGCCACTGTCGGTCGGCTATGTGTCGCTCATTGGTGTGGCGATCATGGCGCCGGTGTCGAGCTATGCGGCGCCTTTCGGCGCGCGGCTCGCGCACCGGATGCCCAAGCGCAAGCTCGAAATCGCGTTCGGCGTGTTCCTGCTCGCGGTGGCGGTGCGGTTCCTGTTCAGCCTGCTGTGACGATCATCGTTTGCCGCGCATCACGAGTTTGTCGCCGCGCACCTCCCAGCCTTCGAGGCGGCTGAGGAAGCTCATGCCCAGGAGGCTGACGCGCAGCTGGCCGGGTTGCGCCACCAAGGCCGGCACCCGCCGCTCCTCGATGTCGCCGACCGTAATGCGGTCGATGGTGACGGCGGCCGCGCGGGTCCGGCCGTTGGCAGTGTCGACATTGACCGAGTAGGACAACACTTCGAGCGGCAGGCCCGCGGCCTTGGCGGCTTCCTGCGTCAGCACCACCGCGCTTGCGCCGGTGTCGAGGACCATGGCGATGCGCTGGCCGTTGACCTGCGCCGCGACCTGAAAATCGCCGGCGCGGCCGCGCACGATCTCGACCATGCGTGCGCTGCGCTGCGCGGCGCGGCCCGGCATCAGTTCCGCCAGCACGCGGTCGGACACGTCGCGCAATTCCATGCGGTAGGTGTAGCCAACCGCAATCGCAAAACCGATGACGATCCAGATCAGGGCGGCCTGCAGCGCCTTCGCGAAGCGCTCGCGGAACATCACCAGCACGCCGCTGCCGATGGCGACGATCAGCGCGAGATAGAACACGAGCGAGCCGAATTCGCCGGTGTCCAACCCTCGGACCGTGCCTGCGTCGTGGCGCGCGATCAGGACGATCGCGCCGACGCCGAGGACGATCAAAACGATCCAGAGCAGGCGGGGCACAGCGCCGGTCCCTCAGGCCCGCGCCGGGGCTGCGCGCATGGCCTCAAGCCGTGCCGGGAGCTCGGCCATGACGTGCGCGCGCTCGGCGTCGCTGTACGACAGCCAGCGCTCGATTTCGTGAAGACTGCGGCCGCAGCCGACGCACAGCCCGGTTGCGGGATGCACGGTGCAGATCTTGTCGCAGGGCGAGACGACGGCGGCCATGTCCGGATACGCTTTCCGTCCTCAACATAGGCGCGGCGGCGCGGAACGCAATCGGCGGTCGGCGGGCCGCCGCCGTGGCGGCGCTCAGCCGCCCATGCGGAACAGCGAGCGCATGCGCTTGCTGACGCTGTTGCCGGTGGAGCCGTTACCGGGGGGCGGCGAGGAGGGCTGGCCGCTGTCCTCGGTCCCTGGCGCGATCGACGGCGCGGGCTCCGCCAGCGGCGGCAGCGCGGCCATGACGCGCTCGGGCGGGAACGTTGCAATGAGCTCGGTGCCGATCCGGACCTTGGACTTGAGCGTAAAGGTCCCGCCGTGCAGGTCGACGAGGTTCTTCGCGATCGGCAGGCCGAGGCCGGTGCCTTGCTCCGCCGACTTGATCGCGTTCGATCCTTGCCCGAACTTCGACAGAACGACCGGAAGCTCTTCCTCGGGGATGCCGGGGCCGGTGTCCTTGACGCTGAGATATTGGCCGCCCGAGGCGGTCCAGCCGACTTTCAGCCACACTTCGCCACCCGACGGCGTGAACTTGATCGCGTTGGAGAGCAGGTTGAGGCAAATCTGGCGCAGCGCACGCTCGTCCGCCCACAGCCGCGGCATTTCGGGCTCGAACACCTCGTGGATGGTGACGCCCTTGTTCTTGGCGCGCAGTTTCAGAAGATGATGGCAGTCCTCCACCACGATCGCGAGCGAAACCGGCTCCTCGTTGAGTTCGTATCGTCCGGCTTCGATGCGCGACAGGTCGAGAATTTCGTTGATCAGGTTGAGCAGGTGTTGGCCCGAGTTGTGGATGTCGTTGGAGTATTCCTTGTAGGCCGGCACCTGATGGGGCCCGAACACCTCGGTCTTCATCACCTCGGAGAAGCCGAGAATGGCATTGAGCGGCGTGCGGAGCTCATGGCTCATCTGCGCCAGGAACTGCGACTTTGCGATGTTGGCGCCTTCCGCGCGGCGGCGCGCCTCGTCGGAGATCGCCTTGGCTTGTTCGAGCTCGGCGATCAGCGCATCCTTTTCCGCACGCGCCACCAGCGTCGCCAGGCCGGCCGAGTAGAGGCGGTGCGCAAGCAGGGTGAAATAGCATTGCGCCGCGACCGCCATGATGCCGAGGATGTAGTTGTGCAGGTCGCCTTGCAGCGCGAAGTTGAGCGCCACTGCGAAGGTGACCGGCACGGTGGCGGCGAACACCGCGATCGGCAGGCTCGAGGCCAGCATGCTCGACACCGCCACCACCAGCAGCATGACGAACAGCATGAAAGTGCTGGAGCCCTCGTCGGTGCCGAACGGCTGGATCAGGTTGAACATCCAGGCGAGGCCGTAGCAGAGGTCGAGCGCGATGAAGCGCACCCGCCAGCGGCGCAGGTTCTGCGGCGCCTGGGGTTCGGACAGGAACTGCCGGCACTTGGTGACGATGATGGCGTGGATCACCAGCACCGCCGCGGTCCAGGCGCCTGCGATCACGGCGCCAGTCCAAAGGCTCGACAGGAAGCCCACGGTGCCGACCAGCAGCAGGATCACCAGCGACGCCGACAGGCGGTTCTCGGCGTACTGCCGCAGCAACTCGTAGTCGAACGCGACGCGGGTGCCGGTGGTCGAGGTCAGCCGGTCGCGCGCCTCGCGGACGCGCTGCGCGGCCAGCCGCCGGCGCTTGGCTTGCGGCTTTTCGGTCGGCATCGGGATGTCGGACGGTTCGTTTACGCTCACGATGACGCCACAGTTTTGGAAAATTCGGGCTAAACTGGCGCAAAAACCTTAAGAGCAAGCTTAGGCGACCCATGAAATCAGGGCCTATTCAGTGGTTAACGGCAGGTGACGCATGAAGCTTTACGACGGGGGCCGGGCCCCCAATCCGCGCCGGGTGCGGGTGTTTCTGGCGGAGAAGGGCATCTCCGTGCCCCTGGAGCAGGTCGATCTGGGCAAACTGGCGCACAAGGCGCCGGCCTATGCCGCGGTTAACCCGCTACAGCGGGTGCCGGCGCTCGAACTCGACGACGGCACGATCATCACCGAGTCGATCGCCATCTGCCGCTATTTCGAGATGCTCCACCCCGAACCGCCGCTTTTCGGCGTCGGTCCCAAGGACGCGGCAATCGTCGAAATGTGGCAGCGCCGGGTGGAACTGCACCTGCTGTTTCCGGTTTCGCACGTGTTCCGCAATTCGCATCCCGCAATGGCCGCAATGGAGGTGCCGCAGGTGCCGGCCTGGGCCGAGGCCAACAAGCCGCGCATCGCGGAGTTTCTCGACGTGCTCGATACGCAGTTGAAGGACAACCGCTACGTCGCGGGCGACCGCTACAGCGTCGCCGACATCACCGGCCTCTGCTCGGTCGACTTCATGAAGCCGGCCAAGCTTTCGGTGCCGGACAATCTCGCCCACATCAAGCGCTGGCATGCCGAAGTGTCGGCGCGCCCGAGCGCGCAGGCCTGACCGTGCGATTGACCGTCATTGGCTGCGGCGACGCATTCGGCTCCGGCGGCCGGTTCAACACATGCTTCATGATCGAGGCGGGCGGGCGCACCGTGCTGCTCGATTGCGGCGCGTCGACGCCCGTGGCGCTCAAGCAGCGCAACATCGACATCAATGTCGTCGACGGCGTGATCTTGAGCCATCTCCACGGCGACCATTTCGGCGCGTTGCCGTTCCTGATGCTCGAATGGCAGTTCCACGCGCGTCGCGAGCGCCCGCTGACCATCGCCGGCCCGCCCGGCACGCGCGAGCGGCTCAATGCGGCGATGGAGGTGTACTTTCCGCGCTCCAGCAAGAACGAATGGCGCTTTCCCTACGAGGTCGCCGAGATTCCGCCCGGCGTTCCGGACGAGGTGCTGGGCTTCGCCATCCGCACCGCCGAGGTGATCCACCAGTCGGGCGCGCCGTCGACCGCCGTGCGGCTGACGCAAGGCGGCAAGGTGCTGACCTACTCCGGCGACACCGAATGGACCGACGCGCTGATCCCGATCGCCGATGGCGCCGACCTGTTCGTGATCGAATGCTACGACCATTCCCGGAACGTGCCGGGGCACATGAATTTCCAGACGCTGAAGGAGAAACGGCCGCTGTTTCGGGCCGGGCGGATCATGATCACGCACATGAATCCCACCATGCTGGCGAAGGTCGATGAGGCGCGCAGGGAGGGATTCGTGGTGGCGGAGGATGGGATGGCGGTCGAGGTTTAGGTTCCCACCGTGGCTCCGAACCTAGATGCCGGAAAACTTCACGACCAGCGCCAGGCCTGACGCGACTCCCAGCACCGCGGCGATTCCCCAATGCCGCCAGAGCAGCAGATAGCCGCTCACCAGCGCCAGGACCGTGACCCGCCAGTCGAGCGTCGCCAATTCCGGCAGCCAAAGCTTCAAGCCCGACGCATCGACGAGTTCGACCTTTCCGAAAAAGACATGCAGCCCGAACCAGACCGCCAGATTGAGGATCACGCCGACGACGGCGGCGGTGATCGCGGCCAGCGCGCCGCGGAGCCGCGGCTGTGCGATGATCCATTCGATGTAAGGCGCGCCTGCAAATATCCATAGGAAGCAGGGCGCGAACGTCGCCCACAGCGCCACGAAGGCGCCGAGAAGTCCCATCGCGAGCGCCGGGTCTCCGCCATGGCGATAGGCCGCGAGGTAGCCGACAAACTCGGTCACCAGGATCAGCGGCCCGGGCGTGGTCTCCGCAAGGCCGAGCCCGTCCATCATCTGCCCGGCTTCGAGCCAGCCGTGACGGACCACGACATCCTGTCCCATGTAGGCCAGCACGGCGTAAGCGCCGCCGAAGGTGACGACGGCAAGCTTCGAGAAGAACCAGCTCAACTGCGAGAGCACGTGGTCGCGGCCGAATACGGCGGCTAGGCCGGCGAGCGGAACGATCCAGATCGCGAGCCAGACCGCGACCGTTCTCGCGGTTCCGGCGACGGAAGCGTTCAACTGAACCGGAGGAGCATTGTCCTTCGAACGATCCCCGACAATGAAACCGATCAAAGCCGCCATTGCGATCAACAACGGAAACGGCGCGCCAAGAAAGAAAATCGCGACGAACGATAGCAATGCAAGTCCCCAATGCCACGACGCCTTGAGTGCGCGCCTCGAAATGCGCAGTAGAGCCTCGATGACAATGACGAGAACGGCCGCCTTGATGCCGAAGAACAGCGCCTCGACCACGGGCACATTGCCGAAGGCCGCATAGATCATCGACAGCGCGAGCACGACGGCGGCGCCCGGAAGGACGAACATGAGTCCCGCGGCCAGTCCGCCTTTCAGGCCGTGGAGCCGCCACCCCGCGTATGTGGCAAGCTGCATCGCCTCCGGACCCGGCAGCAGCATGCAGAAGCTCAATGCATTGAGATACTGCCTTTCGGACAGCCATCGCTTCTCGTCGACGACGATCCTGTGCATCAGGGCGATCTGGGCCGTCGGACCGCCGAAGGACAGCAGGCCGATGCGGGTCCAGGTCTTGAACGCTTCGCCGAAGCTCGGGTCGGAACGTCCGCCGGCATCCGACGCATTGGGAGTGGGTTCTTGCGGCATCGCTCCCTCTCAGCGCGCCGGCTGGCTTGTCGGCCAGTTGTGCGTTTCGTCCGTCGCGTCGCGTGCCCATCGGTAGAGGCTGTCATAGACCGTCATCGCGGCGGCGAGCTGTTCGAGATCGTCGCGATACATCCGGGACAGGCCGAGCGACACCGAGAGGAGGCCCGCCGCCTCGGGCGCGAGATCGAGACGCGCCGTGTCCGCGCCGCGAACGATCGCCGCCACGCGCCGGAGCGCGGGAATGTCGAGGCCGAATTCGTCCACCATGGTGTCGAACGTACACGTCTCGCCGCGGTGACTCCAGAACACCCCGTCGATGTCGAACGGCGTTGCGGAGAACCGCTCGGCTACGGCCTGCACCTCGGAGGCGCCAACAAACAAAAAGACAGCGTTAGGATCGACAAAGCGCCGAATGAGCCAGGGACAAGCGACCCGATCGATCTTGGGGCGCGCCCGCGTCACCCAGACGGTGCGGCCCTGGGCGTCGCGCTTGGGGAGCTTTTCGGTGCGAACCAGTGGCTGCTTGTCCGCCTTCCAGGCCTCGAAGCCGCCTTCGAGAGTCTCTGTTGCAATGCCCGCATGGCGAAGCCAGGCGGCGGCTCCCTGGCTCAGCTTGGCGCCTCTCTGACAGACCACGACGGCGGGTTTTGCCGCCAGGCTTTGCGCCCACTGCGCCGGGTCCAAGGCCGGACGCCGAATGGCGCCCGGCAGCAGCCTTGGATCGGCTTCGAAGTCCTGATCGGTCCGCACATCGACGATCGTCGGGCACTGCGGGAGCCCGACGAGACGAGACAACTGGGATACGGTGATTTCCGTTGGAGACGGCATGCGCGTCCTCCCTCCTGATACGAAGGTTGCTGGACGCGATCTTTCGGCTGTCGCCTCACGGGGACGTCGCGAGACCCCACGAAAGAGTCGATAATACGGTCCGGCGCACGCTGTCAACAATTCCCGGTCAAGCCGATCGCAGCGCTCGCGGGCGCTGCCGCCGAAATCCAGCCACACCGCAAACCCTTTGAAATCGCAAGCTGAACGCTCGTTCAGCCGCAATTGCGCGGCAATCTCGCCGCGCTGGCGCTACACTCCCATTTGAGTCTAATGCAAGCGTGCCGGCGCAACTCCGCGGCCGGTTTGGAGAGTGTCGATGCTGCGCCGGCTTTGGATGTTCGCAATCGGTGTCGTTCTGATCGCCTTCGGATTCGGCGGGCCGTCGACGGCGCAGCAGACCGAGCCGCGCATCGCGCTGGTCATCGGCAACGCCGGCTACGGGCCGGGCGCGCTGCCGACCGCGCTGAACGACGCGGGGCTTGTCGCCGAGGCGCTGCGCTCCATCGGTTTCCAGATCGTCGAAGGCGGCGATCTGAGCCAGCCCGACATGCTGCGCGCAATCCGCGACTATCTGGAGAAGGTCGAAGCCGCCGGCCCCGACGCCATCGCGGCGGTCTATTTCTCAGGCCATGCGGTGACGTTCGAAGGCGAGAACTTTCTGCTCGGCGTCGACGCGCGGCTCGACCGCGAGAGCGACATTCCGATCGAAGGCGTGCGCCTGTCGGACCTGCTGCGGCCGCTTGCCGACGCACCCGCGGTCGCGAAATTCGTGATGATCGACGCCGCGCGTCCGTTGCCGTTCAAGCCGCAGGGCAGGGGGCTCGCGCCCGGTCTTGAGGCGATCGAGGCGCCCGAGGGCGTTCTGGTCGCCTACTCGAACGCGCCCGCGACCGTCGCGCCCGACCGGCCCGGAAACTACGGCGCCTACGCCACCGCGCTCGCCGAAATGCTGCGCTCCCCGGGCACCGATCTCGACACCGCGTTCACCCACGTGCGCAGCCGCACGCATCTGCTGACACAGGGCGAGCAGACGCCGTGGCACGATTCCGAATTGCGCGAACAGATCGAACTGGTGCCGCCGCAGGCCGCGGGCGCGCTTGCGGCCACGAACCTGCCGCCGCCGCCGCCGCCGATTCGCGCGGTGCGGCCGATGCGCGGCATCGGCCCCGAAGAGGCTTACGCTATCGCCATCGAGCAGGACACGCTCGACGGCTACGTCGAGTTCGTCGAGGTCTATCCCGACCATCCGTATTCCGAACGCGTCTGGTACATCATCCGCGCGCGGCGCGAGGCGATGGTGTGGCGGCGCGCGCTGGTGCTGAACACGCGTGAAGCCTACTGGACCTATTTGCGCCGCTATCCGGACGGCATCTACGCCTATGACGCCGAGCGCAGGCTGCGCCGTCTATCGGCGCCGCTTTCGCCACCGGCGGGATTCGCCATGCTGGCGCTCGCTGGCATTCCGCTGGCGCTGCGCAATGAGCCGCGCGATTTCCGGCGCTCGCTGCGCGTCGGCCCGCCACCGCCGAGTCGGCTGCTGCGCGCCGCGCCGGCATCCATCTCAAACCTGGCGCCGCCGCGCCGCTCCGGCACCGACCGCCGCAGCCTGCCATCGATGACGACGCCGATTTCGCTGGTGACCAATCTTGTGCCTGCGCAGCGGCGCGAGCGCACCGATCCGTCGCGGACGCGGCGCGACCGCACGCGTTCGGAGCGCGCGCCGAGCGCGACCTTGACGCCGTCGACCACCACTGCGCCGACGATGCGCACCGCACCGTCCACCACGACGATCGCGCCGTCGACGACCGCGCCTGCCACGACAACGCGCACGCCGACCATCGCGCCCAGCACCGTGACGCCATCGCCGGGGACGGCGACGCGTACGCCCGCGCCAGGTGCGATTGCGCCGTCCACCGCGACATCGCCGGCCACAACGCCGACCGATCCACGGCGTCCGCCGGGTTGGGGCGACCGGCGTCCCGGCACGCCGTCAACGACGACGGCGCCGACAACGCGCAGCGCGCCGTCCACGACGACCGCTCCGACCACACGGATCGCACCGGCAACCACGACCGCGCCGTCCACGAC